>Ga0114996_10005314_pt1 | contig 15182 bp, 14 predicted proteins | sample ArcticOcean_MG_C_4_FD_87039 | JGI IMG/M metagenome (GOLD analysis project Ga0114996, IMG submission 87039) | Marine microbial communities from western Arctic Ocean - ArcticOcean_MG_CB4_134 | ecosystem: Environmental > Aquatic > Marine > Oceanic | place: Arctic Ocean: Canada Basin | collected...
CCAAACGCCACCGCATAACGCAGACGTAACGATTGTAGGGCACCGGAACGCTGGGCCGATAGCACAATTATCGTCAGCATTAACATCACAATAATCAAGAATGATTCGGGCCGAACCTGATACGAATTCTTTAGCGTTACCATGGACAAGAATGGTGCAGTCTGAAGGACAAGCGCAAAAATCTTGCTCTCAAGCGCGCGATAGGCAACAGCTCCTACCAGAAACGACCCAATCGCTGTCACGCAAACCGTCGCCGTGCTGATCAAGCGCAAATGCCATTCCGGATCAGCTAGCACGGCATCTGTAATTGCCTCTCCGCCCGTTAAGGGATAGACGGCCTTAAGCACTAACGCCCCGAAGACCTGGACCGGCGTGCCCGGATGATAAGGGTGTCCCGGCCAATTTAGATTGACCAAATTCAGCGCATCGTAAAGATAGAAATATGATGGATCTACCAGATACCAAAGCCAAAACGGCCCACCACTGTGCCGCAACCAAAAGACGGACACCAGGAAACAAATTGGTAGAACCAATAACATCCCCCACAAGGGAAGGTATTGGCGGTCCAGTGGCAGCAGGTGATCTCTCATTACCCTATCCGCTCTTGGCATTGCGCTAAGATTCGCGTGACCTCAACACCCTGATCAAGGCTTGCAACTGAGGTATCACCATTTGAGATGGCGTTGGCGAATTCCCGGACTGCAACAGTGACCGGCATTTCGCTGCTGATTGGGATTGCGCGTCCCTCCCCCTTAGGCTCCCCTATATCAGGCTGGGCTGGGTATTCGATCAGCTGCGCCGGAGCCGCGTCATCGTAAGCCACTACAGCATCGTCAAAGAATACGGCAAATCGGCGATGACGGTCCGTGAGGTTTCCAATAGTAATGTCGGCCACGGCCCCGTCTGAGAAAATCAGGTTGAGGTGACAGTTTTCGCCGACACCGTCCTCAACCTCGCGGCGCTCAAGAATACGTGCGTCAACCGAAACCGGGGTTTGGTCAAACACCCCTAAGGCAAGCGCCACTTCATGTGGCCCCCAGTCCCATAGCACAGGTGTATTGCTCCGGTGGGGTCCTTGGTCACCACCACTTGACCACACGCCACGCACAGGGCCTAAAGAATTGATCATTTTCTTAATCTCACGGTAAGCAGGCCGGAAAAGATGGGTATGTTCGACCAGCACGAACGCCTTATTGGCGATGGCTCGTTTACGAATTTTTTCGGCCTCGCCCAAATCCATCGTCATCGGCTTTTCTACCAACACAGCCTTGCCCGCATCAAGCGCCACGCAGGCTATTTCTGCGTGATATTGGGGGGGCGTTGCAATGATGACACCAGAAATATCTTCATCGCTGATCAACACGCGCCAATCTGAAGAAATTTTACAATCAGAACCAACGAGAGACATACTATCCGGGTTTCCGCTGGCCAAATGAGCCAGCCGCACGTCAGCGAGACCCGCAATCGTTTTGACGTAAATTTTGCCCCACGGCCCCGCACCAATCAGACCTAAGTTGATGGGGCCAGGTGCCATGATTACTGCTCGCCGATATAGATTCCATCCGCCCATGTCAGGAATCGTTTTAGGCCGTCTTCGATACCCACACTAGGCTCGAACCCAATTTGAACGTTGGCTTTGCGGATATCCGGGCAACGTCGGTTTGGTTCATCGGCAGGATAGCTATCGGGATATTCAATAATGTCGTAATCGACTTTCTGGTTCAGTGCATTTTCGATGTGCTTCACAAGATCGACCATCGAAATTTCCGGCTTGGGATTGCCAATATTATATGTCTCGCCGGGCACACCCTTGAGAACTGTCAGCATGGAACCCGTCATAGCGTCGGTAATATAACAGAATGTACGAGTTTGATTTCCAGAGCCATAAACATGCAGCGGCTTGCCGCCCTTAATCCTGCTCGCAAAATTGGGCAGAACCCGATAATCAGCTTCCATCATACCAGGGCCATAGACGTTAAAGGGCCGGATTACATTTGCCGAGGCGCCAAACTTGTCATGATAGATATGGCAGAGCGTTTCACCGACCCGCTTGGATTCATCATAGCAAGCACGCGGCCCTTGGCTCGCGACATTGCCGCGATAGCTTTCGGGCGTCGGGACGTGCTTCGGGTCAGGGTCACCGTAAATTTCCGACGAACTAAAGAACACGAACCGGGCCTGATGCTTATTCGCCAGTTCCAACATATTGCGCGTACCGTTAACCGATACCAACAAAGTCTCAATCGGATAGGCTCTATAATAAAACGGGCTGGCGATCCCTGCCGCATGAATAACGTAATCAAGCGGCCGGTCCCATTCAAACGGTTCGATTACGTCGTGCTCAATGAACTCAACATTTGGCAGGTCGGGAATTACTTTCCCCGCCTTACCCGCCGTAATCAGATTATCCATGGACACGAGTTTGCAGGGTTCCTTTAGAACGTGTTCGTTCAGATAGGCGAACACCTCCGTAAAATAACGGCCAAGGAAGCCGCGTCCCCCGGTCAACAAAACTGATTTGCCACTAAAATTTTGCGCTGCCTCACCCAAGTTAAGGGCAATTTCAGCGATATCGGACGGTGACAAAATCTTGGTCATGAACTAAAATATCTCCACTTTTGGTAGGGGAACTATAAATTGCCCCCCTGCCCGACGAAAGGCTTTATGTTTTTCCATAATGGGTTTGGCAAAATTCCACGCCAGAATGACCAACGCGTCGGGCTTTTTATCTACGATTGCGTCACTTCCCACAACAGGAATGTGCATGCCTGGGGTAAAAAGTCCCTGCTTCAGAGGGCTGTCATCAACAATAAAATCAATGAGCTCAGGCCCAATACCAAAATGATACATCAGCGTCGTTGCTTTGGCTGGTGCGCCGAAGCCCGCAATGGACTTCCCTTCTGCTTTCAATTTCCGCAGAATATCGCCTAATTCGTTCTTAATACCATCGATTTTTCTGGCCAGTCCACGCAGGGTTTCAGCTTTGTCTAAACCAAGCTTTTCTTCCATGGCAACAGCCGTTCCAGCCGATGCGCCCACAGGGTGTGTTCCACCCTTCAACTGTGCAACGCCGCGAAGCGATCCACCGTGGCTGCTCACCCGTAAGGCTTCTATCAATTCCATACCATTCGCTTCGAAGAATTGGCAAAGTGGTTTGACCGAATGATAGGCCAGATGCTCGTGGTACATCATATCGAAGAGAGTTCCTTCGTAGACGTCTACTAAATATGAAACCTCAAAGACGAACACGCCTTCAGGGCTTAACAAATCCCGAACACCCAATGTAACGCCTGTCAGGTCATCAATATGGGCAAAGACGTTATTGGCCGTGATAACCGCCGCAGATCCACGGTCCGACTTAATGGTGTGGGCTAGGTCCTGAGTAAAGAAACCAGTGATCGTCTCGATCCCGGCTTTAGTCGCACGAGCCGCGATATCTTTCGCAGGATCAATCCCCAAAACCGAATGTCCTGCCTTCTGAAAGAAACTGAGCAATGTCCCGTCATTCGACCCGATATCCACCACAAGGCCATCCTGCGCCGGACTAAAGCGTACCATAATGTCATTTGCGTAGTCTTCAAAGTGTTTCACGAAGACGGGAGAAGTTCCCGAAACATAGACATAGTTTTCAAACAATACCCGAGGGTCAACAACGTCCAGAAGCTGAACATGGGCACAGTCTTCACAAAAGAAGACATCGAGTGGAAAGCGCTCCTGCTCGAACCCTTTTTGATCCGCAGGGACAAATGCATTGGCAGGCGGTGTTGGCTCCAAGGCGAAAACCATGGATAGGTCCTCTCCACCACAGAGACGACACGTCGTTCGCCGGATACAGGAAGCAGACATCTGATTTATACTTTAATCATTTCGATCCGCTCGACGTCGGCCTCATAGACCTCTTGCTCCCGGGAATTCCGCCCCAGGGTTACAAACGTCGTATCTTGCGTAAAAACCATGGCATGATCGACCATCGGTGGGGTAAAGAACAGTTGGCCTTTTTTGACCGTCACTTTTTCCGGTATAGCATCGCTGCCATGGGGGCGGTGAAAATAGTCGATCTCGCCTTCCGTCACATAACAGTAATGCCAATCGGTTTTGTGATAGTGGTTGGCGCGAACTGACCCTTTCTTCGATGTGATAAACACGCAGCTTTCCATCGTTTGATCAACCAGTGGTTGGATTTCTCCGCGCTCATCGGCAAAGGTATTTTTCAACGGCACGATGACTTCTTCCGGCCAACTTTTCTTTTCTTCCTCGGTAACTGGTTTGATTTTCATGATGTCTTTCTCTGGTAGTTCTGGATCTGGTAAAAATTCGACCTAACGAAATATCCGCTTCTGCAAAATCATCCAAATAACGGCGGCAGTGTGGTGCGCTCTGATTTTCTTTCCTTCCTCATAGCTACGTCCAAAGTAGCTGATTGGAACTTCGTATAGCTGCATTCCGCGTGCCACGGTGAGCGACAAAATTTCCGCCTGTTGTGCCCATCCGTTAGATCCCAATTCCTTCGGGTCCACAAGCGAACGCCTGAATAACAAATAACAACTATAAATGTCAGTAAACGTCGTGTTGTTTAACAAATTAAACATAAACGAAATGACGTTGTTGCCGATTTTATGCCAGAAATTAAAGACTCGCGTAAATTCCGGCGCAACGAACCTGCTGCCAAGCACAACATCCGCCTGAAACCGCAGGACAGGGCCGAGCAATTTTTTATAATCAGCTGGATCATATTCTAAGTCAGCGTCCTGGAATAAGACATACTCACCGCTTGCTTTTGCCAGGCCCAACTTTACAACAGCGCCCTTCCCCTTATTGACGGGGCTCTTGATTAGCCGCTCAAATAATTCCGGGCGGGCTTCTAAAAGTTCAACTGTCCCATCTTTTGAACCATCGTCAATTACGATCCGTTCGAACTCGACACCTTCAATAGATTGCTCCGCCACACGCTCCAAGATTTGGATAACGGTACGCTCTTCGTTAAAAACGGGAATAATAACGCTGACGCGAACCATGAAGCACCCTATTTTAAGCCACGTTTCTTCTATCGTCGGCAGTGTCATATTGCAAGGAGTTTGACGGTTTAGAGCGGCAGGACGTTCAAGCCCAGCACGACCTTATGACCGTACAGAAGTCCAACATATAAGGCGACCGCCAGCAGCGTTTGCCAAATTGGGATCTCTCGGCTCTCAATACGCGTTTTACCCATAAGGATCGCCCCCAAGGGGAAAAACGATGTCTTCGCTTCATATGCCCGCCAGACATCACCTAAGTTCTTGCGGCGGCGAAGGTCTAAATGATAAGCCCCTGCAAGAGTCAAAACCGTCATCGTTCCAAACAGTATAAGCTTGCCAACCTCACCATGGGCCAGAAGATGAGCTATTCCCCAAAGCGCAATGCCCCACCTCACCGGATGCCGGGTAATTTTCAGAACCCCTTTTGGAGAAGGCACGAGGGTCTTTCCCTCTATATCGATCGCGCCCGGATTTCGTGCGGTGTAGCCACCGACGATAAAAAGACACGCAAACAACATTAATGTCAGCGAGGCATGCTTAAACCCAGTCATGGGCACCCAAAGCACGATATCCGGCGCGTCCTGATAGGCCCATAACATCCAAGCAAACGACAGCAGCGAGACGAGCGAATAACCAATCATAAACGGCCCGCGGCCCATTAAGGAAATAAGTCGGGGTCTAATAGAGCCCGAAGACAGCACGAAGTGGCTGACGAAAAATAGAATGCTCGCGAGAGCAAGGTGCCAAAGTGATCCAGTCATAAGGTCAGACTAACTGCTATGCGGCCTCTTGCTCAACCGCCTTCCCGCGCCCTTCTCTAACAGCAATGTAAATTCCACTACCACAGATGACCGCGATTCCTACCCAAGTCCATGCGTCCGGCATCTCACCGAATACAATATATCCAAACGCAGTTGCCGACACGATTCCAAAATACTGAAACGGCGCAATCGTTGCTGCCGGCGCATAGGCGAAGGCGGCCATCAGCAAGCCCTGGCCCAAAATTGCAAACAACACGAAATAGACGATATTCATAGCATCCGTTACTCTTGGCTCAACCCAGACGGCTGGCACAGCAAATGACAGCAAAACAGCACCAATCACGACACAATGGGCAAGGGCGACGACGGGCGGTGAATCGCCTGCGAGTTTTCGGTTTAAAAGATAAAAAATACCAATGCTAAATCCTCCGACCAGGGAAATCCCATAGCCCACGTTAAATCCGTCGATATCGGGTCGAAGAATAAAGAACACGCCGAGGAATCCGACGACCACAGCTGTCCACCGCCGAATCCCCACCTTTTCCTGAAGCACGAACGGGGACAATGCGGTCACAACCAAGGGAGCTAAAAAGTAAATGGCCGTTGTATTGGCCAAGGGTATGTACAGCACTGCCCAATAAAAAAGCCCAATTCCAACTGCTGCAGAAACGCCCCTAATTACCTGAACCCCAAACGGTCTCGGCCACAACATACCAAGGCCGAAGCGCCAAATGATAAAAGGGGCCAATACCAGGTACATCAACCAAAACTGAGCCCAGATGACTTCCAGAGGCGAATAATAGACCCCTAGAATTTTGGCGAACCCGTCCTTGGTGGGCAAAAACACCATAGACAAGATCATCAACAAAATACCCTGAAGGGGGCGCGCGGAGTTCATCTAAAAATCATCATAAATTTAAAATTTATATGCCCTAAGGGAACCTTTGGGCGATTGGTATAGGAGGTAAGGGAGGAGATGTCTATGAGAGTTCTGTCAATGGTTGTGCGCGGCAAGGCGTAGCGGGACGCACGTTTCCGCCTATGCGCCCGCCTTTTTCTTCTTCTTCTTTTTGCCCTCGTCTACAGGCTCGTTCTCAGAAATAGAGCGCACTTCTGTGCGTAACTCCGTCGTCGATTTGCTTAGGTACCCTTGCGGCGCCAAGGCACGTTGCGGCGGATGTAACCCTTGCGCGGCGAAAAAGCGCGCCTGCAATCCATGTAATCCATGTGCGGCCAAAAACCCGTGCGCAGCAAAAATTCCGTGCGGTGGAGCGAACCCTTGCAATCCTTGTGGCGGCAATGATGTCCCCGTTGAAATCAACGATGCTGAAGCTAAGGCTGCATATAACTGCCTGAAGGGCTAAATGGCTGCGGCTTACAACAAGGCTGAACTTAAATCTATCAACGGCTATCAAAATTGGGCACAGTTCAATAAAGCCCCTTATGTCGGCGGCACCCATGGCAGGCGTTTGGTCAACAACTTCTCCAATAAAATTGGCCAAAAAGCCTACGGGCGATACGAGAAGATTGGGAAGAGACCTGTCGGGTCCGTTCTGGTGAAGGATAGCTTCGTCGCGAAGGCAGATGGAAAGCTAGCCGTTGGCCCTGGCTTCAGCATGGAAAAGATGAAGGCGAGCTTCAGCAAATCCACGATGAACTGGAAGTATTCAATGATCCTTCCCAACGGCTCAATCTTTGGTGTTACCGGCGGCAAGAATTCAAAAGGCATGAAATTCTGTCACGAATGCCATGGTACGGCTGAAGATGAAGACGCTCTTCTGTTCTTACCGGAGGAGTATAGAAAGTAAAGAAGGCGCTGTTCGTAGGTGACCCGGGGAAGGAAAACCAATAGCTCCCCCCTGCTATTAGGTGGATTACCCTTCCCCGGTCACAAACGAATCATTCAATAAAAGGTGGATCTAGAATGATAAATTAACCGCCAGGTTCATCTTCAATAAAAAAGGGCTGTTCAAATTCCGCTGTGGCATTCATCCAAAATTGGAATTGTATGTCACTGTAAAATAGTTCTTATGCCTCATTAATGATGCTTCATAGGCCGACCGTATAATATGGTCAAATTTACGCGGCGGTTTTCGTAACCGTCTTTAAATTCCACCTCATTGGTTTTGTGCAACAATCGAGACTCGAACAATGCGACCTTGTTGCTGCCGTAGGGAACAATGAAGGGTTCTACTGCTGGATCGTCAATAATCTTTTGCATGATCTTCGATTTTTTATCAGGCGTTTCCCCAAAAAACAGAATGGGCACCCGTTCTTTCCAAAATGTCAGCCCGCCCGTTTCCGGATTCAAATTTGCCTCGTCTGGTGTCAGCCAGAAATTGATACTGATCTTGCCATCGTCAGCATGCACCGGCACCCCTGAGCGCCGCGAATAAAACTTATACGACCATGTATTATGAAACAGAACGTCTTTAAAAATACGTGGGAATGCGGCCCTTGTTTCCTCCGCAACCTGCACCAGAAGCGGGCAACAAATTCCGTGTTTTATTGAGGCCCCGACTTCGCCCGGAATATCGACATCAAACCATTGAGTGGATTGCATAAAGAACGTTCGAAGTGCGGATAAGGCTTCAGGCTTCAGAAAATTATCAAACGCCGCCATGCCATAGTCTTGCCCAAAATAGGCGTCTTCGATTGCACCTGTATCGATATCTGTATTCAACGCCCCCCCTAGGATTGCCGCTGGCGGGTGATAATGCAAAATTCGATTATAAGAGTCTCTAAACCGTTGTGATGGCAGCGGGAACAGTTTGTTGATATCTGAAAACGGTGCATCAGGAAGGCTGCCCAGAACTTTTTTATAATCCTGGACCAAGCCGTCATATTCTGCCGATAGCTTTCCGGTTTCGATTAAATATTCCAACTGTTCTATGTCGTGTCGTAGCTTGATTTCGTGCACTTTACAGAACGCCGACTCCGTCCCATTTCTCGGTGAATCAAGCCCATAAATTCGCTTAAACGGGGCTGTAATCGCTTCCGAGGCTAGATCAATTTGACCTTTCGCAGCTAGAATTACTCCAAGGAATGCGTGGATGTTTGTATCGTTCGGATCAAGCTTCATCGCGCGGCGAATAACAGTCTCGGCTTCGTCTAATTGCCCTGTCTCCCACAGTAGGGCGGCAAGATTATAATGTGCCAAAGAATTTTGCCTATCTAGCCATGTGCATCGCCGAAACACGACGATCGCTTCTTCAATATTCTCTAAAACCTCCAAGGTATTGGCGAGACTAAACAGGGCGTTAGGATCGCTTGGGTCTAAGTCACTGGATTGCCGGTAGCATTCGCTTGCTTTCGCAAACCGCTTTTTCTTTTCCAGAACAAATCCCAAATTATAGTGCGCTGCTGCGTTCTTCGGTTGAGCCGTAACGCAAGCCGTAAAATGAGTCTCTGCTTGGCTAAATTTTTCCCGTTCGGCAAGAATTTTTCCCAACAACAGATGAGCATCAAAATGGGCCGGATCATTTTTGAGAATTTTCTTCCCATGCTTTTGGGCCCCCGTTAGATCACCCTGATCAAACCGCTGATAGGCCTTCTCCAATAGGCTTGTTATATTATTTGATGTTTGCATCGACCAAGCATCACACGTGCAAGGGCTTTGGCCCACCATCACCTAAGAGCTTTCGGGTCAGGTCCATGCTGAAAATATGTTTCATCGCTATATCCATGGTCGGATTGCGCTTCAGGAGGCTCTGCAGTTCTTCCTTCGGCCAAACGACACACCGGCACGGTTGGGCTGCCTTAACCGTCGCGGTCGCATTGCCCCCTTGCAGGAATGATATTTCACCGATCATCGCGCCGTCACGGGCACGCGCTACTTCCTTGCCATCTATTTCGATTTTGACTTCGCCATTATAAAGCAGTTTTAATGATTCAAATTTCTCACCCTCTTTCGCAATGAAGCTATCTTTGGGGATTTTTTTCCACGTGGCGAGCCGCATGAGTTTCATAAATTCAACCGGTGAAAATTCTTGAAAGGTGGTTTCATAGAGTTCCTTTTCGTCGTCGGAAAAAGAAACCCCGCGCTGTTCCGAATAGAGCTGAACGATCCGTCCACCATTAATAAACATGAACAAAGACACCCAGATTATCGCCAGCCAAATCGGCCCGCCGGGTAAATAATAATTGTAAAACAATCCGACGAAACCCGACGCGACCGAAATAGCCCGAAGCACGAACATATCCTTCACTGCATAGGAAGCTGCGATCAGTGCAAACGATAAATGACCGAAGGCATCAACAAGTGTAAAAGTAAGCATTGCCGACATTCTCCAGGTGATAAATTATGGGCACCTAGGTCGTGGTGCGCCGTGAAATAAACTGACTGCTAAACATACACGTAAATCATTGTACCTGTAACAGCAATTGAAATGCCGGTTGGCGATAAGGAGGGAAAATGGACGTCACAGGAAAAGAATTTCTTAGCGATTTATAGAAAATAATTTGAAATTTTCCGCTCTAGCCAGTCGAAACAGATCTTCAAAAAATGCTAGAGTTATGAATATTAAAGGAGGTGACCATGTTTGATTCTGGGTTTGAGTCTGTGTTTGAGTCTGGCATTTTTCATTGGGTCAACATCATTGGCTATATCGCGGGGGTGGTCAGCATTTGGGCCATGTACCGCAAGACCATGATCCCGCTGCGTCTTGGGACCATTTGCAGTAATATTGGATTGCGCATATTTGGTCTGTTGTCGGAAAGCTACCCAACCGTATTTATGCACGCCATCTTGCTGCCGCTTAATACCGTGCGTCTGTTCCAGATGATCCAACTGATTGACGACATGAAAAAAGCGTCAGGCACTGCACAAAATGCCATGGCCCCGTTGTTGCCCTATATGACCCTTGAAAAAATGAAATCCGGCACCACCTTATTTTCCAAGGGCGATGTTTCAGACAAAATTCATTTTATCCATTCCGGCACTGTAAGCCTGGAAGAATTTGACGTGGAACATACCACCGGCGCGGTTTTTGGTGAAATTGCCGTTTTCTCATCCGAAAACAGCCGTACCTGCACCGCCGTCTGCATGGATGACTGCGAATCCTACACATTAGATACCGATACCATGCTGCAACACTATTACCAAAATCCGAACTTCGGCATGTACCTGGTCCGCCTGATGGTTGATCGCCTAATGCAAAATTGGAAAGAAGCAGATGGCCGCGCCAATGCGCTGACTTAGTTGCCTCTTTTTGTCTCTCACATTTATATCCGGCACATCGCCTTGACCTTGGCCCATTCAGCCCGCGTGAAAATTTTTGTAATATGCGCACCCTGAGGACGTTGGCGTGCTTTGTCTCGTGCGGTGGCAACGCGCTCCTTCAAGGGCGGATGGCTGGAAAGGAACGACATCAATCCATTTTTCTCCCCTGCCTTATCTTGAAGTCGTTTAAAAAAGCGCGCCGAATCTTCAATATCTAAACCGCTCCGTAACAAAAGTTCCAATTCAACCGCATCTGCTTCACGTTCAGCATCTCGGCTGTAGGCTGATTGCAAGGTCGCAGTACTCAGTCCGGTCAACGCCAACCCACCTGCCACATCTCCGATCAACAGGGTCATCAGCACCCCAAGCGTTGCGCCCTGAACGACATTTTTCGTCGGGTGACGCAACTGAACATGGCCAAATTCATGGGCCAGAACGCTTGCCAGTTCGCCCTCATTCTTAACAAAATCAAGCATGCCCCGGAACAGAATAATTCTCCCCCCTGGCAGGGCGGCAGCATTTATAATTTTGCTGTTAATAACGGAGATTTTTACCGGGGCTTTATTTTCTGCCTCCGCCACAAGCGTGCCGGTCAGACGGTTTATCAGGGCGAGCCCTTCCTTATCCCTACATTGCATCTCGTGCGCTGGGCGCTTTTCCATATAGGCAAGGCCCTTAATAATTTCGTTTTGAACCCGATCACCGACCCGAGCGACGGCACTTGCCGGAATGGCGCGAGCGACTTGTTCGGCGAACAGGGGAATGCCGACTTTAACAATCACCGTCACGGAAATGATTGCCGCCAGACCAACGACTAAAACCGTCCGCCAGCGGCTTCTAAATTCCTGAGGGCCTTGATAAAGGCGTGAGCAAATGGCTTCAATCTTCACCAGGTCATCGCGCCGGGACAGCACCAGCCGCTCCTGACCCGCATCACCGAATTTCAATCGAACGGCCTGGCGCGCGCCACCTTTATCAACGACACGAACATCGTCCGACGAACAGTCGGCAAGTTGCTTCCCTTCCGTATCTAGAACGACAACCCCATCATCCCCAAAGACAACCTTAACAACATCGGTTTTTGCGGTTTTCCCGTCATTAAATTTGGCGTGAACTTCCACGGCCTAAATTGCCCCTACATCAAATGCATCCGCCATGCCTTCGCCGTAGGACGGATCTTGTTGGGTCGATTGAATTATCTGCTCAAAGATGACCTGATCCGGAACACTCAAGGTTTCACAAACGTGTCGAACCGCGTGAAAGCGGAACATCAAATGGACTAGGACCGGAAACACTAAAAAAAATAGTACCGCAATCACGATGACGAAAAGAAGCCATAACGATAAGATGGCCTGAGCCATTGCCTCGGGAGTCAAATCGGGCAAACTTCCGAGACCGAACCCTAAACCTGAAACTGCTATAAATATGAATGGAATACCAGCGAATATAATTCCACAAACAACAAGCGTGAGGAATATCCGCCAAAGAACAAAAGACGGGCGCAATTGGCTGTAAAAATCATAATTTTCAAGTTTGATACCATTTATTGTGAACTGAAGTTCACGGGTCCGGTACCACACCAAAAAAATTGGGAACGATAAAAATAAGATAAAAAATGCGCCGAATCCTACAAAGCTACCTGGCTTTAAATCAACCGGTTCGGCCGTCTCCATTGCCATATTCCAAATCGATTCGAGATCGCTCCAATAGAAAAATGCGAGTGAGAAAGTTGCTCCAAAGAAAACCAGATACGTCGCCAACCACGGAATAAATAATCCCCATAAATCCTGCATCGGCATGTGAAAGGTCAGGGTCGTATTACCGAACCGGGAATTGTTCATGCGGTATTCGATCAGCTTCGCGCGCATCCAGGGAAAGGCAATGCCCAAGCTTAGCACGGTCACGCAGCCCCACATGATCGCCAACCCCAAATACGTCCAGGCCGATCCATCCAACCCGAAACGTATCCCCCGCCACGTCGTTCGGGTCAATCTGAACCGCCATAAGCGATAGAACGCGACCTGGATTAACATATAGAGCACGAAATAATAGGCGATGTTTAAGGCTTGCTGAAAAATCGGCGCAGCACCTTCGGCCATAAACTCTAGGCTGCTGAATATTCCGCCCATCGGCAGCAATATGGCCAAGACGATCAGGAACCCGACCAACAGTTCGATTGGGCGGCCCGTATATTCCAAAGGATCGCCAAAAACCCGAACGTTGCTCCAGTAATACTGCCGCACCCAGGTCTTGGCCCAGAACCGATAAATCCCCAAGGTCATAATCGTGAACAGGGCGTTCTTCAGAAGCAGCCAGAATAACGGCTTCCGCGTTCCCGAAAATTCTGCATCCGGGAATAGCTCTTCTGATTCCAGAAGGCCTTCGGACGTCATCTCCTGATCGGTCACTGGGGCTTAGTCGTCCAATGCCAGAATTTCAGCCACGTCCACTTCGCGGCGTTCTTTCACCGACGTGATGCCTGCTTTAATCACTGCCAAGCTTTCGGTCGCACCTTCGCCGCCGACTTCAGGTGTGCCGTTGCCGCGAATAGCTTCGGCCCATTCGATGAGTTCCCCCGCCAATTCATCAACCTTATCGACCTCAACCTTAAACTGTTTGTCTTCGCCTTGCTTTACCGCGCGCAGACCGTCATGCAGGTTGAAATAGGCATTCATCTTTTTGCCGTAGATGTTCATCACATAATTCTCAGTTGCTGATGCGTAACATGTATTCAGCGTCGAAATTGCGCCGTTCTCATGTTTCATCATCAGCGTACCGACATCCGGATTATCCCCCGGCAAGACAAGCTGGGACGCCATGCCGGAAACTGATTTTACCAGCCCCATAAGCATCATCAAAACATCCACGTAGTGGAGGCCAATTTGCAGCATCACGCCGCCCGGCATACCTTCTGCCGTATAGCGCCAGTGACCTGGCTCAAATTGCCCCAAACGATCCCGGCTGATGTTGGCTTCAGCATTGACCAACTTGCCAAAATTACCAGCTTCAATCTGTTCCTGCATCCAACGAAAGTGCCCTTGGCGGCGACGCTGATAGCCGACACCCAAGACGACATCATTATCCTTACAGACTTGGGTGATCGCCTTGGCATGGGCGATCGTGTTCGCGATGGGTTTATCTAGGAAAACATGCTTGCCTGCTTTGGCTGCCTGTGCGGTTGTTTCCAAATGCACGTGGTTGGGCGTCGTGTTAATGACGCCATCAATGCTGTCGTCGCCCAAGACTTCTTCTATACTGCTTGCAGCAGCGCAGCCGTACTTCTCTGCAAAGACATTTCGCTTTTCTTCCGATCGCGTAAAACACGTCGCGACTTGCACCTGTCCATCCGTCCTTTGGGCAGCATCTGCCAAGACATCCGACCACCAACCTAACCCAACTGACGCAACGCGAATTGGTTCAGAACTCATTATTAGGATCTCCTATTAAAGTTAACTGGGAGCGGGCTTTTTGTTCCGCTCCAAATAAAATGACCACGCCACTGATGCTATCGACAAACACAGGAATGATAGGCTGATCGGTGAGGTGAAGAAAATTGTGACGTCTCCCTTGGACGACGTCAGCCCAACCCGCAGATACTCTTCCAACTGGCGACCGAGTACGAGAGCCAAAAGCAATGGCACCACCGGTACGTCCAGCCATTTCATGGCCAAACCCAAACATCCGAAAAAAAGCATCACATAAACATCGAAGAAACTGTTGCGAAGGGCATAACTGCCGACCACGCACAGGATTCCAATTGTCGGCATCAACAAAGACTTTGGCGTCGCCAGCACCTTGACCAAAACCCGCAATCCCAAAAGCGCTATGATAAAATTAAAGATGTTAGCCCAGAAGAACGAGAAGATGATCCCATAGGCAAAGTCGGCGCGCTCCATGAAGAGCAATGGCCCCGGTGCCAAACCGTGGATCATCAGTGCGCCGATCAAGATCGCCGTTACTGGGTCGCCCGGAATTCCCAATGTCATCATCGGGATCAGCGCTCCACCGGTCACCGCGTTATTGGCAGACTCTGGTGCTGCGACACCTTCGACCGAGCCCTTGCCAAATTCCTCCGGCTGCTTGCTGGCTTTCTTTGCATAGTCATAGCTGATGAAAGCAGCAATAGGGCCACCTGCACCCGGTAAAATTCCCAGAAATGCACCGGTTAGAGAACCAATCGCAACA
>Ga0114996_10005317_pt1 | contig 15174 bp, 13 predicted proteins | sample ArcticOcean_MG_C_4_FD_87039 | JGI IMG/M metagenome (GOLD analysis project Ga0114996, IMG submission 87039) | Marine microbial communities from western Arctic Ocean - ArcticOcean_MG_CB4_134 | ecosystem: Environmental > Aquatic > Marine > Oceanic | place: Arctic Ocean: Canada Basin | collected...
GGAGTCGGCGCCGGTTGTCGTCACCCTCGATTCGGCGCTGGTTTCCAACCTCAACAAGCCGGCTTCGGTCCTGCGGAACAAAGACGTCTTCACCTTCACGACTCCGGCCGACAGCATCGACCGTCTCTCTCTGGTGTACGGCGACAGCCTGGTGTCAGCACTGCGTCCGGACGACGCCGCGGATTGGGTGCTGGAGGGCCGCCCGGGCACACGGGCGATAGGAACTTCGGTGAACCGGCTGATCCAGGCGCTGAAGGGGCTTAAGGCGACGGGTTTCGCATCGGAATCGACTTCTGGGCTATCCCGCTTCGGCCTGACCCGGCCCAAGGTGACGGTTGTTCTGGAAGCCTCAGGTGGGGTCGTTCGAAGGATCCAATTTGGGGTGAATGGCGGTAAAGCCTTTGCCCTGCGAGAGGGACGGCCCCAAGTCTACGAGATCTCTCCCGGGTTCCTGGATCGGCTGGATCTGGATACCATCGACTATGGCTCGGAGAATGAGGTCGGTTCGACGTTTCCAGACGGCACATGAGCTGCCGGCCTGACAGGATTTGTACAAGCGTTCTAATCGGGTAAGACCACGGCCTTCGCCATTGCCCCCCGGCCACCTGCCGAGGGGCTTCTCCTTTTGGCCGGTGTGTGTGAATCCACATGTGTGAGAATTCTTACGTGTGTTGGTGACGGCGGACCGAACTCCAGAAAATGAACATGCTCAATTCCAGACGAATCCGATTCCTTTCAGCGGTGGTGCTCTGCGTCATCGGCACTATCGTTTCGCCTTCGGGAGGCGTGGACGCGGCCGAGGTGCTCCTTTCGGTTGCCTCAAACCGCGATACGGTGGAATGGGGCAGCCCTCTGGTCTACCGCGTTCGAGTGCAGCGCCATCCTACCGATCAGGTTGAACTGGTCCCCGAGGCGTTCCCCGGGCCGTTCGAGATACGCGAGCCCGTGGATGATCCGGTGGTGACGGACCTGGAGGACGGCCGTGTTCAGGAAGTGCGCGATTTTGTTCTGAGGGCATTCGAGCCAGGGGTGCTGGAGATCCCGCCGGTGACGGCCCGCATCAGAACGGCCGAAGGGGATACGGGGAGTATCCGTTCCCGCAGTATCGTGGTGGTGGTGGTGGATCTTGACCCAGCCGATGGATTTGTGGAGTACGACGGCAGCCAGAAATCGATCCCCGCTGATCTGCCCTGGTGGTTCTGGGTGGCCGGAGCGGCCCTCGTGGTTGGACTGCTGATACTGGTCGTGCGATGGTGGAGGCGGGAGAAGCCTCTTCCGGAGGCAACTCCCGACCTGCCTGTGGATTGGCGTGAGGAGGTGGCGGCCGTTGAAGCCCTGGGCCTTGTGGCTAAGGGCGAAACGAAACGTCACTATTCGCTGCTGTCGGATGTGTTCCGACACTTTTTTGAGAAGACGTCCGGCATCGAGTCGATGGAGCGGACCACTTCGGAATTGAAGGGAGCTCTTGCAGGCTCCTACCTGTCAGGGCGGGTGGGGCGTGAGATCATATCGTTCCTGGCCGAGGTAGACCTGGTGAAGTTCGCAAAAGTAGAGCCCGGACCGGATCAGGCAGCGGCTTCGGCGACTCAGGTCCGCCGCCTTATGGACGCGGTTGAAGAAGCGCTTGTTCCGGCGGTACCTGAAACGGAAGCTCTGAGCCCTCAAACCGCGGCATCGGCGGGTGAGATGCCATGATTCGATTCGAAGACCCGTTGTTTCTCATCCTTCTGGCGCTGGTCCCGATTCTGACTTACCGCTACTTCCGTCGCGAGCGTCAGAAGCAGGGCGCCATCCGATTTTCTGATACCGGCCCGTTCAAGCGAATCCGCCCCTCCTTCGTCCTGACCCTTCGACACAGCCTGATCTTCCTCAGGTGTATGGCCCTGGTTCTCCTGGTTCTAGGCATGGCTCGTCCCCAGGCCGGGCAGAGCGGGCGCGAAATCCTTACGCAGGGCCTGGACATCGTTCTGGCCATCGATGTGTCGACGAGTATGGACGCCAAGGACCTGGATCATCAGAAGAAGTCGCGACTGGATGTCTGCAAGGAGGTCGTTTCCGAGTTCGTGCGGGGGCGGACGAACGATCGCCTGGGTTTGGTGGTGTTCGCCGGGGAGAGTTACACTCAGTGTCCGCTGACGCTGGACTACGGCGTGTTCCTCAACCTGCTTCAGGAGGTGCGGTTGGCCGATGAACGTTGGGACGGAACGGCGATCGGGACGGGCATTGCCACCGCAGTGAACCGGCTGCGGACCTCTGTGGCGAAGAGCCGTATCATCATTCTACTTACGGACGGCGTAAACAACCGAGGCGAGATCGATCCCCTGACAGCCGCAAGGGCGGCAAAAGCAGTGGGCATCCGGATCTATACGATTGGCGCCGGGAGCGAAGGGACTATCACCCAGCAGGTGGACGGCGGTATCTTCGGCCCCAGGTACCAGCGGATTCGGGTGGAGATCGACGAGGAGACGCTCAAGGAAGTTGCAGCGACGACGGGCGGCCGATACTACCGGGCGACAAGTGAACAGAAGCTCGAGGAGATCTATCGCGAGATCGGGGAGATGGAAAAGACGGAGATAAAGACCCGTGAATTTGTGGAGTATGAGGAGCTCTTCCCCTGGTTCCTCTGGCCGGCGTTGGGTCTCCTTGGCCTGGAGCTCCTGCTGGCCCATACGCGATTCAGGAGATTGCCATAGGGGCGGGATGAAGCAAGGGCGGTCAAGCAGAAGCGATGAAGCAGAGGCGATAAGGCAGGGGCGATGAAGCGGAAGCGATTACTATGGATGATGTAGGGGCGGTTATCATCGAGGTGGGCGACAGGTTCCAGAGAGGGTGTAGCGATGCGGTTTGGTGATCCACAGGCGTTCTGGCTGCTGCTGCTGGTTCCGCTGCTGACGCTCTTTCTCCTCCGATCGTTCAGGAGCCGGAGGCGGGCGCTGTCGGCGTTCGGGAGTCCGCAGCTGATCCGGAAGCTGACGTCGGCCACCAGTCGGGTGCGTCAGGGCATCAAGTCGGGGCTGGTCGTGTCGGGAGTCCTTTTCCTGGTGCTCGCACTCGTTCGCCCGCAGCTGGGGACACAGCTTGAACTCGTCCGGCGTCGCGGGGTGGATATCTTTATCGCCCTGGATACATCCAGAAGTATGCTGGCTGAAGATATTCTTCCAAGCCGGTTGACCCGGGCTCGCTACGAGATCAGCGACCTCATCGATCGTCTGGAGGGAGATCGCGTGGGTATTGTCGCATTCGCCGGGCGCAGTTTCGTCGTTTGTCCCCTCACTCTGGACTACGGCGCGGCCAAGCTGTTTCTGGAAACCGTAGACACCGACCTTATCTCTGCCCAGGGCACGGCGCTGGAAGAAGCGATTCGAACCGCGGCGGAAGCGTTCGGTTCGGAGGAGCGGAAGTACAAGGTCCTCGTGCTGATCACCGATGGCGAAGGCCATACCGGGGATCCGATTGAGGCTGCGGAAGAAGCCGCCGAATCGGGAGTGCGCATCTACACGGTGGGGCTGGGCACTCCGGAAGGCGAACTGATTCCCATCCTGGTAGATGGGCGAACCGAGTTTCTGAAGGATCGCGAAGGCAACATCGTGAAGACGCGACTGGACGAGGCGACGCTGCAGGAGGTCGCCCGGGTGAGCGACGGTGCGTATTACCGCGCGTCGTTCGGCGGGGTGGGGTTGGAGCAGGTCTACGACGCCATCGCCGGCCTCGAAGAGAAGGATCTGGGTTCCCGGCAGTACACACAGTACATCCACCGCTTTCAATGGCCGCTGGCCTTTGCATTACTCTGCTTTGTGTGCGAGGCGCTTCTTTCCGACCGCCGTCGGACCGCCGATTCCTGGACTGGACGGTTCCAGTGAGACGTGGCGTGAGGCGACCTGTTTTTTTTAAGACCATGATGGTAACGCTGGCGGAGAACTCCTTGTCCGGAATTTCCTGACTTGAACCTAATGAACCGATTCTTTACACAGATGGCGGCAGCACTGCTGCTGGCGATCCCTGCAGGGGGATACACGGTCTTCGATCCCGTGGTCCGCAGAAACGAGCGCGGCAATGAACTGTTCGAGCAGGCGGCATTCGATTCCGCGCTGTCTCAATACAAAGGCGCGCAGATCGAGATGCCCGATCTGCCGCTGCTCCATTTCAATTCAGGTAGAACGTTTCACCAGATGGCCAATTTCGCGGAGGCCGCCCGCGAGTTTGGCCTGGCTGCCAAAACAGATGATCCTGATCTGAGAGCCGATGCGCTTGCCAACCTCGGGAACGCCCAGTTCAAGGCCAAGCAGTTGAAGGAGGCCGTCGAAACCTATAAGCAGGCACTGGACACCCGGGATGACGACGATGCGACGAAGCAGAATTTGAAGCTCGCGCTGTCGATGTTGAAGCAAGAGAAGCAGGAGAAGGATCAGCAGGATCAGGATGATAAGCAGGAAAAGGATCAGCAGGATCAGGATGATAAGCAGGAAAAGGATAAGCAGGAAAAGGATCAGCAGGATCAGGATGATAAGCAGGAGAAGGATCAGCAGGATCAGGATGATAAGCAGGAGAAGGATCAGCAAGATCAGGACGAGAAACAGGAGCAGGATGAAGAGCAGAAGCGGGATGAGCAGCAGCAAGACCAGGAGTCAGGTGCTTCTCAGGACCAGCAATCCCAGGGGGAGGCTCAGCCGCAGGACGGGGAGTTGAGTCAGGAGGAGGCACAGCGGATTCTGGATGCCCTGAAGGAACGAGAGCTGGAAGCGCAGAAACAGTTTCGCTACCGGCAGTTGAAGGGCGAGTCGGATGGAAAGGAATGGTAATGTGAGCGGACGTCACGTCATCGCGAAAGCGGCCTTGGTTGCGTTCTTCCTCCTGAGTCAAGCGGCGCCTCTGCCTGCGGCGGGGCTGGACATTCAGCTTACGGTCGATCGCACCGAGGTGGCGTTGGACGGCCAGCTGCAGGTGACGGTTACGGTAACCTCTGATGGGCAGGCGGCCATCGGGGAGCCGGCCGTGGAGATTCCAGACGCTTTTGACATCCTGGGAATTTCGTCTTCAAGCTCAACCTCCATCCAGTTTGTGAACGGTGCCATGACATCCACCCTGTCCCGATCCTATGTCTACACGATCCAACCCTCCCAACTCGGGCCGTTTACGATAGGGCCCGCCCGGATTGAACAGGGCGGGTCGGCTGCGGAGTCTTCTTCCGCGCTTATCGAGGTGGTCAAGGCAACCCGTTCAACGCGCCCGTCCCAATCGCCCGCTCCGGCCACCCGGGCTCGCGCTGCGGGTACGCTTCAGGAAATGGAAGAGAACCTGTTCATCCGTACGATTCCAGACAAGAAGAGCGTTACGGTGGGTGAACAGGTGAGTGTGAGCTATAAGCTCTACACCCGCTACAACATTCAACAGCTCGAGTACAACAGCCTCCCCGCCTATACAGGTTTCTGGGCCGAGACCACGTACGAGGCGCCTCGGGCGCCGCATACGACCCAGGAGGTGGTGAATGGCCAGACCTACAGCGTGATCGTACTTCGGACAGTGGCACTGTTTCCCACAACGTCCGGCATTCACCCTCTGGAGCAGCTCGAACTGCGCTGTACGATTCCCGTGCGACGGCGCAGCCGCAGCCCGCTGGATCTGGACGATTTCTTTTCGTTCGATCCGTTCGGAAGGTCGCAACAGGTGATGGTCCGATCAGAAGACGTTGCGGTAGATGTTAGGCCGCTGCCTTCGGGTGGCCCTGTACACTTCGAAGGCACGGTGGGGACCTACTCCATTGCTTCTACGGTGAAGCCAACCACAGTGAAGGCGGGGGATCCGGTTTCAGTAACCGTAACCGTTTCGGGCGAAGGGCACCTGAATTCAGTAAGTGAGCCGCATCACCCGGAGGATCCGAACTTCAGGTTCTACGACCCACAGGTTACAACCGAAACGGAGATTGTACAGGGACATTTCGGCGGAACGAAGTCGTTCGAGTACGTCGTGATACCAAAGAGATCCGGACAGGTGGCCCTGCCTACATTCACTCTGACCTTCTTCGATCCGCAGGCTTCAGCCTACCGGACTGATTCGACGCAGCCGACGACGCTGGCCGTTTCGCCGGGAGAATTCGTATCAACGGCTCCACCCGGGTTGAGTCGGCAGGATATCCGGCTGCTGGGTGAAGATATCCGATTCATCAAGCCGGACAGGCAGCAGTTGGTCGACGGCGCTTCGGTTCTAACCTCCGGTTGGAGCATCCTGGCCATCCAGAGCGTTCCCGTGGTCGCCATCTTATTGGCCTTCGGGTTTCGCCGGCACCAGGACCGCCTTGCGGGCGACGTTGCCTACGCGCGCAGAAGGCGTGCAAGCGCAGAGGCCCGTCGCCGCCTCGCCGAGGCCCAAAAGCTGATGGCGGGGGACGACCAGCAGCTGTTTTATACCGAGCTGCATCGGGCGGCCGCCCAGTTCCTAGCCGACCGGCTCAACCTGCCCGCCGCCGGTCTGACGCCTGCATCGGCGGCCTCGGCTCTGACATCGGAGGGAGTGGGAGAGGATCTGGTGACTCGTGCTCAGGCGCTGATGACGACATGTGATTTTGCCCGGTTCGCACCTACAGGCCAAAGTGAAGATGACAGAACGAATCTCTACGACGAAGCAGAGTCCCTGGTCGACGAACTTGGACGCGTGATCTAAACTATGGACAGGACATTCTACCATCCAAATGCACCGTATTGGCGACTCGCTGTTTTCTTCCTGACGACAGCCCTCATAGGCCTGTTGAGTTGGGATGCGGAGGCTCAGACACCTGAGGCCGTGCGCTACAACCAGGCCAACGATCTGTACAGGAAGGGCGCGTTCGAAGCCGCCGCCAGAGGCTATGCGGATCTCGCGGACGCCGGTCACCAAAATCTGGATCTCTATTACAACTTGGCGAACTCGTGGTTCAAGGCCGGTTCTCTGGGAAATGCGATTCTGTGGTACGAACGTGCCCTGCGGCTTAGCCCGGGCGACCCGGATGTGCTGGCGAACCTCAGGTTTACTCGTGCACGGTTGGTGGACCGGGCAGAGGAAGAGGATCTGCTGCCCGGCGTCCAACTGCTTACGATGGTCTATCGCCGACTGGACCCCGATTGGTTGCTCATTTTCTGTACGGCGATGCTCTTCCTGGCGGGAGTTGGGGGCATTCTCTGGCTGTTCCGCCCGGAAAGACGTACCCTGTGGACGGGGATTACGGTGGTCCTTCTGGCTGGCTGGCTTGTCACGGGCATTGCGTGGGAGATGCGTTCCGGAGACCTCTCCGCTCCCGAGGCTGTTGTTATGCAGGAAGAGGTGGTGGGGAAGAGCGGCCCTGGCTCCGACTAGCTTGAAGTGTTCGCCCTGCATGAGGGGACGAAAGTGACAGTGGAACGTCGGGAGTCGGATTGGCTTCTGGTGCGCTTGGAGAACGGGTTGGGTGGTTGGGTGCGGTCGGAGGGCGTGGAACGGATCTGAGCGGTCACTGATTACGTTGGTGCGGAGGCGGGGTTTCCACGCGCCGTTCTCCAAAGGGCCTTACTTTTTGAACCGGCCGGAGAAGCCGGAGCATCAGGATGTCGAGGCGGATGACGACCTTACTATAGTTGGACTTGGAACTTGAGAGTTGGACCTGAACCTTGCACGGTGTGCGACGAGCGTCCATTACCGTTTGCCTCAACAGCCGCATCGGAGGGTGCTATGGGTGTTTTTGATCAACAGAAAGAGAAGATCCACACGCAGAAGGGCTTCGTTGCAGCCCTCGATCAGAGTGGCGGGAGTACGCCCAAGGCACTCGCGCTCTACGGCGTCGGCGAAGATGCGTGGTCGAACGACGAGGGAATGTTTGCGCTCATTCACCAGATGCGGACTCGAATCATGACGAACAAGGCGTTTGGTGGAGACCGCATCCTGGCCGCCATTCTATTCGAGAATACGCTGGACGCCGAAGTTGAAGGCAAGCCGACGGCCGATTATCTGTGGGAAGTGAAGAACGTGGTTCCCATTCTCAAGGTCGACCAGGGACTCGCCGACGAATCGGATGGGGTACAGGTCATGAAACCCATCCTGAAGCTCTCCGAGTTGCTGAAGAAAGCGAGCGGAAAACGCGTCTTCGGAACCAAGATGCGGTCTGTGATCAAACAGAAGAATGAGGCTGGGATCGCCGCCATCGTCCGTCAGCAGTTCGAAGTCGGCCGGCAGATTGTCAACGCGGGACTGGTTCCCATCATTGAACCTGAAGTGGACATCCATTGCCCGGACAAAGGGGCTGCCGAGGATGAATTGCTCCGCCAGTTGACCCGCGAACTGGACGCTCTGGGTTCCGATGAATCTGTTATGCTGAAGCTCACACTCCCCGACAAGGACAACCTGTACAGGGCCTGCATCGATCATCCAAACGTGCTTAAGGTCCTGGCACTGTCGGGCGGCTATCCTCGCAAAGAGGCCAACGATCGACTCACCCGGAACAAGGGCATGGTGGCCAGCTTCTCAAGGGCGCTAACAGAGGGCCTGAGCATTCAGCAGACGGATGATGAGTACTACGAGCTGCTTGACAGATCGATTCAGAGCATCTTCGACGCATCCTGCATGTGAGGAAGCGCCACCTTTTCGGGCAGGCTTGACGATTGGGCGCGCCCAGGTTTCTCCGTCCCACTTAGCCGGCTTCCGCTTGTCGGACTCTGATCCGCATTTCCCAGTGCCGCAAACCACGTTCACCTGAACGACTTGGGTATCCCCATCTCATGACCGACGATTTGCAGTTCGACGCATGGTTCCGCTGTTTCCGCTCCGGCGAGGGCCGCTTTCCGCTGACTGAGATGATCTACGAGTGCCCCGAGGGCGGCGGGCTCCTCGAGGTCCATCACGATATGGGGCTGCTCAAGAAACGTAGCGCTCAGGAATGGCGGGATCTATTCGACGCACGTTACATGAGCACCGAGTGGCCCTACGGGAGTTCGGTGTGGGGCAAGAAGGAGATCGTCTGTCCGGTGGTAGACGATGAGAATATCGTTTCCATGTTCGAAGGAGGCAGCAACCTCTTCTGGGCGGAACGCCTGGGTCATGAGATCGGAGTAGACGCCCTCTGGGTGAAGCAGTGCGGGAACAGCCATACCGGTTCCTTCAAGGATCTCGGTATGACCGTCCTGGTATCCATGGTGAAGCAGATGATCTCCGATGGACAGTCGATACCGGCGGTCGCCTGTGCTTCAACGGGTGACACCTCCGCCGCGCTGGCTGCCTACTGCGCCGCGGCCGGAATCCCGTCGGTGGTGTTTCTCCCCAAGGACAAGGTTTCTCCCGCGCAGCTGGTTCAGCCGATGGCGAATGGCGCTCTGGTTCTGAGCCTGGATACCGATTTCGACGGCTGCATGAAACTGGTCCGCGAAATCAGCGCCAAAGAGCATATCTACCTGGCGAACTCCATGAACTCTCTTCGGGTGGAGGGACAGAAGACTGTTGGGATCGAGATTGTTCAGCAGTTCGATTGGGAAGTGCCCGACTGGATCGTGATTCCGGGGGGAAACCTGGGGAACGTCAGCGCTCTGGGGAAAGGGTTCCTGGAGATGCTGGAGATGGGTCTTATAGACAGGCTTCCACGGATCGCCGTAGCCCAGAGCGCCCAGGCCAATCCGCTCTACCGGAGCTACCAGAAAAACTTCGATCTGTTCGAGCCGGTTCAGGCGGAACGGACCCTGGCGTCGGCCATCCAGATCGGCGATCCGGTGAGTGCGGAAAAGGCGATCCGTACGCTGAAGACCTTCGGCGGTGTTGTGGAGGAAGCCACCGAGCAGGAGCTGGCAGACGCTTCAGCACGGGCTGACCGGACCGGGCTCTTCTGCTGCCCTCACACGGGAGTGGCCTTCGCCGCCCTGTTCAAACTGGTGGACCGGGGAATCATCCGGAAGGACGAGCGCGTGGTGGTCGTATCGACGGCACACGGGCTCAAATTCACCGACTTCAAGATCAATTACCACCAGGACCAGTTGGGTGACATCGGGGTGTCGGGTCGAAACGTCAACCTGCCGGTGGAATTGCCGGCCGACTACGACGCCGTCCGAGACGCCCTGCTGCGCCGAGTGGACGCCACGCAGAATTGAACGTGGGCAGGCGGGAGTTGGACCGATGCAACACCACCCGCCTCCTGTCCGGTTCCGGGAAGCCGCCCCGGGTTGACAAGCCCTAAGGTCTTGTTTAGATTGGACCTCAGCGCTTGAGGCGCACTCTATTAATTGTAGTGGTGATTTGATGCGTATTGCGGCCACTCAAAATAACCGCTAAAAAGCTCACCCGCCGGCCGGCGGAATCGGACGGAATGCCCGGGCTTTTGGCGCCGGGCTTTTTTATGCCCGGGAACTGTCGCGGGCTGTTGGTGCTCCCCCATTATTCGGTGATACTGCTGGAGGAAGGTTGATGGATCAGGTCGACACTACCGGTAGCGGCTCCGATTCAAGCGATTCATGTGATTCCACCCTGGCCGTTCACGCCGGGGAAACCCATGGCGAGTGGCGCCATGCGCTTACGGTCCCCATCGCCCAGACGTCCACCTACGTATTCGAAGACTCGGAAGCGGTGAACGACTTCGTTTCCGGAACGCGGACCCAGATCGACTATGGGCGCTACGGGAACCCCACTCAGCACGCGGCTGAACGGAAGCTGGCGGCGCTGGAAGGGGCCGAAGCGGGTCTGCTGTTCGCGTCGGGCATGGCGGCGGTAACAACGACTCTTCTGGGCATGCTGTCGTCCGGTCATCACGCCGTGATCGCCGACGACTGCTACCGCAAGACAGCTCAATTCTGTCAGATGGTCCTGAAGAAATTCGGTGTTGAAACGACGTTCGTTCGTGCTGGCGACTACGAAGGAATGGCGGCTGCTGTGAAGGCGAATACGCGGGTGATCGTTGCCGAGTCTCCGACGAACCCGCATTTGAATGTGATGGATCTGGAACGCGTGGTAGCTATTGCCAGGGAGAAACAACTGAAGGTGGTTATCGACAGCACGTTTGCTACCCCGTTCAACCAACGTCCTTTGGAGTTCGGCGTGGATCTTGTGATTCACAGCGCTACGAAGTACCTGGGGGGCCACAACGATCTGATTGCCGGTGCCGTTCTTGGACCTGCTCCGCTGGTGTCGGCCATCGCCGACTATCGGGGGGTCCTCGGGGGCATCGTGGATCCACACTGCGCCTACCTCCTCATCCGGGGGCTCAAGACTTTCCCTCTCCGTATGGCCCAGCAGAACCGGACAGCCCTGGCCCTTGCCCAATTCCTGGAAGGCCATCCGAAAGTACAGCGCGTCTACTACCCGGGGCTTGAGAGTCACCCCCATCACAAGGTGGCTGCGCGGCAGATGAAGGGCTTTGGCGGCCTTGTCAGTTTCGACCTGGATGGCGACCGCGATCAGACACTCGGGTTCCTGGACCGTCTGCAGATTCCGGTGATCGGCGCCAGCCTGGGTGGAGTAGAGAGCATCGTGTCTCACCCGGCGTCCATCTCGTACTACGAACTCTCGCCGGAAGACCGCGAAGCAGTAGGCATTACGGACAATTTGGTGCGATATGCCGTTGGGGTGGAAGAGACCGACCATCTTCTCAACGACCTGAAGCAGTCACTGGATCAGATGTGAGAAGTCCCTCGGCAGTTCGCCACAGGCACAGAGGCGTTTCCTGATGTTCGGTCTTCTTCTTGCGGACGCCCTTCGGGCCCCTTTTCGCGATCCTGGTTGGCCGAGGAAACTAATTCTGGGCGGCCTGCTGGGTGCAATTCCAGGTGGGAATCTCGTCGCCTGGGGCTACCTGTACAAGGTCTACATCGATGCTCTGAACGGCGTTCATCCCCTGGAGCTTCCAGAGTGGAGCGACTGGAAACGCTACTTCGCGGCCGGGTTCTGGTTGCTGCTGATCGTTCTTGGGTACCTGGTGATCACCACTGTAGGCCTAACGGCGGTAGTTTCGCTAACTGGTATTACGCCTGCGTCGGAGGATCCGCAGGAACAGGCGTCGTTCCTGATGATCGTTCTGGGGGCGCTGGCCGTGGTCTATTCCTTTTTTCCGATCGTGTTCGCACGCTTTGCTGAAGAGCAGCGGCTCTGGACCGCCTTCGATCCCTGGACCTTGCTGGCGGACATACGGCAGCTGGTTCGATGGGACTATGTCCAGGGCTGTTTCCTGTTCTTCGGATTCTTTCTGGCGGGAAACCTTCTGTTCGGACTGCTGCCCTACGTGGGGCTTCCGCTCTTCTCTTTTGTTCTGTTCTATGTCCTTCTCTGCTTTGCCCACGTGTTCGGCCTCTGGATCGGCAGGGTGAAGGAGATGGTGGCGAAGGGAGGGTAGGTGGGGGAGAGGGGAAAGGGCAGAGAGAAACAGAAAAGCCGCCGGTCTTCGGACCGGCGGCTTTTTCGAATGTATGTCGGATTTTTCTTCAGAGACGGATGGAGAGGGCGGCTTTCAGATTGAAGGCGGAGAGTTTGGCGATTCCGCCCCGAGTGTGGCCCGACCATCGGTTCGCTCGGAAGACCAGGTGAGCGGCTCGGTTCAGGGAGATGGACATGCCGCCGCCGACGCCGAACATCCTGGCTCGCCCCCGGTACAGGGTGTTGAACCTGGGCAGTTTGTTTTCGGTGACGTGCTTCACGTGCGCTCTACCGAACAGGGAAAGGAACCGGGTTGGAATCCAACTGACTTCCATACCCAGCCGATACTCTTCGCCATTGCTGTCGTGGATCTCGTAGAGAAAAGCATCGTTGAAAATCTGTTCGTTCTTGAAGCGAATGATGGAGTAGAATTCGCCTTCCAGCCGGAGCTTTCGTCCCTCGTAGTAGGCCCCGCTCTGAATCATCAACTGTTTGCCATTGCGAAAGATATCCCTGCCGCCCAGACGATCTTTCAGGTAGTAGCTGCCCACGGTGCTCAGCCGGAGCACCCACTTTCTCCACGTGTAGTCGATCCCCAGCGTTAGAGTAGCCTCGTCGCCAGGTTTGTAGTTGGCCACACCCGTTACGGGATCGTATTCCCCGCGCCTGACATAGGCTATACCGGCGCTGTAGCCAATGTGCCCTCGCTGGGTCGCAAAACTGAGCCCGCCGCCAAAGTCAAACCCGGCGCCGAACGTGTTGACGGGGAAGTTGAGGTCGTTGCGGGCGATTGTGCGTACAAGCGCTTCTTCATCCGCATTCAACGAATCCTTGCCCGTGGGCAGGGTGGCGTGCAGGCTGATCAAACCGCCCGTTCCAAGTCTCCAGGCTCCGGTGAAGCGTGTGTCCAGAGGGCCCCAGACATCGATGACGGCCACGGAATCGGGTGAAACCGTCCGACGCTGCTCGGCCTGCATGAGGGCCGAGTGTACCTCGAACGTACCGCCGGGAATCGGCGTACGCACCTGCAGGGGATAGACCCACTGCCGGGTGCGAATCTCATCGGTACCCGGTTTCTCGGTGATCTCGTGAATGAAGCCGTCCAGATCGGTCTCCAGAGGGAGGGCTGGATTAGCCCACGAGGAGCCGGCAGCCAGCAGCACCAAAACGAGATAAGTGATGGTGAATTTCATGGAAGGGCCTCAGGGGACACTGGCGGTTTGTATGGATTCGTCGTTTCGGATCCGGTCTGGGAGGCTGGTGTTGGTGTGGTCAGAGCGTGTGTGGCCATCAGGCGGCGATGGACGGCGTCCAACGGATCGGGGCGATTTCCCAGGGACCTGTAAGCTTTGAGCAGGTCGGGAAGCCGGTTGGCACCGGCCATGTCCCGCCGGGCCCAGGTCAATGTGCGATCCAGGATCGTCGACCGGGGTTCGAAACGCCGCAGGCTCTCGAGCGCTCGAAGGGCGGTGGGGACGTCGCCGCCGACGTAATCGGAGAGTGCCCTGGCGTGCACGAGGAGGTTTACGGGGTTTTTAAACGGCCTGGGTGGGTAGTCGGCGGGGAGAGGAAGGTTCAATCCCTTCGCCGCCTGGCCGGACAGGGCGTTCCGAAGCGTCTGGAGGTCGCCCAGGTTCGCCGTTACCGGCGGGCCTTCCCAGAGCAAGCCGCCGTCTCTGCCGAAGACCTGGAGCGTGATGCGGACTCTGTGGTCGCCCAGATCCATCAGGCGGCCGGTCAACGTCTTAGAGGCGCGGATCCATCGCGCGAAATCCGAAGGACCTGCATCGGGCCGATGACGGGCGAACTCGTTGTGATAAATGTGAAGCTGAAGCGGGTCTATGCCGGCACCGGGCCCCGCCAGGTCTTGGAGGACCATATCGACCAGGGCGATCGTCAGTCCCGGGGGCGGCGCAACAGACCCAACCGGCTCCAGGGGAAAGACGGCAAGGTCCATTCTGGCCCCGTCCGACGCCACAGTCTCGAACACCCTCTGGCGAGCCTGCCTCTGGTAGGCCAGGCGGCGGAGATGCTGCACTCGCTGCTCCAGCGACTCGGCAAGGCGGCCCGACGGTTCCATGCCCAACAGTTTACGGTATTCAATGACGGCCAAATCAGGTCTATCCAAGCCTTGATCGTAGATGAGCCCCAGGAGAATCGGGTATCTGGGATTGGCCGGAGCCGCCTTAAGCGCATCGTAGGCAAACCCGAGTGCCCGGATATAGTCGCCCCGGCCATAGTGGTGGTAGGCGACATTCTGCAGCTTCTCCGGGTCAGGTGTTGGAATCGGCGGCAGCAGCCCAGGTATCGGTTCTTCCGGGGGCGGATAGGCGCGCTGAGGAAACGAGGCGGCGCAGGATGCTATGGCAGCGGCCATCATCAAGATCAGAAGTGTCTGTATGGGATGTCTGTTCATTTGTAAGGGATGCGATAAGGTGCTTGTTTTACCGTGGGTTACAAATCTTCCCGGGTGTCAGTATAGTTATCGGTTCAAACGGAAATTTCTTCACGCAGTTCCACTCAAGATTCTGCTTGGGAGAGGAACCGGGCAGAGGCCTCGGCCGCCTTTACTGGAGGGATTAAGAGGTGACCCGGGCTTCCGAACGGCCCCGATAACGGAATGCGTGTCAATAGGGAAGCAAATTACGGGCCGACTGATGAGGTTCAGGCGGGAGAATCGGCCTCCGGTTCCGGCGGTCGGTGAGGGAGGCGGATGGTGCAGGTGGTTCCCCCCCCCCCCCCCCCCCCCCCCCTCCTGGGGTTGCCCCCCCCCCCCCCCCCCCCCCCCCGCCCCCCCCACCCCCACCCACCCCCCCCCACTCCCCCCCCCCCCTCTTCTTTTCCGCC
>Ga0114996_10005320_pt1 | contig 15169 bp, 17 predicted proteins | sample ArcticOcean_MG_C_4_FD_87039 | JGI IMG/M metagenome (GOLD analysis project Ga0114996, IMG submission 87039) | Marine microbial communities from western Arctic Ocean - ArcticOcean_MG_CB4_134 | ecosystem: Environmental > Aquatic > Marine > Oceanic | place: Arctic Ocean: Canada Basin | collected...
ATACCAAAAAAAAAAATTACCTAGAACTTTATGGATAAGACGAAAAAAAAAGGCTGCTTAGATTAAGCCTTTAGAAGGACTGCTGGCTTCAGCATAAAATAATTTTTGCATTCTGCCCGCAAGGAAAGATTGACGACCAGAAATTACTGCATTTTTAAAAGATTCAGCCATTAAAATTGGTTTTTTGGCTTTAGCTATAGCACTATTAACAAGAACTGCATCGCAACCCATTTCCATTGCTATAGTTGCATCCGAAGCAGTTCCAATACCAGCGTCTACTATCGTTGGTACTTTTGAATTTTTAATTATAAGTGATAAATTAATTTTATTTTGTATTCCCAGACCAGAACCTATAGGTGAAGCTAAAGGCATTATAGCAGACGCACCTAAGTATTCTAACTCTTTTGCTAACAATGGATCATCGGAACAGTAAACTAAAACTTTGAAACCTTCTTTCACTAATGCTTTTGTTGCTTTTAAAGTTTCAATCATATTTGGATAAAGAGTTTTTTTGTCACCTAAAACTTCAAGCTTAACCATTTTCCATCCGCCCATTTCTCTAGCTAGCCTTAAAGTTCTTAAAGCTTCTTCTGCATTAAAACAGCCAGCAGTGTTTGGAAGGTATTTAATTTTTTCAGGATCAAGAAAATCTGTAAGCAATGGTTTTTTCTTATCTACAATGTTAACTCTTCTAACTGCAACAGTAACCATGCTTGCACCAGAAGCTTTAACTGCTTGGGCTGTTTCCTTAAAATCTTTATATTTTCCTGTGCCAATAATTAACCTTGATTTTAAAATCTGGTTACCGACTTTAAATATATCTTTTTTCATAAATGTTAACCACCGCCAATGAAATGTACTATTTCTATTTTGTCCTTATTTTTTATATAAACTAATTTATATTTATTTCTGTTTATTATTTTACCATTTAATTCGACCGCAATTTTTTTACCATCTATTTTATATTTTTTTAACAATGTAAGTATTGAATGTTTGTTATCTAATTGTAATTTTCGACCATTTAATTGTATTTTTGCCATAATTAAGATATTTAATATACTTACTAATTAATAGATGAAGCACAAAATTATTATTATTAATGGCCCAAATCTTAATCTTTTAGGCGAGAGAGAGAAAGAAAAATATGGAAACACAACATTAAAAAAAATTGAGTCAGAATGTAAAAATTTCGCCAAAAAAAAAGACATTCAAATCACTTTCAGACAATCAAATATTGAAGGTAAGATTGTAGACTATATTCAGGATTCTAGAAAAAAATTTAATGGATTAATAATTAATGCCGCAGGTTACACTCATACATCGGTGTCCATAAGAGATGCATTAATGATATTAACAATACCGATTGTTGAACTACATATAACAAATATTTACAATAGGGAAGAATTCAGGCATAAATCTTTAATAAGTAAAGTTGCAAGAAGTATCATTTGTGGATTTGGTACCCAAGGATATATTTTAGCTTTACAAGGACTAAAAAAAATTATCAAGAATGAAAATAAATAAAAAATTAATTAAAGAGCTAGTAGATAATTTAGAAGAGTTTAAATTAACAGAGCTTGAATATCAAAGCGGTGATACTAAAATTAAAGTAGCAAAAGGAACAAAAGTTTCTAATGTAAACAAAATATCTGATACTGTTATTTCAAACAATAAAGCTGTTTTAAATGACACAGAGGAAGGTGTTAGAGTAAAATCTCCAATTATTGGAACGGCTTATTTATCTCCTGTACCTGGAGCAAAACAATTTATTCAGATTGGTGATAAAATAAACAAAGGCCAAACAATAATGATCGTAGAAGCTATGAAAACTATGAATCATGTTCCTTCTACAGGCGAAGGTATAGTTAAAAATATCCTAGTTAAAGATGGTCAACCTGTCGAGTTTGGTCAGACTTTAATTATTTTAAAATAAATTTAATGTTTAAAAAAGTTTTGATAGCTAACAGAGGAGAAATTGCTGTTAGAGTAATTAGAGCTTGCAAAGAATGGGGGATTTCAACCGTTGCTGTCCACTCTGATGTTGATACAGATTCTATGCATGTAAGATTAGCCAATGAAAGTGTTTGCATTGGCTCACACCAACCTCAAAATAGTTATTTAAATATTTCAGCAATAATGTCTGCTGTAGATCTTACTGGAGCAGAGGCTATACATCCAGGGTATGGTTTCTTATCAGAAAATGCAAAATTTGCAGAGATTGTCGAAAAACATGGAATCAAATTTATAGGTCCAAGTGCAGAATTAATCAGAAAAATGGGTGATAAGATAGAAGCTAAAAAAATTGCACGACAATATGGTTTACCAGTAATTGAAGGCTCTGATGGAGCGGTCAGGTCATTTGAAGAAGCAAAGAAAATTTGTTTGAATATTGGTTATCCTGTTTTGATTAAAGCTGCAGGTGGTGGTGGTGGAAAAGGTATGAAGATTGTCGAAAAAGAATCTCAATTAGAAAATCTTTTTTTAACTGCAAAATCAGAAGCTAAAAGATATTTTGGTAATGACGAATTATATATTGAAAAATATTTTAAACACCCAAGACATATTGAAGTTCAAATTTTATCTGGCAAAAATAGAACAGTGCATTTACAAGAAAGAGATTGTTCAGTGCAAAGACGTCACCAAAAATTAATTGAAGAAACACCAAGCCCTGTATTAAGTGAAGAAATCAGATCAAGTTTATTAAAAAGTACGGTCAATATGGTTGAAAAACTTGGATATGAAGGAGCTGGAACTATAGAATACATTTATGATAATGGTAAATTTTATTTTTTAGAAATGAATACAAGGGTACAAGTTGAGCATCCAATTACAGAAGTTGTGACAGGTATAGATATAATAAAAGAACAATTGTTTATTGCTTTTACTGGAAATACAGCTTTAGAGCAGAGTGATATTAATCCTAGAGGTCACGCTATAGAATGTAGACTTAATGCAGAAAATCCATCTAAAGACTTTCAACCAAGTCCTGGAACTATATCGGTTTGTCACCTACCATCTGGATTTAGAACTCGTGTAGATGGTGCTATATTCCAAGGATGTAAAATAACTCCTTACTACGATAGCTTAATTGCTAAATTAATTTGTCATGGGAGAAACAGAGAAGAAGCAATTCAAAGAATGCGGAGATCGTTAGATGAGTTTGTTATTGAGGGTATTGATACGACGGTTGAACTTCATAAAAAAATTATCTCACACGATAAATTTCTCAATTCTAATTTTGATACGAATTGGTTAGCTAATGAAAAAATTATTTAAACATTGTCACAACCAACGAGCCAAAAATCATAGGCAGGATGATCTAAAGGTCTTAAAGTTGTACTAGAAGAAAAAGTCCAACCATTAAATACAAACACTTGATTGTTTTTATTGTCTGAAAGGTCTTTCACTTGAATATAAGCTACTTGACCTGGCTCTGTTAAAGATTCAACATTACCACACTGTAAAGCTTTAATTTCAAGTAGACCAAATTTTTTTGTCTCACCTAGTAAAATATGAATATCAGAAGTTTTTGCAGTAATTTTATCTAAAGCTACGATATTAACTCTTGTAGCTTTGCTTTCTTGCTCTATAAATTTTTTTTCTTTTAAATTATTATTTTCTTTATTTAAAATATTTTTACTTTTTAAATCTTCATTTTCAAAGCTAGGTATTAAAGTTTTTAGATTAACTAATGGAACAGATGTTATTTTGTTCTCTGCAATTAATATATTAAAAAAATTTAATACAAATAAAAAAAATATAGTACTAATTTTTCCACGTATCATATTTTTTTTTAACATTATTTAATTTTGATATAAAATTTGGTTTATAAGAATTTAGTGTGCCTGTTTGATTTTCTAGATGTTTTTTTTGCCAAGTATATCTTTTGCCTTCACTTTTAGGTGTTTCATTTATTGTATGATGTATCCATAGAAACCATTCTGATGTTATTTTTGATGCTTCTACATCGTCTTGATAAATAACCCATCTTTCATCTTTTTTATTTTTATAATACCTGTTGCCATAAAAATCTTTCCCAACAAATTTTCCGAAAAATAGAGTTTTTAAAAATGTTCCAACCGTTTGTTTGTGCCACCACGTAAAAATTTGTTTTGGGTTTATCATTTTTAAAATCCACACACTTTAAGAGTGTATATTAAGTTCTAGACACATACTATATTTGATATATATCTTCAATTACATTGATTCCAAAAAATTTAAAATGAAAAAATTTATAGTTGAAACCTATTATACTTGTACATTTAAAACTGTTCATACTCTTGATGAGCTAAATGATGTCGAGCTATCCAAAATTGATAGTAGAAAAGATGGAGATGTCGAAGTAATTGAGGTTAGACTTAATAATAGAAAAACTAAAAAAATTGGTGAAAAATATAAGCCTAAAGAAAAAGAAAACGAAGAATTGAATATGTTTAGCAAATTAATTAACGAAGAAGTTGTGGTAAAAAACAAACAAATTAATCAAAATCAAGATGAAAATACCAAAATTAAAGGCCAAATAAGTTCTAGATTCCGTATGCCCGACCGAAGAAAAGGTTATATTCAGAAAGCCTCGATCGGTGAGCATAAGATTTATCTACATACCGGTGAATATAATGATGGAAAAATTGGGGAAATTTTTATTGATACAAATAAAGAAGGAGAATTAGTAAAGGCACTAATGAATAATTTTGCAATCGCCATATCCTTGGGCATGCAGTATGGAGTTCCTCTAGATGAATTTGTTGACGCCTTTGTAGACACTAAGTTTGAACCATCAGGTAAAGTAGAAGGAAATGACAGAATTTTAAGTGCGACTTCAATACTAGATTATGTGTTTAGAGAACTTGCAATATCTTATCTTGGTAAAGAAGAGATGGCTCATACTCCATCTATAGCTAATACTAGAGAAATTAACAACGACTCGAATGATGATAAATTTTTAAAGATTGTTAAAAATATTACTTCAAAAGGTTTTGTGAGAAGTAACTATGAAGATAAGCTTGTAGATCTAAGTGATATTCGGATTAACTTAAAATCTAAGAATTAATTTTTTTATCTATTTTAATACTTAATTCTTTTAATTGCTTCCCATCTACTTCAGAAGGTGCTTCCATTAAAAGATCTTGTGCATTTTGATTTAAAGGAAAAAGCGTCACTTCTCTAATGTTTTTTTCACCTGCAAGCAACATTACAATTCTATCAATACCTGGGGCTATTCCACCGTGCGGTGGAGTTCCGTAACTAAGTGCATTGATCATTCCACTAAATTTTTCATCAACTTGTTTTTTATCGTAACCTGCAATTGAAAATAATTTATACATCAGTTCTGGAGTGTGGTTTCTGATTGCACCTGACGATAATTCAATACCATTACAAACTATATCATATTGATAAGCTTTAATTTCTAGAGGTTTATCAAAATTTATTTTTTTTATATCACCTTGTGGTATCGAAAAAGGATTGTGACTAAATTGAATTTTTTTGCTTACCTCATCTAATTCAAACATTGGGTAGTCAACTATCCAGCAAAATGCAAATTTGTTTTCATCAATAAGACCTAAATCTTTTGCTATCTTATCCCTTGCTAATGAAGAAATTTTTTCAACATCGTTCATTTTTCCACAAGCAAAAAATATACTATCTCCAATTGCAGCTGCAGTTATTTTCATTATTTCTTTTAAGGCATCTTCTTTGAAAAATTTACCAACAGGTCCTTTAGCTGAAATTTCTTTATCTTTTTCTATTGTGAAGTAAGCTAGGCCAGATGCTCCCTGCTCTTTAGCCCACTTATCAATGCTATCAAAAAAGCTTCGTGGTTTATCTTTAGTATTTTTAGTTACAATACATCTTACTTTTGACCCTGACTTTACAAGTTTTTTAAAAATATCAAATGTAACGTCATCTCTTGTAAAAATATTTGTTAAATCATGGATCAATAATGGATTTCTTAAATCTGGTTTGTCTGAACCATATTTAACCATTGCTTCTTCATAGGGAATTCTAGGAAATTTTTCATACATTAGTTTTTTTGAGGAAAAACTCTTAAATACATTAATCATTAATTTTTCTACAACTTCAAATACATTTTCCTGTTCAACAAAAGACATCTCTATATCAAGTTGATAAAATTCTCCTGGACTACGATCAGCTCTTGCGTCTTCATCTCTAAAACATGGGGCAATCTGAAAATATTTATCAAAACCAGATACCATAATTAATTGTTTAAATTGTTGTGGTGCTTGTGGTAATGCATAAAATTTTCCAGGATTTAATCTACTTGGAACTAAAAAATCTCTTGCCCCTTCAGGGCTTGAAGATGTCAAAATTGGTGTTTGAAATTCTAAAAAACCTAATTTCAACATTTCACTTCTTATGAATGAAATAACTTTAGACCTTAAAACAATATTTTCATGCATTTTGTTTCTTCTTAAGTCTAAAAATCTATATTTTAATCTTATGTCTTCTGGATAATCCTGCTCACCAAATACTGGCATAGGAAGTTCTTTTGCTTCTGATAAAATATTAATACTCTCAATATTGATTTCAATTTTTCCAGTTTTTAAATCTTTATTTTCTGTTCCTTTTTCTCTTTTCACTACATTTCCAGAAACATTTATTACCGACTCAGGTTTAAGACTTTCCAGAACCTTAAAATACTTATTATTATTTTCGATAACACACTGAGTTATTCCAAAATGATCTCGTAAATCTATAAAGAGCAAATTTCCATGATCTCTTTTTCGATGAAGCCAACCAGATAAATAAACTTGTTTTCCAAAATCGGACTCTGTTAATTCAAAGCAATTATGTGATCTATATTTATTCATTTAATACTTTTTTTATTAGATTAATATTTATAGATTTTCCAGTAGATAAAGAAAGGCTATCCACTTTATCAATTAAATCAAATATATCCTCATACGATCTATGAATATTTTTTAAAATATATTCTAATAATTTGGTATCTATTTTAATCTGTTTGTCAGAAAAATTTTTACTTAGAATTACTCGTATCAAGTCATCAGTTGGTAGATCAATCCCGATATTGATAAAACTATCAAATCGTGATTTTAAGTCATTTAATTCAACCTTGAAGTTTTTTATTGGTTTCGAAGAATTAACAATTATATATTGATTAGATTGATGACACTGGTTTAACACTGAATAAAATAACTTTTCTTCAATATTGGTTTGATATTCATCAATAATTAAACACTCTTTTAATTTTATAAGAGGAAGGGAGTTGTCACTTAAATCTGACGCTTTAATAAAAAAAGAATTAATTTTTTTTTTAAAAATGTTCGATAAATGAGTTTTGCCACATCCAGATGGTCCAAAAATATTTATATGTCTACTAGACCATTTAGGCCAACTTTCGATTAATTTATATGCTTCAAAGTTGTTAGAAGAAACATAGAAGTCTTTTTCAAAATAATTAGTTTTAAATGGGAATCTAAAAGTCAACTGACTCATTTTAATTAATTCTTAACCTCCAAATATTATCACTAATTTGAATATTTATTTTTTGTTCAATAAGCTTATCTTTTATTTTGTTTAATTTTCCTTTGTATTTAAGTCTTATTTTAGAATATTCATTAGTCATTTCTAATACAAAATAATTTTCAATAATATCTATTGAATCTAAAACCGATCTTAGTTTTAAATAATCATTAATTTGTTTAGACTCTAAAAAGAAATCTAAAAATGAAGGTGCGTTAACATCAATTAAATTCTGCTCTTTCCAAATTTGACTTATTTCTTTTTTCAAGGTCAATATTGCTTCTTCATACGATTTTGTTTCATTTTTAGGATAAATTTTAAGATTTATATTTTTGTCAATTTCTTTATTTTCAATTAAAGTTTTAATATACGCTCGAAACTTATCTTCAGCAAAATAGATTATTAAAAGAGCATAATTTTTTTCATCATAAAGTGAAGTTATTTTTTTGATATCAATTAATTCCAAGTTTTCTTTATTACTACTTATGTAATGAAGATCTTCGATATTTTCTAAAGCAAGATTATAAGTAATCAAATTATCATTAATATTTTCTTTTTTACTTACCTTTTCAAGCCAGTTATTATAAAAAAAATTATCTTCATACATGAAAATATTTTTTCTCTTAATTAATATAGGTAGTAGTGTTAAAGAAATACTTGAAATATCAGCATATGAGATCCCATTTATTGCAAAAAAATTACTTATTTTTTTCTGGTCAAACTTAACATTAACCGTTAAAAAGTTTTCCTTTTTGCCGTTTCTTTCATTTCTAATTATTTGATAGGTGAATACCAGATCTTCAATGATTCCAATTTTAGTTTTATGTAAACTTATAGCATCCGCATTGAGCAGTGTTTTGTTAACAAAAATTATAAATGCTTTTTGGAAAGCTGTTTGAACTAATTTTTTCTTATCTGGATCGCTGTTCATTTTGCCGCTTACTTCAATATTGTTAACATCATAAATTAAATTGTTTGAAAAAACAGTTTCAGTTTTAAATAGAAAGACTATTATGCAAAATATACAAAAAAATTTATTCATTTTAGGTAGTTATCATTTTATTCATGCAAAAAACAAAAAATACTTATAAAAAAAGTGGAGTTAACATTAACTTGGCCGATCGTTTTGTTAAATATATTGCAAACATTTCAAAAAAAAATGTCAAAGAAAAGAACAAATCCTTAAATAAAGATAATATAGGAGCATTTGGTTCGACTTTTGACATCAGTAAAATAAAAATAAAAGACCCTTTAATAGTATCAAGCACTGATGGAGTTGGGACAAAACTAGATTTGGCAAACCGATTTAATAAATTTGACACTATAGGAATAGATCTTGTTGCAATGTGTGTAAATGATCTAATCGTTCAAGGAGCAAAGCCTTTATTTTTTTTGGATTATATTGCAGTTGGAAAAATTAAATTTAACAAAATGAAAAAAATTTTAGATGGGATTGTTAAAGGGTGTGACTTGTCTGATTGCAGTTTAGTAGGTGGGGAAACAGCTGAAATGCCGGGGATATATGATGATGATAAATTTGATTTAGCAGGCTTCTCTGTTGGGATTGTTTCTAAAAAAAAAATACTTCAAAAGAAAAATGTTTTAAATGGGGACGTTGTTCTGGCTGTACCTTCAAGTGGTATTCACTCTAATGGTTATTCTTTAGTCAGATCAATCTTAAAAAACAAAAAAATCACTAAAAAGTTAAAAACTGAATTGCTAACTCCTACTAAAATTTATACTAAAGAAATTTTATATTTAACCAAAAATAATTTAATTCATAGTGCGTCTCATATAACTGGTGGAGGTTTAATTAATAATCTTACTAGATCAATACCAGATCAACTTTGTTTAAATGTAGATCTTTCAAAAATAAAAATTAAAAATATTTTTAAATGGATAAAATCAAATAATATTAGTGATCGAGAAATGCTTAGAACATTTAACTGTGGTGTAGGGTTTTGTTTAATTGTAAAAAAACAAAACATAAATAAAATTAAAAAATATTTCTCTAGAGATTATATGCCTTACGAAATTGGCTTTATCTCAAAAGATAAAAAGAAAACAAACGTTTACAATAATATTAGATGGTAAAAAAAAACGCCTGTGTATTTATTTCTGGTTCTGGAACTAATTTAAAAGCATTAATAAAAAGCTCAAGAGAATATAATTTTCCAATAAATATTAATTATATTATTAGCAACACTAAAAAAGCTAAAGGTCTAAACTTAGCAAAACTGTATAAAATTCCTTTCCATATTTTAAATCTAAATAACCAATTAAGTTTAAGATTTATATTAAGAGAATTAATAAAAAAAAATATCTCTTTAATTTGTCTGGCTGGTTATATGAAAATTTTAAATAAAAACTTTATAAATGAATTTAATAAAAAAATAATCAATATTCACCCTTCCCTTCTGCCTAAATATAAAGGCCTAAATACTTTTGAAAGAGTTTTAAAATCTAAGGAAAAATTAGCAGGCTGTACAGTTCATTATGTAAATGACAAGTTAGATTCTGGAAGAATAATTCTACAAAAAAAAATTTTTATTGATTCAAATGATAATGAAAATAATTTAAAAGCTAAAGTTCAAAAAAAGGAATATAGAGCTTATTCCGAAGCTATTATTAAAATATTTAGATAAATTAATTCTTAAAAAAAAATTCAATTTCTTTTTTGGCATTTTCAACTGAATCTGATCCGTGAACAGAATTTTTATCTATAGATATTCCATAAAGTTTTCTTATCGTATTGGATTCTGCGTCTTTAGGATTTGTTGCTCCCATTAACTTTCTATTTAAAGCAACAGCCCCTTCACCTTCTAATACCATAACAAATATAGGCCCAGATGAAAGATAGTCACATAAATAGTCATAAAAAGGTTTTGCCTGATGTTCTCTGTAAAATTCTGCGGCTTCTTCCTTTGATGTATGTATTTTTTTACTATTTATAATTTTTAAATTATTTTTTATAAAAATATTTTTTATCTCCTTAGTAAGATTTCGTTCAACTGCATCAGGTTTTATAATTGATAATGTTTTTTCCATTATTTTCTCTCGTATTTTTTCTTTATTAGTTCGCTTAAAAGTCTTACCCCGTAACCAGTGGCACCTCCTGAATTCAAACTAGCTGCTTTTTTAGAAAATGCCATTCCAGCTATATCAAGATGCACCCAAGGGGTGTTATTTAAAATAAATCTTTGTAGAAATTGAGCCGCGGTGATTGATCCAGCTCCACCTGCGTAATTTATGTTTTGAACATCTGCATATGTTGAGTTCATTAATTTATCGTAGTTCTCATGCAAAGGTAACCTCCAAACTTTTTCATTAATTTCATTTCCAATTTTACACAATTCATTTGAAAGCTCATCATTATTTGAAAATAAACCTGCGTACTCTTCACCTAAAGCCATTATAATAGCACCAGTTAATGTTGCTAAATCAATTATAAATCTAGGTTTAAATTTTTCCTCGGTATAAGTTAAAGCGTCTGCAAGCACTAATCTCCCTTCGGCATCAGTATTTAATACTTCAATAGTTTTTCCAGAATAGGATTTAACGATATCTCCGGGTCGTTGAGCATTTCCATCTGGCATATTCTCGACTAAACCTACAACACCAACTGCGTTAACTTTTGCTTTTCTCAAAGCAAGACTTTTTAATAGACCAACAACAACTGCTGAACCTCCCATATCGTATTTCATTTCTTCCATGAATCTTGCTGGTTTAAGAGATATACCGCCAGTATCAAAACATACACCTTTACCAACAAATGCTAATGGTTTTCCAAAATTATTTTTTGCTCCATTCCATTTAATGACAACCAAAAATGTTTCATTTTCACTTCCCTGCCCAACACCTAACAAAGAATTCATTCCTAATTTTTTTAATTTAGTTTCATTTAAAACTTCAACTTTTAATCCTAATTTAGAAAGCTTTTTAATTTCTTCTGTATATCTCTTTGGATTTAAAACATTAGGTGGTTCAGAAACAAGATCTCTTGCTAGAAAAATACCTTCTTTAATAGATGATAGATATTTATAATTTGCTTTGTATGTGACGGTATTCGAAACTAATAATTCTAATAATTGAATATTGTTTTTCTTTTTTGTTATATATTTTTCAAAACTATAACTTTTTAATTCATAGCCATAAGAGAATTCATGAATAAAATTTTCTTCTGTATAATTTTTTATTTTAAAATTTAACTTACAAAATATATTAACTTTTTTAATACTTTTATCTGAATTGATTGTTAATTTAAAATTAGCACCAAGACTGTTAATTTCATGTATAAATATACTTTTTTTTACAACAATAAAAAAACATCTTTGATTTTCAGATAAATCAAAAGATAATATTTTTTTTTCATTTAGATTGCCTGTCTTCTTTAAAAAAGAAGAGATTTTCATGTAATTAGATGATGAAAGATTTGCGTTATTTTTAAATTCTAATTTATCAGAAATAAAAAATGCAATATTGTCTGATTTTAAGTCAAATTTATTAGTAAAATTAATCATTATAAGTCATCTTAGATTGAGTTTTGTTAAAAGTTGTTTTAGTTATATACATCAAATTTTAATGTTTAAAAACAAAATTTATAAATATTTAGCTAATGAAATTCTCAAAAATTTTATAATTATTTTATTAACTTTTACCACAATTGCCTGGACAGTGAGAGCGGTTAATTTTTTAGATTTAATGATTGATGATGGGTATTCTGCCAGCATCTATTTTAAGTATTCATTATTAAACATTTCAACTATTATTACTCGTTTTGTGCCTTTATCCTTTCTATTATCTCTAGTTATTTCTATTTCAAAATTTGAAAGACAGCAGGAATTATTAATTTTGTGGACCATAGGATTAAACAAAATAAAAATTACTAATATTCTTTTTTTTATTTCACTTTTTATAACTTTTTTTCAAATTATATTATCATTAATCATAAATCCATTAACATTAAATAAGTCGAGGTCCTTATTAAGAGAAACACATGTTACTCAAATACATTCAATACTTAAATCAAATGACTTCAGCGATTCTTTTAAAGGGGTAACTTTTTATGTTGAAAAAAAAAATCCCAATGGTGAATTAATTAATATCTTTATTAAGGATGGCAGTGGCTCTCTTACCACTATCATCAGTGAAATTGACACTTCAAGTAATTCAACAATTATTGCAAAAAGTGGTTTTATATCAGATAATAAATTAGTTCTATTTGACGGCATTATTCAAACTTTAAATGAAAAAAAAGAAATTAAAAATATGGATTTTAAAAAAACTGAATTAAGTATTTCTAATTTTTCTAAAAGAACAATAACACACCCTAAAATACAAGAAACTTCAAGTTACACCCTTTTTCGGTGTTTAATGGCAAAAAATAATAATGAAAATTTAGAAAATTGCTCATTTAAAAACAACAAAAAAAATGTAATAGAAACTCTATCACGTCGCATAGGTATGCCATTATATATTCCGCTAATTTCCTTAATACCTTCTTTTTTACTAATCTATAAAAAAGAAAAAAAATATAATTATCTAAAAAAATATATTATATTTATTTTCACGTTTATAATTCTAATATTTGCTGAAATCCTCTTAAAGTATACTGGATTCTCTTTGCTAAATTTTACTTTGTATTTTTTAACGCCAATAGTTTTATTTATAGTTTTATATTTTTTATTAATTAAAACTATGATTTATGAAAAAACAGTATAATGAACAAAATTATTAACCAATATTTGATTATAAATTTTTCAAAAATAGTTATAAATACTATTTTAATTTTTTTAGCTGTAGGGATTATATTAAACTTGTTTGAAGAAATTGATTTTTTTAAGAATCTAAATCAATCCATTTCGCTTCCATTTATTTTATCACTATCTTTTGTGCCAACTTTAATTTTAGAGCTGCTTCCTTTTATAATATTTTTAGCCTCTATGTTTTTTTTTTTACACTTAAAATCTAGCAAAGATTTATTATCGATAAAAATTTTTGGTTATTCAAATCTAAAAATTGTATTAATTATAGCCTCTTTCGCTTTTATATTTGGAGGCTTTGTTTTATTTGCTGTCAATCCTATTACTTCTGCGCTTGTAAAATATTATGAAATAGAAAAGGCGCAATACTCTGGAGACGTTGATCATTTAATTTCAATTAATAAAAATGGAGTTTGGATAAAAGAAACAGACGATTTTGGGTATAAAATTATTAATGCTGAAAAATTAGAAAACAATAGTTTAAAAAAAGTTTCTATTTATGTTTTTGATAAAAATAATATCCCCTTGCAGAGAATAGAAGCTGAATCTTCACTAATTATTAATAGCCCCTGGAAAATGAAAAATGTTTTTATTTACGATTTAGTAAATAATAATAAAGCAACTAATTTAGAAAGTTATGAGTTTGAAACTAAAGAAATATTAGAAAAAATTAATTCTTTATATAAAAATTTAAATACAATATCTTTCGTTGATTTAATTACAAACTATTATAAATTAAATGAAAAAATTAACAAATTTATTTCTCTTCCTTTTTTTTTGTTTTTAATGGTTGTTTTAGCATCGATATTTACTGTTGGATCTATAAATAAAAAACAAAATATTTATTATGTCATAATATCTATATTGACTTCTGTTATCATTTTTTATTTCAAAGATTTATCTATTGCATTAGGCAAAACTGAGAAAATTAATTTAATTTTGTCTGTTTGGATGCCTGTAATAGTAATCAGCTTGTTTTGTTCAATTGGAATTATTCAAATTAATGAAAAATAATATTTTTTACCTTTTTTTTTTAATTTCTATTTTTTTAAGTTTAAACTTAGCTTCCCAAGAATTAGAAATTAACTCTTCTAAAATTCAATATGATAATATTAATAAAATTACTATTTTTGAAGGTAATGTAAATTCACAAGATAAAAAGGGTAATAAATTTTTTTCTAAATACGCAAAATATAATAAACTTAATGAATTATTTGAAACGCAAGGAAAAACAAAAATTATAACCTCTGGCGGTTTTGAAGTGTTGGGTACTGATATAACTCTAGATAATAAAAATAAATTAATTTACTCTGAAAACAAAACTCAAATTAAAGACAAAGATGGCAATAAAATTTCAGTTGAGATGTTTTCCTATTCTATTTTAACTAATATTTTTTTCTCCAAAGGAAATATTAAGATATTAGATATAAATAATAATAATTATAATTTTTCTGAAATCTATATTGATGAAAATAAAAAAAAAATTATTGGCTCCGACATAAAAGCTTTTTTGAAGCAAGATAATATTTCAATAAATAGTGAAAATGAACCTAGGTTTTATGCTAACACTATGTCTCTGTCTGAAAACGTAAGTACATTTGAGAAAGGAATTTTTACTTACTGTAAAAATAGAGGTAATGATAAATGTCCACCGTGGACTTTGCAGTCAAAAAAAATCAAACACGACTTAACAAAAAAGACTATTTACTATGACAATGTTGTTTTAAAAATTTATGATTTTCCAATATTTTTTTCTCCAAAATTTTCTCATCCCGATCCTACGGTTAAAAGAAGATCAGGACTTTTAGCACCATCTCTGTCTAATAGTACTTCTTTAGGTTCTGGTTTTGGTATCCCGTATTTTTGGAATATATCAAAAGATCGAGATGTTACTTTAACACCTA
>Ga0114996_10005322_pt1 | contig 15167 bp, 11 predicted proteins | sample ArcticOcean_MG_C_4_FD_87039 | JGI IMG/M metagenome (GOLD analysis project Ga0114996, IMG submission 87039) | Marine microbial communities from western Arctic Ocean - ArcticOcean_MG_CB4_134 | ecosystem: Environmental > Aquatic > Marine > Oceanic | place: Arctic Ocean: Canada Basin | collected...
CCAACGATTAAATCATACTTATTAGCCATTGACTTTCTGGGGCGCTTTTGAATTTTGCCTTGAGTATACCTTTTTGGAATTTCTACATATTCAGAAAGACCTCCAAAAACTTCATAAGCGACATTATCGATTACTCCCACCAAGATTGTCCAACCTTCTCCCTTTATAGTAGTTTGATAGATTTCACAATCTAAAATCTCCGGTCGTTTCTGAGCGTGTTGGGCAGCATCGCCGTTATTTGATTTCTTATCTTTAGTTACTAAAACTCCAGAGCGAGAACCATCGACATAAATAGTAACCCCTTTCAATCCAGCTCGCCAAGCGTCCATATAGAGCTGGCCTACTACCTCTGGCTTCGTCCCTTTTGGCAAATTAATAGTGGAGCTTATTGAATGGTCCACGTGCCGTTGAATCGCAGCTTGGACATTGATTCTACCGTTCCAGTCTATCTGGTCTGAAGTTATAAAATATTTTGGCAAATCTTCAATTTCACTTTTTCCACGAATTGCCCAATAATTTTTAATTTCATGGTGATACACCTCAAATTCTTGCCACTTATCTCCAAGATCGTCGATAAAATCAACTCTTGCTTCGGAATCACTGTAATTTATCTTTTTTCTTCTCGTGTAACCAAGCCTAAAAATAGGCTCTATCCCGCTTGATGTTTGCGCTGCGATAGAGCACGTACCTGTAGGAGCATTAGTAAGAATAGAAATATTGCGTCTGCCGACAGTAGCCATCTCTTTTTTTAAATCATGGGGTAATCTGCAGATGAAAGCGTTGTTCTTTTCTTTCTCCCAGTTAAATGCATGGAATGGGCCGCGCTCTTTTGCTAAATTTACGCTTTCTTGATATGCTGCGCACTTGAAAGCATCATAAATTTTATCAACTATTTCAACAGACTTTTTAGAGCCATATTTAACTCCAAGTCTGCAGAGAGTATCTGCGAGGCCGAGGGTTCCTAAGCCTGTTCTCCGACCAGTGGCGCAAGCATCTAAAAGTTTAGTCCAAAGAATCTTTTCGTCTTCAGTGTCCACTTTTTCCAGAATCGTATAAAGCTTTTCAATTTCAAGCTCAACTAAATCATCGCTGAGACGCATGGAGCTGGAAACTGTATTCTTAAATCTTTCTAAATCAAATTTAGAATTTTTGGTATATGGATCACTTACAAAATTTACCAGATTAATGGCAATAAGCCTGCATGAATCATAAGGGCTAAGCGGGATTTCTCCGCATGGATTGGTAGTCGTAGTATTAAATCCAACATCTGCATATTCATGCGCTGGTAATTCTCGAAGAATAGTATCCCACATCATAAGACCCGGCTCTGCAGTGGCAGTTGCGCTTTCAATAATGAGACTCCAAAGTGCTTCAGCATCTATTTCTTTAACAACTGTTGGGTTATTAGACTCTACAGGAAACTGCAACTTAAACGATTGTTTATTTTCAACAGCTCGCATGAAATCATCGTTTATTTTTACAGAAACATTTGCTCCAGTCACTTTGGAAAGATCGTGCTTCATTGTAATGAATTTTTCAATGTCTGGATGACGAATGTCAAGAGTAATCATAAGCGCACCACGTCGACCATTCTGGCCAATCATCCGACATATGTAGCTATAAAAATCTGCAAAACTCCAAGCTCCAGTAGTACTTCCAGCGCTATTAGAAACTGAGGTTCCATCTGGTCGAAGGGTGGAAATATCGATGCCAACGCCGCATCTTCTTTTAAAAAGATTAGCTAAATCCTTTCCCTGGTTCATAATAGAACTTACATCATCAGATGGAGAATCTACGACAACGCAATTAGACAGACTAACTACTGCGTAATTGTTGCCTATCCCATACATGGGAGAACCCTGGGGTATCACATAGTCAAAATTTTTCAAAAGAGAATATATTTCTTCTTCTGACATCGCATTTTTTTCAAATTTATTTTCAATTCTAGCGAATTCAGCTGCTAATCTACGGTGCAGATCGTCTGGAGTTTTTTCTATAAAGTTGTTGTCTCGATCCTTAAGCAAGTATTTTCCCACAACGGCGGACGCAGCCAAATCATCACCGTTAAAATAATCTTGCGTCTCTTTTAAAACTTCATCATACGACCAAGTCATAGCCATTACAATCCCCTTACATCTTTCCACTTTTCTCTTAGCTTAGATTTCATATCATTTTCATCTTCGTGGAGCGCTTCATTGAGGGTGAGGTGGTCCTCGTCCAAGATACTAAATTTCGAACACGCAGTGTCGATTGAAATTGGAAACAAAAGCCCATCTCTTCCAGCTCTATTTTTAGCAATATAAAGCCTCCCAGTTCCGCCAGCCTTTTCCGTAGATTTTCTTGATATAGAAACAACGACATCTGCTACCATAGCTTTTGCATATGCTTCTGCCATATTCTCCAAGCCAACAATATCAGAATTTGCTGAATCGCGATTTGCTTGAGATGCCGTCCATATAGGAATATTCATTTCCATCGCCATATTTCTCAATTCTTCATACACGAGTTTTAATTCATGTCTCAAAGAATCAAAAGATCTCGTTGATCTCATAATATCTGCATAATCCACAATGATTACATGAGGCTTAAAGTCTTTTAAAAGTAATTTATCGAGGTGGTTCCTTAGCGTTACGATGCTAGCAGATCCAGTGGGATATTCTTTGATAAAAAGACGGCCCATTTTCTTTCCATCTTTATAAAATTCTTTTACTTCTTTTTTCCTACCGACTATTTCGTTGCTAGGAATATTTGTCAAATAAGAATCATATCTAATTCCCACGTTCTCTTCTGAAAGTTCAAAAGTATAGTGCACCACGTTTCGACCAGAAAGCATAGCGTTTGCGCCCATTTGGACTAGCCAGTGAGATTTCCCGACGCCAGTATTAGCTGTAATAACTCCAATCTCTCCCTTTCCAAGGCCACCGCGAAAAATATCGTGGGCATCAAGGCGGGGAATTCCAGTCGGCACTACAACGCGGCTAGACTTTTTAAAGCGAGCATCCATGTCGCCAAAGAAATCATGCCCAGTAGTATTTGCCATTCCCATCGAAACTGCAGATTTCATAAGCCCTAAAACTGACTCAAATTTTTCAGTTGCTATTAATTCAACAGATTGCTCTAGTGCTTCTTTAAAAGCCTGAGTTCGACAAAAATCTAAAGACTTTTCTTTAACATAATTTTGATCTCCGAGGTCTGGATTAGACTTGAGCCTGTGCAAAAATTCTACAACTTGTTCACGAAGAAGAAGAGTAGAATCGTCTACTAAATCATCTCTTACGATAGAAACCAAGAGCTTTAAGCTTGGAAAAGATCGATATTTTATTTGATAAGAAAAATATTTCTCGCATAAATACTGCAAGTACTTTACTTCAAAGAAATCGGGATGCATAACTTCTACCATTTGGGCTGCAAACCTATTATCTGAAATTAAAGCTTGAAAAATCTTCTCTTGAAAATGCTTTCCATACTGCCCAAACCAAGCTTGTCCTGGTTTGGGCGCGAGCTCATAGTCGTAAGCTACTTCTGCCATGTATCTCTCCCTTAATTAAAAATTGATCTTGCGGTCATAAAAAATTTGTCTGCGTCAAAAACTTTGACGCCTTCTCTTATTAAAATTCTCATGAAATTAATTTTATTCATCTTTCTATCTGGTGTATCAATTTTATAGTTAATTTTTTCAACCTGATATGGGGATAAATTTACTGCGTCTAGATTCATGAGCTTCCAATTCATAGTCGGTATTTCACTATCAGCTACAACCTGATGATATAATTTCACTTTAGATTCTTCGGATCGTTTTCGGCTTATATTAATTATCTCTTCCACGCTAACAAATTCTTCTTTTGTTAGTTCTGGAAAGCGTTTACTTAGGGTGCGGAAACCAGCACCTTTTATCCCTGGCAGACCATCAGAACCATCTCCACAAAAGCATCTAGCCACACAAAAATTTTCTGCAGGTATTCCAAATCTTTCCCTAACTGATTCTGTGGTTAATATTTTCTTCTGGCCAGGAGACCAAATTTTTACGCGATTTTTTTCTAAAAGCTGGTAATAATCTTTGTCTGAAGAGACAATTATCAGATTTTCATTTTTAAGTTTATTTTTAGAAAGATATCCAATCACATCATCTGCTTCACAATCTGAAACATATAATTGGGGGATCCCAGAAAGTCCTAGCAATTTAGTTGTCAAGTTAATTTGATAATTCCTATTGCCAACAGTGTCAGGAATATCTGCTTCATAAAATCGGTTCAGCTTTACTGGTCGTCTACCAGACTTATATCCTTTATATATGCTACGTCGACGGGCCGAACCGCCGCCCTCCCAAATAACATAAAGTTTTTCAGGATGAAAATTATCTATTAAAAGTTGGACTCCCTTAAGAAATCCGACGGAACCACCGATGTGGAGGCCGTTATCGCTGACACTTGGGTTGGCTGCGAAATGCCGCATAAAAAAATTAAGGGCATCGATCAATATGATGTTTGAAGACAACTAGTCCTCCACGCCTGTATCTAGTTCCATTTCCATTGCCAGTGCACGGACTTCTTCATAAGATTCTATATCTAGATCTAAATCTGAACTTTCGATTTTCTTTATCATAGCAGCTTCAAGTAGATCATCAACATAGGATTTAAACTCTGGATCACGCCAAACATCATTAAAATCTGCTTTATAAAATTTCTTTTCTATCAGCTGTTCGCCAGTAGTAGTGTTAACCACAGTAAGCTTCTTCCATGCTCCAGTTCCAGAAATTTCAATTTCTCGTGAGTCATTAATTACTACAGGGCCATGCTTTCTAAGTAAATCAAATACTTGTTCATGCTCATAGACTCCCTTGCCAAAATGAATCTCAAAATTACAAGATCGAAATGGGGCTGCCACTTTATTTTTGATTGTCTTCGCCGAGACGTGGATACCGATAACTTCTTTGTCTTTGTTCTTAATATGCTGGCCAGCTCCAAGCTTAATTCTAACAGATGCATGGAATGGAATTGCTTTCCCCCCGGGGGTAGTTGTTGGATCTCCAAACATCACTCCAATTTTAGTTCTAGTTTGATTTAAAATTACAAAAAGTGTGTTGCTCTCACCAATCACTCCGGTAATTTTTCTCATTCCTTTTGAAATTGCTCTCGCTTGAAGCCCGATAGAGTTCTGTTCATAAGTTCCATTGAGTTCAGCCTTTGGAGAAGAAGCTGCCACCGAATCCCAAATAATTGTAATGGGAACATCTTTATCCATTGCTCTAGCTTTCATAATTGTCGACTCAGCAATAGACAGCACTTCTTCAGTGCAGTGAGTATCAACATATACAAAACGCTTAGAAATATTAACTCCGAGTAACTGTAAGTTTTCTACACTAGTAGCATTTTCAGTATCGATATAAACAACAATTCCACCCATGCCTTGGGTAGTTCTAGCAATTTGAATCGCAATATGGGATTTTCCAATAGATGGAGGTCCAAAAATCTCAACGATACGGCCTTCTGGCAGCCCGCCGTCACGACGGTTTGAACAAATATAGTCTAGCTGCTGAGACCCAGTTCCAATCCAGCGCTTTACATGAGTGGGTGATTCATCAGTTTCGAGGTTATATGCAACTCTAGAACCATGTTCTTTATTAAGAGATTTGATTAAATCAGCGGTAAAATCGTCGCCACTTGGATTTTGTTTTGCCATATAAGGCCTCCATGCTGAACTATAAACTATTTTGTAGACATGTTCATGACTAAACACAAAAAAGGGCGCCGAATGCATTCCTAAGAATAGCGTCGGCGCCCTTGGGGAATTATACCCCTCTCTGCGCAGAGATTTTAAAAATCGTCTTCTAGATCAGCAAAAGCATCATCCAAACTCGAGTACTTCTTTGCTGCATCATCTGCTGTATCATCTGCTGCAGAATCTGTAGAAGTAGCGGTTGGCGTGGGCGTAGCGGCGGGTGGAGTCGGAGTCTTAGAAGAACGACTAGTTCCATCATCTCCCGCATCTTCACCACCGCCAATCCAAGCGTTGACTATCTTCCCCAGTTCATCATAAGACTTACATGAGTAAATGTCATCTAGATTAGGAATATTATCGATCCAAGCCTTTGCAGTCTTTTGACTTTCTGCGAGCGCGGTTGACTTTCCACGAGGCCGAACATCGGTGACTGCATACATTCTGCCTGGTGGCTTGGTACAAACAACCTTGATATCTCGACCAGTAGTAAGATCAGTGATATCTCCATAATCTTCATCTAGCATGATATTAAGAAGTGACTGGTATACCATCTTCCCAAAAGACCAAAGGCGAATTCCCTTTTCTTCTTCTCCTCGAACAACAACCGCAGCATAAGCTCTCATCTTAGGATAAAGCTTCTTAGCCAATTCATAGCTCTCTTTATTTCCGTCAGAGCGAAGCTCATTGATAAGCTCTTGAATTGGATCGGGACTGCCAAACTGATGCGGAGCTAGCAAGCCAGGATTGTTTCCAATGTTATAGTAGAACCAGCGCTCCTTAAAGGGCTGGCCATCGTTATCGGGAAAAGCAACGATTCGTACTACGTGCTCTTCACCCTCTTGGGGACGCCAAAGTGAGTCTCGCCGGCTGTTGTTGCCCGAGAGTTTATTCAGTTTTGCTCGAATTGCGTTAAGATCAAGTGCCATTTTTAACCTCCAAATGTTTAAATGTGCAAAATCTAATTTCTTAGTAATATAGCCAAGTAAGCTATATAATAATAATATCAACCGCTAACTAAATGTTCAAAATAAATTATTTTTTATTGCTCTGCAAAACGATAAGAGAATCGTGCGAAACTTCTTTCATTTCGCCACCGCAAATAAGAGTAGACTTATGCGGTTTCCCCAAAATATAAGTTGTCTTATAGAGAATACCTGTAACTTGAGAAGCTTGTTCATCTCCAAAAGTATCTTTAGTATAAGATAACACCAGGTCGCCTACTTTTGGGACGAGTATATGATTTTGAGATAAAAACTCTGGGTTCATCGCAAGCTTGTGACAAATATTCTTAGGCACTTTGTGATATGCTGTACGAGAATAAGATTTAGTATATTTGTCTTCTACGATCAAGTCTTTTTCTCCGCACGCAATGACTGTGCATATTGATACCCTATCTGCAGCTTTGCCATCTTTACCGATTTCGCCGCCGAATACAGCGATTAGATCTCCAGCCTCAAAGAAATAATTTGCATTCATTGTAAGCATTTGGTTTCATAAGAATACTCATATAGCACATTAACTTCTGCTGCTAATTGATTTTCTTTACTTAACCAAACACTTTTTTCTTTCTGCCAGATAGGAAAACTCAGACGGCCCGAAGCATAGTCTTTCCGGTTAATGTGAAAATCTTTTCTAATCACATCTCTATGGTCTTGAATTTCTAAAATTCTTTCAAGCACTGGACTGCACCGAGCTTCTAACTGGGTTTGAGTTTCTCCACACGAGAATAAAAATAACAATAACAATAAAGATGAGTTCACTTATACCAATCCTTGTCGCCATCATCTTTCTTCTTCTTTTTCTTTTTGGCTGGTTTTGCTCCACCGAATCCTGAGCCCGCAATGTCTCCACGCTGCTTAAGCGTAGTGGGAGAATTAGAAGCTCCCAAAGGCAGTGTGTAACCAGCTATATTGCTAGTAACGTTTTGCTCATCATGGTGAGCTTCTTCTCCATCGTCTTCTCGTTCATCTTCTTTAGAAAGATCAGGTTCACCAAGGAGGTTGTCTTCTTTATCTTTTTCTTCGCTCAAGACTTGAAGCACAAATTTTCGTAATAATTCTTCTATTTTCATTTTAAATAAACCACTACGTTGTCACCCGATTTAGTGACTTCAACATTTTTACTCCACTTGATTCCAAAAGCGTTTGTTGCTCCCATGAGAGTGTGTTCAATATACTTTTGAGCATTGCGTATGGGTATAACAGACACTTTTATTGCTACAGATTCTACTTCGTTTCCATCTTTGTCTTTAGCCGTTGGCTGCTTAGAAGGAACAGTAAAAACTTCGCTCATTTCATCTGTACCAGAAGCGGCATCTTCGAGAAGTTTTTTCAACATTTCAAGCTGGGTTTTATTTTTATCAGCAGATCCCACTTTAAGATTGCTCATTAGCTGTCCTGGATCTTCTTTAGCTAATGCTCCAGCCTCAGATATACTAAAGCTGAATCTTCCGCTGCCGACACCGACAGACTTAACTTTTTTAGCCTTCTTTTTCTTTTTAGAAGAGGTAGTTTTTTCCTCTTGCTCTAAAAGAATTTTTCTAATATGACTTCTAATATATTCTTCTGCGTTCATTACTCACACCAATTAGTAATAATTATCACCCTAAGAGCTGGAAATCAAGCAGAAATTCGCCTAACCCATCAATAACTATGCTAGAAGAAACTTTTTTAAACTCTTCTATGTCGTCTGGGTGAAGGTCGACTAACATGGCGTCATGGATAAAGAAAATTGGTCGTACGCGAGTTGAAGCTCTATCTAAGATTTTTCCGAAACCCAAGAGCGCAACATCAACTGCTGTCGACTGAATGTAGTTGTTATATAATAAAGAATCGCGCGCGTGTTGCGGTTCTACTATTCGGCCGAAAAAATTTTGAATTGTGCCATTTTTTTGAAAATTGTTAGATTGCTCATTAACTACAAGCTCGTAGTTTAAAATCTCTTTGGTTTTTTCTACTAGCTGCTGAATATTAATTCCATCAGGTAATCCCTTCTTGAGAGTGGATTCTGAAGCTCCATAAACAGCACAGAGCACCAATTTCTTAACAACTGCCCGAGAAACTTTCTGAACAAAAAGTTTTTCAGCCAAGTATTCATAAACATCTGGTCCCAAAGTATCTGCAGTAAGCTGCATCGCGACTCGAGGCTCCAGCGATACAAAATCTACTTGAGCTATTTTTCCACCTTGATAAGATGAAGTTAGATATTTTCGAATAAGCTTAGGAGCTGTTAAAATCTGAGGTCCTCGGACGATAGTCGTTCTACCCGTCAATGTACGAGTGGTGCTATATTCTGAAAGAGATAGAAATCCATCTTTTTGAGGGAAAAATCCCTTTGCAACTGAAACATTTTTAATTTCTTTAGATTCAATTCCACGCTTAAGTGAATTAATATCAATGCGGGCCCTCTGGAGCCTTCTGAGGGTCCTGTTGCATTCCATAAAGGTATCTAAATAGCCGGTCATTTGGAGTTCACTCAGTGACTCATGAGCATGCTTAAATGCTGCCTCAACGCATGCAATCATGCTAATATCAGATTGAACGCCATCAATGGGGAGATTCTCTTTGCCCACGCCCAGCGAAGAAAAAGCTACTTGAACTTCTGCAGGAATAAGAGGGAAGTTTTTACTTCCAAGCAGCTCGAAAACTGGTGTCATAGACCTGGGGTGGTAATCATCTCCCAAGATATAAGCGTCTTTTTCAGGGTGATCTCTCCAGCTAAAAGTATTCTTGTGGTTGACTAAAGATAACTGCCGAAGAAATCGACTTTGCGGAATGGCGATCTTCATGCTTTAATATAACATGATAAAAAGCAATTTTCAAGCAAAAGCAAATTATTTATCACTCATTCTCAGCCGCTTCGGCATTACTTATTACACCTAGAGCCTTGTTTACTTGGCTGATTGCGGATTCATATTTTCCAAAGGCGTCGATCGGAATAAGCTTGAATTTTGTCGTAAATTTACCGGGCTCGATAGAGTGGTCTAATCCTGACACCGCGTAAACATTATCAGCCGATGTCCCCGTTCCCATATCTATAAAAAACTGTTGACCGTGGGAAAGCAGTGGACAGCCCATTGTTTGTCCGCTAGCCTGCATAGGCATCATTCTAATTGGCAACCCTCGATCTTGTTCGCCGGGAGTACCACTGTCGGAAGTAGATTCTCTCTGTGCCCTCATCATGTGAATAGTGGTATCGGCTGAATTGTGCATGGAACCCATCGACAAAGATTGCATAGCGCAATTTTGAGAGCCGAATAATATGGAAGGCATCGCTTGGCGAATAAAATACTTCAGCGCTGGAGCCCCTCCAACCACGCTGTAATAGTCACCCTCTTTATTCTTCTCTAAAAGCCCCATCCCATCCATCTTGGTCTGATATTCAGACGTTACTTGCGCCCAATTAGAATCTGAAGCCCCCTTCGTAGAAGAAACTGCATTTGCAGCATTTCTTACCGCGCCCATTTCACTGCTTCGAATTGATGTCAGAATGTCGTGCAACCCGGCGTATTTTGCAGCAGAATCATCATAAAAGTGAAGCCTCAAGATCGTATCTGCCGATCCCGCTGCTGTTTCTTCATCACCGGTGGTCTTTATGTGTGGAATGCATTCGGTCGCCATCCTTATCCTCGGCAGCTTGAAGGCGACATCTGCTTCTGGTCCATATGCTTTTTTTAATACGTCGTCTTTTTTAGAAGAAAGCTGGCTCACAGTGATATTTTTTGCCACAGAAGCCTTTCCATCTTCGTCCCTAGTGAAGATGTTATTAAACCCATACGCTTTGGAAGCCATATTAGTCAAGTAATAACGGTTCATGAAGGACAGAAAGCTGGCCACAGAAACTTGAATTTTTTCTGCTTGCCACGCAGCAAACAGCTTGACAAATCCAGTATTACCAGCAAGGTCTACCGGAAAAGAGGCTATATTTTGATCATGCATAAAGCTGGCTTTATCGTTAAAGCAATAAAAAATCATCTGGACTTCATTGAATCGCTTAGTCTCCATCAACGGAGCGCCTATAAAAAGCGCAGCTAGCCTTCCAAAAGAACACCAACTAGATCCATCTTTTGGATATGAAGGGTGGGTATCATGCTTTCGTGTAGTAGATCCTGCAGACTCTCCTCGAGGCTTTAAAAATGCATCTCCCGTCATCTTAGCTATATCAGTTTTTTTCTTAATAACGCCCGCGATAGTAGTTTGAAGAGTCGAAGTGGATTCTTTTGCGTCTTCTAGCGCCTTCTTTAGCGCCGCCACATCTCCAGTCGCACCACGAGCATCATTAAGAAATTTCTGTATTTCTTCAAACTTTTCTCCCAAAAACATATCTCCCGCATTTGTGGGGCTGATATTGGAAATAGTTGACATGCCTGCTATGTCTGGCATGTCTGGGCCCATAACTTTCTTCCGAAGCTCGCGGATTGCTTCGATAAGCGCTTCTAAAGCTTGATATTTTAAAGTTGCTTCTGGAGAGAGGCCTATGTTTGTAACGTTAACTGAGTCTGCGCCCTTGGTTACACAGCTGAGGGTTACTTCGACTTGGCCATCGTCTTTAAAATTATACTTAGAGTTATAAACCCCAAATTTCTCTTTAACTCTATTTGCGTTAATGAATTGTCCAAAAACATTTCGATCGCTTCCGTTATTGGTTTCAGCGTCTGGATGGCTCCATCCCCATTCAATCAAAAGTTCCGTCTGGCCAAAAGCAGAAGGCCTTACCAGCGCTCCAATTTCAGCCAGCCTGGAACGATCGTGCAGCGTAAGTTTTATCTCTGCAGATTTATGAGACATCATACCGCGAGTGGGTTTTATACTAATATTCACCGAATTCAAACTCATAAATGGTCGCATGCGATCGATCACTGGTGCAGTCCGAGCTGCTCCCATCTGTCCAGGCCAAATTGTGCCCTCGGGATTCGTGGCGTGTCCTTGGGCGAAAGCGCCCACTTCATCATAGCTGCGATATACTTCAGTCTGCGGCACTAGGGTTTGAGGGGATGTGAATATTTCCATTCCAGCAGATGAAAATTGCTCAACAGAACCGCTATTCATTGCTCCAATGGCAGTCGTCTCGCCTTGGGCCATTATAAGATCTGGCCCAGTAATTTCAGAGACACCTTTGAGGAAGCGAAGGTTGCTTATCCCGTCCCCTATCGTTTCCTTGCCATCTTTCGTGGATGTCGCCGGCCCAGGAGTAATCAGTTCGATATCTAAATATGGAACTGATCTTGTCCACTCTAAGGTGGGAATCATATTCATAAAAACTTCTACAGCGCCAGTATTTCGCGAACCAAAACTTAGCATTGCTGGAAGCACCTGGATTATAGATAGGCTGGGAGATGCTTTGGTGGGAGCGGTAGGAGAAATAGCCGCACTGCCGATTTGCTCTTTCAGCATGTCATTCAGAGTTATTGACGTTAATCTAACACTTGCTCCATCACTCGGAAGTGCGTCCGGACACACGATACAAAAAGACGAATTCAACATTTCTGCCGCAAGGAAGTGTTGCGCTCTCTTCTCCTCAGACCAGTCGGTCATGTCTACTTCGCCTGTACCGCCCATAAACACGTCGATCTTACTCACTATTTCGTTAGTAAAAAGACCTCCGTCGCTTATGTCAGTTATCATTTCAAATAAGAATGAATCAGCGGGGATCTCGACGCCCAGCTCGCCGGTGTCGCTATACGGTGAGTTGATCCATTGCATCTGCATCGCTTTAAGGTAAAAATCATCTAGACTCACAACATTACCATAGTAAGCTATTTTTGCGATAGCATCTTTCAGCGCTTTTGCATTACTCACTATTCACCCCACGAACAACGATACTTGTCCCAGGTCGACGGGAATAGAAATAACAACACCTGGGGGCACTTGGAGGGACCATCCAATTCCACTGGCAGCAGCTATAACCCACCACAAGCTAGAATCACCATAAGTTTGTCCAGCGATAATATCTAACCGCTCGCCCTGCTTTATTTGGCGCTTGGTTGCGTCAATCGCGCCCGATTTCACTGCATGATAGATTGCTATTCCCGCAACGCTAGTAGAGGTGGCCCTGCCACCCATGATAACGGAAGAACGATTATATCTTCTAATGCTCATTTTTAATCTCCACCCGCATCAGGCTCAGGTGCTGGAACTTGCTTCGATGCCGATGTAACTGCTTTAAGTAGCGCAGCCTTGGACTCTTCCCAAGCTATAGGATTGGGTCCTGCACCGAAGAGACCCCGAACAAGGCCTCCAACATTGTATGCGGGTGCTCGCATTCCACCCTGGAAATCGAGACCGAGTGGAATATCGTGAATGGGAGCAAATCCCATCGTCACCTTACAGTATGTGGGTGCTCGACTTCCCTGGCGCTCATCCCAGGGAGCTGCGTTCCAGTCAAAGTCTAAATTTGTTATCACGCCGGCGAGACCCTGGCCTCCGGACTCATGAAAGGAACGGATTATGGAGTTATCTGTACCATCTAAGTTGAAAAATGATTTTGTTGCATCAGCAGCTTCAAAGGCTAGCTTTTCCGCTGGTTCACCAAATGGGTTTGGAATGGGCGAGTCCTTCGGACCACCTAAGATTGTATTAATCGCTGTCAGCACCTGCTGTTCATAATTAATTTCAAGATCTTCATGGCCGCAGAGTATTGCAGAACCGCCACCAGCCTCAATGGCAGATACCCAACACTCTAGGGAAGGAGCGACTGCATACCTAACTCGCGCCTTCTTCTTCTGCCGGGCACTGGATTCATCTTCTCCTTCAGTCACCAGAATGGGCATAACTTGATAGCCCATGATAATTCCCTGTCGCCCAGCAGCTAAGACAGAATCGGGGATCTTCAGCTTTCCTCCAACGTTTTTGTAGTTTGCGAGACCTACCGCATCCATGGACACAAGCTTATATTTGGACGGTTTAATGATGACAGGATCGCCAAATTTGAAACCCTGGTCGACAGAACCGGGCATGCCGGTCTGGGCAAGGACGTTCGCCTTCATGGCATCCACACCGCTGGGTTCCCCCTTTTCAATAAGGGTGAAGCCCTCTTGGAGTGTGTCCAGAATTTCATTGATTTTCCCCTCCATGCCTGCACCGTCTGTAATGCCTTCATTCCCATAAGGCGCAACATCTTCGTGCCTGAAATTATCAGTTCCCAGGCCAAAAAGTCTGGCAATATTCTGCAGGGAATAATTGCTGGTAAACAGCTCACCCAAGCGCATCCTGATGACTGGAGAGGCCGTTGGAACTTGAGAGAACGGCTGGATAAAGCTATTTTTGCTCGCGTCCGCCTTGACTTGCCCTTTAGACCACTGTGGGTATACCATCATCACCAGGCGATTAATCGCAAAATAGAGCTCTTCTAAATCCTGTGGATTAGTTGCAACCATCCAAAAGCTTAATCCAATCGTCCTCTTCGTCTTTTTATAAATTTGAACATCATCCATGCGGCCGAAACCGCCCACGGCAGACCACTCAGGAGCAAATGAATCACTGATGTTATCGACAAAAGTGTGCATTGCAATGATTTCATTAGTTCGGAGATCGTGTAAATAAAATGGAATATAATAAGCGTTTAGAACATCTTCAAATTCCTGCCTTTCATCAGCAGTGAACATGTTGCTTCTTGTTTTTCCGCTGGGAGGAGTCGTCCCGTCTTCACTAGCTGGACTACCAAATTTCTGAGTTTTAGTGCCCTTTTCGAGGCCCACGCCGTGGGGAATGCTCAGCGCTGCCGCATATGCTGAATTTACTCCTAATGCAGAATTTGCTGCAAGAATGTTAGTTGGAAGTAAATACCTACTTGGCAATGAACCGAAACGCCAGGCAAGCCTATAGTCAGGGTCTACGTCGGACATGTGCGTCCTAGACTTCTTATGGAGGCTCATCAACTCTACTTCTGAGTGATCAGGTTGATTAGCCCAGGAGCCATAAGGAGAAAAGTTCATAGGACCTTTACCCTTGAGACCTCCCGACATTATCACGATATCGCCCAGCATTGCCATCGTGTTTAAAAATTGAAAAGTAGTGGACGTTGCGAAAGCATCTAAGACGACGAAGATGCTCTCTAATCCACCAACGATATTGCTAAAATCAGCCTCTGCTAAAGAATCGGTAATTTGCTGTAAATCCCGGATAGCAGCACGAGAAACTACAATAAAATAGCCTGAAGAGATGGCATCAGTAATTCTCCAATAAAACTGGATAACTCCAAAAAACATCGCAATTAAGAAAATTTTACCAGACCTTAATATTGGCATTCTAAGCATTTTCATCAGCCACTTACGAATGCTAAATTTTCCAAAATCAGGCTCTCCTGAGGCTGAACCCAAAGGGAGCGGCTCTGGAGGCTCTTCAGCCATTCCAGGAGGAAAGAGCAAAAATATAAGGGTCATAATTGCAGCCAAAACAATTCCAGCTATAAGTACGGCCACAGCAGCGAGAACTGCTAGCACCAGCATTCCG
>Ga0114996_10005324_pt1 | contig 15163 bp, 15 predicted proteins | sample ArcticOcean_MG_C_4_FD_87039 | JGI IMG/M metagenome (GOLD analysis project Ga0114996, IMG submission 87039) | Marine microbial communities from western Arctic Ocean - ArcticOcean_MG_CB4_134 | ecosystem: Environmental > Aquatic > Marine > Oceanic | place: Arctic Ocean: Canada Basin | collected...
CCTATGCAGCGGCGTGGGACGAGCGACTCGAGCGGCTGCGGACGCACCTCGACGGAGACGCCCACCGCGACGAACACTGCCACGAACAAGGAGACGAACAAGGAGACGAGCATGGAGACCGAGACGATGACTGAGCGGGTGGTTGAGAAGACACTACACTTCAAGGCGGGACGGGCGCGAGTTTGGGCGGTGATCACCGATCCTGCAGAGCTCGCCATGTGGTTCGGCGACGTAGCTGAGCTTGATCTCAGAGTTGGGGGTGATGGCGCCATGAATTGGGAGAGTCATGGGCGGTACGCGATTCGGGTCGAGGAGGTAGACGCCCCAAGTCGCCTGGTGTGGAGCTGGGTCCACGAGCCGGGCGTTGCATTCGAGGATGCCCCCGCTACGAGGGTCGAATGGGACCTCGCCGAGGGCGAGGATGGTGGCACTACGTTGCGCCTCCGCGAATCCGGTTTTCTCACCGAGGTGCACCGCGGCCAGAACGATACTGGTTGGGATGAGGAGCTCGCGGAACTGGTGGAGGTACTAGCCTCATGACGAGATCGTCCGGTCTTCACGCGTTCTCTACGCTGGGCATCGTCTTCACGGCGAGCGTGGCGTCCTTCGCGCCCGCTCGGGCGCAGGAGGCATCCACGCTTCAGTTCGGGAACCTCGAGCGCACCGTCACCATCGCGCACGACAAGTTCACCGCGCTTGCAGACGCCATGCCGGAGGGCACGTTTCCGTGGCGTCCGATGGAAGGGGTGCGCTCGGTATCCGACGTGTATATCCACGTGTCGGCCGACAACTTCTTCGTGCCGACCCTCATGGGACTCGAGGCCCCTAGGGAGACCGGGATCACCAACGATGTGCTCACGTTCCGTGCGCATCAGGAGCGAGAGATGAGCAAGGCTGAGATCGTCGACGCCGTTGACGCATCGTTTCGATTCCTGTTGAGCGCGATGGAGTCCACACGGGGCGAGTTGAATCGCACGGTGACGCTCGGTGGAAGCGATACCACCGTGGGAGACTTGTGGATCCGAGCGATTACCCACATTCACGAGCACTTGGGACAAAGCATCGCGTATGCGCGAACGAACGGAGTTGTGCCGCCATGGAGCGGGTGAGGTAACGTGGCTCTCGCCGCGAACCCGCTTCAGCGGTTCCTCGATCACCAGGGGGTGATGGTCTTGGACGGTGGCTTCGCGACCGAGCTGGAACGCGGAGGCGCGGTACTCGACTCCTCTCTATGGTCGGCAAAGCTGATCTTGGACGACCCGGGTGCGATTGCGGAGGTCCACCGAGCTTTCTTGGAAGCCGGTGCCGACTGTATCGCGACTGCGACGTACCAGGCGAGCATCGAAGGCTTCCAGGAAATGGGGGTGGGTCGCGAAGAGGCGGAGCGGCTCATGATCGCGTCTGTGGCGTTGGCCGCGCGGGCGGTCGACGACTTCTGGGCAATCGATAGCAACCGAGTGGGTCGCCTGCGGCCGCTAGTCGCAGCGAGCCTCGGTCCGTATGGGGCGTTTCTGGCCGACGGGTCGGAGTATGATGGCCGCTACGGTGTGGGGCGCGACGTGCTCGAACGCTTTCATCGGGATCGCTTTCTAATCATGGCCTCGTCCGAGGCGGACCTGATCGCGTTCGAGACGATCCCGTCGCTCGTCGAGACGGAGGTCATCCTCGGCATACTCGATGAGACGTCGGACGTGTGGGCGTGGCTCAGCTTCAGTTGCCAGGACGGGGTGCACCTCGACGACGGAACCCCACTTCGGAATGCTGTGGCTGCGTGTGTGGAAGCGGACCGAGTGGCTGCCGTGGGAGTGAACTGCACGCCTCCGCGCTTCATGTGCGAACTAATCTCCGAGATCCGCGCTGAAACGAGCTTGCCGGTGGCCGTCTACCCGAATTCGGGGGAAGCGTACGACGCGGTGTCCAAGACTTGGGGTGAGGTGTCGATTGGCACGGAACTCCAGCACTGGGGGGATGCCGCGGCCGAATGGGTCGAAGCGGGCGCGAGCCTCGTGGGAGGGTGCTGCCGCGTGACCGCCTCAGATATCTCCGGCGTGCGCAGCCGAGTGGTTTCGCTGGGGTGACCCGCGACGTAGGCTGACGCATGCCAAGCGATGCGGATCGGAGGGCGTGGGGCGTCTTGTTCCCCAGGCTCATACTCGGGCTGATGTTCTTCCAGGGTGCCTGGTGGCGAGTCTTCGGGATCGGCCCCACTGAGCACGCCCGTAGGTTTTTTGTCGATCCGTATTCCGAGTCAGTCCTTCCGAAGTGGGCGTTGTGGGCCGCCGGTACGGCGGTGCCCTTCGCCGAACTCGTCGGCGGAGCACTTCGTCCTGTTGGGGCTCTTCCGGCTTCAGGGGCTCATTCTGCTGGGTGGTGTGCTCGTGCTCGTCACGTTCGGACACCTCGTGAACGAGCCGCTTGTCGCGATCAATGCCCACGTCTTCCCCAGGCTGATCCTGCTCGTGCTGCTGCTCGTCGTCCCGGCGGGCTGGGATCGCTTCAGCCTTGATGAGTGGCGAGCGAGCAGGCCCGATGCCTGATTCATCGAGCCCCCTCACCGAAGAGCAGCTGGGCACTCTCCTGGACGAGCTAGACGGCCAGCTCGCGAAGCTGCAGCGTAGCATGCGGGTTACAGATGAAGCACTCCGGCCCATCGAGTTGGATCAGACGGCGGTGGGTCGCCTCTCACGCATCGACTCGTTACAGAACCAGGGGCTGACGAAAAACCTGCATCAACGTGAGCAGATCAAGCTCGCTCTCTTGCTCGAGGCATTGCAGCGAATGGAGGCTCGTACGTACGGGGTATGCACTAGGTGTGGCAGCAACATTCCGCATGGGCGCTTGTTCGTCTTTCCTGAAACACCGGAATGCGCTGTGTGCACATAGTAGCGGTGCTGCCGTCATTTCCCCTCTTCGAGCGTCACACGGACAATCTTCGTCAGCTCCCCAAATTCGGCGTCCAGGTATTGGTTGCCTCGCGCCTCTGCCATCGCCGCGTACGGACCTGACCCTCTCGGAGGGCCGTCGCCGTATTCGGCGTAGAAGGCATCGACTACGTCCATGCCCGCGATGACCTCGCCTATGGGCGAAAAACCATCTTCGTCGAGCGCCGGGTTGTGCCGATAGTTGATGAAGATCTCCGTCGTGCGCGTGTGCAACCCACCCTTGGCGAACGTGACTCGCCCCCGGCTGTTGGTTGCCAGGACCGGGTCGTCCACGATGAACTGCTTCTTCCAGGCCTGGGTGACGTACGGATCCGCATGGATCCCGAACTGCGCCATGAAGCCGTCCATGACACGGTACATGCGTGAGTCATCGAAAAAGCCGTTCTTGGCGAGGTTGTAGAAACGATCGACGCCCACCGGAGCCCAGTCGCGGTGTAACTCGAGCACGACCTCCCCGCCGCTCGTCTCGAAATGTGCTCGGAAGGTCGCGGGCGCTGTTTCCGTGAATCGATCCGGCCGAAGTAGCGGATTCGTAGATTGGCGCGGCTCGGCATCGTCGGCATTCCCTCCGCAGGTTGCAAGCAGGAGGGGGAGCAGGATGAGCGAACAGGCGGTGCGAGAGAATCTACGGGTCACGTGGGGCTCCTGGTCGGTGGCGTCTGACTCTCGATGTGCGTCCGCGAACGAGCCGCGTCAAGGCACCCACCTTGCGGCCGGCGGGGCGTATTGGGATGCTACACCTCCTGCCGCTGATCCGCCTGTGAGTGATCCGTGATGATCGACCTGAGAAGCGATACCGTTACGAAGCCGACCGAAGCGATGCGTGCCGCGATGGCCGCGGCCGAAGTGGGTGACGACGTCTATGGAGACGACCCGACGGTGAAGTCGTTGGAGGCGCGTACCGCAGCCCTCCTAGGGAAAGAGGACGCTGTCTTCGTGCCTACGGGCAGCATGTCGAATCAGATCGCGATCCGCACGCATACGGAACCCGGTGATCTCGTGCTCATCGACCAGGCCGCGCACATTATCAGGGCAGAAGGTGGCGCGGCGGCGGCACTCAGCGGTGTGACGATGAAGCCGCTTGCGGGCGCCGGGGGCATCTTCAGCGCGGACGACGTCGACGCGTCGTTGGGGCGGCGGCATCCATTCAACCCATCGACGCTCAGCCCACGAGCGAGTCTGCTCTGCGTGGAGAACACTCACAACGGAGGTGGGGGTGCGGTGTGGCCGCTCGCGGAGGTGCGGGCGGTTTGTGACGCGGCCCGGAGCCAGGGGCTCGCAACGCACCTAGACGGCGCTCGTCTCTGGCATGCCACGGCAGCCTCTGGTGTTTCGGAACGAGACTATGCGGCGTCGTTCGACACCGTGAATGTGTGCTTCAGCAAGGCGCTCGGCGCGCCGGTGGGCTCGGCGCTTGCCGGTCCGAAGGAGTTGATCACTCGCGCTCGACGGTTCAAGCAGCAGTTCGGCGGTGGGTTCCGGCAGGCGGGCATTATCGCGGCGGGAGCACTGCACGCGCTCGAGCATCACCGAGAGGATCTGGCTCAGGACATCGAGTATGCGCGCTTGCTCGCGGAGGGGCTGGCCGGGATGGACGGCATGAGCGTCGACCTCGCTTCTGTGCAGTCCAATATCGTGCGCTTCGAGATCACTGTGATCGATGCGGGCCTTTTTGCGACACGCTGCCATGAACGTGGTGTACACATGCTGCCCAATGGTGAGCGAGGCCTGAGAGCCGTTACGCACCGCGATGTTGGTCGCGATGACGTGGTCACGTCTCTGGAAGTCATGGCGTCAGTGCTGGCGGTCGAACAGGCCGAGGTGGGTAGCCGCCGCTGATATGAAGCGGTTCCCCTTGTCGCCGCATGAGCGCTTCGTGGGCTTCGGGCTGCTCGTCACGCTCCTAGTGGGAGCGCTATCGGCATGTGGAGCCTGGGGGGATCGAGAGGGGGAGCGCCGCATTCAGGGAGAGCGTAGCCGCTACCGCCCGGCGGACACCACGGAGATGGGGCGCATGCCGAGCGAGCTGCGCGAGTCATCGGGGCTTGGGATCAGCCGAACTCACGCCGGTGTCATTTGGACACACAATGACTCGGGTGATCGTCCGCGCTTCTATGCGATCGACTCGACTGCGACTCTCTTGGCGACTTTCGATGTCGAGGGCGCGGGCGCGCGCGACTGGGAGGCGATGGAAGTGGGCCCGTGTTCTCAGCCCCGAGACGCTTCTTGCCTCTACATGGCCGATTTCGGCGACAATGCTTTCGCGCGCGAATCCGTGACGGTTTACGTCATCGAGGAGCCGGATCCTGCCTCGGGTGACGGAGTGGTCAGCGTGGTTGGAACCGTGTCGTTCTCCTATCCTGACGGCCCGCATGATGCGGAGTCTCTCGCGTTGACGGCGGACGGAGCCCTCGTCGTCATCACGAAGGAACGCAGTGGGACACCTTGGCTTTTTCGGATTTCGGCGGAAGAGGTGGCCTCGGCGGTTGTGCGTGGGGAGTCGCTCACGCTCGGCCCTGGGCGCCGGCTACCGATCGAACTGCGCTCGTGGCGTGACCAGACCACTGGCGCCTCACTCAACTGGGAAGACGACGTACTCGCCGTACGGACCTATTCGGATATCTACTTTTTCCGGTGGCCCATCTCGGACGAGCCGGAGCAGGCCGCCGAAGCCTGCTTTCTCGGTGACCTGGAGCGGCAGGGCGAGGCGATTGCGTTCCGGTCCGATGGTCGCCTCCTACTCTCGAGCGAGACCACGGTCTGGAGGCGGGGGTACCTACAGACTGTGCGCTGCCCTGGCATCGGTTTGATTCCAAGTGCGGTGACGTCGTGACGTATGAGCTGGTCCGTCATGCGAGCCCAGGAGATTTCTTGGAGCGAGCAGAGTCTTGGCTGCTCGCTCGTGAGGCCGAGCACAACCTCCACCTGAGTCTGGCGTACGCGCGAGCGGCCACCGCCGCCAAGACAGCGACGGCGGATTCCAGCGCCATGGCGGATGCCACCGCTACAGGCGACGCCGACGCCTTCTTTGGCACGGTGGAGCAGGATAGCGTCGTCGTCGGGTGTGTGATTCGCACGCCTCCGCACAAACTGCTGATCACCGCGATACCGTCTGAGGCGAGCCGGGCCATCGTCGAGGCGATCGCCGAAGTCTATGATCAGATACCCGCTGTGCTTGGACCGGCGGACTCCGCGGTGGCCGTTGCGTCGGCTTGGGTGGGGCTCAATGGTGGGGGCTGGGAAACCGGCATGCAGCAGCGAATCTACCGGCTCGACGAGGTTGTGCCGGCGAGGCGGGTTCCGGGGGCGATGCGGCCCGCGACGACGGACGATCTCGAGTCGTTAACCGAATGGGGAATAGGCTTTACACGTGACGTGGGGCATACCTTCCTGCTCGGACCGGAGCAGGTCAGCCGGATGATCGAACGGCAAGAGCTCCATATCTGGCAGGACGAACGACCGGTCTCGATGGCGGTGGCGCAGGGTGAGACCCCCAACGGATGTCGAGTCGGATACGTGTACACGCCGCAGGAGCACCGTGGGCATGGCTACGCGTCCGCGCTGGTCGCGGAGCTCAGCCAGCGCATGCTCGACTCGGGACTGAGTTTCTGTGTTTTGTACACCGACCTCTCGAACCCGACGTCGAATGCGATCTATCAGAGGATCGGGTACGAGGCGATCTGCGATGTTCGGGACATCGACATTGTGTCCATGCCTCGCTGACGGGCACTTGGCACGTGCGCTGCCAGCTACACTCCCCCAGGAACGTATCGTGGCACACTCGCCCTGTACGCCTCGTATTGCTCACCAAAGCGTGCAGCGAGTTCTTCCTCTTCGAGCACCACGATCGCATGGACGGCTGGGATCGTGAGCAGGGCGATGATGTAGCCCCCCAGATAGTTGGCGAAGGCCGCATAAGCGAATGTGCCCAGTACGACTTCGACGTATCGCGGATGCCGAATGACGGAGTAAATCCCCTCGTTGAGCAGCACGCCGCCCGCGCCGTCTGCATCGAGCTCGGGGACTCCCGTCAGGATCGCAAAGCTCAGGTGCTTTGCGCGCAGAACCGCGAGCCATAGGGCCGGGATGATGAGGACCGCTGCCGCGCCCACCGTGATCCAATTCGTGCCGAGGTCGGTGAGCACCAACGCGTCACGGATAGCGAACAACCCCACGACCCCGCCGAGGAAGAGCACCGTCATCAATGTGTAGGTGATCGGTTTGCCGACCTTCCGCCAAAAATCGACGAACGGGTGGATCACGAACCACCAAGCGATTGCGGGCGGGATACTGATTACGAGAAGCACTGCGATGATGTAACGGGAGGTCGACATCTGCTCGCTCCGGGCCGAGAGTCTTGTGCGACGGCTTCGGAAGATAGACCATGCAGCTTCTAGGTAACCAGGATAAGCAATTAGGAGATCCGATGAGGAAGCTTGCGCTGCTCCCCGTGATGCTCTTGCTGGTCGTCCCTGCCGGTGCGCAGGAACGCCGGGCGATGACCACCGACGACGGCCTCGACATGGTCCGTGTCGGCGGAGCCACTATTTCTCCTGACGGTAGCTGGGTTCTCTTTTCGAAGTCAGAGCTCGACTGGGGAGAGAACGAGCGCAAGACCACCTGGTGGCGTGTTCCGACGGCGGGCGGAGAGCCCTACCGCTTCATTGGAGAAGAAGGCGGCAGCGGCTTCCAATTTTCGCCGGACGGAAGCACGCTTTCCTTCACCCGCTCGGTCGACGATAAGTCGCAGTTGTTCCTCATGCGCACCGGCGGTGGTGAAGCACAGAAGCTCAGCGAGCACGAGACGTCCGTGGGTTCGTACCAATGGTCCGAAGACGCGTCGAAGATTTTCTTCGTCGCCGCGGAGGCTCGAAGCGAAGAAGAAGAGGAGGCTCGCGAGGACGGAGACGACGCGATCTTTGTGGACGAAGGCCCAAGCGGCCAAGCAGCCGGAATGTGGAACAACCTTTGGGTCATCGACGTGGAGTCGGCAGAGGAGAAGCGCCTCACCGAGGTGGATCACCGAATCGGCTCCTTTGCGGTCTCGCCGGGGGCGGACCGTATCGTCTTCACGTCGCGCAGCGAGAATCGGCGGAACCAGCAGAACCATTCGGAGATCCGGATGCTGGACGTCGAGAGCGGTGCCGTCCGTCAGCTCACTGAGAACCGCGCTCCCGAGAGTCGCTTGGTTTGGGCGCCCGACGGACAGCGGTTCGCGTACACTGCCCGGACCGACGGTGAGTGGGAACTCATGCTCGACAAGATCTGGATCATGGATCCTGATCGTGGCGACAAGCGTCTGGTCTCCGGTGCGTTCGACGGCAATATCGGAACCTTCGTGTGGACTCCGGACGCGTCCGGCATCCTGTTCAGTGGGCTGCAGGGCACCAACAACAATCTGTTCCGCCTCGATGTCGGATCGGGCGAGGTCGTCAAAGTGACGTCAGCGCTCGGCTCGCTCTCACCGAGTTCGTTCACGCGGGATCGCACGCAGATGGCTTATGTCTTTCAAAGCTTCGATGTGCCGGGCGACGTAGGGGCCGGGCCGACTGACGGTGCGGAGGGCATGCGACTCACGGACGCGAACCCGTGGATCGAAGAGGAGATCGCGCTCGGGAAGGGCGAGTTGATCCAGTGGACGAGTAAGGATGGAACCGAGATCGAGGGCATCCTGATGCTGCCCGACGACAACCGGGACGAGGAGAGGCCGTTCCTGCTGCACATCCACGGCGGACCCGCGGGCGTGTTTCGGAACGCGTTTTCGACACAGAACCACGTGTGGGCGGGCCTCGGGTATGCTCAGCTCTTCCCTAACGTGCGCGGGAGCTCAGGCTACGACGACGAACTGCTGAGCGGGAATAGGCAGGACATCGGTGGCGGGGACTACGAGGACCTCATGACCGGTGTCGACGAGGTCGTGGCTCGTGGCATCGCCGATCCTGATCGCATGGGGGTACGCGGGTGGAGTTATGGTGGCATTCTCGGAGGCTGGACCATCACGCAGACGGATCGATTCAAAGGTGCGTCGATCGGTGCAATGGTCTCGGACTGGACCTCTGAGTACGGACCAGGCTTCAACCACGACGTCCGACTCTGGTATATCGGGGGCACCCCGTGGGAGAATCCGGACGATTGGCGCGAGAAATCGGCTCTTACGCATGTCGGGAATGTCACGACGCCGACGCTTCTCCTACACGGTATGAACGACCGGACGGACACGGAGCCGCAAAGCATGATGTTCTTCCAGGCCCTCAAGGATCAGGGCAAGGTCGCCCGCTACATCCGCTTTCCCAGAGAGCCGCACGGCTTCCGTGAGCCGCGTCATGTGCGCACCCGCGACGTGGAAGAGATTCGCTGGATCCAGAAGTATGTGCGGGGATTGGAGTGGACGCCTTGGGAGCGTCCGAAAGAAGCCAAGGAGGAGAAGAAGGTCATCTCCTAGGAGTGCGTGGAGAAATGGAACGGACAACGCTCGGCGGTGGGTGCTTTTGGTGCCTCGAAGCCGTGTTCGAGTTGGTGGAGGGCGTCACCCTCGTCAAATCCGGGTACATGGGCGGCGTCTTGCCCAATCCGACCTACGAGGAAGTGTGCACTGGCACCACCGGACATGCTGAAGTTGTACAGGTCGAGTTTGACCCTGACGTCATCTCCCTTGGGGATCTGCTCGAGATCTTCTTTGGCGTGCACGATCCGACCACGCTCAACCGGCAGGGCAACGACGTAGGCACACAGTACCGCTCCGCCATCTTTCATGAAGACGAAGCGCAGCGCCAGATCGCGCTCGATGTGATCAAAGAGCTCGACCAGGACCGTCCTTGGGATAGCCCGATCGTCACGACACTCGAGCCACTCGGGTCGTTCTATCCTGCAGGAGACTACCACGACGAGTATTTCCGCAGAAACGGGGAGCAGCCCTATTGCCGCGTCGTCGTGGCGCCGAAAGTCGGACTGTTCCGCCAGCGCTTCGCCCATAGAATGAAAGCTGGGGGCACGTAGTCCGGTAGCGTTTAGGCTGTGTTTGGCCTGGCGTGCCGTATGACAGAACGCTCTTATGCGACCTTAGGGAAACTTTGGGGCTTAGGCTGTTGCATATAGCGTGATTGATGCGAAATTTCCTTATTCGTCCGGGGTTCCGGGCGAGAAGCTGTTTAACAACTCACCCCTTGTAGGAGATTAGACCCATGGCCAAGCCCGACGGGCCCCTCGTACTGAAGTGGAGGGATCTTGCGGAAGATGGCTACCTGTATGCGGAAATTTCGCGGATGCATCCGCCGTTTTCCGTTGATCAGGTGCGCCACTATTGCTTGGGACACACGGGTAGAAAGATCGGTGGTCCGATCCAGAAAGTGGACCGGTGGTACGGATCGAACGTGTGGCTCCGCGGGGCGAACTCCCCGCACGCCGAACTGACGGAGAAGCAGGCCCGACGAGTCCTGGACGACTGGGACGAGAAGGCCGACAGATGGAAGAAGTCCGGAGCCGATTGGGCACGGAAGCTGGGCGTATCTCCCAGCACCATCTACATGCTTCGGCGTGGCGAGACGTGGAAGTTCCTCGAGCATCCCAATCAGGGGCGGAAACCGAAGAAAGTGCGTAAGAAACGCAAGTAAGACGGTTTCAGCCTCGCTGAGCGCCCTGGCCCGCTGTATCGCGGGCCGGGGCGTTTGCGTCTTACCGCCTGCTGGCTAATGCCATCCAAAGCGCAGGAGGAATGCCGGGTCTGCGCTCTTCCAAATGGCTTGGAGGCGCGCCATCGCTTCCGCCGCTTCGACATCTTCCCCCATTGCGCTCGCGGCCGTGGATAGTCCGACCAGAGAGTTTGTGCGACGGGGTGTAAATTCGAGCGCTTTTCGAAACGCGTGCGCCGCCTCTGCGGGACGATCACTCATCAGATAGACGGCCCCGAGCAACTCGTGCGGTGGCTGCAGGCTCGCCGGAGGACCGAACTCGATCGCGAGCGTCTCCTCGAGTACGGAAGCTTCAGTGAGCAGTCCAATGGCCAGATCCTCGCCCCCACCGTCCAAGGCGATGAGTGCCGCCAACTCCATGTGGGCGATGCGCAGATGCGGATTATCCATGGTCGTGCTAGAGCCCAGCTTGATCAGCATCCCCTGTGCGACATCACGATCTCCCTTCCTGATCGCCGCCATACCAGTGATGAAGTCATAGCTGGGGTGATCCACGTCCGCGCTGAACCGCTCTGCCGCGTCCCAGTCTCCCATATCGAGAACCTGGCGGGCTCGCATGTTCACGAAATAATTCACTTCGCCTGGCGTGCCGCCTGAGAGCACGCGCTCGTGGCATTCCGAGAGGCCGCGCTCGGCGTCCTCCACCTTTCCCTGTTGCAGCCAACCGTAATGGAGCCACGCCGTGTAGTGCCCACACGGATTGGAGGGCTGGCCCAGTTGCGCGTTACGACCGTTTTGCACATCGCGTGCGAGGATGTTTGCCGCTACGACATCGTCCCACATGCCCGACGCCATGAAGATGTGTGACACCATGTGCTGGGCATGTCCGGCGTCGGGTGCGATGCCCGAGTAGGCACGAGCGGCCGGCAGCCCCAAGGGCGCATGCACTGGGTCGTCGAATGAGTGGATGATGTAGTGCACCGCGCCGGGGTGATTCGGATTCAGGTCGACGATCGGTTGCGCCACCGCCGCAGCTCGCATGTACGTCGCGAAGTCTCGCTCACCGTCCGTGCTTCCCAGAATCGCGAGTGAGTAGAACGCGCGTGCTTCGATGTCGTCAGGATACGCGCCCATGAGTCGCTCCATAGCCCCCATGTAGGCGACATCGCGCTCAGTCTTGGCGCCCTCTCCGTACAGCACGTCGAGTGTCGCAAGGTAGGCCGCTTCACGCGGTGTGGGGGCCTTCGACTGACGGGCCTGGGAGCTTGTCGCATACCGCCCGAGTGCGGCCAGCGCGGCCGGCTTGTCCTGTTGGCGCCAGAGCGGGTGGTTGTACGTCATCGCCTCACCCCAGTATGCGAGCGCGAAGTCGGAATCGATCTCCTGCGCCTCTTTAAACTCCGCTGCTGCATCATCGAACTCGAACGAGTGAAGCAGCAGCACTCCCTCCAGAAACGCTGCCTGTGCTTCGGGCGCTCCCGAGTTCGGGAAGTCCAGGGATCCGAGCCGTCGTTCCTGGGCGAGTAGATCGTTTTGCCCGGCGAGCAGAATGCCTAGGAGTAGAGCGAAAGTGGGGAGGATCGGGGTCTTCATGGTCATGCTCCGAGCGGCACAGGCGATGATCGTCAGACTGCGTGTGCAGAACCGTTCATCGCGAACGCTCAGCGCGCAAGGTTTCGAGGTCACCTTGCCTCGGGGAGCCTGCTACCGGCATCCTCTCGATTCACGTTAGGAGGTGGATATGGAGCTACATGTCGGGACGAGCGGTTACAGCTACAAGGAGTGGAAGGGCTCCTTCTACCCCGAGGACCTGTCGAACAAGGACATGCTCTCTTACTACGGGGAGCGATTGGGCGCAGTCGAGATCAACAACACCTTCTACCGCCTGCCGAAGGAGGAGGTGTTGCAAAGTTGGGCTGAGCAGGTGCCCGACGACTTTCGGTTTTCGATCAAGGCCTCTCGCAGGATCACGCATTTCACCCGCCTCAAGGCCGGCTCGCGCGAGCCCACCGAGTACTTGCTGTCGACGCTCGGAGTTCTTGGGGATCGCCTAGGCGTGGTGCTCTTCCAATTGCCTCCCAACTTCAAGAAGGACCTCGAGCGTCTCGCTGAGTTCTTGGAGATGTTGCCAGAGGGAACCTCTGCCGCTTGGGAGTTTCGCCACGAGAGCTGGTTCGATGACGACACATACGATCTACTGCGCAGCCGTGGCATGGCTTTGGTTTGCGCCGACACCGAGGAATCCGAAGACGAGCAACCCATCGTGAACACAGCTTCCTGGGGATACCTGCGTCTGCGCAGGCCAACCTACGACAACCACGATCTCGAGCGGTGGGGTGAGACTGTGGCCGCGCAGGGATGGGATCGTGCCTTCGTCTTTTTCAAGCATGAGGACGAAGGTGCAGGGCCTGACATGGCTGCTCGGTTCGCGAAGGTCGCCGGTTGAGGTAGGTTGCCGGTTGAGGCGGGGCGCGGTTTGCGACAGGTCTGGGCTTCGCAGGAAGCGTGACGTGGGTATTTTTGGCCTTGGAGAGCAGATGATCTCAGTTGAGGGCGTCACAAAACGCTATGGTGCGGTCACCGCAGTCGACCATCTGAGCTTTGCGGTCGACCGCGGGGAGGTCGTGGGTTTCCTCGGTCCGAATGGAGCAGGGAAGACCACGACCATGCGCATGATCACCGGCACTCTTCAGCCGGACGAGGGCGTAGTGCTCTTCGACGGCAATCCCATTGCCGACAACCTCACCGAGGCGAAGCGCCGTGTCGGGTATCTGCCCGAGGCGAACCCGCTCTATGACGAGATGCTCGTCGCCGAGTACCTCGAGCACGTCGCTGAGCTACGTGGGCTTGACCTGGACCAAGCACGGTCGGGCATCGCCGACGCGGTCGACGAGACCGCCTTGAGCGAGGTCTTCTATCGTCCCATCGGAGAGTGTTCAAAGGGCTATCAGCAGCGCATCGGTCTGGCGGGTGCGATCCTGCACCGACCGGAGGTGTTGATCCTCGATGAACCGACGGAGGGACTCGATCCGAACCAGCGTGTGGAGATTCGTCGCTTGGTGGGGAGCCTCGGTCGCGAGCGTACCGTGCTGCTGAGCACCCACGTGATGCAGGAGGTCGAAGCGACGTGCTCGCGGCTCGTCATACTCAGCGGCGGGCGATTGGCGGCCGATGGAAGCGTGGAGGAGCTGCTTGCCAGCTTGAGCGGGGCCGTGCGCTACGTAGTCGAGGCGGTAGGCACTGGAGTCGTCGACGTCCTGGCCGGGCTGTCTGGGGTCACTGGGCACGCCTCGGAGCAGGTAGATGGTCGTGAGCGCGTGGTGTTGGATGCTCAGGGCGGAGAGGATCTCAGGCCTGGCATCTTCGAGCTCGCACGTGATCGCAGCTGGACGTTGTGGGAGTTGCATCGTGAGCGGGCGAGCCTGGAGCAGGTCTTCAGGAATTTGACGGCGGACGGTGGTGCCAGCTCGATCGGCGCTCAGGACGTTGGGACGCTCGAGGGTGGGGCCGAAGCCGCAGATGGCTCCGAGGGTGATGGCACCGCCGAGTCAGGCCCCGACGCGGGCACCCAGCGCGGACCAGATGAGAGTGAGGTGGACGCATGATGAGGGGAATCTGGACCGTCGCGCGGCGCGAGCTGCGTGGGTACTTTGACCAGCCGACGGCGTACGTCTTGATCGTGGCCTTCCTGGGGCTGTCGCTCTTCCTCGGCTTCCGCACGATGTATGCGTCGGGCGTTGCTTCCATGCGGCCTCTTTTCGACTTGATGCCGCTGCTCTTCGCTGTCTTCATACCGGCGGCGACCATGCGCGCCGTTGCGGAGGAGCGTCGCAGCAAGACGCTCGAATGGCTCATGGCGCAGCCGCTCTCCGAGATGGAGCTGATCGTCGGCAAGTTCTTCGGCAACTGGGCCTTCGTGCTCATCGCTGTCGTGGCCACCATGCCGACCGCGCTGGGCGTGCTGATGGTATCGGAGGCCGACGCGGGCATCGTCGTGGCACAGTACCTGGGCGCCGCGCTGTTGGTTGCCCAGTTCGTAGCGCTCGGGCTCTGGGCGTCCAGCATCACGCGCGATCAGATCACGGCCTTCATCGTGGCAGCCGCACTGAGCTTCGCACTCTTCCTGATCGGGTTACCGGTGGTGCAAATCGGGCTCCCGCCGTCGATCTCTGGTGCGCTCGCGCGCCTCTCGGTGCTAGGTCACTTCGAGAACGTCGCGCGGGGCGTGGTGGATCTGCGTGATGTGCTCTACTTCGTGTCTACGACGGGCCTCTTTCTGACGCTCGCGATCGCTGCGGTCAGCCGCGAGCGCCTGAGTCCGGGGCGCGACGAGTTCAAGCGACTCCGTGTTGGCACGGCGGTCGTCGCCGCACTGGTCGTCGTGCTAAACCTGTTGGGTAGCCACGTGCGCGGCCGGCTCGATCTCACGGCGGGCAATCTGTACACGCTTGCGGACGGTTCTAGGGAGCTACTCGAGGACTTGGACGACCTCGTGCAGATCAAGCTGTTCGCGTCGGCTGAACTGCCCCCGGAGCTCCAGCTGCAGCTCCGTGACGTGCGGGACCTGCTCGCCGACATGCGTCGTGCGTCCAA
>Ga0114996_10005326_pt1 | contig 15156 bp, 13 predicted proteins | sample ArcticOcean_MG_C_4_FD_87039 | JGI IMG/M metagenome (GOLD analysis project Ga0114996, IMG submission 87039) | Marine microbial communities from western Arctic Ocean - ArcticOcean_MG_CB4_134 | ecosystem: Environmental > Aquatic > Marine > Oceanic | place: Arctic Ocean: Canada Basin | collected...
CAGCCACGCGTCCGGGTGAAGGTAGGTCTTTGAGACCACGGCCCATCGATCCAGCCGCGCCTTTTCTTCCTCGTTCTGGTAGGCGCCCAGCTTCACGAACCTGTGACCACGGCTCACCCGTTCGATCTCCCGCAGGGCCTGGATCGTCTCTTGCCGGTCCAGGTTGTTGTGCAGGCTGTTGATGGCGATGACCAGGTCGAAGGAATCGTCGGGGAACGGCAGGTCCATGGCATTGCCCAAACAGATGAAGGGTTTGACCAGGTCCGTGGCTTTGCTGAGGGCATAGTCTGATATGTCTATCCCGGCCACCGTCACACCGGGCATATCTTCAAGGAAATCGTGCAGCAAGAACCCTTTGGCACACCCGATATCCAGGATGTTGATGTCGTTTGAGAGGTTGTAGTACTCCTGGAGCCGCTTGACCACCGGCTTCCACCGGCCGTCGTAGTAATACCCGCCGTACCCTTGTTGCCGGGTGCCGTCGAAGTATTCCTCTTGCAATTTCTTGGAGAGGATGCGGTCTTCCGGGCTGGTGGCTGCCCGGTCGTCCAGGGGCCGTTTGACGTTGGGCAGGGCGTCGGTCAGGTCGACCTTAACCATTGTTGTCTCTCCTTGATTTAGCGGGTATCGCATCCATCGAGTCCTCGTCGGCCAGGTCCTCGTCGGCCAGAATCCTCATGATCTGGTCTACAGAGGATGGCTGGTAGCCGTACTCGGAGATGGCGCGTTCATTGGAAATTATGAATGTGCCCCTGGAGTTTTGGCTCGATGTGACTGTGGTCGTTGAATGGGACAGGTCGATAAGTAATTCCATGGTCTCCTGAACAGTGATGGGGTTTTTTGCCCCGGCGGTTACCGACCGCGCCCCGTCCAGGTCCTTATCAAGTAGAGAAACGACCCACCGAGAAACATCATTCACATGTACCGCGTTGTTGAACATGCCGTCAGGGTTGAAGATATTTATAGGCTGGTTCTGCAATATCTGGTCCCGGACCTTCATCAACCAGGGTCCCTTGGTGCCCTTCCCGAGTATGCCGGGAAACCTGATCGAGACGCTGTTCAATTCGCCAACGGCCTCTTGCAAGACCAGCTCAGACAGGTATTTGGACATTCCATAGGACGAAACGTTGACCATCTCAGTGTTTTCATCCACTTCGGAGGCTGCTATCTGCCCGTACACCGACAGGCTGGAGAAATTGATGAAATTTCTGACGCCGCCGCGTACGGCTTGGTTAACCAGATTGCTGGTGGCCTGGACGTTGTTGTTCAGATAGTCGGCCACCGACGGGCCGGAAGGGTTTGATAGGGCGGCGGTATGAATGACGGCGTCGATGCCGGACGGCAGGTCAATCTTCTCGGTCAGGTCTGCTCTGATGAACCGGCACTGTCCACTTGAGTAGCGGTCTTGCCGTGAGGCGTCCAGGGCACTCCGATGGACCGCCACAACCTCGTAGCCAGCGCGCAATAGGTCTTCAAGGATGACCGACCCGACAAAGCCGGTCGGTCCGGTGAGCAGTATCGTCTTGCTCATCTGACTAAGAGCACCAGGTCAGAGTTCGGCTGCAAGCTCATGCCCCTGACGGATGCAGTCGTCGATGTCTATTCGGTACTCGTAAGACCCGGCCCGACCCAACGAGAACACGTTCTCCGGCAAGGCATCCAGGTATTTCTTGGCTATCGCCTGGTCTTTGCCCACCGGGTAGGGGTAGAGCTTGTTGTTGAACGATGGTACTTCCAGCGATATCAGCGTTGTCGGCGAATCGTATTGGTAGAACTTCTTGTATTCCACGACCCGAGTGAATGGTTCTTGGTTGGCGTAGTACAGGAAGTAAACGTTGGGCGGGAATAACTCTTTCACCGGTAGGACCAACTTGATTAGGTCACGCCCGATCCACCGCAGTGGTCCGAAAGCGTTGTTCAGGAGGTATTCGGGAGAGATGGTGCTGACGATAATGTCGAAGGTGTGCCATTGTCCTTCGATCTTGACCTTGTGGTTCTCGACGTCATATTCCTCAACCTCAGTGTTGAGGTGGACTTTCACGTCCCTGGTGGCGGCGTCCCCATAGTCGTCATAGCCGTTCATCGCGTAGGGGAAGGCAGAGATCGCATCTGGGAAAGCGTTTTTGGGGCCGGTGTTGAGCGCGACACCTTTGGGAGACCAACTGAAGTCGTCCAACTCCTCATTGGAGTCGATCTGCCACATCTTTTTCGAGTAGGTCTCGACGTATTTGCTGTACAGCGTAGGGCCCACCGATGACAGCCAGTATTCCTCTAGGTTCTGGGCGTTCTCCACGCCGGACCGGTTATCCAGCTCCTTGAAAATTGTGTCTTTGTCGGCCATCAGATCGATGTCGTCACGGTGGATGGGGAAATTGAAGAACTGCTCGTCGCGTTCGATGTAGGTGAGAAACTCAGGATGTATGCGCCGCAATGGCACGTACTTGTTGAGAAACTCAAAGAGGCGCTCGTCGGTCCCCAGGAAGTGGCGAGGGCCGTAGGTGTAAGGGTGGCCGCCGTAGGAGAAGGTCTTACTCCCGCCGGACAAGAAAGGAGACCTCTCAACTAAAGTCACTTCCCAACCCTTCTCCGAGAGGAGGTGAGCAGCACATAGGCCGGCAAACCCCGCTCCGATCACTAGAACTTTGGTCATGTAAGTTGACTCCTGTAGAGCCGGTGGAACTTTGTGTTAGTCATTATTTATGAATCTCAAATATTAGGCCGCTTGATGCGGCCTTTAAGTAAATTCAGGCTATTCGACGAATTCAGCGGTGCGGTTGTAGACTTTCCAGTTGCTCAGGTTGAATAATTTCCCCAGGTTGTATTTGAGCTGGGCCTCGTTGGCCAGTTTGGTATCGGACCGGCCTTGTTGGTGCCCGTCATGTTCGCCGTTCCCGTCTTCAATGGTGTCTCGGTTTCCGTCCTGGACCACCCATTGCTTCAGAGCGTAGTCAATCTCCTTCTGCGCTGAGCTACCCAGGTAGAACTGCATCTTTGACGGCTCGATCTTCACCTCGTCGGGCAAGACCTTGAAATTTCTGGTCTCAGCGACCAGGAAGTCGAAGCTGAACGTGCCTTCCAGGTTGGTTTCGAAATTATCGAAATTGAATTTGCGGTGCTGACTGAACAGGACAGCCTGGTTCACGTATTCAGCGACCTCCTCATCGAGGCGGCCACGCTTTTCGAGGTAGGACAATGTGGCATCGCGCAACATCGTGTGTAGCTCTTCATAGCAGTCACGGTAGGCCAGAGCCCGGTGAAGCGTCAGCTCGTTACCGCCAAGCTCGCCATTCGCAAACTTCTCAACCACATCCAGGCGGCTGGTGAACTGGGTTATCTCTTCCCAGTCCGAATGTAACGGTTCCTGGGATTTCTGAACATACTGCTCAAGTATCTTGCCGAACTTGGAATCCTTGGCTATGTAGTTGTCCCGTAGATGTAGGAGAAGGTCGAAACTGGAGAGGCCCAGGCGCCGTACCATTCCGAACACTTCCAGATAGTTGTCCCAGTCGATGTATATCTTGACCAAGATGTCCATGACCCGGCATTCGAGCCAGTCATCGAAAGTCATGGTGTTACTCCCGACCACAACCTCCTCAATCTCGGCTACGGCTTTGTCCACCCCGGCGATCTTGTAGGTGCCGATACAGCCGACGAAAACCCGGTACCGGGTATCGAATCCGTACTTTTCGCGGTCGTGGTCCAGTGCCATGGGAGTCCCCTGTAACAGGGTGAGTTGATGGACGTTCACGAAGTTCATGCCCATCACGTCGATGGTGTCACGCAGCGACTGGAAATGCCTTTCCTTGGTGTCTTCAGGCAGGGCGAGGATCAGCTCCGTGAAATATTCGGTATGGTCGGTCCCCAACTCGGCCTTGGCTTCTCGTAAGGGAAGGACCTTTTCCATCGGTATATTCTTGCGCTTGATGTTGGCCAGCACCACCGGGTCGGTGGACTGCATCGAGGCGCCGAATTTGATGATTCCTTTGTTGCCATTGATGATGCTTACAGCTTCCAGTATCCGGTCAGGGTGACTCTTTCCCGGCGAACATTCGATGCTGTTCGGCCAGTCGTACCTATCAATGATTGACCGCATGATCCGCGCGGTTTCCAGGTCTTCGGTGAACATCCCGAAGTTGAGGTCGCAGAGGAACAGGTCGGACGCGAACTTCATATGCGACGCGATGTACTCCAGCTCATCGCTGATGAACTCCGACGACTTGCGGTAGACTTTGTTGCGCATGATCGCGGAGTCGTTGCAGAACGTGCAGCCGTAGGGACAACCTCTAGTGAATTCGACGAGAGGGCGGAGGCCTTGCTCGAAGAATTTATCGAATAGTCCCGATGTGTACGGAGATGGAATGGTCATTAGGTCCGAGATTCTGTCGTCCATCCCTTCAACTAGTTCGTCATCCGCCAAGTACAGGCAGTTGGCCAAGGTCATCTTGCTGGCCTGAACTGCCTTGGCGTCGTAATCGTTGTCGATCAATATCCGGTTGAGATGACTAAAGGCATATTCCCCGTCCCATTTGATGTAGAAGTCGACGGCGGAATTCTTCTGTAGGAATTCTTTGCGCCCTTCAGGCGAGACTGAAATGTTGGGCCCACCCATGACAACAACAACTTCCGGATGATGTTGTTTGACGGAATTAGCGAAGGCGAGCTGCAGGTTGAGGTTCCACGTGTAGTTGCTCAGGCACAACAGTCGCGGAGTGCGACGGCTAAGCGCTTCGCTCAAGTCGTCCGGGAATACAAATACCTCAGACTCTATAGCGTCCGGGAACTGGGTTTCTGCATAAGCAGCCACACAGCCGATTCCCAATGGGAAACAATCAGCATTCGCGATTGTCCCTGTGTGCCGTAGGTCAGCGTAGTAAATTAGTTCTTTCATATCTTAAAACTCAATTAACGTGTAACAGATTTTATGCCCTTGAGTCGGAGCGCCGTTACCGTAGTCCGATTTTCTTCATGGTGTTGATGTTGTAATACTTGCTGTCGGTGAGAGAGTCGGTGACCTTGCCGGAGGAGAATGCTCCGCATAGGTCGCTTACGGCATCCTCAATGGTGTGCTTCGGGGTGAATTGCAGTTCCCGGGCGATCTTGTCGGATGTGATCCGGTAGGACCGCACATCGTCGGAAGGAGTGGTCACCAACGAGAGCGGAAATTTTTCCGGATGTTTTTCCTCGACGACGCCTTTGACTGCAGTGGCGATGTCCATGACGGTATTGTTCTGATAGCCGGCGTTGAACGTTTTGCCTGATATACGCTCGGCTGGCTCTTCCACCAACTGGACGTAGAGGTCGGTTATGTCTTCGATGTGGATATTAGGCCGGTACTGTTTTCCGCCGAATACGGTTATCTCACCCTTGTTGTAGGCGTGGTTGCTCAGGATATTCACCGTCAGGTCCAGCCTTAGCCGGGGCGAGTACCCGCAGATCGTCGCCGGGCGAATGATCACGGTGTCGAATTTGGCGCTCTGTTCGTCGGCGATCACGTCCTCGCAGAGGGCCTTGTATTTGTTGTAGTCGGTGACGGGGATCCTGGGATGGTCTTCAGTCACATTCGGCTGGTCCGAGATGCCGTAGACGCTGGCGCTGGAGGCGAAAACGAACCGCCCGACGCCACTGTCCTTGCTCAATTTCATCAGGGGCAGGAAGGCGTCAAAGTTTATGGACTTGGTCAGTTCCGGGTCCAGGTCGCAGCTTGGATCATTGGAGATGCAGGCTAGATGGATGACCGTGTCGGTATCGGCGACGCCCCGGCGCACGACGTCTTCGTCCCGGATGTCGCCTTTGATCAGTTCCAGGTTTGGGTGCGAGGCATACTTTTGGAAAACGTCGTCGCCGTAGATGAAGAGGTCCATGACCTTTACCCGGTGGCCCTCGTCAAGAAGTTTGGGCACCAGAATAGAACCCACGTAGCCGGCCCCGCCGGTGACTAAGATGCTATGTGCGTCAGACATTTGATTTGCTCGCAATGTTCTACGAATTAGAAACCGGTACTTTACCGGTCTCCAGCATGTTGGAAAGCGTCGTCTTGACTGCTTCGACTGTTATTCCGTGACTGGCCAGGTGGTGGTTCTGGCTGCCGACGCCGTAGGTGAAAGTGTCAGGAATCCCGATGCGTTTGAAGGGCAGCGGCGTGGCGTTTTCCGCAATCACTTCCGAGACGGCGCTTCCGAGACCTCCGATGATGTTGTGTTCCTCGATGGTCACCAAGGCCCTCGTCTCATGGGCTGCGGTCACGATGGCTTCTGCGTCGATCGGTTTCAGCGTATGTATATTCAGGACCCGGACTGAGATGCCATCTGCTGAGAGGGATTCCGCTGCGTCCAGGGCTATCTTGGTGACGGCGCCAGTGCTGATGATGGTTGCGTCGGTGCCCGGTCTCATCTGTAGCGCCCGCCCGATCTCGAACATAAAGTCTTCGGTGTGGAGGGTCGGCTCACCGTTCCTGCCCAGCCGGAGGTAGACAGGCCCGTCATGCTCGTAGGTCGCCCGGAACGCTTTCCGGGACTCCACGGGGTCGCAGGGCGAGATCACGGTCATGTTGGGTAACGTGCGCAAGATTCCCATATCCACGATCGAATGATGGGTCGGACCCATATTGCCGTAGGCCAGGCCCCCGCCCACTCCCACGATCTTGACCGGCTGTTTCTGGATGCAGATATCATTTCTGATCTGTTCAAAAGCGCGCATGGTCAGAAAAGGGACGATGGTATATACGATAGGTTTCTTTCCGCCCAAGCTCAAACCGGCGGCAGCGCCGATCATGTTTGCTTCGGCCACTCCCATGTTGATGAACCTGCCGGGATAGTCTTCGACGAAACTGTCAAACACTTGAAACCCGATATCTCCAACCAACAGAAGAACACTTGGGTCCGAAGCTGCAATCTCGTGCAGCTCGGCGGCAAATGCGTCTCTCACGATCTGATACCCTGCGCCAATTCAGCAAACGCGGTCTCAGCTTCATCGGGCGTAAGGCCTCGTTGGTGCCATTTGGTGACTCCCTCCATGAAGGACACTCCCTTCCCTTTGATGGTGTGCGCCACTATCGCGCTCGGCTTCCCTGGCTCAAATGGTGTGGATTCCAATGCATCGATGATCTCGGCCATGTTGTGGCCGTCGATCTCACGGACTCCCCATCCGAAGGAACGGAGTTTGTCGGCCATCGGCTCTATCGCCATGATCTCGGAGGTGGGGGCCAACGATTCCAGCTTGTTGTTATCGATGATGGCGGTGATCCGGTCTAGCCCGAATTGGGCCGAGCACATGAACGCTTCCCAGTTGCTGCCTTCGTTGCACTCTCCGTCGCCCATGATCGTGATCACGCGTTGTTGTCCACCGTCCATCTTGAGCGCCATAGCTATTCCGTTGGCCAGAGGGAGACCGTGTCCGAGGGAGCCAGTGGTGACTTCAACGCCCGGTATGTGCCCCATCTCCGGGTGACCGGCCAGCAATCCGTCATCGACCAGGAATTCCTTCAGCCTGGATGGGCGGAAATAGCCGGCATGGGCCAGGGCGGAATACAGGGCCAGGCAGGTGTGCCCCTTGCTGTAGATCAGTCGGTCACGGCCTTCCCAGGACGGGTCGCTCGGGTCGTGCTTCATGACCCGGAAATACAGGGCGGTAACCAGGTCAACGGCTGAGTACGCGCCGCCGATATGACCGCTTCCGGCCCGGATCACCATCTGCAATATCGTGATGCGCGATTCCTGGGCTTTGCGGGCCAGCCATTCGGCGTCTGGTACAACCGGTTTGTTGGCCAGGGCCGTTAGAGGCAGGTCTTCAGGTTTGACGTTGACCCATTTTTCGCCCTCGTCCTTGAACAAGATGGGCAAGCCGTCTCTGATGGGATATTTGCGGCCGCAGTCCGGTTCTTGGCAGAGAATCCAGTCGCCTGCCACTCGTTCCAGCAGGCCCTGTCCATGTAGCACGCAACTGGGGCAACGGAGTTGGCCCAGGAAGGTATCGGTCGTCAATTCTTAGAGTCCTTTTTTAGTGCCTTTTTCTGATCTGGTTGCTCGGTTACAACGCATGTTGGCTGGTTCACTTGAGCAGGGCGGCAGCGTGCCGGCCCAACGATTTACGGCTGATCTGGACACGGTTCCCCAAGTCTGCCACCATCTCGGCCCCGGCGAGGTTCCCGGCAAATCCTACGATGTCCAGAGGGGCCTTCTGTGCTATCAGCAGGGAAGTTATCGCCAAAAACGCATCGCCCGCGCCGACCCGGTCTGACACCGTGGTTGCCAGCGCGGGTACCTGGATAAAACCGCCTCCGACTTCGTAGTGCATCGAGCCGTCTTTCCCAAGGGTCATGGCAAACGACGGGCAATTGATCCGAGATGCGATCTCGCCAAGCAATTCTTGTTGGGGTGCGTGGCGCATACGCGTTTCGAGTGAGACTTCAACACCGGCCAGGCATACATAATCGACCTTCGGATACCTGGATATGGAATTGAAGCCCCGGTTTCCGGCGTTGGCCTGCGTATTCACGGCCAGGAATTTCGATTCGGCACAGACTGCGGTGACAGCCTTTGGGGTCATCATTCCGTGGCCATAGTCGGTGGTAACGACAAGGTCGTAGCCAGGGACGATTTCTTGAATGCAGTCCAGAAGGGTTTGCTCGTCGCCTCCGTCCAGCGGCGTGTCCTCCATCACATAGATCTCGAATAACCTGGCGTTAGTATGGGCGTCAACGAACCTACGTTTGTGGATGGTCGGGGACGATTCACGGGTTATGAAGTATGGCCGGACGTTGGGGTGTAAGGACTGGCGGATGAAATCTTCTTGCCGTTCGGTGTCGCCGAGGATGGTTATCAAGCCAACCTCTTCGCAGAACCCGGCCAGATGGTTGGCCACGGCCAGGCTGCCACCGGCGTACCTTTCGGTGGAGTCATAGTGGAAAGCTAGGATCGGGTCCTTGCTCGATTTCCCCAGAGGATCGCAGAACAGGTATTCGTCGATAATCGCTTCGCCGATCACCAGCGGTTTCAGTTTTGACGCCTGTAGGAGATGGTTTTGCAGTTCCTCTGTTGAGCATCGAGTCCGGAATTGTTTGAGCCAGTCGTCGGTCTGAGGCGCCAGCGCGCTGAAGTGCGAATTGATCAGGTTCGAGGAACTGAAAGTGATGTCGTCGGTGAATACCACTCGGCCGCCGCCATCACGCACCGCTTTCTCTTCCAGAGGGAACGAATGGGTATCGTCTTTCCGCCTGTTGGAATATTCAGACCCCTTCACATAAACATCGGGCTGCAGTTGTTGGATCGGCTCGATCGCGGTGGACGAATGATTGACGGCCACATAATTCACGCATTCCAGAGCCGCCAGGGATTCGGCGCGCAGGTCCTGATTGAACACGGGGCGGCCAGGGCCCTTGTTCACGAACCGGTCAGCCGTGACCGTGACTACAAGTATGTCCCCTTCTTTCTTGGCGGTCTCCAGGTGGCGGACATGGCCTGGGTGGATCAGGTCGAACACACCGTGGCAATGGACCAAGCTTTTACCGGCGTCTTTCTCCTTCTGAACAGCGATCGCTATTTCAGATAGAGAGTTGATCTTGCCGTTTTCGCGTGCCGTTGTGCCGTTATTCATAAATTCTTATTCATTGGATCGAATACCTGGGAACAAATACCTGGGAGCTAATACCTGTGCTCGCCTATCGATTAATGGACTCGAGGATGTTATCGACTGCCTCGGAAAGGTTGGCGCATATGTGGTCCGGACGGACCTCGAGGTCAGATTCGGTGACTCCCTCGACGGGGGATTCTAGGTGCATGCCGGTTTGGACTTGGACCGTCCTGCAACCAGCGCGTTGGCCGGCGATGATATCTGAGATCCGGTCGCCGATCAGGTGACTTGAGGCGAGGTCTAGATCGAGGTCCTGGGCTGCCTTCAGTAGCATTCCAGTGCTAGGCTTTCGGAACTCGCAGACCATTTGGTACTCAGGTACGTTGGCTTTGGGATGGTGTGGACAGTAATAGAACCGGTCGATGCGGGCTCCATTGCCGTCTATCAACAGTTCTTGGATGCGGTTGTGGGCCGAGGCCACGTCATCTTCCGTGATCATGCCCCGGGCGACTCCGGTCTGATTGGTCACCACCACCGTCGTGTACCCCGCTTTTTGGAGGCGGGCTACAGCCGCCGCCGCATAAGGGTAGAGTTCAATGATTGCCGGATCAGGCGGCGGAAACACGTCGGGGATCAAGACTCCGTCCCGGTCTAAAAATACTGCCGATCGAGCCATTTGCCTCCATTTGTTCCAGCGGTCCCGCATCTAACAGGCCGGATGAGGGGAATGATCGTGAGCGATTTACGTAAACGGTTAACGTGAACGGTTGACGTGAACGGTTGTAGGTTAGGTAGAGTGGTCAGTTATCTGGGTAAGATCTGGGAACGCCGCGACCGTCCGTCCCATTGGGACGAACGATTTCTAAGGTCCTATAACTGACCACCCGGAGCGTTGGCTACGACGGGATGAGTCATTTGTCGACTACGGCAGGTTTAGGTTGAGGCTAAAGCCCTTGGGCCGGCCCCATTGAGCCAGCGTCCGCCGCCTCTGGTGCGACGTCCTCGACGAGGTATTCTCACCTCGGTCTGGTTGCTCTGCCGCAGGTTCTCCCAAGGGACTTGAGCCGAAACCAGCCGGCCCATGAATTCCATCAGGACTTTAACCTTCGCATGAGGAGACTTAGGCGCCTCCACTACCCTGGCCATGCTCTGCACGTTGCCGGAGACCACTTGCACCATCTCTCCGGCCTGGTATTGCTTCCAAAGTCCGCCCTCTTGGCCAATTACATCCAACTGCTCTTTCAGGGCATCGATGATTTCGTCCGGTACGGTGGGGATGGCGCCGCCGAAGTTGACCCAACCCAAAACGTGGCTCCTGAGCCTCAACGAAGGAAACTCGGTGAGCCCATCGCCGCAGCGCAGGAACAGATAGCCTGGAAACAAAGGCGCGACGGTGCGTCCGCGTAACGGGTTGGACTCCTCAACCAAAGGAAGAAGCACCTGGAAACCCGAACGTTCCATCTCAGCTCCAGCTAGAGCTTCAGAACGCGGCTTTGTCCGGATCACATACCAATGTTCAGCCATCAGCTACGTTTCCTCTAGGCTTCTTTCGGAACGTCTTCAGTTTCGTATTCTTCCGTGTCTAGCTCCGTGTCTAACTCAGTGAAGATCGAACTCAGATCGACATGGAAAGATATGACCTTCTCGACGGGGAGACTCAGATCGCGGACCGTTTTTCGGAGGGAATCCGCAGACGCTATATGTGCTATGACCACACGGTCGTAATTGGTCGAATCCAGAGATTCGAGGTTGAGTACCGGCTTGCCGAGGAACTTGGGTTCCGTTCCGTTCAGCCGGTTGAACACATCGATCTCTTCGATGCCCATCTCACGCAGGCCCAGATAGACCAGCTCGGCGAATTCGCCGTTTCCGTACATCGCCACGCGTGACTCGGCGTTAAGGGGGTGCAGCGCCAGTTCGTTCCGCAGGGTCTCCCGGATCTTTCCGTACTGATCGAAGAACCGGTTGATGTAGGCCAGTGTGAGGTTGAACTTCCGGGTTATGCCATCTGGGGTCAGGTTGTAGAGCCAACGCCGCCATCCGGCCTCGGTGATGCGGACATAACCCTTCTGCACCAGGTTGTGCAGCAGGATATTGGTCATACCCAGCGCGATGCCCAACCGCTTGGACAAATCCCGTTGGTTGATCTTGGGGAGACGTTCTACTTCCGCCAACAACTGGAGTTCGCGAAGGTCGGGAGTCTCCGCCCCATCTTTATGTTCGGTTTTTGAACCCATCCCAAAAAATCTAACATCCGAGTGGAACTAGGTCAAGGGAATTGCGACCGAACATGATGGATTTTGGAGCGTGGGCAAGCGCTTATCTGTCTGCAGTCTTGGCCAAGAAAGAGAATTTTAGCCGCTTGATCAACTCCTTCTCATGGCCGCCCGGCAGAACAGATCAATGGCCGCTCATCCCGCCGGTTTGGGGAGCCGGACCAACACAGTACGGATCAGTCGTACAGACCAGCCGTACGAACCAGCCGTACGGACCAGGCGTACAGATCAATCGTGATGATGAGATTTGGGGTCTTGAGGTGGGGGAGCCACTCTGGAAGCTATCCAAGGCTCGATCTTGCGCCGGTACCAAGGTTCCCAGAGCCATTTCATCGGAAACAGGCCAGGAAGGCTCAGATAAGAATATTCGAGGTGAATCCCCGGCGCGATCTTCGCCGCATCGAACCCCACCCAAGCCCGGTACACGATGGAATACCCAAGCGGAGTCAATCGGTTGTGAAAGTGGTCGGTGGCCACATGACCAAGATGAGCGAGGACCACCGCAAGCAATATCGGGTGGTAATAGGCAAAGCCCAACACCAATAGCCCGATGATTGAATACTCCCAGGCGTGGAAGAGGACGAAGATCTTGTTCGACCGGCGCTGCACCCAACGCCGGTAGTAGTCCAGTAGATGGTCGACATCCACCGCCACGCCGGCGACCACGGCGACCCCTCCGGCCAACGGCGAGCCGGTTGCGCCCCAAACGGACGTGCCTATCACGGCGGAAATGGCGGTATGTCCCATTGGTCCCATGCGCCTATATTACCGGACGCCAGAACGCGGAAGCCATGAATCATGGCGTGCTTTGGTCTGTTTGATGGTCCGATCGGTGCCACGATCCTGGCCGGGTTAGGTCTTATTCATAGGCCGGATCAGGGTGAATACTCGGTGGTGCAACGCGAATCGTTTTTGATCGGTTTTGTTTCAAGCTATGGTATCAACTGCGACACAAACACATATAAAGGCTAAACCCGAGGTCTCGGCTGAGACCATCAGGGAATTCTGGGACCGGCGGCCCTGCAATATTCGCCACTCACCCTTGGAGGTGGGTAGCGCGGATTACTTTAACGAGATCGAACGGCGGCGTTACTTCGTCGAACCCCACATCAAAGAGTTCGCCGACTTCGACCGTTGGGACGGCAGTAAAGTCCTGGAGATCGGCTGCGGTATCGGGACCGACACCATTAGTTTTGCCCGTGGTGGGGCGCAGATAACGGCCGTGGACCTTTCACCCAAGTCACTTGCATTAGCTGAAAAACGCTCCCACGTCGTTGGATTTGCCGAAAAGATTGACTTCCGGGAGGCTGATGCCGAAGAACTCTCCGACTACGTGCCGCCTGAGGCCTATGACCTGGTCTATTCCTTTGGCGTGATTCACCACACGATAGACCCCAAAAAAGTCATCCAACAGGTGCGGGACAACTTTGTGCGGCCCGGCAGCACATTTAAATTCATGGTGTATCACCGCTATTCGTGGAAAGTGCTGTGGATCATGGCGACACAGGGGTTGAAGTCGATGTTGCGCGGCGAGGACCCTGTCGCCGCCCACTCAGAGGCGCAGACCGGCTGCCCCGTGACCTACACCTACTCCAAGAAAGACATCCGCAGCTTGCTGGGCGACGGGTTTGAGATTCAAGACATTTCCATCAGGCATATCTTCCTGTACCGGATCGACGATTACGTGCAGTACCGATACGTGAAGAACTGGTACCTCAAGTGGCTGCCGCGCCCGGCGTTCCAGTGGATGGAGCGTCACTTTGGCTGGCACCTGTGTGTCACCGCAGTCGCGAAATAACCCCACCTAATATCGGCATGGTCTAGTCGATCACGATTCTTTTATCCTTGACCAACGATATAGGTCATTCTGGTCCACTCTGCTTCTGTATCCGAATACATGTGAACTTTCCGACGTAGCGCATGGCGTGTGGGAAGACCCTTTCCATGTAATCGAAAATCCGGATTGAGGGCTTGAGCAAATGCAATTTCCTCAGCACCCCGGTGTCGTAGATCGTAAACGTCATCAGACACGAAACATCTGCGGAATCGAATCCTCTGACCAATCTGACCGGGTTGTGGGCAAATGAATACAGGTCGGGAACGTCGGAATCAACCGAGGTATCGGAGGATTTTGAATTCCGGGTCAGATACGGCGGGGGATGCCCCAGATGGAATCCGATTCGGTTGAGAATCACGTTCACCGCTATAGTTCCAAGATTCGAAACCCTATGGAGTACCGAGATCAGATTGTTGCGCGATGAGTAAAACACCAGAAGGGATTTATCAGTAGCAGTTACTCGGTGTAATTCATCAAGGACTATTTTCTGTTGGTCTTTTTCCACATGATAGAGGCAGTGGGAGGCCAAGACACCATCGAACGCACCGTCTTTGAATGGGAGGCGGGAGAGATCAGCCAGGATGTACGCGCCGGATTCTCCAAGCTGGTCCCTTGCGGCCTTAAGACCCACGATGGATATGTCGAGACACAGATGGACATCGAAATTTTCGGAAAGGGCAGGCCGTGGATCCCCGCCACATCCCGCGTCTAGGAAGAACTTGCCACCATCTCCATAGACGGGTTTAAAACGCATTTCATGGTCGTGCCGATATTTGGTTGCGACGGGGTCCATGTCCTGAAAATAGGACACGCCCTTCAATAATCCGGTAGCTTCGTCGATTGTCCATCCGTAGCTATCGTAGAAGTTTTTTAATACGCCTGCAGGGCGAGGCCCGCCGTCAGCACGTTGCTCCTCATCATCGGTTATATCGATACTGTTTTTGGGGTTATTCATCGGTGTTAAAAATCATTCGATATAGAAGCAGGTCACGGCGAATACGATTCATACTGCGCTGGATCTACTGAGCGATCGCCAGCGGCGCGCAATAGCATTTTTCAAGAAACTGTAATGTATTTTTCCAGTCCTCCGCAAGTCCGAATTCAATGCCACAGTAATAGCAAGAATCAGGAAAACTTGCATCATTCCGATAAAGAGTCTGGGATAAATTGAACCTAAGACCCAATCTGCGTTGGAACTCAAGATTGTAGGTATCCAAAAAATCCGTGCGACCAACACGACAAACAAAACCTTTAGTATCCAACCGCTTTTCACCTGTAGATTACTGAACAAATACCCGCAGCCAATCACCATAAGCGGAGACAGAATCGCAAACATTCGTCCAATGTGATTGGCGATGCCTGAGGTGGACCCGGAAATTCGGACAGGTGGCTAAGTGAGGATCCCGCTCCTAAAATAAACACAGCTGTTGCTGTGAAGAAGGAGTGGGACATGTCGAAAGAGCGGAGGAAGCACAG
>Ga0114996_10005330_pt1 | contig 15150 bp, 16 predicted proteins | sample ArcticOcean_MG_C_4_FD_87039 | JGI IMG/M metagenome (GOLD analysis project Ga0114996, IMG submission 87039) | Marine microbial communities from western Arctic Ocean - ArcticOcean_MG_CB4_134 | ecosystem: Environmental > Aquatic > Marine > Oceanic | place: Arctic Ocean: Canada Basin | collected...
CATGCCCGTTGATCGCCGCCCAGATCAGGGGCGTGCGGCCGCTATCGTCGGCCAGGTCCGTTGTAGCGCCGCGCTGCAGCAGAATTTGGACAATTCGGTTGCGACCACGCCAGGCGGCGTTGATAACAGCGTTGCGGCCTTCCTCGCCGGCGCTGTCCGCATCTGCGCCACGCGCGAGCAACGAGATGCACCGCGCTGACATCGCCGCGCTGTGACGCGTCCTGAAGCTCCCGGTTCAGTTCGCTCAGATTGGTCGGGCCGGCGGCAAGACCGGAAAGGTCGGTGATCAGGCTGCCCCAACGTGCCTTCAAGCGCTCCGATTTCACCAGTTCGTTTGGTTTTAGCAATGATTGGATCAGTTCGGTCCCGACCTTTGCCCCGACGTTGCCCTGATGCGATGCAAGCGACCACCAGAACGCAGTTTCCGCCAAATCCCGCGGCAGGCCCACGCCCGTGAACCGCGTCACGCCGAGTAGTGTCTGCGCCGGCGCGTATCCCTGTTCGGCTGCTTTTGTCAGCCATTTTTGGGCCTTGGAAAGGTTCTCCGGAACGTCTTCGCCGCGCAGGTATTTTCCCGCGAGGTTGTATTGCGCGTGGAAAATTCCCCGGCTGGCGGCTTTGTTCAGTCGCTCAAGCGTCTTTACCCGGGCCGGTTCCGGCACTTCGATATTGGGCGGCCGCGGTGTGACAGCCACGCGCAGCCTATCGTCCGCGGCAAAGGCCTCGAGAACCAGTTTGCGCATTCGACCGGACACGGCTTGAACGAAATCGTTGAGCGTTACGCCGGCGGCTGCGTCCTGCGCCGCCTTCCGCGGCGTGTCGATCGGATTTCCCTTCGGCGAATCGCTGCGCTCGGACTGGGCGGTCTGGATTGGCGACGAAACGGAATCGGGTTTGGCGAATCTAGGGTCGGCGGAATCGGCGCCAGTCGAGGCCGGTGCGACAGGGTCGGGTCGGGCGGGATTCTGACGGCGCGAGACATTTCGCGCTGGGGTTGACGGGGTGAGCCCGTTCGTCGCCGCGGGCTTTGCTGCGCTCGGCTCGGCCTGATCGGCACATGTGTTGGCAGGGTCGGTGTTTGCAGGGTCAGGTCGGATGGGGTCAGGTCGGGCAGGGTCGGGTCGGGCGGAATTCTGACGGCGGGAGACATTCGGCGTCGGGGTTGACGGGGTGAGCCTGTCCGTCGCCGCGGGCTTCGCGGTGGCCGTCTCGGCCTGATCGACGCGTGTACTGGCCGGGTCGGGCCGGCCAGGGTCGGTTTCGGCGTGCGCCGGCGGGCGGGGCTTCCCCGTAATTTCTGGTCGGGGGCGTTGCGCCGAGTTCACCTGCACCGGGTTCGCTGCCTCTGCAGCGTTTACCGCTTCCACCACCTGGGCCGTGCCGCGACGGGTTTGTTGCGTCGATTGTTCCGCGTCGTTTTTCGGCGTGATTCCCGTGATTTCCGTGATTCCATAGGGTTCGGGGGCTCTCGCCACTTGTTCATCCGGCTGACCAGAGGCCAGACCAGAAACCGGAGGGACCGGCGCGGCCTTTTCGGTAATCGGATTGTGCCGTGCCACCTGTTGTTCGGCAGATGTACTGACGTTCTCGGGCGTCGGGTCATTCGGATTTACACGGGCGGCTTTCTAGGTCTCCGGGCTAACGACCGGCGCCCGACTGGCGACCTGCTGCCTCTCACGTGTGCGGTTTTGGAAAAATTTTAGGTATGGCCGCCGCCGGCTGCGAATCTTCCGGGCGCTTGAACGGTTGATCGGCCGGTTCATTCTGTCTTTCGCGCTTGCTCATAAGGGCGCGGGTTTCTTAAGTCCGCTTATGCCCGATTTGTTTAATTTTCTGCTGATCCAGCACACCTTCGGGGATTCCTGTTACCTTTGGGCTACCCGGCTTGTCCTGAACGGTCGGCAGTTCGCCGCTCCGGGACGTGTTTGCCCCCGCCGCGGACGCCGCGGCATCTTCCGCGGCGTCATCAGGCCGCCGCAGACCGATGGCCAGCGGCGCAAGCTTACCCGGTATTGTGTCGGGCGACGGCGTATCCGGTCGCGCGGTATCCGGCGCAAAGACGTTCTGCATCAGATCGACAGCCTCAGCGCCTACGACCTCAACGCTTATCGAAATAGGCTGATTCAACAATTCCGATGTGAATTTGCGATCAAAAATTTTTGGGCAAAAACGGTAGGCCGAAGATCAGCCCGAACAGGATGCCGCCGTGCAATAATCTCGATAGGAAAGAGCCCCGCCAGATCACGGTCCGTGCCGGGTTCTGGTCATCGGGAACGGATGGATCGGCCCGGCGGCGCTGCCAGGCCGATTATGAACGCGCCGTTCAGCTCGCGGTCTTTTCCGGGTCGTCGGTCGCTTCAGCATTTTCCGCCTCGGCCGGGGCATCTGCGTCGAGTGTCGGCTCTTCCGTTTCGGGTGCGGCGCCTTCTTCGAAGACGGCTGCGACTTCGATCTCTTCGGTCGCCTCGACGATATCTACGACTTCTCCGTCGCGATTGATCCTCTCGCCGCGGGCCTGCATTTCGGCTTCGTCTTGCGACCGAGCGACGTTCACGATCACCTCGACCGACACTTCCGGGTGCAGGTCGACGCGCACCGGATGCATGCCGACGGTTTTGATCGGCCGGGGCATTTTTACCTGGCGCCGGTCGGCTGTGACACCAGCCTCCGTGATGCCTGTCGCAATATCGCGCGTCGTGACAGACCCGTAAAGCTGGTCGCCGTCGCTCGCCTGACGCACGATGATGATAGTCATACCGCCCATACCCTTGGCGATCCGCGCAGCTTCATCGCGGTGCTTCAGGTTGTCGGCTTCAAGCTGGGTACGCTGTTCGGTGAAAACAGCCCGGCTGGCCTCACTCGCCCGCAATGCCTTTTTTTGTGGCAACAGGTAATTGCGCGCGTAACCGGGCTTGACGCTGACCACGTCACCCATCTGTCCCAGCTTCTCAATTCGTTCGAGCAGTATTACGTCCATTATTCGTTCCCTTTGTTCGAGCGTCGCGCATGCAACCGTTGACGGATTCGCAGCCAGTATTCGGTCATGCCCAGCAGGGCGATAATCGCCGCAGGCCAGAGCAGCAGAATTAGCAGAAGATAAACGCCCGCAAGCAAAATCGGGCGACCGGGCCAAGCGGCGGAGATACTATGCAGAACTGCCAGTCCGATAAAGAAAAAAGGTATGGTGGCGATCAGCATTACATTGAGCCCGAAAAAGCCCGCTTCTCCACCGAAAAATGTCAGCGTAGCGCCAAGAACCACGAACGCGATCGGCCACATCGGCGCGTTGATTTCGTGATAGACCGGTTTCGGACGAAGGTTTTTGCCTGACGCGCTGACAATTTTCTGTGCCAGGACGGTGTTTATGACGTTCATAAGTATCCAGGATGCGGTCGCGACAGCGGGAAAGAAACGGGCCATCGTGCCGATCAACCGGTCGACCGCTACCGGATCGGCGGCGCGGAAGGCTATCGTGATTGAATTCAGATATCCTTCAATCGCGCCCCTGATCCCGTTTTCGCCGCTCAGGAACATCAGGAAGGCCGCCGTGAAGGCGGTGAGACCCAGCGCCGTCAGCCAGCCCAGCAGCCGACCCACCGGGTACCATTCGGAGGCGTTGTTTCCATCCTTCTCGTCCGGAGCCCGGCTCTGAAGCGCAAAATAGACAATGACCAGCACCGGCAGCGCCGACGTAAGGACAAATAGCGACAAGGCCCCGACACCCGGTGAGCCGAGTGCAACGAGCACCGCCGCGGTTGCCGCCGCCATGGCTGCCGGCATAAACCCGAGCGCAAGGCCGGTCGCGGCAAGCGGTGCCTGCGCGAAATAAGCGAGCATGAAGGCGCCAGGCGAGCCGAGCGTCACAGACAAGTGAAGCAAGGCGGCAATGACGCCCGCGCCCAACGGTATGAGTTGTGCGCCAGACATAAATAGATTTCTAGCCGGCGAAGCGGCGGTTTTAGTTAATGAGAAACGGCATCAAGGCGAGGTTGCGCGCCCGCTTGATTGCAGTGGAGAGCTCGCGCTGTTTCTTGGCTGACACGGCGGTAATACGGCTTGGCACGATCTTGCCGCGCTCCGACGTAAAGCGCTGTAACAGCTTGACGTTCTTGTAGTCGATCTTCGGGGCGTTATCTCCCGAAAACGGGCAGCTCTTCGGCCGCCGGAAAAAAGGTCGCCGGCTCATTCTTCGGTATCCTTGCTGTCCGACGCGGGTGCGTCGTCGGAAATTACGGGCTCCGCGGGCACTTCAGCCGCCGCAGCGGCGCTGGCTGGGGCCGGGACTGGGGATGCAGTTTTTTCTGGCCCGCTGTCATCGTCGCGTCCGCGTCCGCGGTCACGATCCCGATCTCGATCGTCGCGGCTGCTTTTGCTCTGCATCATGGCCGATGGGCCTTCTTCGTGCTCGTCGACGCGAATGCTCATGTAGCGCAAAATGTCTTCGTGGATCCGCATGTTGCGTTCCATCTCAGTCAGCGCCGCAGGCGGGGCATCGATGTTCAACAGCGAATAATGGCCCTTTCGGTTCTTCTTTATCCGATAGGCAAGCGATTTCAGGCCCCAATATTCTTCCTTGGTGACTTTGCCGCCGTTATCCTCGACGATCTTTGTCATGTCCGCCGTGAGGGCCTCGACCTGGGTCGAAGAAATATCCGGACGTGCGATATACACGCTTTCGTATAATGGCACCTTAGTTACTCCTGGTTAGCATCCGGCACATTGTTGTAACCGGTACGCCGATCTCTTAGATTTCAGCATCAATCGCCGCCGATCCGCATAAAATAACGGACCACGCTACGAGGCGCCGGAATATACACATTTGGCAGGGACACGCAAGCGATCCCGGTATGATTCGCGCGACTATCTTGACTCCCCTTTATCACGGTCTATGACTGCTAAAAGCCGCTTGATACAAGTGGAAACAGCCAGGGAAATGAAATGGCGCGTGCATTCGTGTTTCCGGGACAAGGATCGCAGGCCGTGGGCATGGGACAGAGCCTGTTTGCGGCCTTCCCAGTGGCGCGGGAAACCCTTGAAGAAGCCGATGATGCGCTCGGCCAGAATCTGTCCAGATTGATCGCCGAAGGACCTGCCGACGAGCTTACGCTGACGGAAAATGCCCAGCCGGCGCTGATGGCGCTGAGCATGGCGGTGCTGCGCGTCCTCGAAACAGACGGCGGGATCGATCTCGCTGGCAGCTGCGCCTTCGTCGCCGGTCATTCGCTGGGCGAATATTCGGCGCTGGCGGCGGCGCGGAGTTTCGGACTGGCCGATACCGCGCGACTGCTCAAGATTCGCGGTCAGGCGATGCAGAAAGCCGTGCCCGTGGGCGAAGGCGGCATGGCTGCTCTGCTGGGCGCTGAACTCGATCAGGCGCAGGAGATAGCGGACGCTGCTGCTGAAGGTGAAATCTGTTCGCCGGCAAACGATAATGCGCCAGGCCAGATCGTTCTGTCCGGGGCGATGGCGGCGATCGACCGGGCGATCGAGCTCGCCGGCGAAAGGGGTATCCGCCGCTGCATCAAGCTACCCGTCAGTGCACCGTTTCATTGCGCGATGATGGCGCCCGCCGCCGCAGTGATGAAAAAGGCGCTCGCGGAGATTGATCTTATCCGGCCGCTGGTGCCGGTCGTTGCCAATGTCACCGCGGCGGCGGCGGAAAATCCGGACGATATTCGCCGTTTACTGACGGAACAGGTTACGGCGATGGTGCGGTGGCGCGAAAGCGTGCTGTCGATGCGCGACGCCGGGGTCGATACGCTGATCGAACTCGGCGCGGGCAAGGTGCTGTCGGGGCTGACCAAGCGGATCGATCGCGACATGACGGCGATGAATGTCGAAACGCCCGACGATGTCGAGGCCGTTCTTAAAACCCTGTGAAGCGGAGAGCCTGAAAATGTTCACACTGTCAGACCGGAAGGTTCTGGTTACCGGCGCATCGGGAGGTATCGGCGGCGCTATCGCGCGCGCGATGTATGCACAGGGGGCGACCGTCGCTCTTGCCGGCCGTAACCGGGAAGCACTTGACGCGCTTGCCGTTGAGCTTGGTGACCGGTCCCACGTGGTTGTCGGAGATCTTGGAGACACCGAATCGGCCGATGCGATGATGTCTGCCGCCGCCGACGCCATGGGCGGCATCGACATCCTGGTCAACAATGCCGGGCTTGCGCGCGATAATCTCGCTATGAGGATTAAGGACGAGGACTGGCAGGCGGTGATCGACGTCAATCTCACGGCAACGTTTCGTCTGTCCCGTGCCGTTCTGCGCGGCATGATGAAGGCGCGGTGGGGACGGATCATCAACGTGACCTCCATTGTCGGCGTGACCGGCAATCCCGGTCAGACCAATTACGCCGCATCCAAGGCGGGAATCATCGGCATGTCTAAGTCAATGGCAGGCGAGGTTGCGACGCGTGGTATTACCGTAAACTGCATCGCACCCGGCTTTATCGCGACGCCGATGACCGAATCACTCAGCGATGATCAGAGGGAAAAATTAACCGCAGCGGTTCCCGCGGGCAGGCTGGGAGCGCCGGAAGACGTGGCCGCATGTGCGGTATTTCTGGCTTCAGAAGAAGCCGCATACGTCACGGGTCAAACCTTGCATGTAAATGGTGGAATGGCCATGATATAGAGCGCCGGGGAAAGTTTCCCCGTTCAGTCGCAGGCCCGAAAACTGTACAATGTGGGCGATGAAAAAACGCAACCAGAGGCTGGCGCGCTGTTAGCTCGGACGCCGGCAAATTCCAAGGAAAACATAATGAGCGATACCGCAGACCGCGTGAAAAAAATCGTTATCGAACATCTCGGTGTGGATGAAGTCAAAGTTACGGACAATGCCAGTTTCATCGACGATCTTGGTGCAGACAGCCTTGATACCGTCGAACTCGTGATGGCCTTTGAAGAGGAATTTGGATGCGAAATCCCCGATGACGCGGCCGAAAAAATCCTGACCGTCAAAGACGCGATCACATTTATCGACGAGAACGCCGGCTGATAACCGACCGGCCGGCCCGCGGATATAATCCGCGCCGGCGATAATATCCAGCAAGTTTGAAGGCATGGACATGGAATTGAGACGTGTTGTCGTAACCGGCGTCGGTGCGGTTACACCGCTTGGCGTTGGTGTTGACAATATTTGGGCCCGCATTCTGAACGGCGACTCCGGTGCAGGTATTATCCAGTCGTTTAACGTTGACGATCTGGCGGTCAAAGTCGCCTGCCAGGTACCGGTCGGAGACAGCAAAGACGGATCGTTCAACCCGGACGAATTCGTGTCGCCCAAGGACCAGCGCAAGATGGGAAAATTCATCGTCTTCGCACTCGGGGCGTCCATCGAGGCAATCGAGGATTCCGGCTGGCTTCCCGAAACCGAAGAGGATTCGGAACGGACAGGAGTCATGATTGGTTCCGGAATCGGCGGTCTCGAAACGATTGCCGAGGCGGCGATGTTGCTGGAGGAAAAAGGACCACGGCGGGTGTCGCCGTTCTTTATCCCGTCCAGCCTGATCAATCTGGCGTCCGGGCAGGTGTCTATCAAATACGGGTTCAAGGGCCCAAATCATGCGCCTGTGACCGCATGTTCGACCGGTGCGCATGCGATAGGAGATGCATCGCGGCTGATCGGCTTTGGCGATGCCGACGTGATGGTTGCGGGTGGTGCTGAAGCAGCTGTTTGCCGCCTCGGTATTGCCGGATTCGCGGCCGCCCGCGCCTTGTCGTCCAATTTCAATGACGAACCCGAGCGGGCATCCCGGCCCTGGGATAAGGACCGTGACGGATTCGTGATGGGCGAGGGCGCCGGTGTGGTCGTTCTCGAGGAATACGAACACGCGAAGGCGCGTGGTGCCAAAATCTACGCTGAAGTGGCGGGGTATGGCCTGTCGGGCGATGCTTATCACATCACGTCGCCCCCCCCGGACGGTAGCGGTGGTTACCGCGCGATGCAGGCCGCTATTCGCAACGCGGGTATGAATCTGGATGAAATCGATTACGTCAACGCCCATGGAACGTCGACCCCGGTTGGCGATGAGATCGAATTGGGGGCGGTGAAGCGCCTGTTCGGCGATCACGCTTATAAGCTGTCGATGTCGTCGACCAAGTCGGCCATTGGTCATCTGCTCGGTGCGGCTGGCGCGGTTGAAGCGATCTTCTCGGTCAAGGCGATCCAGACCGGCGTCGTACCGCCGACGCTGAATCTGGATAATCCGTCGGACGGCTGTGATATCGATCTGGTGCCAAAACAGGCGAAGGAACGGACAGTCACCGTCGCCTTGTCGAATTCCTTCGGGTTTGGCGGCACCAACGCGTCGGTCGTCTTCAAAAAAGCATCCTGACCTGAAATGCGGCGGTTCGCCGTCCGCATACTGATTGCCGCCGTTCTCGTTGCAGCAATCGCCGGCTCGGGCGGCGTTCTATGGGCGTGGGATGCTTTTCACGTCGCCGGTCCCCTGAAAGCACCGACGACGGTCATCATAACCAAAGGCGCCGGCGTTCAGACAATCGCGGAAACACTGAATGCCGCCGGGATAATCGACAATCGGCATTTGTTCGTCCTCGGCGCGCGCTATACCGAGACGGCGCGGCGGATGCGCGCAGGGGAGTTCACGTTCGTCTCCGGTATGAGCATGCGCGACGTCGCCGGGCGTCTCGTAAGTGGCAAAACGGTCAAACGGCGCCTCACCGTTCCCGAAGGTCTGCTGTCGCATGAAATTGTCGCACTTGTCGAACAAGCCGACGGCCTGACGGGCAGAATCGACGCCACTGGGCCGGATGGGGCGTATCTCCCAGAAACCTATTTTTTTAGCCATGGCGACAGCCGAGCCTCTGTGCTGGCGCGAATGGAATCGGCGATGGACGAAGCCGTTGCGGCGGTCTGGGCGGCCCGCAGTGAAAAGATCGCGATAAAATCACCGCGCGAGGCGTTGATCCTTGCGTCGATCATTGAAAAGGAGACCGGCGTCGCCGCTGAACGGGCACGCGTATCGGCGGTGTTTCACAATCGCCTGCGCCGTGGGATGCGGTTGCAATCCGATCCGACGGCGGCATATGCGGCGACCGGGGGCGGCGTGTCGATCGGCCGCTTGCTGACACGAGCCGATCTCGAAGCCGAATCGCCCTACAACACATATCGTCATGGCGGGCTTCCGCCGGGCCCCATCGCCAGTCCCGGCCGGGCATCGCTCGACGCGGCGGTCCGACCGCTGGAAACGAACGAGTTCTATTTCGTGGCGGACGGTGAAGGCGGCCATGTGTTCGCAAAAACCCTCGGTGAGCACAATCGCAATGTTGCGCGGTGGCGGCGGCTCCAGCGCCAGCGTTCAAGACAGCGACCTCCCGGGACATCCGGTGGGGCATCCGGGAAGTGATCGACGCGTGTCCGCCGCTGCCATGACGACAGCGACGAATGAAGATGTTAAAACGGCGCGACTTCAGCGGGCCGGGCGGGAGACCGCAAGCGGCCTCGTTTGACAACATATATTGGCCACCCGAACCGGTGGCCGTTGGGGGTGATCGTGGCGGTTACAAGTATGACCGGATTTGCGCGCGTGGACGGTACTGAGGCGGGCTATAGCTGGGCATGGGAAGCGAAAAGCGTGAATTCCAAAGGGCTGGATCTGCGGTTCCGCCTGCCCCATGGCTTCGATCATGTCGAGGCGGCGGCGCGCAAGCTTGCCAGCGAAACAATGGCACGCGGAAATTTATCGATCAATCTGGTGCTGCAGAGACCCGAAAAGCCGCCGGCATTGGAAGTTAACAGACAAGTATTGGCGCAGATGATCGCGCTTGCTGCCGAATATCGGGGAGGGGCCGACAAGGTCGATGTCGAGACCCTTTTGTCGCTTCGCGGCGTGGTCGAGGTGATAGAGAACGAGGACGAAGATGCGGTGCTGATAGCTGCCCGCGACGCGGCTATTTCCGGCAGCTTCGGCGCCCTAATGGACGCGCTCGATTCCGCCCGGCGAGAGGAAGGCGGGCGGCTCAAGGTGGTTGTCGATGATCATATCGGTGAGATTTCCGCGTTGACGTCGGCGGCCGCCGGTCTCGCCGAAATGCAGCCGGGCAAACGCACCGAGCGGCTTAAAGCTCAACTTGACGAGCTTCTCGATGGCGACAATCCCGTCTCGGCGGAACGGTTTGCGCAGGAGATCGCGATGATCGTTGCGCGCGGCGACGTGCGTGAGGAGCTGGACCGTCTGGTCGCCCATGTCGCGGCGGCCCGGGATTTGATGGCGGAAGGCGTGTCGATCGGCCGACGACTGGATTTCCTGTGCCAGGAATTCAATCGCGAGGCTAACACACTGTGCTCGAAATCGTCCGATCTTGAACTAACGCGGATCGGCCTGGCGCTGAAGGCGGCGATAGAACGCCTGCGCGAGCAAATCCAGAATATCGAGTAGCGCCGTCATGGAGAATACCAACGGGCAAGTGGAACGGCGTGGATTGATGTTCGTCCTGTCGTCGCCATCCGGCGCCGGAAAGACGACGATTTCCAGATCGTTGCTTGAACGCGACGACAATATCTCGCTGTCTATATCGGTGACAACTCGCCCGAAACGTCCCGGTGAGATAGATGGTAAAGACTATTTCTTCGTCGACCCGACCGAATTCAATCTGATGCTGAACCGGCAGGAGCTGCTGGAGCATGCCAAGGTGTTCGGCCATTATTACGGGACGCCGAAACAAGCGGTCCAGGACGCTCTGAGTGCCGGCAGGGATGTTTTGTTCGACATCGACTGGCAAGGAGAACAACAGCTCAAACAGGCGGCGGGAAACGATCTGGCGAGTGTCTTCATCCTGCCGCCGTCGACAGAGGAACTTGCCCGGCGGCTGCAGCAGCGCGCTCAGGATCCGGCGGAAGTCGTTGCGGCGCGCATGGCGCGGGCGCCGGACGAGATCAGTCACTGGCCCGAATACGACTACATCATCGTCAATAACGAGATTGAGGAAAGCGTTGCCAAGGTTCAGGCAATTCTTGTCGCTGAAAGGCTGAAACGCGAGCGTCAGGTCGGGTTGACGGATTTCGTCAAGCGCTTGCGGGAATGGCGCTGAAAGCGCTGCGTATCAGTGACGTACTTTTGCGAGTTCTCGGGCAAGGGCGCAGAACCCGCCGATATCGACCGTTTCGGCCCGCGCTTCCGGGGCAATGCCGATTTCTGTCAGCGTTCTCTCCGGATCGGTAAACACCCCTTTAAGGGCAGCGCGCAGCATCTTGCGGCGCTGACCGAACGCGGCGGCGACCACCTCTTCGAGAAGTGCCGGGTCGGCTTCGTCTAGTGGGTGCGCGTGGGGTGTTAGTTCAACGACGGTCGACGATACTTTTGGCGCCGGCGTGAACGCGCGCGGTGGCAAAGTGAATAGCGGCCGAACCTCGCATCTCCACTGTGCGGCGACCGTCAGTCGGCCATAGGCCTTTGTGCCAGGCTGCGCGGCAAGCCGGTCGGCGACCTCGCTCTGGAACATAAGCACGAAGCGGTCGAACAGCTCGATTTTCTTGAGCCATCTGATCAACAGCACGGTAGAAATATTATAGGGAAGGTTCGCGACAACTCGCAGCCGGCCGGAACCTTCGATCAGCGTGGCCGGATCGACGGAGAGCGCGTCGCCTGCGACAATTTTTAGCCGTCCGGCGGCCGCCGCCGCGATGTCGTCGAGTGCGGCAATGCAGCGTTCGTCACGCTCCAACGCGATAACACTGCGCGCGCCTTCTTCGAGGAGCGCCCGCGTGAGGCCCCCCGGTCCGGGACCCACTTCGAGAATATCCGCGTTTTCCAGCGGTCCGGCCGCCCGGGCGATGCGCCGCGTAATATTGAGATCGAGCAGGAAATTCTGGCCCAGGGATTTGCGGGCCGACAGGCCGTGGGCCGCAATGACTTCGCGCAGTGGCGGCAGAGCCGCAAGATCCCCGGCGACAGGCCCTGGATCAGGCCCGGGATCAGGCAAAGGTGCCGTCGGTTCCGCTGCGGGCCCGGCAGGCGGCGATCTCACCCGCCATCCGGATGGCAGACACGACGCTTGTCGGGCTTGCGGTCGCTTTACCGGCGATATTATAGGCGGTGCCATGGTCGGGCGACGTGCGGATGAAGGGCAGGCCAACGGAAACATTCACGCCGTTGTCGAAATCAAGCGTTTTCATCGGGATCAGCGCCTGATCGTGATACATGCAGACGGCAACATCGTAGGTCGACCGCGCCGCCTCGTGAAACATGGTGTCGCCGGCCAAGGGGCCGCGTATATCGGCGCCCGATGCGGCCATGTCAGCGATCGCGGGGGCAATTATCTCAATTTCCTCGCGGCCCATATGTCCGGATTCACCAGCATGCGGATTAAGCCCCGATACCGCTATCCGCGGCCGTTCGATTCCGAAATCCGAGATCAGCGCGGCAATGGTCGTCTTCAGCGTGCGGACTATTTCTTCCCGGGTCAGCGCGGCGATTGCGTCCTTTAACGACAGATGAATCGTAACCGGCACCACTTTGACAGTGGGTCCCACCAGCAACATGACAGGCGGATCGGGAAGGCCGGCGCGCTGGCCGAGATATTCCGTGTGTCCCGGAGCAGTGAACCCGGCAGCGTATAACCGGCTTTTCTGGATCGGATTCGTGACCATGGCCGCGGCGGTGCCATCAAGCGCGGCGTCGATCGCGCGATCGATCGATTCGATTACCATCGCGCCATCACCGGTGCTGTCGTCCCCCGGCAGGGATGTTACCGACTTGCTCAGGCGCAGGACCGGCAGGGCCTCGCCCATCAGCGCCAAGGCATCGGCAGGTTCGGAAATTTCCTCTATCGGGCATCCAAGACCGGTTGCATCGCCAAGCCGAGCGACCCGGTCCGGGTCGTCTAGCAAATAGAACGGCGGCAGCGATGACCGGTGTTCGCGCCAGACCATCAGGGCTATTTCGCCGCCGATGCCCGCCGGGTCGCCCATCGTTAGCGCAATCGGACGACCGTCTGGCATTCGGTCAGACCCTAATGTCGATCACGGCCGACAAACGGATGTCCCGCATATATCGGCGTGCCATCAGGGCCATGCGGTCCTTTAGAATACGATCGGAGATGGTATCGCGTTCCGGCAATTTGATATCGACCGCGCCGCCTTCGCGGCCACACACCATGAGAACCAGAACACCGTCGGGCAGTTTGACCGGATCACTGGTTTTTCCTGCCGGAATATCTTTCACGACGGCGCGGATCAGGGGAGACAGGTCTTTGAGCGCAAATACGCCAAGGTTCGGCGGGCGGGGCGATGCGAGCTCTTTTGCCAGCAGGTCGAAATCCTTGCAGCCGGTCGCGGTATCGCGAACGGTTTTGGCAAGATCGATCTGCGCCTTGATATCTTTGGGCGAAGCCGGTGGCGGCACCGGTAGAAATATCTGGCGAAGTTTCAGCGTGACGGGTTTCGCCGCACCTTGGGCGATCTTTCTGACATCCAGGAGACGCAGAATTCGATACCCGGCCACTGTCTTGACCGGATTTGTCATGGAGCCGCGGGCCATTTTGGGCACGATGTCGCGCAGAGTTTCGTCAAGTTCGGCTTCGTGTATCCACCCCAGATCGCCACCGACGGCGGCTGTCGCACTTTGCGAAAACTGCCGTGCTATGGCTGAAAAACGTGCTCCTTTGCGAACCTGATCGGCAATGCGCTCGGCGGTCCGCCGGACACTGGCTTCCTGGTCGGGACTATCGACGGCAAGTACAATCTCGCCCAGCTGATATTCGGTTTGTCCCTGGCGTGCTTTTATCCGGCCCAAAGCCTCATCGATCTCATCTTCGCCGATGGTAATCCGCGGCCGCAAGCGCCGGCCGATCAGCTTTAACCAGGAGATGCCGGTCCGTAACTGATCGTCCATCGCGGCCAGGGGGATTCTATTTTCGGTCAACATACGATTAAGATCGCCTTTGGGCAGTTTGTTCCGCTTTTCAATCGCCCTCTTTGCCTTTTCTATATCGCGCTGGCTGACGGAAATATTCCGGCGCTTGGCCTCCTGCAGCTGCAGACGTTCATCTACCAGCGTCCGCAGCACCTGGCTGCTGATGCGCCGCCGTACTTCAGCTGTGTTGGACAACTGGGTGGTAAAGATAACCAGCTGTATCCGCGATTCTAGATCGTAAGCGGTGATCAACTCGTCATTCACAATCGCGGCAATGCGCTGGACGGTCTGCGAACAGGCCGCCCCTGAAACCAACGTGGCAACACAAACAACCAGGGCAGCAGCATGTGCGCGAAGTAAATTCGCCGTCGTCATTCTAATCCCGTTCGTATTTTCTACGTCAATATATCGTCTGACATGGGCTTGGTTCAATGCATCCAGGCGCCAGGTCCGCAGTGAGATCAGTTATCGTTGCGCCTCCCGAACCCTGGTTCGTCCACCGCTCCGGGCGGTCGGTGATATCGATGTCTTGGCCTCGCCGAGCGTTTTGAAGACGACCCGGAACAGAATCGTATCCGACGGCTTCACATCTCGGTCGCGGGTATACAAGCGGGAAAAATTGATATCAAACTGGAAGCAATCGTCGGTATAGGTCAAAAACGCGCTCCGGTTCAGGACACCTCCGGTTGAGGTGAGGTCGTGCCGGGTTCTGGCGCCAAACCGCCACCGTTCGGTAACCTGTGACGACAGAGCCAGGGTGATTTCCTCGCGGTCGGGAAATGCATCCTCGGAATCGGTGATATCGCGTACGTCTTGCTGGTCGACAGACAGATAGTTGACGGTGAATTGGGCGACCGGAACGCCGAACGTGGATTCCACCTCGTTTCGCCTGGGCGCAAAACTATCCTTGTCGAGCCGGAAACGGTACAGCGCTTTGAGATAACGCGTCGGGGCTATCCGAACGCGCCCGACGATATCCGAGAAATGATCGTCCAGGCCGGTACCGGCCCCGAAATCGGCATCCTTGTCTAAACGGTAGCTTTGGCCGATAAAAAACGAGGTGAATCCCCCGCCGATGCCGAAGACGCCGCTGCTCAGGCCGTAGTTGATCCGTGATCCGCCCTCTACGCGGTCGAGGCCGGCAAACCGGTTTTCGGACAACAGGTTCGTATCGTCAAACTCGACGCCGAGACTGTCTTCATTCGGAATGCTGTCCGAATTCTGGCTGCCGGGCGCGATGACCACCCCGATAACCGGCTCTACGATCTGCGTAAAA
>Ga0114996_10005331_pt1 | contig 15148 bp, 15 predicted proteins | sample ArcticOcean_MG_C_4_FD_87039 | JGI IMG/M metagenome (GOLD analysis project Ga0114996, IMG submission 87039) | Marine microbial communities from western Arctic Ocean - ArcticOcean_MG_CB4_134 | ecosystem: Environmental > Aquatic > Marine > Oceanic | place: Arctic Ocean: Canada Basin | collected...
AGTTTGAGCATGTAGTGGGTGGTGTCTTTGAAGACCGGAGTCGAGCCATCGCGCTTGCTTCGGATGTTAATCAGATCAATAGGGTCGAGCGTTCGGTCGCAGTTATCGCATTGATCGCCACGGGCTGATTCGTGTCCGCAGTGTGGACAGGTGCCTTCTACAAATCGATCAGATAGAAAGCGCTGTTCGGTTTCCGAGAACGGCATCGATTGAGTTGATTCAATTAAGTGACCATTTTCAAGAAGCTTGGTAAATAGCTCTTGAGCAACTTCGATGTGACGATCTGTGTGCGTATGGGTGTATAAATCGTAGGAGAACGACATATCGGTGAGGGCTTTGCTCCAGATGTTGTGGTAGCGCGTTGCAACCACTTCGGGAGATACGCCTTCTTCGGCCGCTTTTAGGGCGGTCGGGGTTCCGTGCATGTCGGAGCCGGAGACCATTGCGACTTCGTTGCCGATGATTCGGTGGTATCGAGCAAAGATGTCGGCTGGGACGTTCATGCCTGCGATGTGGCCGAGGTGAGGTTCGCCGTTTACGTACGGCCATGCAACGGCGACAAGAATTTTACGAGGCAAGTGAATTTCCGGTTTGTTACTGGGCTAGCTGAGACGGCTGGTCGATTTCGCCTGCCGACAATGGTTTAGTTCTGAGATTTATTATAGCGTCGGTCGTGTTGGAATCATCATGAATTCGTGATTATTAAGTTGTGATGGAATTCGACCAATTCACTCACTTTAGATCTTTGTTCAGTGAGAGTTGATAGACACGGTTTTTAGGTGACCGAGTTATCTCTACGGCGCGTTCGACGAGGGTTCGCCCGCTGAGGCCGTTTTCTTTTAGATTTCCGAGGATTTCTGATATCTCATCGTCAGAAAGATCGCTGCTTACCGCTTTGCCTGCGCCTTGAATGACAACGACGAACTCGCCTTTTGGTTGCTTATCGAAATGAGAGATCGCTTCGGTGGCTGTCCCACGGAAGGTTTCTTCGTAGAGCTTGGTTAGCTCTCGGCAGATGACCAGTTGACGATCTGGTAACGCTTGGTTGATGTTTTCAAGTGTTGCTTTTATTCGATGCGGCGATTCGTAAGCGACTACGGGGCCGGGTTCCTGCGCAGCGTTGTTTAGTGTCGTTAGTTGTTCGTTCTTTTTTCGCGGTAAGAATCCCAGAAAGAGAAACCGATCGAACGACCAGCCGGTAATGGACAAAGCGCTGACTATCGCTGATGGGCCGGGGAGTGGGATGACATCGTGTCCGGCTTCAACTGCGGCGGCGACTAGAGCCGATCCGGGGTCGCTGATTCCGGGTGTGCCGGCGTCAGATACGACTGCCATATCGCCGAGTTCAAGTTTTTCTACGAGGGATCGAAGTCGCTCAGGAGAGGTGTGCTCATGGAGACTTTCCAGTCTCGGCGTTATACCTAGGTGGTTAAGAAGTTTCCGAGAGACTCGGGTATCTTCGGCGGCGACGGTTGATACTGTCGAGAGTATCTCGATAGAGCGTTGAGAAATGTCGGAGAGGTTTCCAATTGGCGTTGCGACAACGTAGAGGATCGACACTGGTTAGTTTTTAGCGTTTGCAGAATCGAGGATCTTATCGATTGCGGCGTTGTGCTGATCGTCGGCATGGTACGAGCTGCGGACGAGTGGACCGGCGGCGACATGCTTGAATCCCATCTTCAAACCTTCTTCTTCGAGCTCTTTGAACTCTTCAGGTCGGTAGAAGCGGATGATCGGGTGATGTCGCTTGGAAGGGCGGAGATATTGGCCAATTGTAAGCAGGTCGGTGTTTGCTTCGCGTAGGTCGTTCATGGTCTGAAGGATTTCGGGCTTCGTTTCGCCAAGACCGACCATCATTCCAGATTTTGATGGGATGAACGGGTTGATCTCTTTGACACGCTTCAGTAGATCGAGAGATAGATCGTAGTTCCCGCGGGGTCGGACTTTTTTGAATACCCGTCGAGTAGTTTCAATATTGTGGTTCAGAACGTGCGGCCCGGCGTTGATGACGCGTTCGAGTGATTTGAATTCGCCTTCAAAGTCGGGGATCAACACTTCGATTTTGCAATCGGGAGTGGTTCGTCTAACTTGTTTTATCGTTTCCGCGAATATTCCTGAGCCATAGTCGGCTAAGTCGTCACGATCGACTGACGTGATCACGGCGTAGCTGAGTTCCATTTGCTTCACAGTTGAGGCAACACGGATGGGTTCGGCTTGGTCGACGGTTCCGGGCCAGCCAGTTTTCACGTTGCAGTACGAGCAGGCTCGCGTGCAGGTGTCGCCGAGGATCATAAATGTGGCGGTGCCACGTTCCCAGCATTCGCCTATGTTTGGGCACGCTGCTTCTTCGCAGACTGTGTTCAGGCTTGCGCCTTTGATCTTCTTACGAATTTCAAGGAAGTTTTCACTGCCGGGGGCTTTTACTTTAAACCAGTCAGGGAGCCGTCGCTCGACTGATGGTGATCCTACGTTTTCTGACTTTGAAACCAATGATTTGTCTTCGATTCGATTAGGAATAATTGACCATTTGGTGGCCGTGATTTGCGCAGAGCTAGGCGCATCGTGGCCTGAACTAGTTCAGAATAACAGACAGGACATTTTTTTTATCGACCATATTTTGGTTTTGTGAGTCTTGTGATTCATGTTTGAGGCTCGAATTTCGTAATGGCAAAGCGTAAGCGGCGACAGCGCTATAACGGTCAAGATTTGACCGCACATATCGATTTGAATCCGGGTGACAATTTCGAGATTACTTTGGGTGAGATTAATGATGCAGGTGATACTGTTGCTGAGATCGACGGCGCACCAGTTATTGTGTCGGGCGGACTTCCTGGTGAGATAGTAATTGCCGAGGTTCAGAAGAAGTTTCCAGAACGAATCGCAGCGATTGTTGCGCAAGTTCTTGAGCCGGCTGCTGAACGAATCGAGCCGGAGTGTAAGTATTTCCTAGCTTGCAGCGGGTGCCAGTGGCAGCACGTTTCGTATGGTCATCAACTTCAACTAAAGCGTGAGCGAGTGCAGCGCGAAATCGCTAATTACGAGAATCTCTCTGGTGTCGAAGTCGATATGACGGTTGAGAGCGAGAAGCGACTGAAATATCGGAATCACGGTCGATTTACGATTGGGAAGTACGAAAATATTGGCCAGGTTGGGTACAAAAACGCTGTGACTCGGCAGTTCATCCGCATTGAAGAATGCTTGCTGATGGACGTGAAGGTGAATGACACGATTGCCCTTGTTCAAGACAATATGGAGGGGCAGACTCAGATGTCTATCCGAGTTGGCGTGAATACCGATTCGATGCTTGTTCAGCCGAAGATGAAAATTCCTGGATTGGATCTTGTGACCGGTGTGCAGCATTACGAAGAAGAGGTACGAGGTTCACGATTCACTGTGGCGGCGTCTTCGTTTTTTCAGGTGAATACGGGTCAACTTTCACGTGCTGTCGATGAAGTCCGAGAGTTGCTTGAACTTAGCGGAGATGAATTGATGGTCGACGCGTATTGTGGCGTTGGAGTATTCGCTGTTTTGATGTCGCCGTATGTGAAGCGAGTCATAGGAATCGAAGAGTCGGCATCGGCGATCGAGGATGCAAATCGGAATTTGAATGGCACTACCAACGTCGAATTCATTCAGGGTAAAACCGAACACGTGATGGCTGATTGGCAGGATGAAGATTCAGTTGATGTGCTGTTGCTTGATCCGCCTCGAGTTGGTTGCCACCCAGACGTTTTGGAATCGGTCAAGAAGTTACAGCCCAAGAAGGTGCTGATGATTTCCTGCGAACCTTCGGCGATGGCTCGGGATCTCGATCTTATGTGCGAAGGAGGGATGTATAAGCTGAATACTATTCGGCCAGTCGATATGTTCCCACAAACTCGACACGTTGAGACGATTAGTGTGTTGTCGTTTCAAGAGACTCAGGATTAGCTGGGATGGTGAGTTCATCCGGCACAAAATTGGTACTTGCTAGTAGTTCGCCGCGGCGCGTGGGAATTTTGTCTGATGCCGGGATTACTTTAGCTATTGAGCCAGCTTCTGTAGATGAGGACGCTATTTTGGCCAAAGGGCCTGATCTTGTTTTGGCAGTGCAGAAACTGGCGCTGGCGAAGGCAATGTTTGTAGCAGAATTGTCCGTTGGTGAGTTTGTGCTTGGTGCGGATACGATCGTTGTTTTTGAGAATGAAGTGTTCGGAAAGCCTAAATCGTCCACCGAGGCCTTGGCGATGCTGAATCGATTGAGTGGGCGCCGGCACGAAGTTATTACCGGAGTTGCTGTTGTGAATCCCGCTGGAGAATCTCAGACTAAGTTCGTGAGCACGTCGGTTGTTTTTCATAATCTAGACGACAGTGAAATTTCTGAGTACGTTTCAACTGGACTGCCTATGGATAAAGCAGGCGGTTATGGGATTCAGGATTCTTCCTTTGCTCCGGTTGCGAGTTACGATGAGTGTTATTTGAATGTTGTTGGGCTACCTATGTGTGCATCGAGTGATTTGTTAGAAGAATCTGGTTTTGAGAGTGGCGTATCGCTTGCATGCGCTGGTCATGCTGTGTCTGGTAATTCGGACTATACGGAGTCGTTGTAGTGGGCTTCATGGGACTTGGCGGATTAGAGGTATTGCTCATTGGAGCGATAGCTTTCTTCGTGGTTGGTCCTAAGCGTTTGCTAGAAGGCATTCGTGGTGGCCGGAAGATTTATTCAGACCTGAAGCGGCAGCGTGATGCGTTGCAGTCGCTGATTACCGAGGCTATTGATCTTGAGGATCTAAAAGAGCAGGTCGTGATTGATGATATTAAAGAGAGTGTGAAAACACTTGAGGATGACTTGAAGCTGGATCAGGTGGCTGAGGAATTTCGCAAGGCCAATGAAGTGGTAGACAAGTCGATTCCGCGTGACTGGAAGTTCAGCCGGTCACCTATTAAGGTCGATTCTGAAGTCCGTAAATCCATTCCTGATCTGGATATTTCGGATGGCAGCGATAGTGGTGGTTCAACTGTAGCGAAGAAGGCTGGTCCACCTGAGGTTCTTGATGGGGATGAAAGTTCTACGCCTGCAACTGATGTATCGAGTCGTGATTCAGGTGAGGTGAATTCGTGACCGACAACGCCATGTCGATTTTCTCGCACTTGAACGAACTGAAACGTCGGTTGTTTCGGGTAGCGATCGTAGCGGTGATATTCATCGCTATTGCTGTGGTAAATTTTCGTTGGATATTCAACCAGTTCACTGCAAACGCCCGTGAACTGATCGAGGCTGCGGGCGGCGATATTGTTCAGCTAACGCTTACCGAAGCGTGGGTTGCTGCAGCCAAGTTGGCGGTGATGGTTGGTCTGACGGCTGTGTTGCCATATTTCTTGTTTGAGATGTCACGGTTCTTCCAGCCTGGATTGAAATCGAGCGAACGAAAGTACATTTACTTTCTAATTCCTGCGGCTCTATTTTCGTTCGCCATTGGGGCGACGTTTGCTTACCTGATTCTGATACCGCGATTGTTCGAATTCATGTTGGAGTTCCAGGGCAGTTTGGCTGTACCTACGATTACGGCGGCATCTGTCGTATCAATGACAGTTGGAATAGTTTTCTGGCTGGGCACGATTTTCGAATTGCCGATCGTAATGTATTTACTGGCGAAAATCGGATTGATCAAATCGAAATGGGTAATCAGTAAGATACGATGGATGATCTTGCTTGCATTTGTTTTCGGCGCGGCTGTTACGCCTACAGATCCAATTTCACAGGTGATCGTCGCAATTCCCGTAATGACGCTATTTGGGATTGGTCTGCTTTTGGTGAAACTGGCAGAGCGGGGTCGCGACGAATAAGACGCTGTTGGCGTCTTGATTGGTGCGGGCTGGATTGGTTGGTCGTATGATCTAGGATTGACTAGCTAGATTTAGCGTTGTCGTCGTCTTTATCGCCAGTGTCGGAATCGGACTTCTTGCCCTTGACGTCGACGGCGGATTTGAACTCGTTAATGGCCTGTCCCATGCCTTTGCCGACTTGCGGCAGTTTGCCTACTCCAAAGAGAAGCAAGACGATTACGAGTATGAGGGCGATTTGCCAGATGCCAATGTTCTGAAGCACAGATAAAGCTCCGAGGTGTCCCTAGTTTATTGGGGACTAGTTAAATCGAACCGGGGTTCACATTCAAGTATACGCTGAGAGTTCGTAGGCGCATATCGGAGGTGCGAGGTTTTCTTCGCACTGACATCAAAATGGGCAGTTCTGTGTTGCCGACCGTTACCGCTATCCCATGTATCGCCAAACGGCTACAACTCGGCTGAGAACTTCGATGTCGTCTGATCGAAAGGTCATTGCCTCCATTTGCGAGTTGGCTGGCTCTAGACGAGTTCGTGGCCCTTCCGAATAGAAATGCTTGAGAGTAGTGGTGTTGTCGGACTTGATTCGTACTGCTGCCATCTGGCCGTTTCGTACGGATGAAGCCTGTTCCATGATGACGAGGTCGCCATCTGAAATTAGGGCGTCGATCATTGATTCGCCCCTGACCTTCAAGGCATAGACGCCATCGCCCGTGCCAGTGATTGCTTGAGGGAGGTCGATCAGTTCAGATCCAGAGAGATCGGACCATGTGTCGTTTTCTGGCATAGGGAACGGCGAGCCTGCAGCGATAGTTCCGAGCAGCGGCACCGCTACGGTGTCGATAGCAATTGGTTCAGGTGGGGTTTCACGCTGGTTCGACAGGCTTAGACCACGAGAGACTTCTGAGTGACGGTTTAAGTAGCCGCTCTCTTTGAGTCGGTCGAGGTTGTATGAGACTACGGATGTGGAACTAATATCACAGCCGTTTTGTATATCTCTGATACTCGGCGGGTAGTCGTTTTCCTCGATGAATTCCTCGATGAACGAAAGTATCGTTAGTTGCTTTTCGGAGAGCTTCTTCATCTGTGCTGTTCCTGAACGGGGGTCTGACCGGTGACTTATTAGTGTGACTGTACTCGCACTAATGTTCTGAAAATTATCAGTCGACACTGTTCCGTGTCAATTGAATATGTCACAAATTGCGATCATAAGTTCGCAATGGATGCGTTTTTTCTTTTTGCATTAGACGATCTTGAGAGGGGGCTTATTAGTGAGGTGATCGTCGGTTACGGCGATACGGTGATGTGAGGGGAATGTGGAATTGTTTCATGTACCACTGAAGTGTTTATGGCTGTTGGCGTAGTTGTTGGTACGAGGGTGCTGAGTGCGTTGGCCGTGGAGTGTTCGGAGTTGGCGAAAGCACGGAATCAGTCGAGATGGCGCTCACTGGTAATGTTTAACTGCTGATTGCCATACGTTGCATGGCTAAAGTTGGGGTCGCTGTGACTACAACCGTTGCGTAGATAATTTGTGAGGTTGGAGTTTGAGTAGGAATAAGCTCGCTGATCGGAACAGCTCCAACGTTAGATGATTCATGATCTGTAAGCGGTCAAAACTAATATGCCTAATAGAGGTATGCCGATTAAGACCTAGCGAGTTTTAGTGCTGGTGACCTGAGTGGTCGTGATCGTCGTGGTTGTGATCGTGGTCATGTCCGGCATGCGCGTCGAATCCGGGAGGTGATGGAGGAGGGGCTGGCTGCGAGTGACTGTGGGATGGATCGATGTGAGCGTTTGGGTGAGTCGGGTGATCGTCGCCGAATGAGATTCCTTCTAGATTACCTGGAGGGCCACCAACGGTTTCAGCATGCCCAAATGCAACATAGTGCGGTGGTTCGCCTTCGAAGACGAGATAAGCGGATTGTTTGGTCGAAAGTGACTCATGGCCACCGAACCATATAACTAGCGGGCCATTCACCATCTGTATGGGGCCGTCTTTTGCAGGTCGTTTTACGTCCTCGTCGATTTCACCTGAACCGACGGGCCCTATGCCCCACCTGTAGGTACCTGTGAAATCACCCGGTATGACGAATCGCCATCTAGGGATTAGTCCTTTCCAAGGGGCTACTTCGACCGCGACTCGATTTTCCACGCCTTCAAAAGGATGATGGATTCGCCAGTTAAACTGGGTGTCGTCGGCTTGTGACGGTGGACCGGGCCGATGGGTATCGGCCACATGGTCATGCTCGTGCTCTGGGAAGTTTTGCGGACCCTGAGTCAAAAGGTCTATCCCGAGTTAGCTAGAAAGCTTGTTGTACTGCTTGGTGAGTCGAGACTTCTTACGAGCAGCAGCGTTTCGGTGCATAACACCCTTGGTAACTGCTTTGTCGAGCGCTGAGATTGCGTTGGTTAGTGTTGCGTCTGACTCGTCGGTCTTAGAACCAGATTCGAGCACTTCTGTAACAGCTCGTACACGGCTACGAGTGAATGATCGAGTCGATCGATTACGATCGGCTTTGCGGGTCTGAGCGCGCAAAGTTTTAGCGGCGGGCATTGATGTTCCTTGGTTACTGTTCTGGGTGCTGTGTGAAACGACTTTATGCGATTTTTCGAGTTTGTATTGCTACAGACTCAGCGCTTCGCTGACCCGTAAGACACTGTCTACAGCTGGGATCGTTTCCACGCGTGAGAAGAGCCGACTTAACTGCTCAACCCCAGTAGTGTACACCGTAAGCGACACAGTACAGGCATTTGTTTTGTCGTCTTCGTCCGATGTCAGAGAATGAATATTTACGTTTTCAGATGAAAAGACATTTGTTATGTCTCGAATGAGTCCGACGCGGTCGAATGCTTTTATCTGTAATCTAGAAGCGTAGGTCGTCTCGTAATGACCCCAAGCGACTGGTAGGTGGCGGTCGGTATCTTCTCGGTCACGGAGTATTGAACAGCCTTGCCTGTGTACCGTTACACCTCTGCCGCGAGTTAGGTATCCGGATATTTCATCACCGTGCACCGGGCTACAGCACTGAGCGATTCTAGTGAGGAGACCTGGTTCACCCATTACGAAAAGACCCTTGGATTGATCGGTAGGCGGTTTGCCTTTAGAGATTTCCGGCTTGAACACTTCATCGGGTGTTGGGTTGAGTGTTTCAGCCACTCGGCCGACCGAAATTTGACCAGTTCCGAGTGCTTCGGCTAGTTCGTCGAGATCGTCGTAGTCGAGGCTGGCGACGATCTCTTTTTCGTTGTATCTGAGACCGAGTCGACGCAGTTCCTTCTTGAGTAGATCCTTACCTCGGCGCACATTGCTTTGTCGTTCCTGTTTGCGGAACCACTGTTTGACCTTCGTCTGTGCGCTGCCGGTGATGAGATATCCGAGATCGAGGTTGAGCCAATCAAGGCTTGGACCACGAGGGATTCTGGCTTTGCGTATTTCGACGACATCGCCGTTGTTCAGAGGCGTGTTGAGAGCCATTAGCTTACCGTTTACGACGGCACCAACTGTGTTGTGCCCAAGGTCGGTGTGAATGCGGTAGGCGAAGTCGATAGGCGTTGCGCCTGCGGGAAGGTCTTTGACGTCGCCGTTTGGCGTGTACACGAATACTTGGTCTTGCAGAATGTCGGTTCTGACCGTGGCAAGGTATTCATCGTCGCCAGATAGTTCACGCTGCCAGTCGAGCAACTGGCGAAGCCATGACATCTTTGTTTCGAAGTTGTCGATTTTTGGTGCACCGTTTTCGCCGTCTTCGACTTCTTTATACATCCAGTGAGAGGCGACACCTTCTTCGGCTGTTTCGTGCATTTCTTGAGTCCGAATTTGCACTTCAATTGGGTAGTTACCGGGGCCGCGCACGGAAGTGTGCAGCGATTGGTACATATTTTCTTTAGGGCTGGCGATATAGTCGTCGAACTGACCGGGCACTGGACGCCATTTCGAATGGACGATGCCGAGTGCCGCGTAGCAAGAACCCAAGTCGTTTGTGACGACTCGAATAGCGATCAGATCGTATATTTCGTCGAATTTACGACCCATGCGTTCGTAGCGTTGGAGCTTGTTGTAAGTACTGTAAAGGTGCTTAACTCGTCCATCGACTCGGCATGTGATTTCGGCTTTGTCGAGCGGGCCTTTGATTGCCTTTACGGCTGCTTCGGTGTAAATCTCTCGCTCAGCGCGTTTACGGCTTACTAGTCGGGAGATTGTTTTGTACTTTCGGGGCATCAGGTAGCGGAAGGCTTGATCTTCGAGTTGCCACTTGATGTCGTACATGCCAAGGCGATGTGCCAGAGGCGAGTAGATGTCGAGGGTCTCTCGTGAAATTCGCTGTTGCTTCGGCACTGGAAGATGTTCGAGCGTTTGCATGTTGTGCAGGCGGTCGGAAAGTTTTATGAGCACGACTCTTACGTCTTCAGCCATCGCCACTAGCATCTTGCGTAGCGATGCTGATCGGGTCGCTTCGGGAGTTGCGATCTGCTTCATCATCGCACTAGTTTCGGAGATCAAATCGAGGCGTTTTAGTTTGGTAACGCCATCGACTAGTTTTGCGATTTCAGTACTGAATGCTGCTTCGAGTTGTTGGAAGCTGATACCGCAATCTTCTATTACGTCGTGGAGTAGGGCTGCTTGAATCGTGGTGGCGTCGAGTCGCATATCGGCGAGTCGGACGGCGGTTGCGATTGGGTGAACAATGAACGGTTCGCCAGAGTCGCGGACTTGACCGTCATGGGCTTTGATTGCGTACTCAAGTGAGTGCTCTACAGCGGAGGCGCGATCGGCTGGCAGGTACTTGTTAACCGCATGCATTAGATCCTTGGCGGATCGGATTTGTGGAGTGGTTGTCATAAATCGCAGGGTTGCCTATAGATTGGCAATTTAGTTGGTTCTCGCCGCTACGCTCGGGCATGTCCATTATCTCATTCTAATTGTTTGAAGAAATTAAGGGCGAGTAGAACATACGTGAAATACGAGATTAGCTTGAGTAGAGTCGCGCTATTTCATCTCGTTCGAACACTGGAAGAGGGCCACTTATTCCTCTTGAAGTACGAGTTAATCCGTTATCTGGGTGTGTGATATTCCCAACCACGTTGGCGGGTATGCCGTTGTTTTCAAGCGAATCAACGATTTCTTGGGAACCGGCTGGGTCGCAAGTGATAATTAGAGCACCCGAAGCGATTAGTCCCCACGGATCGAGATCGAGAGCGGCGCATATTGCCTTTGTCTCGGGGTAGATTAGTACTCGTTCGACGTCGACGTTAATGCCGGTTTTCGAGGCTCGTGCCATTTCGTCTAAGGCTCCGGCTAGACCGCCTTCCGTGGGGTCGTGTATGGCGGTTACATGTCCGGTTGATGTGGCTATTCTGGCGGCTTTGACGACTGATATGCCGGGGGAGTCGAGGAATTTAGCGGCTTTGGAAATTTGCAGATTAGATAGTCCGGCCGAGAGTAGTTCGGATTTGCTTTCTCTGGCGATTATCGCCGTGCCTTCGATCGCTATTCCCGAGGTAAGGATGACGTCGTCCCCGATGTTGGCGGTAGATGTTTTTACTGTTTCGGAAGGAGATGCTTCGCCCAGCATGGTTCCCGCAATTATTGGTCGAGGTAGACCGATTGTGATTTCGGTGTGTCCACCTATCAGCGTGATTCCTAGTTCAGTGGCAGCTTCTCGAAGTTGAGCGAATATGTCTATAGCGGTCGAAGCGGGTTCGTTTTCAGGCAGAAGCAGTGTTCCAAGGAACCATTTTGGAGTGCCGCCCGACGCTGCAATGTCGTTGGCGTTGACCTGAATTGCGTACCAGCCGATGCGATCGGTGGCGAACGTTATTGGGTCGGATTTGGCGATAAGAGTTTTGCTGCCAAATGAAATGAACGCGGCGTCTTCGCCGACTGCTGGACCGAGCAAGATTCTCGGGTCTGTTGGTGCGAGATCGCCGAGGATATTGGCGAGCAGGTCAGTAGGCAGCTTCCCTGCTTTGAGTCGCCTATTCGCTAGTTCATCGGTCATAAGGAGTGTTTACGCTATGCGGTCTTACGGGGTTTCAGTTGGAAGCTGAGGAATTGGATCGCCGGTGAGGTATGGACCTATGATGTAGCCGAGTGTTGGGGCGGTTCCGTGGAGTTCGTTCCAAAAAATATCGAACGCCTGGTAATTTTCTTCGCAGATGACTTCGATTTCGCTCGTTCCGTCATTAGTAACGAAATCTAGTCTGAATACCGTGGTGCACGGAGGGCTGTATGAGATTCCGGAGTTCTGATCGAAGAGAGCAATGACTCTCTCCATGTCTGCTGGAGTCATTTCTCTTCGGACTTCAAAATTCCCGGTGGAAAAATCTCTTCGCATCAGAGTGAGCTTGGTGGAATCGGCCAGGCTCGCCTGCTCAGTAATATTTATGAGAGGAGCGTTTGATGGCGTTCGCTCGTCGCATCGAACGACTACCGAGTCGTCTGCATTAGCATGGTATTCCCAAGTCCTAGACCCGTTGCTAATCAAATAGTAGAAGCCGTCGTACGGAGCTTCACTAGTGTCTGCAAATGTCCCTGCTTCTGGGCAGCCAAGAGCAGTTGATGGCCACTGTGCTGCGCCGACTGATTGGACGAACAGCGTCGAGAAATCAATGTCATATTCCGTAAAGAGACGTCCCATTTCGTTCACGTAAGAATTTGGGGGAGGAGGCGTAGATGTTGCGATCGGTGTTGGGCTAGGAGTTGCAGTTGGTTGGGGGGTTGGTGTTGGTCCTGGAGTGTTAGTAGCTGTTGGAATTTGAGTGACAGTTGGTATAGCTGTAGCTGAAGTTTGGGCAGGTGCACTTCGTTCTTCATCCGAATTATTTGATGAACAAGATACGATCATTGTTATCAATGTGATCGATGCGATAAGAGCTAACGTAGTTCTGAACGGGCTTGTCACTTAGGTTCTTTCATGGTTCTAATAGGCATTTTGTATGTGAATGCGTTGAACGAGCATTTCTATATAAATAATCTGCCTATCCGACTATAAAAATAACTAACCATATGTCGGTTTGTACGTGAAATTGTAATTGTTAGTTTATTACACACGGCTTATCTCTGACTAACCAGCTTTGTAAAAATGCCAAACCGTATATTCCGAACGGCCTATACGATTTATTCAATTAGTCAAAAATTTTACTTGTATATACGAATATTTTTGTTCGTTGATAAGCGAATACGATAAGGTGCAAATTTTTATAGATAAATTACCCGTAAACAAATTGCACCATAACTTTGGTAAAAAGCTATTTTCGTGACCGTATTAATTGTGTATTGTTTAGGTAAGGATTTCGGTATACGAATGATTTAGGATGTATGAGCGAAGCGATGAAATCGCATACATTAATTCTAAATTATCTTGATAAGAGGAATTTTTAAAATGTACAAGAGTGGGGCTAAATTATGGCGCGTAATTGCTAGTTTCGCGCTGTTTTCAATCCTGACAGTCATCGCTATGGCATGCTCGGCAGAAACTACTGCTGTTGTAGAAACAGTAGTAGTTGAAAAAGAAGTCGAAGTTATAAAAGAAAATGGTGGTGAAGTAAGCGATTCACCAGAGTCTAAGCCACTCATTATCTACTCAGGACGAAGTGAGTCATTGATCGCTCCACTGATCGCAGATTTTGAAGAAATTACTGGTGAGACGGTTCAGGTCAAGTACGGTAAAACTGGTCCGCTCGCTGCTACGCTTCTTGAAGAAGGCAGTAACACCCCTGCAGACGTGTTTTTCGCTCAAGACCCGGGCGGCCTTGGTGCTGTAGATTCGCTTATCTCTGTGTTGCCAGAAGATATTCTGGGTTCCGTTCCAACTTGGGCTCATGATCCTGAAGACAAGTGGGTCGGTACATCAGGACGTGCACGAGTGATTGTTTACAACACCGATATGCTTAGTGAGTCGGACCTTCCTGATTCAATCGAAGATTTTGCAAAACCAGAGTGGAAAGGTCGAATCGGTTGGCCTCCTACTAATGGTTCACTTCACGCCATGATTACCGCTATGCGGCAGGAATGGGGTGAGGAACGAACTAAGACTTGGCTCGAGGGCATAGTCGCTAACGAGCCTAAGATTTACGCTAAAAATACTCCAACGGTTGCTGCTGCTGGCGCAGGTGAAATCGAAGTCGGATTCGTGAACCATTACTATCTACACCGCTTCATTGCTGCAGAGGGTGAGTCCTTTGCGGCTCGTAATTACTACACGCGAGCTGATGACCCAGGATCAGTAGTTTTAGTGGCTGGTGTTGGAATACTTGAAAAATCTGACAACAAAGATCTTGCTCTGCGTTTTGTTAAGTTCTTGCTCAGCGCAACAGGTCAGCAGTATTTTGCTTCGCAGACTTACGAATTCCCGCTTAATGAGAATGCTAAGCCAAGCACCTTACTTCCTGCACTCGAAGACATTACTAAGCCTTCGATCGATCTTGGTGACCTGATCGATCTTGCAGGAACACAAGATCTGCTTCGGGAGGTAGGCGCTCTACCGTAAGGATGGGCTGGAGCATATATGAGATGCTCCCAACATGTTGATCCGATTGTGTAATGTAAACACGTTGGAATCCGTTTCGCAGACATCATCTTTTGAAATCCTGATGGTGTCTGCGTGACGATTTCTGATGATATTTCAAGTGGATGGAAATCCACGGATGGAAAACGGCCGCCTGCGTTTCTTTTAGCGTCGGCGGCTGTTGTCGCGATTGCGGCGTTAATTCCTGTTGCGTATTTGTTCGCTAGATCGATTAATGCAGGATCGGACTGGATCGATATTGTATGGCGCCCGAGTACGGCCGCTGTATTCGGGCGAACCTTTTTACTGATTGCTTTCGTCACGGTTATTTCAGTGGTTGTCGCCGTTCCGCTCGCATGGTTGACAGTGCGGTCGAATATTCCTCTTCGGAGGGTGCTTTCGGTGGCTTCGGTATTGCCCTTGGTGATGCCGAGTTTTGTGATGGCCACCACTGTCATAGAGATGTACTCACCAAGAGGAGTGTTGCAGGGCTGGCTTTCAGGGCTTGGAGTTGAACGGTTGCCTGAGATTTATGGTTTGGGCGGTGCAACTCTCGTTCTTGTGTTGATGACGTATCCGTATGTGCTTTTGACAGTTCGAGGTGCTTTACGCCGAATGGACCCCGCTCTGGAGGAGGCTGCAAGGGCGATGGGATACGGTCCAGTTCATACATTTAGAGTTGTGACGTTGCCAATGTTACGACCTGCGATTGCTAGTGGCTCGCTATTAGTCGCTTTGTACACATTGAGCGATTTCGGTGGTGTGGCACTTCTCAGATATCAGACATTCACTTCGACGATCATGATTCAATATGAGTC
>Ga0114996_10005332_pt1 | contig 15141 bp, 15 predicted proteins | sample ArcticOcean_MG_C_4_FD_87039 | JGI IMG/M metagenome (GOLD analysis project Ga0114996, IMG submission 87039) | Marine microbial communities from western Arctic Ocean - ArcticOcean_MG_CB4_134 | ecosystem: Environmental > Aquatic > Marine > Oceanic | place: Arctic Ocean: Canada Basin | collected...
ACTCGAGCATCACGTCTCGCATCGGCTTCTTCGCCACACGCGCAATCTGCGCCCACTCGATCGCCGTAAAGGCCTTCACCACCACTTCTGGGCGAACCTCTTTGACGGCCTTCACGATATCGATGTAGTACGAGTACGGAAGCTTGGGATTGATGCCCGCCACCATATGAATCTCGGTGATCGGAATATGTAGGTAAGCCCGAACGCGTTCCTGAACATCTTCAGGCGACAACACGTAGCCGCGGTCGTCCTTGGGCGGCACGTAAAAGGAGCAGAAGCGACAGAGCTTGTTGCAGACGTTGGTGTAATTGATATGCTGGTTCCGGACATACCAGGCCACATTCCCGCACATCCGCTCCCGGACGATATTCGCCATTCGCCCCACAGCGTTCAGGTCAGGCGTCTCGTACAGACGAAGCCCTTCCTCGCGGTTCAGCCGCTCCCCCGCCTCTATCTTCAGATAGATTCCGCGTAGCGCTTCAGGAATCAGCTTTTTCACAAGCTCGCTCGCATTCTGAAATCAGCATTGCCATTCCCTATTTTCGATTGTCGCTTATTTCTGCCCTTAGCCCCTAGTTTCTGCTCAACATCTCCCGCGCGTGCTCCATTGTCAATTCCGAGATCTCCTCACCACCGAGCAACTTCGCAAGTTCCTCCGCTCGATCGTCGGCAGCCAGTTGCACCACCCGCGTCCGCGTTCTTCCCTTAGCTACATCCTTCCGCACACTGAAATGCTGGTCCGCCATCTTGGCAATTTGCGGAAGGTGGGTGATCGAAATCGTCTGAGTCACCTTTGCCAGGTTTTGAAGTTTCCGGCCAACGACTTCGGCGATCCGGCCAGAAATGCCGATATCGATTTCGTCGAATATCAGAACCTGAACGGAATCCGTCTGGCTCAAAACTGATTTCATCGCCAGCATGATCCTGGAGATCTCTCCTCCCGATGCCACCTTCACCAACGGACGGATATCCTCTCCCGGATTCATCGAACAGTGGAACTCGGCTGTTTCTGCGCCGGTTGCCGTGGCCGGTCCGGGCTCCAGGCGCACCTGGAACCGGGCGCTTGGCATTCCCAATTCCGACAGGGCTCCTTCTATGACCGTTGCCATCTTCTTCGCCGCCACACCTCTCGCAACCGACAGGCGGGCGCAGGCGCTCTCCAGCACGGCGCGGGCCTTTTCGATCTCGTCGGTCAACTCGGCAACCGACTCGTCCAGGGCCGCCGACCGCGTCAGCTCCTTCTCCGCGGTGGCAGCGTAGGCCAGTACGGACCCCAGATCCCCGTCGTACTTCTTCTTGAGCCTGGCAAGAAGCTCCAGGCGCTCGGTAATCTCTTCCAGCCGTTCGGGATTCGGTTCCAGTCCCCGTCCGTAGTCACCGAAGAAGCGGGCCAACTCTTCGATTCCGTAGCGGATGTTCTTCAGTTCGTCGGACTGGGCGACCAGGGATGGGTCCATCCGCTCGACATCCGCCAGAAAACGCTCCGCGCCTCCAAGACGGTCAGCGACCGAATCGTCGCCTTCGTAGAGCAGTGTCTCCAGTTGGGACGCCGTTTCAACCAGCCTTTCGGAATGCTCCAACAGGGACCGTTCGGCTGCCAGTTTCTGATCTTCCTCCGGCAGTGGTGCGGCCTCGGCGATCTCGCGAACTTGGAATTCCAGCAGTTCCCGGCGTTCCTGCAGCCGTCGGGATTCCTCCTGCGAGCGCTTCAGCGCCTGTTCTTTCCTGGCAAGTTGCTGGTACGCCTCCCCAACCTCCGCGCACACATCTCCCAGACGCCCATACCCGTCCAGGAAATCGAGATGCCGTTCCGGATCCAGGAGCGACTGATGGTCGTGTTGTCCATGCAGGTCCACCAGGATCTTCCCCAGGACCTGGAGACTGCGAGCCGGAATCGCCAGACCGTTCGCGAAACAGCGGCTTCGGCCTTCGGCAAGCACCTCCCGCCGGAGGATCACCGCGTCTTCATCCAGATCGATCCCCTGCTCACCCAGTGTCGCTCGGATCGGGTGACCAGGCGGAATTCGGAACTCCGCCTCAACCCGACACCGGTCTTCGCCGGTCCGGATGACGTCGGCGCTGGCCCGCATGCCCAAAACCAAGCCCAGGGCGCCGATGAGGATCGACTTACCCGCACCCGTTTCGCCGGTAATGATGTTCAGCCCCTCTTCGAACTCAATCTCGACGTCGTCGATCAGGGCGTAGTGAACAACGTGAAGTCTAGACAGCAAGGCTCACCCGTTGGTCTTCATGTTCTATCATCTGCCAACTGCAATCTTATAATTCAGAATTTATACTTTGTACTGCACACTTCCCTATACGGACATCATTCCTGCTGTTCTCTTCGATCCTGGCTCCAATCCAGCTTCCGGCGCAGGAGTTCGTAGAACGACAGGCCGTCCATATTGATCAACTGAACAGGAACAGGTGCCCGTCGAATGGTCACCTCCTGATCCTGTCCAATCTGGGAAACGGTCTGACCATCCACGGTCATGATAATGTCCGTATGCTGCGCAACAAGCTGCACACTCACGGATTGATCGCCGGGTACCACCATCGGCCGGAGCGAAAGGGAGTGAGGGCAGATGGGAGTGAGAATAAACGCTTCCATACTCGGATGAAGAACCGGCCCCCCGGCCGACAGGTTGTAACCTGTCGATCCCGTAGGCGTTGCAGCGATCAACCCGTTTCCGAAAAACGAACTACTTGGTGTGTCGGCCACCCACGTCCGTACTTGCACCATCTGGGCGGATACACCCTTTTCGATCACCACCTCGTTCAACGCGAACGACGTCGTATCGCCCACCGTCGCCTCCAGGGCCATACGGACCTCGACGGCATAAGACTTCCGGACCAGCCGTTCCAGCACTTGGTCCAGTGCGTCGGGAGCAGCTCCTGTAAGAAACCCGAGGCGTCCCAGGTTAATTCCCAGGATCGGTGTTCCCAGGACCTTCACCAAGCGGGCGGCCCGCAGCATCGTCCCATCACCCCCCAGGGCGATCAGAATATCCGATTCAGCAGCCACATCGTCCATCGTCCGAAACGAACGGCCCTTCCCGTCACACAGCGCGCGCAGATCCTCAGCGACCAGCAGTTCTACATCGAGTGCGCCCGCCTGCCGTTGAAACTGATCGATCGCCGGACATACATCAGGTCGCGCACTGTGGCCAAGGATTCCAATTCGCATTGTCGCTGCCAATCCCTCACATCTGCCGAGCCTGCTTCAGCCTGTTTCGACACCAGAGTCTTCGGGTTTCAAGCTATCGTGTTACACCGATAATCATTCTGGATCATCATGCCCCATGATCTCATTTACAGATCGTCTCCTGGATCGATTTCGCGCAATCTGAACTCTCCGTCGCTCTTCGACAAAAGCAGCTCCACCTTCTGCTTCGCCTCCTCCAGCCGAGCCCGACAAAGATTCGAGGCCTTCAACCCCTCCTCGAAAAGACGCAGCGCGTCCGACAGTGCCAGATCTCCCGCTTCCAGTTTTTCCACAGCGTTCTCAAGCTGCCTGAGAGAGAGTTCGAAACTCGGTCCCTCTGCGCTCTCACTCGACGTGGATTCCACTCCGCCCGTCCTTTCAGATGGTTCTTCGAATAGATCCGACATGGCGATTCAGCTCCTGAGATTCAGACTGCGTGATCACCGTTTGGGGAAACCGATTCGACGGAGCATGTCGACTCACCTTTGGAGAAACGAACCCGCAGCCGGTCCCCCGCGGAGAGTGTACTCGCGTCGGAAACCACTCGGCCCGAATCCACCAGCTGCGTGAGGCTGTAGCCCCGGCTCAGCACCTGGAGCGGGCTCAAGGCCCCAAGCTTACCGGTAAGTTTACCGTAAGCCTCTGCCCCTCGGCCGTATACCGTATGGAAGGCCGCCTGGAGGTCTTCTTCCAGTCCATCGATGTTCTGAATCTGCTGCAGGACAAGATCCTCCACCCTCCGAAGGCTGTGCCGAGCCTCGTAGTTGGCCACGATCTCTTCGTTGTCATCCAGCAGATTCTGCATCGCGGCGCGTGCTCGCAGCGCCAGACCGTAAAGGCTCTCTCGCAAGGCGGGTCCGTCGGGCACCACCATCTCGGCAGCGGCGGATGGGGTAGGCGCTCTTTGATCTGCAGCGAGGTCCGTGAGCGTGATATCCACCTCGTGTCCCACGGCAGCGACCACAGGAATCTCCGAAGTTGCTACTGCACGAACGACCGGCTCCTCGTTGAATGCGGCCAGGTCTACCGAAGAGCCCCCGCCCCGTCCTACAATCAGGACATCCACCTTGCCATACGCATTCATGTCCCGAATCCCCTGAGCGATCTCCTCGGCGGCCCCTTCACCCTGAACCGCCGCGTGGCGCAGAACCACCCTTGCCGCCGGAAATCGCCGCCGCATCACCTTGAGGATGTCCTGGATTGCTGCGCCCGTCTGCGATGTGACCACACCCACAGTCAGCGGAAAGAGAGGCAGCGGCCGCTTTCGGGTGGTGTCGAACAGACCTTCGGACGCCAACCGTTCCTTCAGTGCTTCCAGAGCCGCCTGCTGCTGGCCGGCGCCTGCCGAAAGAAGGCGGAGAACCTTCAGCTGGTACTGGCCTGCCCGCTCGTAGACGGTCAGTTCGCCCAGGGCGACCACCTGGGCGCCATTTTCGGGAGTGAAACCGCCCAGCTTTGTCCACCGCCAGGCCACGCAACGGAGCTGGGCCCCACTGTCCTTCAGAGAAAAATACCGGTGCCCGGAGGAGTGGTGCGTGTAGTTGGAGATCTCGCCCACCACCCACATAGGTGGAAAGCCACCCTCTAACTGTTCACGTACCGCCTGGGTCACTTCCGTTACCGTGTGCGGCCGTTCCATCTAACTCCCAGGGCTGTCTGCCGTTTTCTGTTTTGCCGTCTGCTACTGTGCAGCCAGCATCAACCTGCTGATGTCCCGGGCCTTACCCGTCGTCTCATCGACATCCAGAAGTGCGCCGCACAGACGAACATCGTCCGTTGCCGGCTCGAAACGAACCGGCAGTTGTGTGAGGAATCGACGAATGGCAGGTTCCTTCTGGGCGCCGATAACTGAGTCGTGTGGACCCGTCATCCCAACGTCGGTAATGTAAGCCGTACCTTGGGGAAGGACTCGGTTGTCCGCAGTTTGCACGTGGGTGTGGGTACCCAGGACGGCGCTCGCCTTGCCGTCCATATGCCAGCCGAAAGCGATCTTTTCGGAGGTGGCTTCCGCGTGAAAGTCGATGATCACAATCGGGGTCTTTTCGCGGAGCTCCTCCACAAGCGTTTCGGCCAACCGGAAAGGACAGTCCAGGTCCTTCATGTGAATACGTCCCTGGAGCGAAATGACCCCGACGGCGATGCCCTTGCTGGTCTCGAAGACCCCCGACCCGACCCCTCCCACACCTGCAGGGAAATTGGCCGGCCTCAGAATCCGGTCTCCGGCCATAATGTAGGGCACAGAGTCCTTTTGGTCCCAGACGTGGTTGCCGGTGGTGATTACGTCTGCGCCGTAGGCATGGATCTTCTGGGCGATGTTCTCCGTTATACCGAATCCGCCGGCGGCATTCTCGCCGTTGACGATGCAGAAATCGATCTCGTGTTCTGCTTTCAACTGCGGGATGAGATCCGCTGCCGCCTTGCGCCCCGGTTTCCCATATACGTCACCCACAAACAGAATCTTCATCGTTCAGAACCAATCAGAGAAAAACCCTGTCTCAGAAATTCGAATTGCATGCTCATGGACCCATTCGATTCATCGCTTCAAACCTCATAATCGCTTCTGCCTTCTCCAAATCATCGGGCATATTCCACCGCTCGGGTCTCCCGGATAACCGTAACCTTTACCGGCCCGGGCGACGAAAGGCCGCCCCCCAGACGATCGGCGATCTGCAAGGCGAGACGCTCGGTATCCTCGTCGCTCATCATATCGGAGTTAGCCACCACGCGGACTTCCTGCCCGGCCTGGATGGCATAGACCTCATGAACTCCGTCGATGGTCCGTGCCGTGGACTCCAGCCGTTCCAGGCGGCGCACGTAGTTCTCAATAACTTCCCGCTGCGCGCCGGGCCGGCTTCTGGACACCGTGTCGGCGGCATCCACCAGAACAGCGATCGCCGAGATCGGGTCAGCATCGCCATGATGCGATTCGATGGCGTTTACAACTCGGGGATCCTCTCCGTACTTTCGGCTCAGATCAGCGCCGTTTTCTCCGAAGGTCCCGTCCACCTCGTGGGTGAGCCCTTTGCCAATATCGTGAAGAAGGCCGGCCCGCTTGGCCATCTGGGTGTCCAGCCCCAACTGCGTGGCCATCATCCCGGCGATAAAAGCCACCTCTTTGCTGTGTTCAAGCACATTCTGCCCGTAGCTGGTCCGGAACCGCAGCCTTCCCAGCGCTTCCACCAATCGTTCGTGCAGCCCGGGGACGCCGACTTCGAAGGCCTCCTCTTCACCCGATTGGCGAATCACCTCCTGCATCGAGTCTTTCGACTTCTGGACGATCTCCTCGATGCGGCCCGGGTGAATGCGGCCGTCGAATACCAGCTGCTCCATCGCCATCTTGGCAACCGCCCGGCGAACAGGATCGAATCCAGACAGCACAACGGCCTCAGGGGTATCGTCCACGATAACGTCAACACCCGTGGACATTTCAAACGCGCGTATGTTCCGGCCTTCTCGCCCGATGATACGCCCCTTCATCTCGTCGGTCGGCAGCTTGACAACCGTCACCGTAGACTCAATCGTGTGATCCGACGCCAGTCGCTGGATAGCCGAGGCGATAATCTCCCGGGCCTCCTCGTTGGCCCGATTCGTGGCTTCTTCCTTGATCTCCTTGACCTTCCAGGCCGCTTCTTCACGCGCCTCTTCTTCTAGGTTGGCCATCAGAACACCCTTGGCCTCTTCCTTTGTCAGTCCGGCGATCTCCTCCAGCCTGCTGTTCTGCCTGACGATCAGTTCAGCCAACTCGCGTGAGTGGGTCTCCACCTCTGTCTGGATGGTAACAACGGACTCCTCACGGGTCGACACACTCTTCTCCTTGTCGTTAAGAAGATCTACCCGTCGATTAAGCTGCCGCTCCAGAGTAGATAGCTTGCTCTCCCCGCCAACAATTGACTCGGCCTTCGCCTCCATCTCCTGCTCAAACTCAAGCCGTTCCTGGTGGATCTTGTCCCTTGCCTCGAGCTCGGCCGTGTGCTTCATCTCGGCGGCTTCGCTCTCGGCGTCTTCAATGATCTTTTCAGCAGTTGCTTCGGACCGATAGACTTTGCTATGCGAAACCTTGCTGCTGATCAGCCATCCCAGGATGAATCCCAGAAGCAGCAGGCCGGTCGAGAGCACCATAACCGTAACTGTAGCATCCATATCGACGACCCCTTTGCCGAAAAGCGGTCCCGTTCGGCATCCGAACGTGCCCGTTTCCCGCCGCAAACAGTTCTGACGATACCAAAAAAAATCCCCAACCACGTTCGCCGCCGGCCCTTGGAATCCAACGATCTGGATCCATCTGGCAGGGTCCGGAAACCGTGTACGCTTTCGGACACCCTGTAGGGGGTGTGACCTTGGGGCATACCCGGCAACACATCTGGCGAGAACGCAGCGGGGTCAACAACCTGGCCTAAAATTGCTCCAGGCGGTAAAACTGAATCTGAGGTCTACTAAGGATCAGGGACGATTCAAAGTTTCGGCCAGCAAATCTGCCTGCTTGGCGGCAGCCTTGTCCATGTCTTTCCCTTCGGCCTCGGTTCTGAATAGCTCATCGGCTAGGTTTATCGCCGTCAGAACCGAGATCTGGGCAACCGATCGAAGCGAAAGTGCGCTGGCAACTTCACGCATCATCCGATCTACGATTCGGGCAGCTTCCCGGGTTTGATCCGGATCGGTCTCCGTAGAAATACTGTATTCCGACCCAAATATCTGAACGTTTACCACCTTCGGATCCGCCATTGGCGCCGAATTATCCCTCCGGATGACACCTTACGCTTGGTCGCGGGCAGAGCGGGCTCAGGGCTCAGGGCTCAGCCGTCACGCCGTCCAGGCGCGACAGCATCGTCTCGATCTTCCGTTGGATGTCGCCTTTTCGCTCAATTAGAGAAGCGTTTTCATCGTAGACTTTCTGCAGCCGGTCCCGGTCCCCCCGAACTTCTGTCAGTTCCTGGTTCCGCCGACCCTCTTGCTGCTCCAGTCCGCTGATCTTCTCCTTGAGTTCGCGATTATCCTGCCGAAGCCTTTCAACCAGGCCCACGGCACGTTCGATCTCCGTTTCCAGCCGGTCGACGCCGGCCTGGACCGCCTCTTCCGCCGCCGCTTCTTGAGTCATCCAAAAACACCCTCTCAAACTCGAAGATTCGCTGCGTTTTTTGTTGTCTGAATTGCTCTAAGTCAATGTAATCGCTGCACTCTGCAAAGTCAAGACTACCCCCCAGCCGCAGGATTTCGGCCGAAGCATTTCGGCCGAAGCAGAGCCACAACAGCAAAGGCGACCGGAAACAACTCCGATCGCCTTCTGCCATCTGCTCGAATCTTCAGCCCTGAGTGGCTAACCTGGACTGGGGGTGCTCTCTTGCGCCACGTGCTGCTTCGCCTGCTCCGCAAACGCTCCAAATGCGGCGTCATCCGAAACTGCCAATTCCGCCAGGATCTTTCGATTCACGTCGATACCGGCGACCTTCAGCCCGTTCATCATCCGGCTGTAGGAAAGCCCGTGCATTCGGGCCGCCGCGTTGATCCGGATGATCCAGAGAGCCCGCATCCGACGCTTCTTCTGTCTCCGGTCGCGGTAGGCGTAGGCCAGGCCCTTGTGAACGGTGTCCGATGCGGTGCGATAAAGCTTGCTCCGGCCGCCGCGGTAACCCTTGGCCTGCTTCAATATTTTCTTGCGCCGCTTCCGTGAAGCGGGTGCGTTTGTTGCGCGTGGCATCTTCTTCTCCTGGGTGATAAATATGGAAGAAACAGGAGCCGACCGGCCGGAAAAAGCCTTCCCGCCCGTTCGAACTTTTTCTCCACCCTGAACTTCGCGAAGGAGTAGAGGTCTCTGGTCGAGTTCCCCGACCTGCCTTACACCCTTCTCGCCTACTTCCCGCCCGTCTTACAGCCTTCTCGCCCTTCCGGGACTTCTTGCCCTTCAGGACTTCCTTACTACGCCTGCAGCATCCGCTTCACGCGAGGCTTGTCCGCGTCGTGGATGTCCTCGATCTTGCGTAATCCCATCTTACGCTTGCTCGACTTACTAGTAAGATTGTGCGTGGCCGTCGCTTTCCCGCGTCGGATCGTCCCGCCTTTTCGCCCGCGGAACCGCTTGGCCGCACCCCTGTGTGTCTTCATCTTCGGCACTGGTAACTCCTGCGTTAGAGACGTCGTGCATTCACCACAGCTTGTTTGGTAGCGACTATTTCGGCGACATGATGAGGACCATATTCCGGCCCTCGTCCTGAATTCGTCCTTCTGGTGCTCCCACTTCGGCCAAGTCCTCCTGAACGCGTTCCAACAGTCCCCGCCCCTGGTCACGGTGAGCATGTTCCCGACCTCGGAAAAAGACGGTTACCCGGACCTTATGGCGGTGCTTCAGGAAGTCCTCGACGTGCTTCAGTTTGAATCCGTAGTCGTGGTCGTCGATGCGCGGCCGGAGGCGGATCTCCTTCATCTGGGAACTGGCCGGCTTCCCCTTCTTGGCCTTCTTACTCACCTCGTAGCGGTGCTTGCCGTAGTCCATGATCCGGCAGACGGGCGGGCGAGCCTCGGGCGAGACCTCCACCAAATCGAGTTCCCGCTCCTGCGCCATTTCAAGCGCCTTGCGAGTTTCCATGACTCCGACCTGTTCGCCATCCTCTGCAATCAGACGAATCTGCGGAATGCGAATATCGTCGTTCATTCGCGGGGCGTTCTCTCTTGGGGGACGCCCCCGGAAACCTCGAGATCTGTTAATAGCAATCACCTCCGAGCGGGTTGTACCAACGACCGTCTACGCGGCCACTCCGGCCGTTTAGACGGCCGACTACGGCCGCTATGCGGCCGACTTCGACTCGACTTCCTTCAGGATCCGGTTCGTAAATTCAGCGAGGGGCAGTGATCCCTGATCGCCTATTCCATGGCGCCGAACGGCCACACTGTCGGCCTCGGCCTCTTTTTCGCCAACGATGAGCATATATGGAATCTTGTGAGTTTCCGCTTCGCGGATCTTGTAGCCCAGCTTGGCGTCTCTATGATCCACATCCACCCGCAGGCCTCTTGCCCGAAGCCCTCCGGACACCTGCTGGGCGTGGGCGTTGAACCGATCGGAAATGGGAATAACAATCGCCTGGACGGGAGCCAGCCAGACCGGAAATGCGCCGGCGTAGTGTTCAATGAGGATGGCCATGAACCGTTCCATCGACCCGAACGGCGCCCGGTGGATCATCACTGGGCGATGGGGGCTGTTGTCCGCCCCAGTATACTCCAAGTCGAACCGTTCCGGCAGATTGTAGTCGAGCTGGACGGTACCCAGCTGCCATCGCCGCCCAATGACGTCCCGGACCGTGAAATCGATCTTGGGACCATAGAAGGCGGCCTCGCCTTCTTCCTCCACAAAATCCATTCCAGACTGGACCAGCACCTCTCGAAGCTCGGCCTCCGCGCGGTCCCAGCGGTCGGGATCACCTGTGTACTTATCGCTGTCAGGATCTCGCTTCGACAGCGCAACGCTGACATCTTCGAACCCGAAGGTGTCGAAGACATAGCGCACCAGGCTGATCGTCTTCCGGATCTCCTCCTGCACCTGGTCTTCTGTACAGAAGAGATGGGCATCGTCGATCGTAAGCCCGCGAACCCGTGTCATCCCGGTCAATTCGCCAGACTGCTCGAACCGGTAGCAAGTGCCGAACTCCGCCAGTCGAATGGGAAGGTCTCTGTAACTCCGCGGTTCGGATGCATAAATCTTGATATGGTGCGGGCAGTTCATCGGGCGAAGCAGGTACTCGCTCGTATCGTCGCCTCGCATTTTGATAGGCGGGAACTGGGAATCCGAGTAGTACGGATAGTGTCCCGACATCTTATAGAGGTCGATCTTCCCAATATGTGGGGTGTAGACCATCTCGTAACCTTCATCGAAGAGCTTCCGTTTCAGGAACTCTTCGAGCTGGTTCCGAACCACCGCACCCTTCGGCTTCCAAAGCACCAATCCCGGCCCCACCTGCTCGTCCAGAAAGAACAAACCCAACTTCTGTCCGATCACCCGGTGGTCGCGATCTTTCGCCTCTTCCAGACGCCCCAGGTAGCTTTTCAGGCCCTTCTTTGTGGCAAAGGCTGTTCCGTAAATCCTCTGGAGCGGGGCCTCCGTCACGTCGCCCTTCCAGTGGCTCCGGGCAACGTTCATTAGCTTGAAGGCGCCCAGGCGTCCGGTGCTGGGAACATGAGGGCCTCGGCAGAGGTCTTCCCAATGCTCGTTTGGCGTCCCGGTCGCATACCAGCTCAGCCGGGCCTCTGGGTCTCCCTCCAAGGCACGCTCAGCGTTGTCGATCTTGTAGACATTCCCTTCAGACTTCAGCCTGGCCAGCCCCTCTTCCGCATCCAGATCATAGCGAGTGAAGGGGCGGTCCTCCTGTACTATCTGGGCCATCTCCTGTTCGATCTTCTCGAAATCGTTCGAACTGATCGGGGCTGCCAGATCGACGTCGTAGTAAAAGCCGTCGTCTACAGAAGGCCCATAAACCAGCTTCGTGTCGGGGTAGATCCGCTGAATGGCCTCTGCCATAACGTGAGCGGTGGAATGCCGTATCACCGTAAGGGCAGATTCGTCGGCATCTTTGGCCGTCAGGATAACCAGATTGGCGTCGACATTCAACTCCGTTGCCAGATCAACCGTCTCTCCGTCCACCTGTCCGGCGATGGCCGCTTTGGCAAGGCCCGGGCCTATCGACTGGGCAACTTGCAGAACCGTTGCCCCTCTCGGCACTTGTTTCTCAGAGCCGTCGGGCAGCAGGATGGTGATGTGGCCGTTGGCACTCATTGGACCAGCAGATTCCGATTAAGGGATAAGGAAATGTCTGAAGCTCAGCAGATTGACTAAAAAAAGACGCGCCTTCTGCGCGTCGTCGGAAAAGTCACGTCAGATGGCAAGGCGTAGATCCAGCGGGCTCTCCAGAGCAAAGGCGATTAGACCCATTGGAATTGAATCAGTGCACAGAATGGCAAAATGTATACGTCGCTCCCTCGATTGTCAAGCGAAAACTCCTGAGGAAAGGTCCGTCAAAGGTGAACCCAAACGCTTCAAATCCAAGGAGTTAACCTCACTCTCAAGCACCTTCAGATCTCAGTTGTCAAGGCGGATCTCATCCACCCCTGCTGGGCCCCTGCGGAAGCAGAACGTAAAACGCCTCTTCGGCGAATGGAATCCTCTCCACGTCGAAAGGGAGTCCCTCCACAATTCCATCCATTTCTGCCTCGTAGTGGAGGCGCATCCCCTTCTCCCTCCCACCAAGAGATCGTCCCGGGTAGGATACAACGACCTGTCGTCCCTCCAGCCGACTCAGAAGAGCCCGGGCACTCCCCGGCTCCTGCTGGTTCAGGCAGGGAATCGACTTGAGCAAAAAGGTCAAATCCGCATCCGGTAGAGGATCCGGCCCAAGGATGTCGCCGCACCTGACCGCCCCACTGCGACGCGATTTCGCCAGATAGTCCCCGGCGGCTGAGGCAAGGTGGCCATCACATTCGATCCCCGCGTAGTCTATCGTTCGGCCGGGATCCATCCATGGAAGCGAAAGGGCGTTCAGCCCACACGCCAGATCGAGAACCCGATCAGGGCTTCCGGTGACGTCGAAAATCGTCGGAAACAGTCCGTCGATTATGGGGAGGCGTTCCCCGGTGGAGGCGTGCATCGACATCACCTCCCGGCAAAAGGTCTCCTCCTCCTCTCCCGACCACCGCGCAGTCCTCTCGGCTATTTTCTGCGACCCCGAGCCGACGTACGCTGCCGAAATCTGGTGCAGCTTCCGCTTGGCGGCTTTCTCCGCGTCACGAACCCGCGGATGCCGCGCCGCCGCCCACGATGCCGCGCGGGTGAGCGTCTCCCCGCACAACGCCTCGTACTTCCGGGAGGCCCGGAGGCGATCCACCAGTTCAGCGATGGTGACCTCAGCCAACACGCCCCCGGAGGCGTCTCATGAGCCGCGCATAAAACGTCAGGTTGTGAATCGTTGCCAATCGAAGTCCGGTGGACTCGCCCACCTTGAACAGATGATTGAGGTAAGACCGGGTGTAGCGCGTGCAGCAAGCGCACGGACAACTCGGGTCAACAGGGCTGGCGTCTCGAACGTAACGCTCATCCTCGATGTAGAGGTAGTCATAGAATCGACCTGTAGGAATAGACGTCTCAAGCGGCGATTCGGTTACATAGAGGCGCCCCTGTCGCGCATCACGCGTCGGCAGTGTGCAGTCGAAGGTGCAGTACCCCATCTGGAACGCGGCGGCCACGTTCTCCGGACTGCCAATTCCCAACCCATGTTTTGGAGCGTCCGGGGGCGTCAGTTCTGCAACCAGGCCCACGGCATCGACAAGCTTCCCAGCTCCGCTAACCGGCCAACCACCATATCCGTAGCCATCGAACCCGATCGCCATCAGCGCGTCGGCACACCGCGTCCTCAAATCTACAGACTCGCCTCCCTGCACCACCGCGTAGAGCAGCGGCCTGCTCTCCTCAGCCGTTCCCATCCGGTCCATAACGTCATCAAACGTCTGGCGGCAGCGTGCTGCCCACGCCACCGTGTGTTCAACGCTCTCCTGCTGATCCTTCGCGTCGGCGTCGGAATGCGTGCAGTGATCGAGGCAGAAGACGATATCCGCCCCGAGCTTCAACTGTCGTTCCACCGACTTCTCGGGTGTCAAGGTCCGTTTCTTGCCTTTGCCGGTCTTGTACACGAAGCCGCGGTTTGTCACACTGCCCTTCCGCTCGGACACGGCCAGGCTGTAGATCTGGAACCCTCCAGAATCGCAGGCGATGGGCAACGAGGATCCCATAAAACGGTGAATGCCGCCCGCTGACGAAATGACTTCCGATCCAGGCGACTCCGACAGGTGAAACACGTTCACCATCAACGCCTCAAGCCCGCACGCTTCCAGATCGGCGCTGTCCAGAGTCCGAACGCCGCCGCGGGTGGCGTCGGGGAGAAAAGCCGGCAGGGAGATGTCTCCATGCTGCGTTGCCAGTACATCCTTCACCGGGCAACCCTCACCCGAAACGCGTCAGCGCCTTGACATTGCTTGGCAATCGACTCAGATTTCATCGCTCGTCCTGCTCCTCTGAAAAGCACACCACCGATTGGCGGAAGCCATGCACGCATTTGAACAGCTAAACATTCCAACTCGTCACGTCGGCCTGCATTGGTTCGGACAGGCCTCGTTCGCCCTCAAGGACCCGGAAGGCAGCATCTTCCTGTTCGATCCGTACTTCCCCCACGACCGACCTTCTGATGCCTTCGTCTATCCGGAGCCGCCCCTCAGGGAATCGGAACTCAGAATCGATCACGTGGTCTACACCCACGATCACAGTGATCACACCCACCCCGAAACCGCGGCGCGTATCCATCAGGCGCACCCCCGGGCCACCTTCCTGGGGCCGCCGGAGAGCGTTCGGCGACTCATCGATGCCGAAATCCCTCAGGATTTGGTTGCTGAAATTACCGCCGGTGAATCGGCCACGCTAAACGGAATCATCGTAAATGCCGTCTGGGCGAAGCCGCCGGCAGGGGACCCTGATAGCGGCATCGATATACCCGACGTACAACATATCGGATACGTGGTGGAAGCCGCCGGAGTCCGCGTCTACCTCTCGGGGGATCCCATCAACAACTTCGCCGAACACGAGGCGCTGCTGAAGCCGATCACAGATCTGCAGCCCGACATCGGCATCCTCACCACCCATCCGACAGAGGGCGAGTTCCCATTCTTCTCCGGATCGGTCGAGACGGCGCTGCAGTTGGCGCTCCCGGCTGTAGTGCCCGCACACTACGACTGCTTCACGAAGCGGACGTTCAATCCGGCCGACTGGGCCGATCTCTTCCCTGAGGAAGGTCCCGAGCCTCTCATCATCCCGTACAACGAGGCCATCGTCTTCCCCGGCTGACAGACCCACCGCGTGTGGAGTACCGAAGGCCGCAGATTTTCGTCTGCCGTAATCGACCCGTTGGTAA
>Ga0114996_10005333_pt1 | contig 15140 bp, 17 predicted proteins | sample ArcticOcean_MG_C_4_FD_87039 | JGI IMG/M metagenome (GOLD analysis project Ga0114996, IMG submission 87039) | Marine microbial communities from western Arctic Ocean - ArcticOcean_MG_CB4_134 | ecosystem: Environmental > Aquatic > Marine > Oceanic | place: Arctic Ocean: Canada Basin | collected...
ACCCTATTCCCCAGCAAAGGATTTGTTGCGCGGGATCGCCGGAGCCTGAACTTCGCCTTCAAGCGGCCGGGCGATGTTCCACGGCACGATGCCACCGGTCAGCCGTTTCGGGTCGTCCATGGATATCGCCAGGGCGCATTGCGGGTCTCCGGCCAGAATATACAGTTCCTCAAAGCGTTTCAGGGAACGATCGATAACCACCGGAATGCCATGACGCCAGCCCGCAGGAGGCAGGCAGTCGGCGGTATAACCGGTAAGGCCCCGTGTCTCGGCGTCGGTGGCCTCGCGCGCATCGCCTTCCAAAAACAGCGCCGGTCCCAAATTTTCCTTGATCGGCGCATGATCGCCGGCGGTGATCACCAGGACCATGCGCGTACCGATGGCGAAAATCCTGGCCACGCCTATGGCGCCGATGTCGGCGTTGACCAGCCGGGCCAGGTCGGCGGGACTTTCCGCCGGTTCGTCCAGCACGATCAACTGGTTGTCCAGGCCGGCGTCACGCAACGCCTGTCTGACTTTATCGACAGCTTCCGAATTGGCTAAACCCATCATCGCCTCCGCTATCGGGAACTATTCGTTATAGAACGGCACCGCCATGCCTTTTTCCACCGCCGGGCGTTTGGATAATTCATCATACCACTGTTTAACGTTGGGGAAGTCATCCAGGTCCACCTGGTGGCGATTGTTGCGCTGGATCCAGGGATAGGTTGCTATATCGGCAATGGTGTAATCATCCCCGGCGAGATACTTGGACTGGCCCAGTTGTTTATCCATCACGCCGTAAAGCCGCTTGGTTTCTTTGTGGTAGCGTTCCACGGCGATGGGCACGTCTTCCTTGGGATTAAACATGAAAACATGGGCCTGACCGAACATCGGGCCGACGCCGCCCATCTGAAACATCAGCCATTGCATGGTGATGGCGCGCTGGCGAGCATCGGACGGCAACAGGTCGCTGCCGGTCTTTTTCGCCAGATAAATCAGGATGGCGCCGGTCTCGAACAGGTTCAGCGGCTCACCCCCCGGACCGTCGCTATCGACGATGGCCGGTATCTTGTTATTGGGGCAGATTTCCAGAAACGCCGCCTCATGCTGTTCCCCCTTGCCGATATTGACCTCGTGCACGTTGTATTCCAGGCCCAGTTCTTCGAGCATGACGGAGACCTTGCGCCCGTTCGGGGTTCCCCAAGTGTATAGATCAATCATTCCTAGTCCTTTGAATTTACTTATATTTTGCGCCAATACCAGGTTCCGGACGGCTCACCAGCCGCCACCATAGGCGAGAATCATAAATCCGCAAACGTCCAAAAGGCGCAAAGATAGGAATCCTTAACCGATATAGGTTAAGCTGATTTACTCAAACCATTCGAGACAGGAGAAACTGTCCATGATCCGATCGGCACTGATACTCTCGGTTCTGACGTTTGTTTTACCCTTTTGCTGCCGACCTCCGGTGCCTTCACCGGTCCCGGCGCGGCCCAGGCCGACCTTTTACAATGCATGGAAAAGTGCATCCGCAACGAAGGCGGCAATTCGGCAACCAACAAGGACACCTGCAAGATGCGTTGCGCCAACGTGCCATCCATGACCGGCGGTGGCCGACTCGGCAAAAGTGATTCCGGCAGTTGCATGTCGGCCTATAAGGATTGTCAGGCCAATTGCGGAAAGAACAAAAAGTGCAAACGCGTCTGCAAAAAGGGGTTAATGCGGTGCCAGTAAAAATACCCTGTTAAATTAGGGGAATTTCCGTGTTAGCCTTCTAATAATTAGTGTTCATTAAACCGGTTCGGGGAACGTAATGCCGCCAAAAACTATCGATCAGATGAACGTCCTGATCGTTGATGACGACCGTCATATGCGGATGTTGATCCGCAATGTTCCGTTTGCGCTCGGCGTCAAGGACGTTGCCGACGCCAGCGACGGCAAAGGGGCCTTAAGCGAAATGGAAAATTTTCGTCCCCATTTGATCCTTTGCGATTTGAAGATGGAGCCCATGGGCGGGATGGAATTTGTCCGCCAGCTACGCGCCGATACGAACAATCCCAGCCGGTTGGCACCCATCATCATGATTACGGCTTACGCGGAACTGGAAACCGTCGCCCAGGCTCGCGATTCCGGCGTCAACGAATTCATGGCCAAGCCCCTGTCGGCGGCGGCTCTGGAAAAACGCATCCAGCGGGTGATGAAAGACCCGCGGGGGTTCGTCGAATCCGAGGATTTCTCCGGCCCCGACCGGCGGCGCAATAAAGTGGCGCAAGCCAACGGGCCTGAACGACGCGTGCTTAAGCCATACTTTTTTGAAGTCGGAATACCACCCCAGTCGGAATAACGCCTAAGTTTTTCTCCCGTTTCCCGCTCAGGTTACGGCTTGTCCAAAAAACCGGCGGCGGTCCGGATGGTTTCTTCCATCGTGCGTCCGGCGTCGAAATTCTCCCGCGTCTCCGAGGCAAAGGGTGTTTGGGCCAATGTCCGGAAAATGGCCGCCGCTCCTTCGTGGAAACCAGACGGTACGCCAACCTCGGCAAAGGTTTTGGCGATTTCCTCCATTTCCCCGATCCAGCGCCCGGAATCGGCCGGCAACCTCGGTGTGCGGGCTTGCATGGCAGCCAGGGCCGGGGCCTGGCTGTTTTCGAATTCTTCGCGTAACTCCGCCGTCAGCCCATGTTCCTCGGCGGTCAGGAGAACGGCGGTGTGCAAAGTCCAGGTGCCTTTGGTCAGGCCCGCGTAACACATTTTGAGCGCCGACGCCCGGCCCACTTCCGAGCCGACGGCCTTGACCTGAAACCCCTTGCCGTCCAAAGTCAGCATCGGCCCCGTGTCGGCGCCGGAAACATAAAACCGGGGGCCGGGGCCGACGCCGTCCGGTTTTAGCCCGATAATGCCGGCGTCAATGAACGGCGCGCCGGCGGCCTCGATGACGGCGGCGATGCCCTGAACCGTAGCCGGTGAAATGGCGTTGCAATCTACATAAACAGGTTGGGCGCCGCACCGCGTCATCGCCTGGGCGACGTTTTCTGCTTGGTCCAAAGCCGCCGCCGGCGGCAGGATGGACAGAATAAGGGATGCCGCTTCGACCACCGCGTCCAGGTTGCCGGCATCCCTGAGCCCTGCCGCCTCGGCCAAATCTTTTGTTCGATCGCTTCGGCCATCCAGACAGGTTATGGCGTCAATCCCGGCCGCCGCCAGTACCCGGCCCGTAGCGTGGCCCATGTCGCCGGGCATCAGTACGGCAATGGTGTCGGTCATGGATTTTACCTCCCTTACAATACTCATTCACAGGCATTCACACCTTATTCATACCCGCTTTATATGGCTTTCACACCCCCGCCCTAAAAAGGATTCACGTGCTTAACGTCAACAAGTGGGGAAGACATGTCTAATAAAACCGTATTAATCGTCGAAGACAACATTCTGCATATGAAACTGTTTAACGATATCCTGGAACTTCAGGGCTATAAAACGCTGCAAGCTACTGATGGCGAGATCGTTCTGGAAATGACCCGCGAGAACAATCCGGATTTGATCCTTCTCGACGTCCGGCTGCCCAACAAGTCGGGTTTCGAAGTGGTCAGACAGTTGAAGAACGAACAGGACCTGAAGGATATTCCCGTCGTTGCCGTTACCGCCTTGGGTAATACCCTGGAAAGAAACGAATACCTGAGCTGGGGGTTTGATGGATTTTTATCAAAACCCATCGCCATTCAGAATTTGCTGCGGACCGTCGCCGATTGCTTGATGCCAACGCTTTATCAGAAAACAGCTTAGGGATTTACCCCGTCCGGCAATTCCTTGACGAATTGGAACCGCCGGATGCCGCCGCCGACGGTGCGGTTGGTCTGCTCCTCGGCCACCTCTTCCCGGTCCAGCCGGTAGCCCTGGGCCCGGTAGAGCGCCAACGCCGCGTCTTGCATCTCCGACGTGCTGAGCAGGATGCGCTGATAGCCTTCTCCAATGCAGAAATCCTCGATATGGGATAACAGCCTGACACCGATGCCACGGCGGCGGTAGCCGGAGTCCACGTACATGCGCCGGACTTCGGCCTCGGTATCATTCAGGCGTTCAATCCCGGCCATGCCGACGACCGTGCCGGCCAGGTCGGCGACCCAGAACCCACTGCCGGAAACCTGCTGATAGAATTCCGGGATGCGCAGGATTTCCTCATCCAGGGCGCGCCGGATATAGGCATCGAAAGCGGCAGTGTTATCAGGCCCGGCGATATGCCGGTTCCACTCGATAAAGATACTTTCGACGCTTGCCTGGTCGTCGGGCCGGTAAGGGCGGATGATGAGTGTGTCCATGATGGGATAATCCGGGCCGGTTATTAGGCCAGCTTCTTCCTCAGCAGTTCATTAACCAGTTTCGGGTTTGCCTTGCCGCCAGTGGCTTTCATGACCTGGCCGACGAACCAGCCGATGGCTTTTTCGTTACCGCCACGAAAATCGGCGACCTGATCCGGGTTTCCGGCGATCACGGCTTCCACGGCATCCTCGATCTCACCGATATCGGTAATCTGTTCCAGGCCCTTGTCCTTGACGATCTCCTTGGCCGATTTGCCGGTCTCGAATATCTCCTCGAACACATCCTTGGCGATGCGCCCGGATATGGTGTCGTCGGCCATCAGGCCCAGTAGCTCGCCCAAGGCCTGCGCCGAAACCGGGCTGTCCGTGATGGCAAGGCCGGCCTTGTTCAGCGCCCCGAACAGGTTGCCGGTGACCCAGTTGGCGGCGGTCTTTACGTCATGGTCCCTGGCGGCTATCTCGAAATATTCCGCTGTTTCCTTGTCCACCACAAGCACCCCCGCGTCATAGGCGGTTAGCCCTAAATCATTGATAAAACGTTGTTTTTTGTCGTCCGGCAATTCGGGGAGCGATTTGCTAAAATCCGCAATTTCATCATCGGTTAATTCCACCGCCAGAAGGTCGGGATCGGGAAAATAGCGGTAATCGTGGGCGAATTCCTTGGACCGCATGGTGCGGGTTTCACCTTGCGCCGCGTCGAATTGGCGCGTTTCCTGGACCACTTCCTGGCCTTCGTCATAAGCATCAACCTGGCGCGCGGCTTCATGCTCGATGACCTGCATGATGAAACGCACGGAATTGACGTTCTTGGTTTCGGTGCGCGTGCGGAGTTCGTCTGATCCCACCGGACGCACGGACACATTGACGTCGGCGCGCATGGAGCCTTCTTCCATGTTGCCGTCGCAGGTTTCAAGATAACGCAGGATGGAGCGCAATTTGCGGACATACAGCCCGGCTTCCTCGGGCGTGCGCAAGTCAGGCTTGGAGACGATTTCCATCAACGCAACGCCGGACCGGTTGAGGTCGATGAGGGACCGCGTGGGGTCCTGATCGTGCAAGGATTTTCCGGCGTCCTGCTCCATATGCAGGCGTTCGATGCCGATCTCGCGGGTCGAGCCGTCGGGCATGTCGAGCACCACCGTACCCTCGCCGACGATGGGCTCGGCGTATTGGGAAATCTGATAGCCCTGGGGCAGGTCGGCGTAGAAATAGTTTTTGCGCTCGAACACCGAATGCTTGTTGATTTGCGCCTTCAGGCCGAGGCCCGTTTTTACCGCCTGGCGGACACAAAATTCGTTAATCACGGGCAGCATCCCCGGCATGGCGGCATCGACCAGCGAGACCTGGGTGTTGGGCCCGGCGCCAAACGCCGTCGCGGCGCCGGAAAACAGCTTGGCCTGGGAGGTAATCTGGGCATGAACCTCAAGCCCGATGACAACTTCCCAATCGCCCGTTTCGCCTTCGATGATATAGCTCACGACGCACCTCCCGGCCGGGCGTCGAACCCGGCGGCGTCTTCCAGGGCGTGGGCGGTGCGAAACAGGGTTTCTTCGTCGAAAGGCTTAGCAATCAGATGCAGGCCCAGCGGCAGACCGTCTTTGTCCAGCCCGGCCGGAACGGAGATCGCCGGCAGACCGGCCATGGACGCCGGAACGGTAAACACATCGTTTAAGTACATGGCTACCGGATCGTCCATTTTCTCGCCGATGGCAAACGCCGCGCTGGGCGCCGTCGGCGTCAACAGAACATCGACATCCTCGAAGGCCTTGCGGAAATCATCGGCGATCAGGGTGCGCACCCTCTGCGCCTTGATGTAATAGGCGTCGTAATACCCCGCCGACAGAACGTAGGTGCCGATTAAAACCCGGCGGCGGACTTCTTCACCGAAGCCTTCGCCGCGGGTGGCTTCATACATTTCGTCCAGGCTGTCGCCATCGACCCGGAGCCCGTAGCGCACCCCGTCGTAACGCGCCAGGTTGGAAGAGGCTTCTGCAGGCGCCACGATGTAATAGGCCGGCAGCGCATATTTTGTATGCGGCAGGGAGACTTCTACACATTCGGCGCCTTGGCTTTCCAGCCAGTTCCGTCCTTGGTTCCACAAGGCATCGATTTCGGCAGGCATGCCGTCCAGGGTGTATTCGTTGGGAATGCCGACCTTCAAACCACGAACCCCGCCTTTCAGATCGGCGGTAAAATCGGGCACGTCGATCGGCGCCGATGTGGAATCTTTCGCGTCATGGCCTGCCATAACGCCCAGCATGATGGCGGCGTCCTCGACCGTGCGCGTCAAGGGCCCGGCCTGATCCAGGCTTGAGGCGAAGGCGACGATGCCCCAGCGCGAACAGCGGCCATAGGTTGGCTTCATGCCGACGATACCGGTAAAGGACGCCGGCTGGCGGATGGAGCCGCCGGTATCGGTGCCGGTGGCGGCCAGCGCGATACGGGCGGCGACAGCGGCAGCGGACCCACCGGACGATCCGCCCGGCACAAGGTCCTTACCGCCCTTGCCCTTCCACGGGCTTTTCACCGGCCCGTAGTAGGAGGTGACGTTGGCCGATCCCATGGCGAATTCGTCGAGGTTTGTCTTGCCCAGCATGACCGCCCCCGCATTGCGAAGATTTTGCGTGACCGTGGATTCATAGGACGGCGTGAACCCATCGAGAATGTGCGAGCCCGCCGTGGTCAACACGCCTTCGGTGCAGAACAGGTCCTTGACGGCAATGGGAATGCCGTCCATGGGCCCAGTAGTGGTCCCGCCTGCGCGCCGGGCGTCGGAGTCTTTGGCGCGGGAAAGCGCGATATCCGGCGTCTTGGTGATAAAGGCGTTGAGGTCTTGGGCGGCATTCATGGCCTCGATGTGGGCCGCAGTCAGTTCTTGAGAAGAAAAATCTCCGTCTTCCAAGCCCTTGGCCGCTGCGCCAATGGTCAGATCATTCAAGGCGCTCATTCGACCACCTTGGGCACAGTGAAAAAGCCGCCACCCTCCTCGCCGGACACCGGCTCAGAGTCGGTTGCATTGGCCAGAACATCCTCGGCCATGCCGCCGTCATTGACCACGTCGTCGCGCCGGGGCCAGGTCATGTCGGCGACCGAGGTCATCGGCTCGACGCCTTCCGTTTCGACCTCGCTCAACTGCTCGACCCAGCCGATGATGTTGGACAACTCCCCGGCCAGGGGTTCAAGCGCGTCTTCAGGCACCCGGATACGGGCGAGAAAAGCTATTTTTCTGACGGTGTCTTTGTCCAGTGACATCTCGGGGGCTCCTATTGGCGGCGCGAAATCTAGCCCGGCGCTGGCCTGGGTTCAAGGTGTCACAGGTTTTAGCGGTGGAGTAACGTTTTCAAGGAAAAGCCGCGCATCAGTTTTTTTCTTGCCCTGAACTTTCTTCGGGCTCTTATTTTCCGGCTCGGGGTCGAGATACTTGTGCATGTTTTTGATAAGGTCGGCCCAGGCCGCCTTGTTCCAGGTCTGAAGAGCTATGACCGCGGCGCCTTTCAGGGCCTCAGGAACGGTTTTGGCGGGAATATTCTTGGTTCCCGGAACGTGTCCGTATTTTGCAATGGATACGCCATCGTAAAGAACATGGCTTTTTTCCATATTGAACACGACAAAGGTGGAAAGGATTTCATCGTAGCCGCGATCCAGGTCGAGAACATCGACGGTGATCTGGAAAATGCGTTTCTGCGATAACTGATAGGGCGCTTCGGTTATGAACATGGGCGTGCGGAACTTGATTTTGCGCTTTCCACGCATGCAGTCCCAGACGATATCATAATCGGCGATCTCAAAAACCTGCCCCTCGACGGCGCTTTTACCCTCGAAACTGATGATGTACCGGCATTCTATAGCGGGTTTTCCCTTGGCCGACGCCTTGCCGATCAAATCCCTGGCCAGGGTGCCGTCGATCAGCGGCAACAGCACGTTTTCGTAAACGAAGCCGACGTCGCGGCCTTTTTCACGCACCGCCACCCAGGGCCCGGATGCAAAACCGACGACCTGAATGCGCCGCCCGGCCTTGTAGCTTCCCTTCCGTTTGGATTTGCCATCAGGCAAGGCCCGGATGCTGACGTCCTTCAACACAATATAGGTGCCCTTATAGGGCTCCACTTTTACGCCAAGAAATTCCAGGGTTTCGGCCGCCAAAACAGGCCCGGTCCCAGCCGATAAAAGGAAAGCCGCCAGCAGGACGGCCAAAACCTTCGCGGCTTGAGCCAGCGGCGCGTCGATCATGTCCCTTGGTTGCACCATCGATCCCCCACAGGCCTGAGAATTAGGTATCACTGAGGCCACCCCATATGATAACCAACACGGCGCGGAGCCTCCACTTTACTTTTACCTGTACGCATTTTTGGGAGGTTTCACAGCTTTTTTTAACATTTACCGGGGACCGTTCAAAGTGTCAGTGACGGAAATTAACCGAATCAGGGAGTGCCTTAAACCCGGCCAGCGGCTGTTGGGGCTGGATATCGGCTCGAAAACCATCGGGCTGGCGCTGTCGGACGTCTTGGGCATGCTGGCAACGCCGGCGGAAACCATTCGGCGGGTAAAATTTACCAAAGACGTCCAACGCCTCAAGGCGATCATCGCCGAAGAGGACGTCGGCGGACTGATTCTCGGCCTGCCCGTCAGCATGGATGGAACCGAGGGGCCGAGTTGCCAGTCGGTGCGCGACTTCGCCCGCAACTTGTCTGAGATTATCGACATCCCTATCGCTTTTTGGGACGAGCGGCTGTCGACGGCGGCCGTCGAGCGCGTGCTAATCAAAGAAGCCGACATGACCCGCAAACGGCGCGCCCAAGTGGTCGACAAAATGGCCGCCGCCTACATCCTGCAAGGCGCGCTGGATGCCATGGCTGGGATGGCGTCCGGTTGATCTCGATCCTGTCCGCACTGGCGCCCCTTTTCGGGCTGATCGTCATCGGCTACCTGCTGAAGTCGCGGAGCTTCCTCGACGACGGTTTCTGGTCCAAGACCGAATGGCTAACTTTTTACATCCTGTTCCCTTCGTTATTAGTGACCCGGATCGGCGGCACCGAGACCGCCGGATCGGAATTGCTGCCCATGGCCGGGGCCCTGATAATTGCCATGCTGATGGTTTTCGGCGGGGTTACTTTGGCCAGGCCTTTATTGTTCAAGCAGGGCCTGAACGGGCCCGCGTTTACATCCGTTTTCCAGGGCGCCATCCGGCCCGGCACCTACGTCGGCTTCGGCGCCGCCTATGCCCTTTATGGCGATGAGGGGCTGGCCCTGATTGCCGCCGCCATCATCGCCGTGATCCCATTGGGGAACTTCCTCAGCCTGGTCGCCCTGTTCCGCTGGAACGGCGAACACCAATCCCGGGAAGGCCAACCGGGCTTGCGCGATGTCATCGTTCCGACGTTAAAAAACCCGATCATACTCGCCTGCCTGATTGGAGCCGGGTTGAATATTTCCGGTTTCGGCCTGCCTCCAGTCATCGGCCCCCTGTTGAGCGCCGTCGGCAGCACGGCCCTGCCCTTGGGCCTGATGGCGGTCGGCGCCGGGCTTGATTTCGTTGCCGTCAGGGACGCCCGTGGCTTCGTCGCCGGCACGTCGATCATAAAGCTGGTGGTAGCGCCGGGCATAACCTACTTAGCCTGTCTGGCCTTCGGCGTCAGTGGCATGCCGATGACGGTGGCGGTCCTGTTCATGGCGTTGCCCGTAGCCGGCGCGTCCTACGTCATGTCGCGCCAACTCGGCGGCGACGGACCCCTGATGGCGGGCATCATAACCGCCACCACCATCGCCGCCGGTGTGACCCTGCCGATGGTTATTATGTTGGTGGGATGACAGCGTCAAGAATAGTGGTGGATGATTTTCTCGCCGAAAAAGCGGGTGCCTTCCATCGGCGGCATGGGTTGAATAACGATGTGATTGACACCGGCCTGACCCCAAGCGTCGATACGCTCGCGCACCTCGGCCTCGCCGCCGGTCAAGTTGGCGCCCAGGATATCGTCCACCGTCGGCGGCACCGCAAACCGGTGCTTGCGTTCTTCGGTATACATTTCCGCCCATTTCAGGGTCTCGTCGGGCCCCATGTCGGCAAGCCCGACGGCGGAGACCGCGACCTCGAAAGGACGATGGGTAAGTTTTTGGCGCATCCCGGCGACCAGTTCGCCAACCACATCGGGAGCTTTTGAATACATGAACCAGACATCCCCGTGCTCAGTCATCAGATCCTGGGTCGGCGGACTGTCCCCGGCAATCCAGATCGGCGGATAGGGTTTCTGCACCGGTTTCGGATTGCAATAGGCATCTTTAAGCCGGAAATATTTCCCTTCGAAGCTGAAACAATCTTCGTTTATCAGGCCGCGGAAGATTTGCAGGGATTCATCCAGGCGCGCGATCCGGACCAAGCCGTCGTCGCTCCATTCCTCGAAGCCGTAGGCCTTGCTTTCATCGGCGAACCATCCGGAACCGGGCGCCAGAATTACCCGCCCGCCGGTGATCTGGTCCAGGGTGCAGACGATCTTCGCCGTCAAGCCGGGATGGCGGAAGGTATTGTTCATGGAATGGCCGCCCAGCCGCACCCGCTTCGTAACCGCGCCGATGGCCGTCAGGGTTGTCCAGAATTCCAGGATCGGCTTTTCGCGATTAAGATGCGCGTTCTCCACATGGTCGGGGATCCACACGGAATCGAAGCCCAGATCTTCGGCGATTTGGGCCATTTCCAGGGCGTATTCAAAGCCTGCCGACTTGGCCCCCATTTCACCTTGGATGTTGAGGCGCAACCCGAATTTTATTTTCTGAGCCATGCCCCCTAGACCTCATAGCCGAGTAATTTGAGTAATTCGCCGCATTCGTTTCTGTAAAATTTCATCGTCGCCTCGTCGATGGTCTTCTTCCAGGCGCCGGGGTCAATGTCCAGGGGCGCGGCTTCCCACGCGGCGTCGGCGCAGTCCTTGATAACTTCCGCCTCCTCGTTAACGCCCAGGAATGCCATCAACGGTCCCAGGGCCGTCACGCTATCACCCTGAAGGTCCTCGGCGCGGACATGGATGCAACGGTCTTTGTGACCGCGCTCGAAAGCTTTGCAGGCATTAATGCCGTTGATCCAGTTGGCCGCGAAAACCCGGGCAAAATCGGAGAATTCCGGATAGCTGTTCTGGAACTCCCCCTGCGACAGGGCATTGTTGAAATTCCAGGCCGACACGGCTTCGTCGCGGGCATCGCGAAAGACGTGCACCACCTTCAAACCCGGCACGGCTTTCACTAACAAGTCCAGTTGCATGATATGTTCGGGCGTTTTTTCGGCAATCACCTTCAGGTCTGGCTTGCCCCCGCTCCAGCGGCTCAACGCCAGGCCAATGGCCGTGGACATCAGGTGATGCACGTCTTCAAAGGTAAAGCCCGCCGCGTTGCCGGCCAGACCGGCCTGTTGCAACCGATTACCGACGGCTTCGGAGCGCGCGTTGTAATCATCAAAAGCGCCGCCCAAAAGCGGGAACAAAATGTCGGTGAAGTGGCCTTCGCCCTTGCAGCAGATTTCTGGATGGGCATCCAGACACTGCTGCACCCACGCCGTGCCCCACCGGGTGGCGCCGACGATAAAAACGATGTCTTTTTCAAACACCTGGACCAGGCGTTCATGGGTGTTGTGGTAATCCTCCATGGCCCCGCACTCTAACAGCACGCCTGGACCACCGCCAACAATCCCAGAAAATCCCCAGGCGCTTGCACCTGAGTTCATCTGACCATATAGTCCAGGCTTATGAAGCAAGACGGTAAGGACAACGTCCACTTTCCCCATCGTCATTTGCTCGGCATTGAAGGTCTCTCGCCGACAGAAATTTCCATTTTGCTGGATCGTTCTGAATCCTACGTCGATCAAAACCGGCGTGCGAACAAGACCACACCGCTGTTGCACGGCCGCACCATCATCAATCTTTTCTTCGAGGACTCGACCCGCACCCGGACGTCGTTCGAACTGGCCGGCAAGCGTCTCGGCGGCGACCTCATCAATATGTCGGTGGCCACCAGTTCGGTCAAAAAAGGCGAAACCCTGATCGACACGGCGATGACCCTGAACGCCATGCACCCGGATGTTCTGGTCGTGCGTCATCCGGATTCCGGCGCCGTCAAGCTGCTCTCGGAAAAGGTCAACTGCGCCGTCATCAACGGCGGCGACGGCAGCCATGAACACCCCACACAGGCCTTGCTGGACGCCCTGACCATCCGCCGGCGGCGGGGGGGCTTAAGCGGACTTCTGGTCGCCATCTGCGGCGATATCACCCATTCCCGGGTGGCGCGCTCGAATATTCATCTGCTCAACACAATGGGTGCCAGGGTGCGGTTGATAGCGCCGCGCACCCTGATCCCATCCGGTATTGAACGGATGGGGGTCGAGGTCTTCCACGACATGGCCGAGGGCCTGCGCGATTGCGACATCGTCATGATGCTGCGCCTGCAACGCGAACGCATGGATGGGAATTTTCTGCCCTCGATCCGCGAATACTTTCATTTCTTCGGCCTCGATTACGAAAAACTGAGCCACGCCAAGGAAGACGCCCTGATCATGCATCCCGGACCAATGAACCGGGGCGTAGAAATTGATACCGATGTGGCAGACGATGTCGGACGCAGCGTCATCCGCGAACAGGTGGAAATGGGCGTCGCCGTGCGCATGGCGGTCTTGGAACTGCTGGCACTGAATCCCGAATACGAGGGAAAAGGCTGATGGCTGGAACCAAAACCGCTTACATCAACGCCCGCCTGCTCGATCCGACCAGCGGTCTGGATAGTCCCGGCGGGGTCCTGACAGACGGCGAGACCATTACCGATTTCGGGCCAAAACTGTTCAACAAAAAACCACCAAAAGAGGCTGAGGTCGTAGATTGTGGTGGCAAGTGTCTGGCCCCCGGTCTGGTCGATATGCGTATCGAGATCGGCAATCTGGCGGCCACCGTTGGGGCTGCTGTTTCCGGCGGCGTGACGTCGGCCGTGTGCCTGCCCAACACGGACCCGGCCATCGACGATATGTCGGTGGTCGAATTCGTCGCCCGCCGGGCGCGCAAGCAGGGCATGGCCAAGATTTATCCCTATGGCGCCGTGACCAAGGGGCTGGCCGGCAAAGAACTGGCCGAACTGGGATTGCTGGCGGAATCCGGCGCCGTCGCCTTTAGCGATGGCGTACACGCCGTGGCCGACACCCAGGTCATGCGCCGGGCGCTGAGTTACGCATCGACCTTCGGGCTGATGATCGTCCAGCACCCGGAAGACCCCAGCCTGGCCGCCGGCGGCGTGGTCACCGCCGGGGAAACGGCGACGCGGCTGGGGCTGTTCGGGATTCCGACGGAGGCCGAAGTGATCATGGTCGAGCGGGACCTGCGATTGTGTGAACTGACGGGCGGGCGGCTGCATATCGCCCATGTTTCGACTGGCGCCGCCATCGAGGCTGTGCGCCGGGGCAAGGACCGCGGCGTCAACGTCACCTGCGACACGGCGCCGCCCTATTTCGCGCTCAATGAAACGGCCATCGGCGATTACCGCACATTTGCCAAACTGTCCCCGCCCTTGCGTAGCGAAGACGACCGCCAGACGGTTGTCCAGGGCCTCAAGGACGGCACCATCGACGCTATCGCATCGGACCACACGCCCCGGGACGAAGAATCCAAACGCCTTCCCTTCGCCCAGGCCGCCCCCGGCGGCATCGGCCTCAATACGCTGCTGGCGATCTCGCTGGAACTTCACCACAACGGCCATATGGACCTGCTCGACGTGCTCAAGCTGATCACCTCGTCCCCGGCGGACCTGATGGGGCTCAAGGCGGGGCGGCTGGAAAAGGACGGGCCCGCCGATCTGGTCCTGTTCGATCCAGACGAGGGCTGGAAAGTGGATGCCGACGCGCTTCCCGGCAAGGCCCAGAATTCGCCCTTCGATGGCCGCCCCGTGCAGGGACGCGTGCTGAGAACCGTAATCGACGGGCGTACTGTTTTTGAGTGCGGCCAATGACCGGCCCGGTTGACGGTTTTTCCATGACATTCCTTCTCGTCGTTATCGGTAGCTATCTGCTTGGCTCCATCCCATTCGGCCTGGTGCTGACCCGCTTGGCCGGCCTCGGCGATATCCGCTCCATCGGGTCGGGCAGTATCGGCGCTACCAACGTGCTGCGCTCCGGCCGGAAAGACCTGGCGGCGGCGACAGTTGTATTGGACGGCGGCAAGGGTTGGCTGGCGGTCTATGTGGTCGGACGCGACTGGGGCTTCGTCGAAGGGCTCGACGCCGGGCTGTTCGCAGGCCTCGCCACCGTGATCGGCCATAATTTTCCGATCTGGCTGAAGTTTCGTGGCGGCAAGGGCGTGGCGACGACGCTGGGGGTACTGCTGGGAGCCTATTTTCCGGCCGGCGTGGCCGCCTGTATCGTCTGGCTGATAACAGCAGCGGTGTTCCGCTATTCCTCCCTGGCGGCGCTTGTCGGGCTGGCGGCGGCGCCGGTCTATGCCTTCTGGGCCGGCGCCTATCCGGTGATGATTACCGCCGGCGTGCTGGCGATACTTTCCATTGTCCGCCATCGGGCCAATATTGAGCGGCTGATGCGGGGCGAGGAATCTAAAATCGGCGGTTAGTTGGCCACACACCCCGCCATTTCCCTCAAGGGGAATACCTGCTAAAGTGTATACAATCCGCTCAAGGTGAGGAAACATCTCCCCGTTGGGCCTTTGATTCCAAATAAAGGAACATCCATTCGATGCCCGACGGCACCGACCAAAAACGTGACAACGCGCCTGCCAGCCAAGCGGCAGGAACGCCGCCTGCGGCCACCCCGCCCTCCGGGTCATCGTCGCGCGGGAATTTGCGGTTTTTAATCGCCGCCGCCGTTGCCGCCAT
>Ga0114996_10005335_pt1 | contig 15137 bp, 15 predicted proteins | sample ArcticOcean_MG_C_4_FD_87039 | JGI IMG/M metagenome (GOLD analysis project Ga0114996, IMG submission 87039) | Marine microbial communities from western Arctic Ocean - ArcticOcean_MG_CB4_134 | ecosystem: Environmental > Aquatic > Marine > Oceanic | place: Arctic Ocean: Canada Basin | collected...
CGACCAAGCTTCCGACCGGCTGTCCCCGCCTGGTGGCAGGGTCGAAGCGGACCGGTGATGCTACCTGGAGCGCCACACGGTCCAACTCTGGAACACCGGAGCTCTCTTGGAGGGTCACTAAATCGACCGAGCCATCCGCGTCGACCGAGAGCATCAACCCCACGGAACCACCGACCCCCGCGCGCTGAAGGCCGACAGGATAACGGCGAAGAATCAGTGCCTCGACACGAGCGAGATCTTCGACGACCGGGAATGTCAGTGCCGGTAGCCGAATCGGCTCAGTCACACCTGACGTGGACGGCGGGTCAGCCGGAGACGCGACACTCTCGGGTGCGACTTCCGTCTGCTCGACGGTCGGCGAAAGCGGAGTGACCGGTGTGGGGGTCGGTGTGGGGACCGGGGGAGTCAGCTGCACGTTGGATGGCACATCCACCGCCTCGACTTCTCCACTTTGGAACATGCCGATCAAGCGGACCAGCGAGGCTCGTGCCGAAGGCACGCCCGCGGTCCCCGCCAGCATTGCGACCACAGCGGCAGCCGCGAGCGGGCGGAATGAAGTCCGCCGCCGTGACGGCGGACGATCCCACTCCCGGGAGAGTTCAGCCTGAAGCTCGGGTCCAAACGAGGCCCGTTCCTCATAGCGGATCGAGGACAGCTCGGCATCCAGCGCGCGCAGCTCGTCAGGCATCATCGACGCGTTGTCGTCGGATCCATGTTTCACTGTGCCGCACCGTCTTCGCGGCTCCGTCCGTCCGCCGTTGGATCTTGCAGGACGTCCTTCAGGCGCTTCAGCGCCCGGTGGAGACGCACAGCAACAGCATTGTGGCTGATGTTCAAGTGCTCAGCGATCTCAGAGTTCTCTAGCCCCGAACCATACCGCAGTGCGAGGATGTCCTGATCAGCCTTGCGTAGCATCTGACTTCCGTTGAGCAGCCGCTGGATCCGTTCCTGCTTGATGACTCTCTCTTCCGCAGAGGGCACGTCGGCCACCAAGTCCGGAATCCGATCGAGAGACACATGCAGCGACCCCTTTCGCTTGAGGGCTCTCAAGTGGTCGGTCACAGCATTTTGAGCGATACGCAGCAGCCATGTGTGCGGCGAGGCCCGTCGGGCATCGTATCGGTGGAACGATCGCAATGCCTTCATATCGCAATGCCTTCATGAAGACATCGGAGGTCACATCCTCTGCCGCCTCGCGCGTCGCCACCCGGAATCGAACGAACCGATAGACCGCACTTTTGATGGTCACGAAAACACACATCGAAGTCATCGGGTAGACGCGTAGAGGCGTGCGCCGGCGCCCCACGAGCGGCGAGGTCAGATTTGTCCCGGAGTGTCTGCATCGCCTCGTTATACGCGGACTTGGCCACGGGCCTTACACGCGCGCGACGCGGGCTACTAAGGCTCGACCGCAGCCGGGAGGCGCTCCCCGATGTAGCGCACGAGGTCCACAACCCGATTCGAGTACCCCCACTCGTTGTCGTACCAAGAGAGGACTTTCACCATCCGGCCCGACATGACCGAGGTGGAGAGCGAGTCGACGATCGAGCTGAATGGGTTGCCCTGGTAGTCGATCGAGACTAGCGGCTCGTCTGAAACGTCTAGAACGCCTTTCAGAGCGCCCTCGGCGGCTTCCCGGAACGCCGCGTTGACCTCTTCCGCAGTCGTGTCCTTCTCCACTTCGGCGACAAGATCGACGATCGATACGTCAGCGGTCGGCACGCGAAGGGCCATGCCGTCGATGCGACCGGCGACAGCCGGCAGAACGAGGCCAGTAGCCTTCGCGGCCCCGGTGGTGGTCGGGATCATCGAAAGACCCGCGGCTCGAGCGCGCCGGAGATCCTTGTGCGGCAGATCCAGAATACTCTGGTCGTTCGTATACGCGTGCACGGTCGTCATGAGTCCATGACGGAACCCGAAGCTCTCCGTGAGAACCCTCACGACCGGCGCCAGGCAATTGGTGGTGCAGCTCGCGTTAGAGATCACATCGTGCGCGTCGGCATCGTATTGATCGTGGTTCACGCCGAGCACGACGGTGATGTCTTCGTTCTTCCCCGGGGCGGAGATGATCACCTTTTTCGCGCCTGCCGTGAGATGTTTGGCCGCCCCATCACGGTGCGAGAAGTGACCGGTCGACTCGATTACGATGTCGATTCCCAGGTCCGCCCACGGCAGCTGAGCGGGATCGCGCTCGCTGAAGACACGCACCTCGTCCCCATCGACGACCAAGCCGCCGTCTTTGACCTCGACGGGGCCCGGGTATTGCCCATGAACCGAGTCGTACTTGAGCAGGTGTGCGAGTGTCGCTGCATCGGTGAGATCGTTCACGGCAACGAAGTCGATGTCCGTATTGCCGGCCTGCTTCGCGCTACGCAGGACGTTGCGGCCGATGCGACCGAATCCGTTGATGGCTACCCGAATGGGCATGAGCGTGGGCTCCTAGAAGGCTGAGGTATGCCTAAAAGGTAACCCCTATCTGGGATCCGAAAACGCCGTCTACGGAGCCATGAGCGGGTCGTTGGGAAGCGCCCGCGCGTATGCGATCAGGAGTGACGCGCTCAGCCCCGGCCCGGATCAATGTATCGGCGGTTTCACAGGCGGTCGCGCCGGTCGTGAGTACATCGTCGATCAGGAGCACATGAGCCCCCGTCAGCACCGTCTCGGCTCCGGCGGCCACGGAGAATGTGCCTGCCACGTTCGCCCGTCGCTCGGAGGGGTGTAGCGCGGTCTGAGAAGAACCCGCCCCAACGCGCACCAACAGCTGCTCGAGTGCCAACGAGCGGTCTGCAGCATAGCAGTCGGCGAGCAGGCCAGCCTGGTTGTAGCCACGGGTGCGGAGGCGCTGCGGCGTCGTTGGCACCGGAGCTACGATCGCTCGCTGATGGTCGTGCGGGACACGCAGCGATGTCATCGCCGACGCCATCAAGGGTGCCAATTCCGGCCACCCCTCGTACTTGAGCGCATGCACGAGGTCGTCCGCGGGTGGCGCAAGCACGTACGCGAAGCGCGCCGCAGATAGCGAGGCCGACCAGTCCCCGCACCCGCTGCACGCCAGATCGCTCGTACGCCCCGTGCCGCTGGGGAAATGGCACCGCTCGCAACGAGGACACGGGGCCGCCTTGAGTCGGGTGCGGCACCGGGCGCACACCAGCGCAGCCGCCGCACCGCCAGGCACCCAGAGTCCACAGGATATGCAGCCCGCCGGCAGCAACAGGTCGGTGAAGTCTGCCGCCCAGGATGCCACATTCACTCTGGCTGGCTCTCCTTCATCGCGGCACGCATCACATCCACGGGCGCCGGCTCACCCCACCAACGTTCGAACGAAGCGGCGGCCTGTTGCACGAGCATCTCGGCTCCGTCGGTCGCCCGGATGCCGAGCGCTTCGGCAGCACGTACGAACGGAGTCGGTTTCCTGCCATATACGAAATCTATAGCCCCACCCACCTGGTGAAGGATGTCGAAGTCCAGCGGTGAGGGATCGGATTCACTGAGACCCAACCGCGTCGCGTTCACGACGAGATCGAAGCTCTCGCTCCTCAATTCCTCTAGGAGGGGTACGACCCGTGTCTTCTCTCCCCCAATTCGACGCGCCACCCCGCGAGCACGCTCGCCGGTGCGATTGAAGATGATTACCTCTTCCGCGCCTTCCTCCAGCAAACCCATCAATGCCGCGCGGGCTGCCCCCCCGGCGCCGAGCAGCAGGACTCGGATCCCCGACGGAGAACCATCGACGAAGCTCACGAGCGCACGCTGAAATCCGTCGACGTCCGTGTTGTCACCGTGGACCTGCCCGTCGTCATCGCCCCAGAAGGTGTTGCAGGCTCCGGTCCGACGTACCGCGGGGCTCGCGACATCTAAGACCGAAGCCGCCTTCTCTTTGTGGGGGAGCGTGATGTTTCCTCCACCACCCGCTTTTGATAGCCCCCGCATGAAGCCGTGTAGGTCGTCCGATGCGCAGCGGACAGCCACGTAAACACCGTCGACACCAGCCGCCGTAAACGCGGCATTCTGGATCGTCGGAGACATGGAGTGCGAAACAGGATCTCCGAACAAAGCGAGCGCCCGAGTCGATGCCGTGATGCTCATCTCTCACCGTCCCGCTCGAGACGCTGAACCGCTCGAGGAATCAGTTGTTCAAGGAACTCGAAGGTCTCGAGGTAGTGCTCATCTGGGCCCCCGATGGGATCGGGGACCGACCCAGTTCCTCCGGCATCCTGAGGCTCGCCAAACGACGTGACCAGCGCCGCATTCCCGCGTCGCCCGAGCTCGCCAACCCTCGAGAGGTGGCCCATCGACATCACCAAGACGAGGTCGGCCCACTCGACCACCTCGGAAGTGAGTAGCGTCGCGCTGTGCTCGGAAAGGTCCAGACCGTTCCGGGTCGCCGCACGAACTGCTCCGCCAGAGGCTCGATCTCCGTCGAGAGCGGCAATACCCGCCGAGCGCACCTCGAAGTTCTGCCAGCCCAGCTCGGCCACCGCTCGACGCGCGATGACCTCCGCCATCGGGCTCCGACAAGTGTTGCCGGTGCACACAAACAAGAGGCGGAACCCGCCTCGCGCTCCATCAATGGTTTCCATGAATCTCCGGTATCACGCAGCGAAGCCTAGCCACCGTAACGCTACCTTCACGCAGCACAGTGGGCATGCCGCTCGTACAGTCGATGATCGTGGAGGGGCGAGATTCGGGAAGCGCGCCCCCGTCTAGCAGCCACACGTCGCTCCCACCAAGTCGTTCGATAATCGTGACCGCCTCAGTACCCGAGCAAGCCGGCTCCCCGCCCCGCTCGTTCAGGCTCGTCGACGTAAGCGGCGCCCCAAGTCGCTCGAGCAGTCGCCCCACGATCGGTTGCGGGCTCACCCGTACCGCGACCGTGCCGTCCACGCTACGGACGCCTTCGAGGAAGATACGCTGGGGGTCCCCCAATACCAGGGTGACCGCCCCGGGCCAAAAGATCGACGCGAGTTCCCTGGCTTCGTCGGTCCACGCCAATGCTTCTACCGAACCCGCAGACGGTACGAGAGCGATCAAGGGTTTGGCGTGCTCGCGGTGCTTGAGTTCGTGCACTCGGCGGATGCCCGAAGCGGTGGCCAGCGAGCCGAAGCCATACACGGTTTCGGTCGGGTAGGCGATCACACCGTCGCCCTCCAGGTGCGCGACGATCCGAGTCAGATCGGCTTCTGGATCTGCTCGAAGATTAGTATGGCCCTCCACTTCAGGCATCGCGCTTGCGCGCGGCCAGAATCGCTTCCGCGATCGCAATGTCTTCGGGCCGCGTCACCTTGATGTTGGTGCACCCGCCATCGACCATCTGAACCTCACCCCCGACCGATTCCACCAGCGCGGCATCATCTGTGCCGCTGCCAGCTCCCTCGTAAGCGCGACGAAGCAGGTCGGCTGGAAAGACCTGCGGCGTGTGCGCTTGCCACATCCCGATGCGGCTCGGAGTGTCGAGCACGAGTGCCTGCTCATCGACTCGCTTCAAGGTGTCCACGGCAGGACACCCGGCAACCGCCCCACGCCCTTCGGCCGCGATATCGATACACTGCGAGACCATGGCCCGAGTCACCAGCGGCCGTGCGGCATCGTGAACCGCAATGATGTCGACGTCGTCGGGAAGCGCGACAATCGCATTTCGGACCGACTCCGTCCGCGTCTGCCCACCGGCCACGACCCTTACGCGACCGTCGAGGTCGGTGATCCATGCAGGGGGGTCGGCAGCGTCATCCGGCGCGAGCGCGACGACCACCGCCACGACTCGATCTTCATCTAGGAAGGGCGCTAACGCGTGCCGCAGCACCGGCTCACCGACGAGCTCAAGGAACGGCTTCCGTAATCCGCCCATACGCACACCGAGTCCAGCGGCCGGTACGGCGACCCCGACTCTCGGTGCCGAACGGGGTGCGTCGATGGGAGCCGACTCGGACGCATGCTGCGGGATCGACTCGGACTTGTCCTGCGGCACCGTCATGGACCGAAGCTCGGTCCCTCGTCCTGGTGCTCGCCCCCACTCCCTCCCGGCGCGCGCTGCACCGAGTCGAAGCGGGTGTAGGCCTTCTGAAATAACAATTCCACGACACCGGTGGGTCCGTTCCTCTGTTTGCTTATGATCAGCTCCGCCTTGCCCTCGAGCTCGTCACGCTTGTCCGCTGAAGCGTAGTACTCGGGCCGGTAGAGGAACATGACGATATCGGCATCCTGCTCGATCGAACCGGAATCTCTGAGGTCCGACAGCATCGGTCGTTTGTCGGTCCGTTGCTCGGGCCCGCGACTCAACTGGGAGAGAGCCACAACGGGCACATCGAGCTCGCGAGCAAGCGCCTTCAGGCCACGAGAGATCTGGCTGACCTCCTGAACTCGGCTCTCCGACTTGCCGGCTCCCGACATCAACTGCATATAGTCGATAACGATCATGCCTAGATCCTTATCGTCGGCACGTAGCTCCGACTGGAGGCGACGCGCCTTTGCGCGAATCTCGAGCACGTTGCAGCCCGGTGCGTCGTCGATCCAGATCGGCGCTGTATTGAGGTGTCCAGCCGCGGCACCAAGCCGCTGGTGCTCCTCCGGCGAGAGACGCCCCCGGCGCAGCTTGAGCGCGTCGATGCGTCCTTCGGCGCACAGCAGTCTCTGTACGAGCTGCTCGGACGACATCTCGAGTGAGAAGATCGCGACAGGGATGCCATTCAAAATCGCGGCGTTCGCGGCAACGTTCAGCACCCAAGACGTCTTACCCATCGAGGGACGCCCAGCGACGATGGCGAGGTCACCCCTCTGCAGCCCCGTCGTCATTCGATCGAGGTCCTGAAATCCGGTGGCAACCCCGGTTATGCCGCTGCCCGACTCCTGAAGCTTCTCGATATGCTCGAACGTCGACCAGAGGATCTCCTTGATCCACACGAAGCCCTCTCGCCTCTGGCTCTCAGAGACCTGGAAGATTCGGGCTTCCGCCTGATCCAGGATGTCGGCTACGTCTTGCTCACCCTGGTCGTAGACGTCCCGAATGATCGCCGTCGATTGCTCGATGAGTCGCCGCAGCAACGCTTTGTCGCGAACGATGCGCGCGTGGTACTCGAGGTTGGCGGCCGTTGGTACGGCGTCAACGAGTTGGGCCAGGTAGTCGAAGCCACCGGCCGACTCCATCTCACCGGTCTTCTTGAGTTCCTCCGAGACCGTAATCACATCGATCACGTCCCCACGCTCGAAGAGACTAATCATGGACCGGTACAAGCGTCGGTTCGCTTCCCGATAGAACATGGATTCGTTGAGAATCTCAACGGAGCGAGGCACCGCATCCCGGTCGATCAGCATGCCGCCCAGCACAGCGGTCTCCGCCTCTAACGAGAACGGAGGTGTCCTATCGAATGCGGGCTGGGCGAAGGTCGGTGAGGCTTCCATGCGAATCGGCTCGGGGAAGCGATGAAGGTAGCCGATCTCTAGCGGGCGAGCACTAGGCCAACGGGCCAATATCCTACGGGCTACCCATCACCCCTCTGAGCAACTGCAGGTCATCCCAGAACGGTCGGGTCCACTTCGGGTTCCGCATCAGCGCAGCAGGGTGATAGGTCACGACGAGCGGCACCCCGTGGTAGCTGTGAACCTCACCCCGCAGTTTTCCCAAAGCGATCTTTTGCCGACCGGTGAGGAGCTGGGCCGAGAACGTCCCGACCGCCAACAGCACCTCTGGCTGGACGAACTCGATCTGCTTCTTGAGATACGGGGAGCACGCCTCGATTTCGTCCGGCATCGGATTCCGATTTCCCGGCGGCCTGCACTTGAGCACGTTGCAGATGTAGACCGAATCATCCCGCGACAGATCCACACAGGCCAACAACAGATCCAAGAACTTGCCTGCCTGACCGACGAACGGCACACCGGTCTCGTCCTCGTTGGCACCCGGAGCCTCACCGACCACCATGAGTCGCGCGCGCTCAGACCCATCCGAGAACACGCCCTGGGTCCGTCCTTCCGCGAGCCGACATTTCGTGCAGGACATCGCTGAGTCTCGGACCCCCGCATAGGAGGTCGGCAGCACGGGGAGGGGGGAGCCCTGAACTGTGCTGCCGCCGTCTTCGCCGGGGTGAGCGCGCGATCGACCTGCGCCAGGTTGCGCTGAGGGCGATCGACCTGAGCTCGGCGAGACCGAAGGCGTCGGTCTGTTGGACGCCGCCGACCGGGCCAGCGCGAGCGCCTGCTCCCGTGAAAGGCCATCCATGAACAAGTCGGTCACACCCATCTCGGCGCGCTGACGCAAAAGTCGCGCAGCTTCGCTTCGTGACGAACCCGAGTCAGTCACGCTCCACCGCCTAGGAGGTCCATCACACGCTCCATCAGTTCTTCTGCGACGGATTCCTTGCTCATCAGGGGGAGTGCCTCCGGAGCGCCGTCACGGGAGAGGAACGTGACGCGGTTGGTGCCAACCTCGAAGCCCGCGCCCTCCTCGGTGGCATCGTTCGCGACGATGAGGTCCAAGCCCTTCGGCTCCAGCTTTTTGCGGGCGTTGTCGATGAGGTCGTTCGTCTCCAATGCGAACCCGATCGCCACGCTGCCCGGCTTGCGTAGACCTACAGTACCCGCCGCGACATCCGGATTCGCAACCAACGGCACCGTCAGGGAATCACCGGTGTCGGCACGCTTGACCTTCTGACCTTCGACATCGACGGGCCTAAAGTCCGCAACCGCTGCGGAGAAGACCAACACGTCGGCGGAGGACACGAGACCCTGCACGGCGTAGTGCATCTCGACCGCGCTCTCCACTGGTACCAAGTCGACGCCCACGGGAACCTCGAGCGCGGTAGGTCCGGAAACGAGCGTCACCACCGCACCATGCCGCCAAGCAGCCTGCGCGATGGCGAAACCCATGCGGCCGGAAGAGCGATTCCCCAGAAAGCGTACCGGGTCGATGGCCTCGCGCGTCGGACCCGCCGTGATCAATACGTGCTTCCCTGACAGAGCGCCCTTGCCCGCGAGCGCGCGACCCACGTGCTCTTCAATCTGCCAAGGCTCGATCATGCGGCCGGGCCCCTCCCCTTCGCCGACCGCGAGCGCCCCTTCTGCCGGACCTGCCACGGTGTAGCCGAGCTTGTCGCGGAGATGGGCTACGTTCGCCTGCACCTGGGGGTGCGAGAACATCTTGTCGTTCATCGCTGGACAAACGATGACCGGTGCCCGCGTCGCGAGCAGCGTCGTACAAATGAGGTCGTCGGAGCGGCCATGAGCGGCGCGCGCTAGAAGATCCGCGGTCGCCGGCGCGATGCAGATGACATCAGCCTCGCGCCCCAAACGGATGTGAAGCGCGGCACCCTCCGCTGAGAAGAGGTCCGTCAGCGCAGGTCGGCCCGTGACCCCCTCGAAACTGAGAGGCGCCACGAATCTCTGTGCAGAGCGGGTGAGCACCGTGTCGACCTTGGCGCCCAGACGGGTTAGGTCACGCGCGACCTGAATGGATTTGTACGCCGCAATCCCCCCAGTGACCCCCAAAACTACATGCTTATCCTGCCATGGCCGTCGGGGCGTCAGTCTGAGGTCGGGCATACGTATGAAGGCTTCCTCAGCCGGTTCCGGTCAGGGGGTCGACTGCACGCCCTCGCCCTTGAGGCGGCGCTTCACCAAACGGAACTCGATCTGTCCAGACGTCAACGCCTCGAGCGAACGAGTGGTGAGCTTCTTTTCCTCGCCGAGCGGCATGGCCTCACGCGGAAGCGTGTTGAGCTCTCGCGCATATTTTGCGGCGACGAGCACGCCGAGGTACTTGCTCTCAGTGCCGGTGGCGACTTCGTCGGGCGTGAAAACCCTCATATCGACTCCTTTGATTGCTACCTAGTTGCCTACGTTCTGATACTCTTCTTCGAGGATCCGCGCGATACCTGCGCGAAGCACATCGATGTTCTCCAAGGGGACCGTGCTGACTGCGTCCGCTTGCTCCCCCATGACGATTCGTTCGATGTCCTGTAGACATTGACCCAGGTCGTCGTTCACCACCCGATGTGCGAATTCCGACGCGGCCTCTAACTCGTCCAGCGCAGACCGCAACCGCCGCTCTACCTCAGGCGCGGCTTCCGTTCCCCGCCCCCTCAACCTTCTCATCAGCGCATCAACCGACGGCGGCAGAATGAAGATCAAACTCGCATCTGGCACCGAATCTCGAATCTGACGTGCTCCCTGCACATCGATGTCCAGCACTACATGCTCACCCTTCGAGGCCGCAGCTTCAAGGGCTGCGCGCGGCGTACCGTACAAACGACCATGAACGGCGGCCCATTCGACGAATTCGCCGGCGTCGATCATCGCCTCGAAATCGCCTTCGCTCACAAAGGAATAGTCTACGCCGTCCCTCTCTCGCGGTCGCGGCACACGCGTCGTCGCGGAGATCGAAAACACGAATCGATCCGAGCCAGCGACCAGCCGCCGGGCGAGAGTCGTCTTCCCGGCACCACTGGGGGCGGCTAGGACCACGGGCGGCGCATACGTCACTCGACGTTCTCTACTTGCTCGCGAACCCGCTCGACCTCCTCCTTGAGCGCCACGGATTCGTGCGAGACTTCGGAGTCGTTTGCTTTCGATCCGATCGTATTCGCCTCGCGATGCATCTCCTGCACGAGAAAGCCGAGCCGCTTACCCACCGGCTGCTCGCCGTCACTGGAAAGTGCCTCCTGAAACAGCTCGATATGCGATCGGAAGCGTACCAGCTCCTCGTTGATGTCCCACTTCTCCGCGAGGTACGCGACTTCGCGAGCCAGACGATCCTCATCCAACGGAGTCTGCTCGGAAAGCTCCTTAATCGCCGCCCTCAGTCGGTCCCTCTCGGCTACGAGCCTTTGTGGGGCTCGCGCCTCCACTCGGTCGAGCGCCTTAGCCATCGCAGCAAGACGTGCCTCGAGATCAGCTCGGAGACGAGCACCCTCGGCCTCACGAAGCGATCGTGCGGACAGGGCGGCATCCTCGGCGAGTGATCGCAGCAGCTCAACCTCGACGCCCTCTACGCGATTCTGCTCCGGCGCGCGGAACAGTTCGCCGAAGCGCGCCATCATGTCCAAGTCCACTTCGCCGGGCACATCGAGCTCGGACTGAAGCGCCTCGAGCGATGCGCGGATCTGACGCGCACGATCGAGGTCGATCCGCGCGACCTGCCCGCTTTCACCAACGGAACGGTCGATCGTCAAGAAGGCGCTGACGTGGCCCCGGGCAAGGTGCCGCTTCAGCGCTTCAGTAATCTCACCTTCGAATTTGTCGAAGCCAGATGGTGTCTTGATGTTGGAATTGAAGAAGCGGTGGTTCACCGTCTTCACTTCCAGTCTCAGACGACCCGCGGGTGATTCCCGCTCAGCCTCTCCGTACCCGGTCATACTCCGGATCATGGACGACCTCCGCAGAGCGGAAAAAGTTAACGGCGTGCGCGCTTAGTTCCACATTGTCCAACGCAGTCCGTACCACGTGCGAGTGATGGGCAAGACCCGCCCCGGGAAATTCTGGAGATTCCTTCGGCGGATGAAGTTGTCCCAGCCGATGAAGACCTGGACCGTGACGATGCGGATCTGGATGCGCCCGTACCAGTTCTGGTAAAAAGGCACAGTCTCGAGCGGGCGCAGACCCTCTTCGTCTTCCTCACCGAGCAGGTGCACGGTCATCACGCTATTCCCTCTCACGCCAAGCTTCCACCAAAGCTCGAAGTTCTCGCTCTCCAGATACGTTTTGTGGAAGACCAGTGCACCTCTGTAGATCTGCTCCGGCAAGTACATCCCGGGCTCGTCCCACTGCTGTAGCGAGCCCTCCAGGCGCAGGTTTTCCCAGAATGTCGGGACTCTGCCCCAAAGCTCCCAACCCGACAGCTCGGCGCCGGCCAAGAAAGGCGAACCCCGGTCCGGCTCAATCCCGAGCGGAATAAGCGAGTCCGACTCGACCTGAAGCCGCGCACCCGATAACGCTAGGCCGCGCCAGGAGAGCGTGGCGCCGAGTCTGGTCGCGCGCCGATCCGTGATCCCGAAGAGCGGCAAGGTGGCCACATCGTCTTCCGGGGGCTCAGTTCCGTCCCCGGGAGTTGAGTCATCTCCCCCATCGGTAGTCGAATCGGGAAGAGCCCCCGCCTGAAGCAGCGGCATCGTGCGCGACCCATACGTGCCCGACTCCCAAGAGCCGAAGAGCGAGACGACGCCTAGAAGCGGCTCTGTCCAGGCGCGCACCCGCCGGCTCGACGTCGAGTTGTCGGCCCACGAGCCACGTGCCAAGTCGGCCGAGACACCTCCTACACCCAGCCGGCTCGCCCCGGCGGTCAGATCGATTCTATTGGATGGTAGCTCGTCGCCGGCGAAGCGTCTGTATTCCCCACGCGCCCAAAGGCCTGCACGACTGAGCCCGAGCCGGAGCCCTTGCTGGCTTCGACTTCCTCCCTCCAGCACGTACGCGTCACGCACGTCCTCGACCTCGTGCGACGACTTGCCGGTGTACGCCTCGGCCACCAGGCCCTCGGCGAGGCGCACACGCCCCCGCACTGTCCAGTCCGTTCGAGTGATCGGAGACGCATAGTCCGGCAGATCGGACTCGGTGCTCATGCGGCGGAGGTCCAGCGCCAACCCGGCCTCGTCGCCACGGTGCAATTGGTATCGCAGCCAGTTCCCCGTCCGATTGCCACTTTCCTGGCGTCTCGGCCCCTGGGTGTCGACACGCTCCATGCCCACCCCGACGCTGCCGCCTAAGGCGGTGGGGTCGGTATAGGTGCCGCGGAAGATGTTCGTAGCAAGGTCGCCGGTGCCCGCCTCCACGAGCGAGTAAGGGCGGCCGTCGTCGTATTCGAGGGACCACAGCTCGAGCCGCAATTGCCCCATGCCTCGCTCGAGCCGAACACGCCGGATGCCGACGAGCCCAATCCGCGCCAGGTCGACGACACCGCCCTCGAGCGGGAAGACCTCGAAGCCGTCCCGGAATACACGAACGCCTCCTCCTCCAGAGCCAAAGGCGCTCATCGCAGACGGCGTGCCGTAGTCTCCTGCCGCTAATACGATCAGTCCGGGGACCTCTGCCACGAGCTCAGCCACAGTATTCGCGCCCGCCGCCATGATGCCGCCATGGTCCCAAGACCAAACGCCGGTTCCCCACCCGTCCGGCACTTCGCCTTCGAACTTTGGCGGATTGTAGAAGATCGTGTCCGCGGAGACGCTGTCGGCCAGGAGCGCCACCGAGTCGAGGGCGGTGCTATCAGGCGGCAAGGCGAGCGAATCAGACACAGCGAGCGAGTCCGACACCACCAGCAAGTCCGACACCACCAGCGAGTCCGACACTACCAGCGAGTCCAACACAACAAGCGAGTCAGGCGGCTCCTGTGCCGCCAAACCGGCGAGCGGGACGAGGGAAACACCGCACGCGAGCAAACACAGGAACGCCCCGACCCGTGATAGGGATCGGGGCGCGAGCAGCGAACCCGACAGTTCGATCACCCGGCGCGACTCCGGACCCATTGCACGAGCAGCCTGGTCGGGAACCCGTACCCGCCCTTTCGCTGATACGGGAGTTTGCCATCCCCATAGGCCGTACCCGCAATATCCAGGTGCGCCCAGGCGGTATCGCCCACGAATTCGGACAAAAAGCACGCCGCCGTGATCGCGCCGCCGGGACGCCCACCAATGTTCTGCATGTCTGCGGTCCCGCTATCGAGCTGCTTCCGATACTCCTTCCAGAGCGGCAGAGGCCAGCACCGCTCTCCGGAGTGAGAACCGGCCGCGACCAGCTGCTCGATGACCACCTCGTCGTTACCCAAAACCGCCGCGGCGTGGTTGCCGAGCGCGATCACTACAGCGCCCGTCAGCGTAGCGCAGTCCACCATCGCCGCAGGGTTCAAGCGAGCTCCATAGGTCAACGCGTCCGCGAGGATGAGTCGTCCCTCGGCGTCGGTATTGATCACTTCGACGGTCTTGCCGCCGAGCGTGTCGATCACGTCACCGGGCTTCACTGCGGTCCCCGACGGCATGTTCTCAGCCGACGGCACAATGCCGACGACATTCACCTCAAGATCTAACAGCGCGATCGCCTGCATCGCACCGATAACCGCCGCACCACCGGACATGTCGAACTTCATCTCCTCCATACCGCCGGGCGGCTTCAACGAAATTCCACCCGCATCGAACGACAGGCCCTTACCCACCAGTACCAACGGCGCCTCACCTTCGGCACCGCCCTTGTGCTCCATGATGATGAACCGGGCCTCTTCCTCCGACCCCTGGGAGACCGCGAGGATCGCGTGCATCCCCTCTTCGCGAAGTCGTGCCTCGTCGAACACGGTCACGTCCAGGGCCGCCTCCTCGCCCATGCGCTGAGCTTCGGCTGCGATGTGCGAGGGCGTCGCCACGTTGCCCGGTCTCGACTGCAACGTGCGAGCGAGATTCTCGGCCGCTGCAATCGTGGCACCCACGGTGACGGAATCCGCAGCCGACTCCCCACCGCCGAGCACGTCAACGGCCGTTACGAGCTCGTCGTCGTCCTCATCAGCACTCTTCAGCTCGCGGAACTTCCACGCGGCCAGTACCGCCCCCTCGGCCGCGGCCTGAGCCGCCACGTCGTCGTCGGCTTGCCCGAGGCCATCCAACGACACGCTGAGGGAGGTGATTCCGAGGCGCTCAGCGGCTCGAACCGCGCGAGCCGCGAACCGGCGTACCGACTCACCATCGACTTCTTCGGCGGCCCCGAGCCCGAGCAAGAGAACTCGATCCGGCCCCGACTCGGCGCCATACAAGAGGACCTCGTCCTTGGGGCGTCCCTTCATGTCGCCGGAAGCCAGCGCGCGAGCAACCGCCCCCCCGAGCGCTTCGTCCAACGGCCCGAGCGAACCACCCACCTCAGTAGTTCCTTCCACAACCCCAACCGCCAATAACGGCGTTGCGTGCGATAGCGGGTCGGAGTCGATGTAACGAAGCTGCATGAGGTCGCCTTAGGTCGTGGAACGCATGGGTGGAGCACAGTGGGTGAACGGCCGCCCTTAGTTAACGAGATTCGTCGCTACGTTCCATCCCTTCCGGCAGGTCGGGCCTGACCGCTCAGCGCAGCAACTCAGGCGTTGACCGCAGAAGCCCTGCCGCCGACACCCTCCGCCGTCTCTCGTACCAGTTGGTCCACGACCGCCTTGAGGTCTCCTGTCTCCTCAAAGGTCGCGA
>Ga0114996_10005337_pt1 | contig 15136 bp, 9 predicted proteins | sample ArcticOcean_MG_C_4_FD_87039 | JGI IMG/M metagenome (GOLD analysis project Ga0114996, IMG submission 87039) | Marine microbial communities from western Arctic Ocean - ArcticOcean_MG_CB4_134 | ecosystem: Environmental > Aquatic > Marine > Oceanic | place: Arctic Ocean: Canada Basin | collected...
CCGAGAAAATAGAGATCATTCGCTCCGCAATAATCCGCGTGGAGGGTAAAGACATCCACGGTCGTAATGTTGGTGTCGTCTATTTTCAGTTCGACAAGAGTTTCGTTTCCCACCGCAAACAAGCGACCGTTGTGCAAGGTAATCGATCGCGTGTATTGGCCGCCGAGTTCGGTGATCACGTAATCAGCAAGCGGACGAAGTATCCCTCCTTCGTTACGCAGCAGCAGGATTCGCTGATCGCGAGACCCGATGACCAGAAAAAGTTTCTGCTCGGAACAATAGATAACACGATGAGGTCGATGCCCGGCCCTCTCGAGGACCTCAAAGTGCTCGTATCCTTCCGATTGTCTTCGGTAGACATGGAGCCGGTGGTACCCTGTGCAGTCGGCGACGAGAATCTCTCCGTCACCCGCGATAGAATGGGGCCCGGCGATCTGCGAGTCGAGAGTTTTCCAGTCCTTGATCGGCGAATACAGATTCTCTGAGAAGATGATTCGATGATGCCAGCAATCGACAATGAAGTAGTGTTCGCCAATCTTCGTCAGCATGGTCGCGGTGTAGAGTCTGTCCTGCCAATCCATCAAGGCCTCCTGCTGCCTAATCGATCGATTCGTCCAGATGAAACGCTGTCGTGAATTCGCGGGACACCGCGCCGGCGTTATCTTGCTCGGTCGACGTTTTGCTGGCAAGGTTTCCGAGCCGTGAACATGGCAGATGCAGCGGCCTTTTACAACCTCGAAGAACAGACGGGACGCATCGCCCGACGCCAGGAAAAGCGGAAAATCAGTTCAGAATGCACAAACGTGACGCAAGTTATTTGGCGAGCAACGAGTTATGACGACCAGCAACGTTAGAAAAAGGTTCTTGCACCGGCGCGGATCTGTCCCGAGGTGTCAAATAGTATGTAGTGGAAAAATGTCGCCGACACGTGTGATCATTTAGCGTCGCAACCTGTTGCGACTGGCGAAGTTGTGACGTGTCGAGCGCAGCGGTGTTATATTTTGGCAATGGTGTTTGAGTGTTCGGAAGGAATGCGAGGAGGGAGAGTGGCGCTAGGAGGGCAGTGGTGGACGTTTGAGCAAGAGGGGTGCGTGGACGCACCCGCGAAACGTGTCAAGGGGAAATACAGGCGCGCTAGAACACGATCGTTTCAGATAGCATTACGCCTTCGCGGCGGAACGTGGGATCGCTTGACCAGTTTAGAACTCCGGTTGCCTCGAAGAACGTGCGACGGCTGGTTTTGCGTTGATAGGTCAGGCCGGCGCCCCATACAGAGGCTCCGCCTGGCGTTTCGTAGGCAACCTCGGGCGTAAGCGATTGGTCTTCGTGACAGCGAAACAGTTGAACGCCCATGGCGACGCCGGTGGTGTCTTGTGGGTCGCGAGCGGCGGAGATCGGCACGAGTGGATTGACCGAGAACGCGGTTCGCAGCCGATCATAGTTACCGCCGCTGATCGAATTCCATCCCTTGGTCGCGCGAAATGCGTCGAGGTAGAACACGCCATATTCCAGTCCGGCCCAATGACAGAAACTGCTCGTAAAGACTCTGGTGTGGTTGCTCTCGACGACGAATAGCTGGCCCGCCCCACGTCCGCCGGCATCGCCCATCTTGAACAAAGCCCGACCGGTGAGCGAGGTGGTGCCCAAATGTTTTGTCACGGCCAGAGCCGCGAAGTGAGAATTTCGCGTTGGATCATTCTTGTGCCAGAGCGACGCATAGGAGAATTCCCATAGCACCCGACGCCAGTCGGCCGTGACGTTGACGCAAGCGAGCTGTGCTCCGCCGTTAGTGAACGCATCGACGTCGTCGGGTGCGTAGAGCACCTGCACGTTGAGATTGCTCAGGCCGCCGAGATAGAGCGTGTTTTTGTTACACACGACGCCCAGAATGTCGTCGTTCATTAGCAGACCGTTTTGGAGCAGGAATGGAAACTTGCCGGCGACCACATGAAAATCTCGCGGCACAAACGGGTCGCAGCCGAAGCCACTCATCACGCTGGCCAATTCGAATTCCATCCACCAGCGGTCCGGTACACCGGTCGAGTTGTCGAAATAACCCGCCGGGTCATTAAAGCGATAGTACGAGCCACCACTGTTGCCCTCGCCGATCGGCCGAAATTGAACGTGAAGTCGTTCGGTGCCGGTGAGCCGCAGATCGGCATCAACCAGCAACTGATGTCCCACCGCATCGAATCGCGTGTTGTTTTCCTCAAAGGCAAACCCAAACATCGAATACTCGCCATACACGACCAGCCGCGGTTCCCACTGATAGCCATCGGCTCCTGGCCAGCGCAGCCGGGGCCAGAACCGAATCGGATCGGCGCCGAGAAACTCGGGCCCCCAGGTCAGCGGCTGAGGTGCCTGATACGCTTCCGGCAATCGCAGCACCGGATGGTGTGACGCCTCGTCGGGCCAGCCCAGATGGTCGCCCTCGGGGGTATAAAGCTGGGATCCACCGTGCCACCAGAGCTCCTCGTCGAGCGGCGGCAGCGGTTCGTCGTCGGTTTGACGGGCTCGACCATTAGGGTTTGGCAGGGCAGGTGGCGAGAAAAGCGTCGGGCCGATCAGCCTCGGACCTTGAATGAGAGTTTGATGGTCTGCTGGTGCGGACCGCAGTGGATTGGCATACTGCGCGCACGCTGATCGGGGCGCTTGCAGAACAAGCACCGCGACGAAGCTCGTCATGGCGATCAAATGGCGGTTCATCTTGGTGGACGACCACACCCTCGCGAGGCGAGACGGGCGGTCGTGTTTCATTGGTTGGCAACGTGAATCACGCGATGGTCTTCGGCGATGGTGACAATCTCCAATTGTCGTTTGAGGTGAGGGGTACCGATCACATCAAATAACACCGGCGGCAGATGGCGAAAATTGAGCCGCACGCTGATCGTGCAGGTTCCATCGCAATCGGGTAAATGGATCGGATAGCTGCGTCCGAGGGTTTTAAGCGGTGGCAGACTGCCCTTGGCGATGCGAAACGTATAGGGCCGGCCGTGCGAGGCCGAAATCCCGGTTGCCGGCCGAACGATGCTCAGCGGACGCAGATGTCGATTGACCGGAAGAACGACGCTTCGATCAGTGCCGCGGGCCGTCTGCACCACGAATTTATTCTGGAAATTCAGCAGGTACTTATCCCGCGAAATTTTTCTCGTCTCGACGGCATAGCTATGGCCATCTCGCAGATCGCCGTTTCCGTCGAGATCGCCCGACGAGAAAATCACGTTGCCCTTGCTATCACGGGCGACGATCTCGACCCACATTTGGCGTTCGGCAGTAAAACCGGTGGGAACACTGTGCCCAGAAACCTTGTTGGTCACGTCGACGCGCACGGTGATCTTCTCGCCAGGTCGTGCACGATCGCACACCTGTACCCGAATCTCGGCGGCTTGTTGCAGCAACTCATGGCGTTTTGCGTTGGCGGCCCGCAAGGCGCGACGATTTCTGCGGCGCAATTGGTCGAGCGTTTTCTGTTGATACGGAGTCAAGGCGGACCGATCGCGATAGTCGATCTCGTACATCCAGTCGAGTTTGTAGGGAAATTCCGTGTCAGGCAGCATCGAGTAATCGGGCCCCGCGAACGAATGGTCGGTCATGCGTCGCAGCGGAAGCTTCTTGCGGTCGACGCCCGGCACGATCGCGGCATAGCCCAGAGGACGCTCGTGATCGCGAATCGGGATTCCCTGAACCTGACCCATGTGGCAATGCTGGCAGGTGATTTCCTCTCGGGCCGCCGGGCTGTTCTGCCACTCGCTAAAGGCCTCTTCCAGCCGCACGCCTTCGGGGCTGGTGACGTCGTGACAGGTGCCGCAAAACGCCGCGCTTTTGATATGCGGCGTCTGGATCGACTTGTGCGATTTGAGATCGACCGAAGCGTCACTCTCGAACGGACCAAACATGCAGCCTTCGTTCAGCGTGCCGGCGTTCAGGGCGATACGTGCATTGCTCTTATAGGTCGGCCCGGCTTGGCGATGACAGACCACACAGGTTACGCCTTCCATCGAAATACGTGACCGGTGAACATTGCGCAGCAGCCCGTTCTCGCCCAGCGCCGTGCCGATCGGCGTGTGACAACGCGAACAGAATGTACCGATGGTCCCGCTGGTTCGTTCCTGCAATGTCTGGTTGAACGCCTCGAACACGGGGCTGTGCTGGGCATAGGCGTGCATCGACCCCGACCACTGTTCGTACTGCTTCGCGTGACACGCTTTACAGACTTTGGCCGACGGAAAGTCCATCTCGGTTAGCGGCAATATCTCGCACGGTTCGTCCGTGAGGAACTGCCGCGCACCGTCGTCGATCCACTGGCGTACAATATCGAGTTGACACGGGGTGAGCCAATCGTGAGGGTCGGTCGGCATCTCAGGCTCTGCGGGCAGTCGAGAATGCTTCTCGCCGCGAGCGTTCCAGAGGACCTGGGTATAAAAGCTCGATTTGCCCGAATTGCCGGGCGTTATGGTTTTCTTACCATCTTCGTTCTTGGCCGCGAGAATCGCCTGATGGCTCGTCAAATCGAAAGTCTCGCCGCCCGCGCGGTGACATCCGGCGCACTTGGACATGACGAGCAGATAGACATCCGGCCAGTTGGCGTCATACGGACTCGCACGACGCGCCACCGTGTGCGGCGTTGCCCAAGCGAGGCGCGAGCTGCACAGCGCTAGTCCCGCCGCAATCAGCGGCAGCAGAACGGTGTATGGTAGACGATCTTGTATCTTGGGCCGACGGTCCATCGTCGCGCGTGCCTCCCGTGCTACGTTATAAGATCACTTCGTTGGGACGGAGGCCTCGTGGTTCGCGCAACTGCTCGATGCGCCGCCTCGCCCAATTCGTTGATCATGCCAATCCGTGTATCGTGAGCTGACCTGTGATCGCCAAGCGATTAGTGCGCGCCCGGGCATCCTCAGGTGACAGATTTATCGGAACAACCGAGCCCGTGACTTGTTTCTTCCGGGTGCGAGTGTCGCGACACAGACGACCGCTGGATGCGGAGTATCACCAACAGCCCGAACAGACCGTACGGCGTGCATCTTCCCAACACAGAGTGGCTTTTCCGGCGGTGCGAGCACGAAAAACTTGCCGCACGCTGCCCTATCTTGAACTACGTTTTCAGGATAGACCGTGCCGTCTGCGGCGACTTTACAGCGCTGCGTAGCATTGCGATCAGGCGAGTTATCATCAGTTTGGTAATACGACCGTCGAACTGATCGCTACAACCTGCGTAACACGTTAAAGAGACCCAGCAATAACTTTCCACCAAATGACGTCGGGCACCGCCTGCGACATTGACAGATTGTCGCTGCACCGGTCTAACAGAACTATGCTTTTCTTATCTCGCTTTCCTGCGAAAAACCCGATTAGGGAGTAAACCAAAATGCACACATCAAACAACCGACTCACCGCCCTGCTGGTCGCCTCGGCTGCGATCGTCATCATGACCGCTTCGGCCCATGCTGATTTGCCGGTGTTGCGAACCTCCTCCATTCGATTCAACTCGGGCTGTACGTCCTGTGGCAGCCCGACGCAGGCTGCCGCTTGCAATAGCTGCGCCTCGCAACCTGTTGCGGTCGCCGCCCAACCGGCATTTGTTGCTCAGCCGATTGCGGTTGCAGCACAATCGACCTATGTGCCGTTGTTTCGCCGTCGCTGGACATGGCCTACCTCGCTGACGCCGTCGGGCTTGGGCTTCGCTCCGGCCTCGGCGTGTGGCACTTGTGCACCCCAGGTTGCCTGTCAGCCGGTTTGCCAGAAGGTCTGTCGCTATGTGCCTCAGACTTCCTATCGCACCACCTATTGCCGCCAGCCGGTCACGGTCTGTCGAGCGGTTCAGATGCGCGATCCCTGCACGGGCTGCCCCAAGACCGTGATGCAACGAACGACCGCCTACCGAGTCGTCGCTCGTCGCACTCCATACACGACCTATCGCCCGGTCTACACGACCGTCTGCAGCAAGCCGGCCTGTAGCCCCTGTGCAACCGGCGCTTGTGCGTCGGGCACGTGCAGCACGGGATCTTGTGCCTCTGGTGCTTGTGGCACAGGCATCGCCGCAAGCGGAAACATTCCGGCACAGAACTTCAAGATCGAAGCCAAGAAGCCGACGCCAGCCCCGGCCAAAGCCAAGACCAACGACGTACACGAAATGAAAGAGGTGCCGGCCGCCAAGCCGAATCGCAGCATCCCGAAGGCCAGCCCGGCCTCTTTGCCGCGCCTCAATAATCCTCGCGATCAGGTCACCCAGAAACACCCGCCGGTCGTCAAGGTGGCTCATCACGAGCCGATCGCCCCGCAACGCGCCGACGACAGCGGCTGGGAAGCCGCCCGCTAGGACGACGGACGCTCTGCGTTTTTTCGTCGAGTCAAAAACAGAAGACCCACGCCACCCGCCCGAATCGCCCTCAAGAGCGTTCGGGCGGGTTTTTTTATTTTCCCCTTGACCCGTTTCGCGGGCGCGTCCACGCACCCCTCTTGCTCAGTGATTCTCCATCTTCTCATTCCTATCGAACACTCACACACCATCGCTAAAACAAAACCCCCCGCCTCGCTCGACAAGTCACAACTCCGCTAGTCGCAACAGGTTGCGACGCTAAATGATCACACGCATCGGTTTCCCGATTTGAAAAGTCGATCGGTGTAAGAACTTTGTTCTTGCGTTGCAGAATGTCATGACTTGTTGCTCGCCAAATAATTTGCATCACGTTTTCGCATTTTGATCCGGTTTCCTGCATTTCCTGCTTACCACACAAAACCGCCTTCTTTTCAAACACCCTCTGAATCAAGCCGCCGACTAGTCAAACGCCCCTAGATCGACCCCCAATTGTGCTCGTGAACGCGCCTAGCGGCGCTCGGCAAGACCACGAAAAAATCTGCTGATCGGCCGAGATTGTGCTGTTTTACTGGCATGTCCAGGCCAAACCGCCAAAGTCTCGATCAGTGCCGGCGAGCGACTCATCACCGAAACCCAACAACGCGCAATGGGGGCATGCAATGTGACATGCAATTTTGTTAGCGCTGGCCCGACGCGCTAGTTGATCACCGATAGGGGACATGATAGCCTGCCGTGTGCGCTTGGAGTGTCGCGTGACGAAGGACAAAGTCTACGCGACGTCGGCCGATCGCATGTCATGGGACATGGATACGGACGACCGGAGCCGCCGACGGTGGTGAATGAACGGGCCAATCGCCTGTCCAGTATCTCTGTCATATCGGAGGCAACGTAGAACACCCTCTTTTCTTGCCGAGGTGCCGCGGGAGGTGATCGGCGCAACGCGAAAGGGTTCTGTCATGAAGATGTTTCTCGTGTTTTTTACTGCGGTGATTGTCACGCTGCTCTTAGCTATCGAGACGAAAGCGCAGGTCGTCACCGTTTACGACCCGGTGATTACCTACCGTGCTGTCGTGCCGAGGACGGTCTATTATCCACCGAGGACCGTCTATTACGCACCGGTCACACCCTATTACGCGCCGACGACCGTCTATCGTGTGCCGGTCAGGTCGTATTACGCGCCGGCGTATGTGCGGCCAGGGTATCCCGTGTTTCCGGGAAGGCGGTATCGTCGTGCTGCGAGATACTGGCGCAGACCGGTTGTGATGCCGTATTAGCGATCATCTCGGAGCCCTCATCGAGGCCGCGCTGATGATTTTCGTTCGGGGTTTACAGCAAAATGGCGTAGAGTCATAATCCGCTCTGGAAAATGGCGAATGAATGATGTCGCGGGACGAAAGCCGGACGACGACGTTTGTTCGGTTTGGGTTCGTTCGATTAGGCGTTATTCATTGAACCTACGGCATTTCTCATGAGCACGTCGAGCAAATCGGTTCAGGTCTCGCCGTCATCCGGCATTCGCTGGTGGCCGGTCAAGCTGTTGGCGGTGGTTGTGGTTTCGCTCGCCGTGTGGATGAAACTGTTCGGTGTGATCGAACGCGGAGTGACCAACGCGCTGATCTTTGGGCTAGGGCTGGCGAGTCTCGGTTGTCTGGCGATTTGGCTCAAGGGATTTTCTCGCATTGCCCGACGCCAACGCCGGCGTATCTTTGGCATCGCCATCGTGTTGCTTATTACGCCGATCGTGTTGTTGCGGGTCGACGACTATTCCGGCGCTATCGTGCCGGTGCTGGCATGGCGATGGTCACGACCTCTCGCCGCAGAGGTGGAGGTTCTTGACAAGAACAATGAAGTGATCGGGGTCCGTCTAACGCCGACGCCCTACGACTATCCTCGCTTTCTGGGGGCCAATCGCGACGGCATTGTTCGCGGTGTGCAACTCTCTCGCAACTGGAAAACCCGGCGTCCCGTGGAGATATGGCGACGTCCGATCGGCAAGGGATGGTCGTCGTTCGCCGTCGTGGGTGATTTCGCCATCACACAGCAGCAAGGCGACCAGGGCGAAGAGGTAGTGTGTCTTGAATTGAGGACCGGCAAGATCCGCTGGATCCATCGAGACGACGTTTATTTCCAGCCGGCCAATGCCGGAGAGAGAGTGGTCAACTTCGGTGGAGATGGCCCCAGGGCCACGCCGACGATCCACGAGGGCCGCGTTTATACGCTGGGGGCAACCGGGCTGTTGAATTGCCTCAGCGGCACAGACGGATCGGTCGTTTGGTCGAAGGACATTCTGGCCGACAACGATGCCGAGCCGCCTCGCTGGGGCGTATGCGGATCGCCGCTGATCGTCGATGAGAAGGTAATCGTTTCGGCCGGCGGTACCAACGGTAAGTCGTTGGTTGCCTATCACAATGCGACCGGCGAGCCAATCTGGAGCGGCGGCGATGATCGTGCCCACTATGGGTCGCCGACAGTCGCCGTCTTGGCGGGAGTTCGACAAGCGCTCAGCGTCAATCGATGCACGATCACCGGACACGACATGGAGACCGGCGCCGTGCTCTGGCGATACGTCACTGACAAAAACGACTACGCCACCGCCTCTCAGCCGGTCGTTCTTTCCGGTGATCGGGTGTTTGTCTCGAAAGGTTATGGCGTCGGCTGCGCGATGCTGCAGATCCGCCACGAAGATGGCCAGTGGTCGGCCAAGCCACTTTGGCGCAGCCGCAATATGAAAACGAAGTTTTCCAACGTCGTCCTGCGAGGGCACTATGCTTACGGGCTCGACGACTTGCTGCTCGGTTGTATCGACCTGAGGAATGGTAAGCGAATGTGGAAACGCCGCGGCTTTGACCATGGCCAGGTTCTGATGGTCGATGACCTTCTGCTCGTCCAGGCCGAAGACGGGCAGGTCGTGTTGCTTGAGGTGTCGCCTCGTGGGCCGCGCGAATTGGGGCGATTGGCGGCGCTCTCTGACAAGACGTGGAATAACCCAGTCGTCGCCGGGCCGTATCTTCTCGTTCGCAACAGCCGCGAGGCGGCCTGTTACGAATTGCCGACCGAACCCGTGAAGTAAGATTCATCCGAGAATATCGGGGACCCCTACTGGCAGATCTTCCTGAGAGATCAAAACGGAACCGCGGATGGACGCTGATTAACGCGGATTTTCTTGTGGACGCATTATTGGCGAAGGCCAAAACTGCCTGACGGAAAAAATGAGAAACAACAACGCCCTGTGAGAGAAACGCATCCGTGAAAATCCGCGTCTATCCGCATTCATCCGCGGTTCTTTTCCTTTTCCGTACGGTACCGTCCCGGGAAATACCGGATAAACCTAGAATAGGACGCCCCTTACTCCGTTGGCTCATGCTCTAGGAGCCAATCCTCCAGCACGACATGTTGCAGACTGGCCGCCCGTAACAACGCCGCACGCTTTGGCAACAGTTTCGCCAGCCATAACCGCCGCGCCATACCGGCAACTGCTCGAGCCCCTAGCCCGCCGACCCCAGAGGTTTGAGCCTGTACGTTTTCGGCCAATCGTCGAAACGTTGCCGGAATCAAATTCGGTTGCGGCCCGACATGAATGACCGTCTCGATCCCTAGCGACAGCGTCTGGTAAACGACGTCCCAGACCCGTTGTGGATGGTCGATCCAGCGGTGAATGATCTCGCGCCAGTTATGGTCGTTGTAGCTTTGCCGTCCCGTGACCATCGAAATGATCGGCGGTCGTGGGCGGTGCATCTCACTGGGCAGCGTCTGCATCAGCACGGCCGAGCGGTTGGGGATGTGGCGTTGCCACATGATCGGTGTGTGCAACGGCGGCCACGTGTGCGGATTCTTGCGAACGTGAAAATCCTTGCCGATTGCCTCGCGCGCGGCGTCCTTAAATCGGGCGATCGTGTCGCCTTGGCCCAACATCAAGAGCGAGTTGGGGGAAAGAATCGACGACGTGCCGATCACGCCGCGTCCCTCGCCGTTGATTCGCACGCACAGCCGATTGACGGCGTTCTGGTCAATCGCGTCGCCTCGCGAAAACACCACGCCCATCACCACATCGTCGGCCAACTCAGCACAGTCGCGACAGAGAGCAAGCGGTATTTGCAATGCGTCCTTCATCGCGGTCAGACCACCGACACACAGGGCCGTGATCTCGCCCAGGCTGTAGCCGTACATCACCTTGGCCTTGCAGAGGTCGACGCCGAAATGTTCGCGAAGCAATTCGACCTGCGCAAGCTCGACCGCTACGATCATCGCCACTGCTTCGTCGTAGGTGGCCAGCGAGGTCTCTTCCTCTCGCTCGACCCGCGAAATGAGATCGACCTGGCGGCCCACCGCCTCGCTGCAAATGGCCGACGCCTCGGTCAGATATCGCTGCACCGTGGGGCGATAGACCCCGTGGCGAAGCAACTCCGGGGTGCGTCCCAGATTAGTCACGTTGTAGCCGCGAAACGCGACTGAAGACTTAGCGAGGCGGTCTTGGAGATCGTCGATCATCGCGCTAAGGGGCCTCTCTGGGGACGGGTCGGATCATCATACCGGACGCCGCACCGGGACGCTGCGCGAATTTGGCCAGTGCAGTGCGCCTTGCCGGTCGCCCAAACGCCAGTTACAACGAACAACAGAGCGTGGTTTCCTATCAGTTCTATTTCCCGGCGCTATCCAGCAATGAGCCAAATTAAGCAAGAACTCGCTGGCCAAACGATCGTCGTCACCGGATCGTCCAGCGGCATCGGTCGGGCAATCGCGATCGAACTAGCCGGCGCGGGCGCCGATGTGCTGGTCCACGCCCGCTCCAACCGTCAGGGGGCTCAAGAGACGGTCGATGCGATCAAACACGCCGGCTCGCAGTCTCACGCAATCCTTGCGGATCTAGCGGACCCGGCGGGCCAGGACAGATTGGTGGAAGAGGCGTGGGGCTGGCGAGGGTCGGTCAACGTGTGGATTAACAACGCCGGTGCGGACGTGTTGACCGGCGAGCAACAGCAGACATTTGAGCAAAAATTGCAGCAACTGCTCGAGGTCGATGTTACCGCCACACTGCGTTTGTCGCGCGATGCGGGGCAGCGAATGAAACAGCAGGGTCACGGCATCATCCTCAACATGGGATGGGATCAGGCCGAGGTGGGAATGGAGGGCGACAGCGGAGAGATGTTTGCCGCCGCCAAGGGTGCCGTCATGGCCGCTACGCGAAGTCTCGCGCGTTCGCTCGCCCCAGAGGTTCGCGTCAACTGCCTGGCACCTGGCTGGATTCGCACAACCTGGGCCAAAGGTGCTTCACAGGCATGGCAGCAGCGAGCTGAGAAGGAATGCCTCCTCGGCCGCTGGGGCGAGGTCGAGGATGTGGCTCGTACGGCCCGATTCCTTTGTTCGCCGGCGTCATCGTTCATCACCGGCCAGATCATCGCGGTCAACGGGGGATTCGCCGGGCCGTCGACTTCATGACGCTCGATGAATCGAACAACACAGTTTCGTTGCACTACGTCTTATGACACGACAACACGTTCATTTCGTCACTGGCCGGCTCGCCGAGCACTCGTTGCGCAATGTGCTGACGACCATGAGCGAAGAGGCTCAGTTCGAGTTCTCGATCAGTGTACTGCCAATCACAGTCGCCGCGTTGATGACCCCGGAGTGGATCGCCAAGCGAATCAGTCCGCCACCGCACGTCGATCGGGTGTTGGTCCCTGGCTACTGCGAAGGTGATCTGGCGAGCGTCGCCAAAGCGGCCGGTGCGCCGGTTGAGCGAGGCCCGCGCGACTTGCGTCAGTTACCGGCATTTTTCGGTCAGCCAAATGCGAAGGCGACCGACTACGGTGACTACGACATCGAGATCATCGCCGAGATCAATCATTGCCCCCGGCTTTCGCTGTCCGAGATTCTGGCTGAAGCATCGCAGCTTAAGGCCGATGGCGCGGACGTGATCGACGTTGGCTGCGATCCGGGAACCCCTTGGGCTCAGGTCGGCGAAACCGTGCGAGCACTTCGAGACACTGGCCATCGGGTCTCGATTGACAGCTTCGACCCGAAAGAAGTGAGTAGTGCAATCGAAGAAGGTGCGGAGCTGGTTTTGTCGGTCAATTCGTCAAATCGCGACGCAGCGAGAGATTGGGGGTGCGAAGTCGTTGCGATTCCCGACGACCCGGAGTCGCTCAGTGAACTGGATACAACGATCGAACTGCTGGCCAAACATGGCATCCCTCTTCGGATTGATCCGGTACTGGAACCGATAGGGTTTGGGTTCGCGGCGAGCCTGGGGCGATATATCGAGGTCCGCCGTCGTTACTGTGATGCCGAGATAATGATGGGCATCGGCAATCTTTCGGAACTGACCGACGCGGACTCGGCCGCGATCAACGTAACGTTACTGGGGATTTGTCAGGAACTCGGCATCCGCAGCGTACTGACCACCCAGGTTATTCCGTGGGCTCGCTCTTCGGTCAAGGAATGTGATCTGGCACGACGGTTGGTCTATCACGCCATCACACAGAAAACGCTCCCCAAGCATCTCGAACCTGGCTTGATCATGCTGCGCGATGAACGTGCGGTGCAGATCACCACGGACGAGTTGGACCAACTCGCCGAGGCGATCAAGGACAACAACTATCGCCTGTTTGTGGCTGACGAGAAGATTCACTTGGTGTCCGCCGGCCTTCATCTGGTGGACGAGGATGCATTCGTCTTATTTGATCGCTTGCTAAAGACTGGGCCGACGAACGTTGACGCAGCGCATGCGTTTTATCTTGGTTACGAGTTGGCCAAGGCGACGACCGCGAGAACCCTGAGCAAGAACTATCAACAGGACGAATCGCTTGATTGGGGACTGTTGACCGAACCTGAAACGTCGCATCGGCTGACTCGCACTCGCCCAAAACGTCCCGCGCGAGGCGACGACGCATGACCGACGCCGCCTCGTCTGCCGTGATCGAAGAAATCACCCCGCCCGATGTCGAGCAGGTATTCGGCCGGCTCAGCCAGCAGCCGCATTGCCTGTTTCTCGATAGTGCACTGCGACACGAGACACTCGGGCGGTATTCGTTTCTGGCCGCTGATCCGTTTAAGTTGTTGAGTCTGACGACCGATCATGCCGACCCGCTCCGTGAATTGGACGCATTGCTCGCCCCCTTGGCGACCGATACGTTGCCGGACTTGCCGCCGTTTCAAGGAGGAGCTGCCGGACTGCTCAGTTATGACTTGGGCCGAAGTTTAGAACGGGTGCCGCTGCCACGTCACGACGAGTTTGCATTGCCGGCGCTCACCATCGGGCTCTATGACGTTGTTTTGGCGATTGATCACCAAGACGATCGAGCGTGGATCATCTCGCAAGGATTTCCAGAAACAGAACTCTCTCGGCGCCGACAACGAGCCGAACAGCGAGCCGAGTGGATGCGCCGCATCGTGTGCGAATCCGATGCGGCAGATCATGCTCGCGTTTCGCCGCCCGGCACGATCGTTGGCGCTTCGGCCCTGGCACCCCAACATCCGCTCAGCGGATGGGACGATCTGACCAGCAATTTCTCTCGCGAGGGATATTTGCAAGCGGTCCAGCAAGCGATTGATTACATCTACGCTGGCGATGTGTTCCAGGTAAATATGTCGCAGCGCCTGCTTCATCCGGCGCGCGACAACTCTCCGGCACTCTATCGCCGTCTGCGACAACGCAATCCGGCCACGTTCGCGGGCTATTTTGATCTTGGCCAGCAGCAGATCGTCAGTGCCTCGCCGGAACGATTCGTGCGGATCAACCATCGCCACGTCGAAGCACGACCGATCAAGGGGACCCGCCAGCGGCTCGACCAACCAGAGGCCGATCTGTTCGCCGGCGATGATTTGCAGCAGAGCGAAAAGGATCGAGCTGAGAATGTAATGATTGTCGATCTGTTGCGTAACGATCTTTCGCGGGTCTGTAAGCCCGAGAGCGTGAACGTGCCGCAGCTTTGTGGCCTCGAGGTCTACGAATATGTGCAACATCTCGTTTCGTCGGTCGAAGGAGAATTGCGAGACGACGTGAGCGCGGTCGACGTACTTCGGGCGGCCTTCCCCGGCGGCTCGATTACCGGAGCGCCCAAAGTGCGAGCGATGGAGATCATCGCCGAGCTCGAACCGACCGCCCGGGGCGCGTATTGCGGATCACTGGGGTATCACGGCTTTGACGATACGCTAGACACCAGCATCTTAATCCGCACAATAACCGCGGGAGGTGGCTGGTGGCAGTTGCCGGTCGGCGGCGGCATCGTTGCCCAATCGTCGCCCGAAGACGAGTACCAAGAAACCTGGCACAAAGCCGAAGGGATGTTGCGGGCCCTGCGACCATGATTCTGCTGATCGACAACTACGACAGTTTCGTCTACAACCTCGCTCGATATTTCGAGCGTCTGGGGCAGCCGACGCAGGTGGTCCGCAACGACGCAATTACGGTCGACGAGGCGAAGCAGATCGCACCCGATGCGATCGTCCTGTCACCAGGGCCATGTACACCGGCCGAGGCGGGGTGCTGCATCGAATTGGTACAGGCATTCCATGCGAGCACGCCAATGCTCGGCGTTTGCCTGGGGCATCAGGCAATCGCCGCGGCGCTGGGCGGGCGAATCGTTCGGGCTCGGCAGCCGATGCATGGTCGCACTTCGTTGGTGACACACGATGGACAGGACGAGTTCCAGGGATTGCCCAACCCGCTCTCAGCATGTCGTTATCATTCGTTGGTGGTCGAAGAGGCGTCGCTGCCGGAATGTCTGGGAGTAACAGCCCAGTCGGACGACGGCGAGGTCATGGCACTTCGTCACCGCAGTTTGCCGGTTGTCGGGGTCCAATTCCATCCCGAGTCGA
>Ga0114996_10005339_pt1 | contig 15135 bp, 14 predicted proteins | sample ArcticOcean_MG_C_4_FD_87039 | JGI IMG/M metagenome (GOLD analysis project Ga0114996, IMG submission 87039) | Marine microbial communities from western Arctic Ocean - ArcticOcean_MG_CB4_134 | ecosystem: Environmental > Aquatic > Marine > Oceanic | place: Arctic Ocean: Canada Basin | collected...
CATCCACCTGTCCCGCTGACGGCCCGCCACCCCTTGGGAGGACAAGTGACCGCTGCTGCAAGCTAACGCTACACCACGGCCGGTGCTGCACGCATCTAAGCTGCTTGCTCTCCCACGCTTCGCTTGGTGAATACTATTTCCACCATAATCCGCAGAGAATCTCAGTTCCCCCTCACACCTGCGCTGCTACGGAGGACAGGTGGTCAGTAAGCCAGAGGCAGACGGCAAACAGAACGGCCGGCCCTGCTGATTCAGGAGCGACGCTGGGAGACGGCGAAGGCGCTCAGGAGGAGGGCGCCTACCAGATGCAACAGCAGGTTGGGCCAGAGGAGGAGGACGCCGATAGCGGCGGCGGCGGCACGGCCGACGATTCCGACGGCGACTCGCCAGTGGCCTTCGAAGGCGACGGCGAGGGCGAAGAGTCCGAGCGTTCCGGCGATGGCCGTCTCCGGAGCTTCCCACCAGGCCCCTTCCAGCAACAGCGGCGAGTAGCAGAAGAGGAGGGGGATGATGTAGAGGCCCTTGGCGATTTTCCAGGACTGCATCCCGGTTGCCAGCGGATTGCTCCCTGCGATTCCGGCGGCGGTGTACGCGGCCAGGCAGACGGGCGGTGTTACGTTGGCGTCCTGCGAGTACCAGAAGATGACGAGGTGGGCGGCCAAAAGCCCTGCGCCCAACTGCATAAGGGCGGGGGCCGTCAGTACCGCCAGGACGATGTAGGATGCGGTAACCGGGAGGCCCATTCCCAATATCAGAGATGCAGCCGCGACAAGAAGAATGGTGAGCAGCAGGCTGCTGCCGGCGGTGGCCGTTATGAGAAGCGAAAACTTGATGCCGATGCCCACCAGCAGTACGACGCCGACGACGATGCCTGAACAGAGGAGGATGACGCCGGTGGTGACCATGTTGCGCGCGCCCAGTTCCAGCGCGTCGAGAATGTGGCGGACCCCCATGCGGGAGTCTTTTCTCAGCCAGCTCGACGCGACAATGGCGACGATGCCGACACCCGCAGCATAAGTGGGCGTATATCCGACCATCAATAATACGATGAGGACGGCGATGGGTATAAAGAAATTCCACCCCTCCTTCAGAACCGTGCCAAACACCGGGATCTCGCTAGGATCGAGCGGGCGAATGCCGATCTTGTAGGCCCGTATGTGAACGAAGAAGACGACGCTGAGGAAGTACATGATGGCGGGCAGGAGGGCGGCGGCGATGATGGTGAGGTAAGGAATCTGAGTCCACTGACTCATGATGAATGCGCCCGCGCCCATAATGGGCGGCATCAACTGCCCGCCGGTTGACGCCGCGGCTTCCACCGCTCCTGCGAAGGTGGGTGAGAAGCCGACTCGTTTCATCATGGGGATGGTGAGAGACCCGGATCCTACGGTATTTGCGATGGCGCTGCCTGAGATGGAGCCGAGCAGGCCGCTGGCCAGTACGGCCATTTTACCGGGCCCGCCCACGGTGCGACCCAGGAGGGAGAGGGCCAGCCGCAGCAGGAATTCACCTGCGCCCGAGCGGAGCAAGAATGCGCCAAAGAGGACGAAGAGGAAGACGAAGGTGGACGAGACGGTGGCAATGGCGCCAAAGATGCCGTCAGGAGCAAAGTACATCCGGTATAGAAGACGTTGAAGCGTAACTCCCGGGAAAGCGAGCATGCCGCCGATGAGTTTGCCCCAGTAGAGGGCGTATGTGAGGAAGAGGACTGACAGGATAGGGATGAAGCTGCCCGAGGTGCGTCGAGCGGCTTCCAGGACAAGGAGAATGGCCAGGGCCGCGAAGACCAGATCGACCGTGTTGGTAACCTCGTTCCGGTCGTGGAGAGCGCCTTCGAAGAAGGGGATGTAGAGGGCGGCAGAAACGGCAAGGAGAGCGAGCGTGCCGTCGAGGGCGAGCCAGCGGTTGGAGAGGGCTTTTCGGGCGGGCGGGAAGATGAGGAAGGCCAGCAGGACAAGGAACCCGAAGTGGAGGGCGTTGCGATCGCTTTCCGGAAGCACGCCGACGGTGTTCACCCAGAGATGAAAGAGAGAGGCCGCAACAGAGACAACGGTGACGACCAGACGCCAGCGTCTTGTGAGAGTCCTCTGGGAGGAGACGGCTTCGTCCGTGGTTTCGATTGGAGTCAAGGGACCACGAGGCGAGAGCCAGAAGCACCGACCGACAGCCAACACCCGATGCGCAGCTTCCAATTGGCGCACATCATTGGGCTACGTCCCAGGAGTCGGGGATGGAAACGCCCTGTTCGCGATAGTAGCGGGCGGCTCCAGGATGGATGGGAACAGCGAGCCCTTCGACGGCCTTTTCCAGAGACATTACGGTGGTTGCTTTATGAATGTTTTGGAGGTAGTGGAGGTTTTCGTAGAGCGTCCGAGTGATATCGTAGACCAGGGCTTCGTCCAGATCGGATGTGCAGACCAGGATGTTGGGCTGGGCGATGGTCTGGACGGGAGCGGATTGCCCGGGGTATGTGTTGGGAGGCAGCGTATGGCGCGTCCATACGGGGTAAGCTTCGCGGACAGACGCCAGCTGGGCCTCTGAGAAGGACATGATGGTGACGTTTCCGGCGCCGAGTTGAGCAAAGGCCTGGGTGACGGCGGCTACCGGCGGCCCTGCCGGGATGCTGGCGCCCCTGATCCGGCCGTCCATCATCGCCTGGGCCGATGGCCCGTAGCCGAGGTACTCCGGCTCCAGGTCGGTCTCAGGGTTGATGCCAAGAGCCTCGAGAATGACACGCGTGGAGCCCTCCGTTCCGCTGCCCCGCTTCCCGATGGAGTATCGCAGGCCAGATCCCTTCAGGGATTCGATTCCCGTGCCGCTGCCCGTCGAGAGGAAGTGTTCGACGTTCCGCCAGAGCATGCTGATGGATCGCAATTCCGAAAAGGGACGGTCTTTGTAGATGCCGACGCCCCGCCATGCCATGGCTCCGTACAGGCCCTGGAGGATGGCCAGTTGGGATTCACCGCCTTGCAGCATCTGAACATTCTCAGCGGATCCGGCGGACGTGATGGCTGACGCGGCGACATTTGGCTGGAGCCGCATTGTAAGGAGTGTGCCGATTCCGACGCCAACGGGATAGTACGTGCCCCCTGGTGTGGCGGTGGCAATGATGAGGCTATGGCCGCCGTTGGATGATTCGCCTGCGCAACCGGCAAGCGATATCAGCGCGAGAAGCAGGCTCAGGATGGTTCTGCGTACCGGGAATGGCACAAGCGGCCCCCAACTGGGTGACGTGAACAGGATGCTCAAACGAGGTATCTAAATACGGCCTGAGTGAGGACCAAGCAAGGGGAATCCGACGTCTTTCGAGCAGCGATTCCGCCTGCTTGACAGGCGTGGTTACGGCCTCTATACTTCTGATGTACAACACGTTGCATCAATCCGCGGAGATCCGAAACGGCCATGTGCAGACGCCGCGTTTCATCGTCCATCCTCATTCTCCTGAGCCTCGTCGCGGTGGCCTCCTGCTCTCGTGGCGATGGCTATGAGATGCTGGCGGAGGCCTATTCGCTTGAACAAGACGAGAAATCCGAGATTGCGCTGGAACGGTTCGCCGAAGCTGCCTCGGTTTTCCCCGATCCTTACCTGAAGTCAGAGCTCGCGGCCGCCTACGTGAGACGTAGGCGCTTTGACGACGCTGTTGCCCTGCTGGAGGAGGTGCTCGACGAGGAGCCGACCTTCGTGGACGGCAGTCGTCATCTGGCAGCCGCCTACGCAGGAATGCACGATGTGCCGGCCGCTATCCAGGTGCTGGAGAACCTGTCTGCGGCTGCACCGGGTCTTCCACGCGTCGAGGGAGATCTGATCCATCTGTACATGACGGAAGATCTCCTCGACCTGGCCGCGGAGCGTCTTCTGGGAGTCACGCAGCAGCATCCGGAGGAGCGTTGGGCGCATCTTCAGTTGGGGCACCTCTATTTCCAACTGCGTGCATTCGACCAGGCGCTGGACTCCTACCGGGCCCTCCTGGAACTGAACCCGAACGATGCGTACGCGTACGCCGCCCTGGGGAACACCCACTATGAGATGAGGGAGATCGACGCGTCGATAGCCACTTATCAGAAGGCCATCGACCTGAACCCTCGCGACCATCGCAGCATGAATAACCTCGCCTGGGTGTTCGCCATGGAGAGTATCCGCGTACAGGATGGCGTTCGGCTCTCGCGGCGCTCCCTTCGCCTTCGTCCCGGATCGCCGACCTACCTGGATACGCTCGCTGAACTGCATTTCAAGCAGGGGGACGCGACACGAGCCCTGGGCTTGATCGAGCGTGCCCTGAAGGTGGCAGACGAAGAAAACGCATCGCTTGTTGAGCACTTGAAGCGTCAGCAGGCGAGGTTTCTTGCGGCAGGGCAGGGAAGGGTGTGAAAGGCAGCGGTCAGTTGTCAGGGGTCAGAAGGCAAAGTCTACGGCGGCTAAGGCAGTTGTCAGGTAGGAAGAGTCTACGGCGAAAAGCGGTCGACAGATGCGGCGTGATGGCAACAGGCGCGCTCTGCGATTTCTGTGAGTTGAATCTACCGAGAGACCCTTATGGCTGAAGAACCTCCAGACGAAGCGGCGGGAGAAGTACTGCCGCCTCCACCAAAGCCTACTCGCTACATCACTCTGATCATCCTCATCATGATCCTGGAGGCTGGGGGTGGATATCTCTTCCTCGACTACATGATCCCGGCCCGAGAGGTGGCCCATGTGGTGGCCAAAGTAGAGGTGGAGGTAACGCCAAGTTACGTCAAGCCCGCTTTCTTTGATGGCTTCGCGGATATGATCGTTAATCCGGCAGGCGCCAGCCGGCAGATGCTGGTGATGTTTTCGATGTCGCTGGAACTGGGGGTCGGCAGTCGGGAAGAGGCGGCGCTTGAGGAGCTTGAGTTCAAGCGGGATTTCCTGTGGGACAAGGTTCTTCAGCAGTTGGAGCGGCTCCCAATCAAGGAGATCCGCGATCCTGAAAAGACCAAGTTTAAGGCGACGGTCATCAAAGCTGTGAACGACGAGCTCCGAAACGGGTCGATTGTAGGCGTCTATATCACCAAGTTCGTACTTCAATAGGCACTGCGATGGGAGATGTTCTCGTTCCGACACGTCCTGATCCCGAATGGGGAAGAAGACCGTCTCAATTTTCGGAATTTGAGTTGTCTTCAGAGACGCTCTCGGGACTTCCGATATTCCAGACTCTCACTCCCACCGAATTGCAGAGTGTCGATCGGATCGTCCACCACAGGCATTTCGTTACCGGTGAAGTGATCTTGCGTGCCTGGGTGGAACGGTCTGGGCTGTATGTTATTCAGCGGGGGCTCTGCCACGTGGTTCGCCCGGGCTCCGAAGATGAAGGGCCGAGGGTGGTGGGGGAGCTGGTGCAAGGTGATCTCCTGGGCGAGTTTTCACTTCTGGATCGATCGCCCAGGACGACGACCATCGTTGCCGCAGAGCCGTGTGATCTGTTGGGCTTCTTCCGCCCGGATCTAATGGAGCTTATTGAAACGGAGCCTCGGACGGGGTTCAAGATTCTGCATCAGCTATCGAAGATCATGGCCCGGTCGCTTCGCGACGATCTCGTTCATCTTCGGATAAACCGGAAGCAGTTGAGCAAACGGCAGGATGCGGAGGATCTGGTGCATCCCTAGGTTCTCCCAACACTTCCCGAAGACGGCAAGACTACGAAGGAAAAAGGGCAGTGAAGACCGTGCAGCTGGTTGCTCGGGTTTGAGCGCGGCTCTATATTCCGGGTAATGGCGCTCCGAGGGGCAGGTAAACGGAGCCTGACAGCTTTCTGACTACACCAAGATGGGAAAGGATTGATGGGACGATGACGACGATTGAACATATCCACGCACGAGAAATCCTGGACTCCCGCGGAAACCCCACGGTTGAAGTGGACGTCTTCCTCACAGATGGCACGGTTGGCCGGGCGGCAGTCCCCTCCGGGGCATCAACCGGGGAGCACGAGGCCGTGGAGCTTCGAGACGGTGACGCCAAGCGGTACCTGGGAAAGGGCGTGCTCAAGGCCGTCCGGAATGTGAATGAAAAGATCGCTCCCGTCATTTGCGGGATGGATCCGTCGGACCAGATAGCGGTGGATGGTCGGATGTGTGACCTGGATGGAACGCCGAACAAAGGCAAGCTGGGCGCCAACGGAATCCTGGGCGTATCGCTGGCGTGTGCACACGCGGCGGCCGCCGCCTACGGAATGCCGCTGTACCGTTACCTTGGCGGCGCGTCCGCGCACCAGCTCCCGGTACCGATGATGAACATCCTGAACGGGGGAGCGCACGCCGACAGCAGCGTGGATTTGCAGGAGTTCATGGTGATGCCTGTCGGGGCCCGCAGCTTTCGAGACGCACTTCGGATGGGGGCAGAGATCTTCCACTCGCTGCGATCGGTGCTGAAGGCGGCCGGCTACAGCACTGGCGTGGGCGACGAGGGTGGATTCGCCCCGAGCCTGTCGTCGAACGACGAGGCGCTGGAGGTGATTTCGGAATCGATCAAGAAGGCAGGTCTCAGGCTTGGACAGGATGTGTACTTCGCTCTGGACCCGGCCACAAGCGAGTTCTTCGACGGCAAGCAGTACGTCTTCAAGAAGTCGGACGGATCGAAGCGGACATCGAAGCAGATGGTCGACTTCTGGGCGGACTGGGCCGATCGTTTTCCCATCGTGTCGATTGAGGATGGTCTGGCGGAAGACGACTGGGCCGGCTGGAAGACACTGACGGACCGTCTGGGCGACCGTGTCCAGCTGGTGGGCGATGACCTGCTGGTGACGAACACCGAACGTCTGAAGCGCGGCATTGAGATGGGTGTGGCCAATTCGATCCTGGTGAAGGTGAACCAGATCGGCACGCTGACGGAGACATTGGACGCAATCGAAACGGCGAAGCGGGCCGGCTACACTGCCGTGATCTCTCACCGTTCCGGCGAGACCGAAGATACGACGATTGCCGACATTGCCGTGGCGACAAACGCCGGACAAATCAAGACAGGTTCGGCATCCCGCTCTGACCGTGTGGCCAAGTACAACCAGCTGCTCCGCATCGAGGAGGAGTTGGGTGAGACCGCTGTCTATCCTGGCCCCGATGCCTTCTACAACATCGTTCGCCCGAAGGTGGGCGGCGAAGGATCGAAGAAGCGTCCTGCAAAGAAGAAGAGCACGGCGAAACGGTGAGTGATCTGCCTCTCCAGATCGCTGGTGACGGCGAGGCGCCTGAGCGGATCCTGTCTGATTCGGTGAGGGAGCGTCTGAATGCGATGTACGACAAGGTCCCGAAGGTTTCGTGCGAGTGCGACCGGCTCGGCCAATGCTGCGAATTGACGCCCGAGGAGATGGCGGCCGATTTCGCCGCGATGTACCCTCTGTTCACCGTTGAATACCTCAATATCGTAGACTACGTGAATGAGCACTTCGACGCCGACCGTCGGGAGGCGCTGGCGTCTTCATTCGAAGAACGACCTCAGCGCTGTCATTTCCTTACCGACCAGGGACAGTGCACCATCCATCCGGCGCGCCCCCTGGTCTGCCGGACGTACGGGGTGGTAGACCGGGAGATGGTGGAGGCCACGGCGAAGGAGGCTCGGGGCGAAGTGCCGTCGGCATGGGTCCGCGACTTTCTGTTTACGGAACGGCAGACCGTATGCGCACATGCTCGTCCGTTGGAGCCTGAAGCGAAGCAGGAACATGCCACGCGGATGGTGACGTTCGAGTACGAACGGGAACTCGTCGTCCTTGGACGGGAGTCGGAGGGGCTGGACGAGGAGCGCATCCAGGCGCTGGAGAAGGCGACCGGCCGTCGCGAGATCACGCGCTGGTCGTGGGGCGGCTTCAATGCGTTGATGCGGTCGCCGGGGGACTGGTTCAAGGATCATTTCCGGCGGTACTGGAAGGCGTCGTTTTTGGGAGATTGAAAAAGGAAGTGGTCAGTCGTCAGGGATCAGCGGTCAGTAGGCGGGCTCGGTCGTAGCTGGCTCCTTTGACGCATGACAACTGCTTGCGGTGGCTGAAGCCGACCGCTACATCAGGGAAGCCCATCGAAGTGGGCTCCAGGCCCATCGATGTAGCTTTTAGAATAGAGAAATAGACACACTCCGCTTTCTGACAACTGACAACTGACAACTGCCTTCCCATGCGAACGATCCTACTGAGTCAGGCGAAACCAGGTGACGAGGTGGCCATGCCGGTGATGAACGACCGGGGTATGGTCATTCTCCCGAAGGGGGCGAAGATTTCCACCCCGCTCATCGATCGGATGATGCGGATGGGGGTGGTGGAGGTTACCCTTGTGGGTGACGATCCGAACGCCCCTCCGCCCAAGACGACGGATGAGCTGCTGGAGGAACTCGACGCTCGGTTCGAGGGGGTGGAGGGCAAGGCGTTCATGAAGGAGATCAAGCGGATTGCCCGGGAGCATATTATGGAGAAAGTGGCCAAGAGCTGACAGCCTGGGCGATGAGTGAATGGGTCTCGGGGTGTCAGGGAGTGGAGCGACGGCGTGGTTGAGATAAGGTGCTTACCAGTGAGTGTTACGTGAGCGAGTCGGCAGAACCGATGGATCGGGCAGATCTCCGGCGGGTGGTGGAGAAGATTACGTCGCTGCCGACACTGCCTGGCGTGGTGACCCGGATTACGCGGATGCTGGACAATCCGGACACGACGGCGGCCGAGGTCGGGAAAGAGATTTCACAGGACCAGGTGCTGTCGGCCAAAGTGCTGAAGCTGGTAAACTCCGGGTTCTACGGGTTCTCGCAACCGATTTCGACGATCCCGCATGCGATGGTGTTGCTGGGCTTTGGGGTCGTGAAGACGCTGGTGATGTCGACGACGGTGCTGGATATGATGGCCCAGTCGATGACGGGCCTCTGGCAGCATTCCCTGGCGTGCGCCCGCGCCTGTAGTGTCCTCGCACGACACCTGGAGATGGAGGAGCCGGAAGAGATCAGTGTTACAGGGCTTCTTCACGATCTGGGGAAGGTGGTGCTGGAGCAGCATCTGAATAAGGAGTTCTTCCAGATCCGGCGGTTGGTGGAAGAGCGGAACATTCTCTTCTATGAAGCTGAAGAGGAGATTCTGGGAGCCAACCACTCCGCTGTAGGGGCGTGGTTGCTGGATCGCTGGCAGCTTCCCAGCAATATTGTGGACCCCATTCGACACCACCACGACTTCCACCCGTCAAGGCAGCATCTTGAACGCACTGCGGTCGTGCACCTGGCCGATATCCTGGTTCGGGCGGAAGGCTACGGCTTTGGCGGCGATCTCAGGATTCCGATTGTTTCGGAGCCTGCTATGCAGACACTGGGGATCAAGGCAAAAGACCTCCAGGTGATTATGGATCTGATGGCGCAGGAGATGAAGGACGTCATACGGTAAGAGATAACCGAAGCGGATAATCAAGACCGGATAATCAGGTTCAGGATCATCAGATGGACTCGAATGCCCTGAGAGATTTTCCCTGCGCCGTCATCGTTGTCGATGAGGCGCTTTCACCCCTCGCCGCAAACCGTGAGGGGATTTCTGTGTTCGGTGTGCGGGCACAGTCTGAGGATCCCGGGGAGGTGCTGGCTGACGTGAAGTCGGCTATGGAGGGGGAGGCTGAACTCGCTCAGCAGCTGAGGAGGGCGATGGGGGAAGGCGGGCGTCCGGGGCGCGTGACGGAGTTTCGCTGGGGACGTGGAGACCGGATCTACCAGGTGAGAGTCGGGCCGGCGGGGGAGGAAACGGGTGCTATTGCGTTGTTCACCGATGTGACCCAGCAGGTGAGGTTCGAAGAGACACGCGAGACGGCCCGGCGCTACCTGGAGGACATCCTCAACAATATCCAGGCCGGCGTCGTTGTGATGAACAGGGACATGCGAATCACGAACATGAACCGAGCGCAGGAGGAAGTCCTTCACCGGATGGAGATCTGGATAAACTGGATCGAAGCGATCGGTATGCCAATCGATGAACTGCTGACGAAGGACGCCGATCTTCCGTGGGAGGAGATCCGTGTTCAGGTTCTGGAGAAGGGTGAGACGTACACGGCTCCCAAGCGCATCTACACGACGCCGGATGGCGACACGATCCTGACACTGGAGTTGACACCGCTGCGCGACCAGCAGGGCGAAGTGATCGGGGCAGTGCAGGTGACGGAAGATGTGACGGAGAACGTGAGGCTTGAGGAAGAGCTGCAGGCGGCCGAGCTCGTCGCCGAGCGATTGGAGGCGATCCGGGAGACGGCAGTAACGGTGAACCACGAGATCAACAATCCGTTGATGAGTATTCTGGCGACAGCTCAGACACTGCTGATGGCGCCGAAGGGCCTGGACGCTGCAATCGAGAAGAAGCTGAAGCGGATTGAGACGGATGTGAAACGGATTGCCGAGGTGACGAAGCGGCTGCGGACGGCGGAGGGGTTGAAGAGCGAAGAGTATATCGCCGATGGGCCGAGGATGATTGACATTGGGGAGATAAGCGAGGCAGATGAGGCGGGACAAGGGTGATTATCAGGAGCGGATGAAGATAGGGCGATAATCAAGGGCGGGATAATCAGAGGCGGATGAGGCGACGCGGGTATTGTCCATTCGTATGGATAATAGAAGCACTGAGCTTCTGCTTTTGTCGCAGGGCGGGAGCCCTGCGTGAGGGAATTGGGGGGGTAAGCAGAAGAGAGCCCTGCTCAGATCCTTACGTAGACCTTGTTCTTGTCGAGCCAGTAGGTGACGTACCAGAGGCCCATCCAGACCGTGAGACCCAGTGCGATGCCCGAGCCGATCTCGCCCGTCCAGCCAAACAGGGCTCCGACAAACGGCGTGGCGATCTGTTCGATGATGCGGGTGCCTCCGACGTGCCAGAAGAGGTAGATGAAGAGAGGGTTCTTGCCGACGATGGTGAAGAAGGGGACGCACCTGTCGTGGCCGCGGACGTCGATGATCCAGTAGCAGAGGGCGAGTGCCAGGAGCGACCACCCGCCGCTGGCGAGTACGAACGTTGTCGTGGCTATACGCTTGACGATTGGCGTTACGGAGTCGAGGCCGTAACCGAGGGCGAGAAAGACGAGCCCGCCGACAACGAGGGCCTTGATCTTTTCGGATGACGAACGGTTGACCATCAGGATCTGTCCGGCGCAGACGCCCCAGATGGTATGGGCGGCCGTTGGCAGGGCATTCAGATTGATCCAGTGGCCGCCTGACAGTTTTCCTCCGATGACGAGATCGAGCCAGGCGCCGATGTTCTTGTCGGGCGTGAAGGCCTGGTTGAAACCGGCGACTGGGAATCCGCGAAAAAGGAGTTCGGTAAATGCGAGAATGACGAACGAGGCGACGATCTGAACCCGGATGGGGGCCCGCATCAGGAGGAAGGCGATGAGGTAGGTGACCGAGAGCTGCGACAGGACGTTCTGGAAGTGAAAGACGATGCGGCCCGAATCCTTGCACGCAAGCGCCCAGCCCAGGAACAGAAGCAGAAAGGCGCGGCGGAGGGCGTGGTTGAGCAGTTGAGAGTCCGAGTGGCCCTTACGCCGCCGGTTGGCTACGGAGAAGGGAATGGCGACACCGACGATGAACATGAAGAAGGGCTGGATGAGGTCCCAGAAGAGGAGGCCGTTCCATTCGTGGTGTTCCAACTGGTAGCCGATGAAGCCGAGGAAACCGCCCTCGAGTTCCGGAGCGCGCAGCATGCCGAACAGTCCGGTGCCGCCGCCGATCAGCAAGAACATGGTGAGGCCGCGGTAAAAGTCTAGGGAGACGAGGCGGTCGGAAGCCTCCGGAGGCTGATTCGGGATGTCACTCATTTGGGTCTCCTGACGCGAGTGCCGGGATCCAATAGACAATACGCAGTGAGCAATACGGAATGGAGAAGGAGAGGAAAGTTCATCGGAGAGCATCGACGTTGATGCGTGATTCAAATGTACGCACAAGATCGGGAAGCGAGTCAGGATTCTCGACGTGAGGCAGTGTGCCCAGAGAAGGGACGCCCGACAGCCTGGTGACGACGTCCGGGCTCGTGGACGCGGCGACCGCATCAGCGTTCGGTTCCGTCGTGTTGTAGATGACGCCGAGGACGTCGAGGCCTCGGGCGCGTGCGGCTTCTGCTGTGAGGAGGGTGTGGTTGATGGTGCCCAGAGCGGCGCGAGCGACGATGAGGAGGGGGAGGCTGAGTTGGACGGCGAGGTCGGCGATGGTGACGTGGTTGGAGAGGGGGACGAGGAGGCCGCCGGCGCCTTCAACAATGAGGAGGTCGTGGCGATCGGAGAGGCGGGTGTACGCGTCGACGATGAGGTCGAGGTCGATGGTGACGCCTTCTCGTTCGGCGGCGACGTTCGGCGAGAGAGGCTCTTTCAGACGAATGGGGCTGACGAGCTCAAGAGGGTCCCTGACGCCGGCGGCTTCGATGAGCACCCGCGCGTCTTTGTCGCCACCGGCGCTGACGGGCTTCATGACGCCGACGTCGATGCCGCGCCCTCGGAAGAGGGCGGCCATGGCCGAGGCGACGAGAGTTTTTCCGACGCCGGTGTCGGTGCCGGTTATGAAGAAGGAGGTCATCGAAGAGCAGGGGTACGGGGCAGAACAAGAGGGGTAGAGGGTACGGGGTACAGGGGTAGCGAGATTGCCACGGGTCCCTGCGGGACCCTCGCAATGACAGGCAGGGGCTGGGGGGTGGGGGTTGGGGGAAGGCGGAAGGCGGGGAGCATGGGTTAGGAATTCGGGAGGACGAAGGTGATGGATTTTTGGGTGACGTCGAGGAGGAAGTCGAGGTCTTCGTTCGAGATAGTCAGGGGTGGCATGAGGACGATCGTACCACCGAGCGGACGGAGGAGGACACCCAGCTCGCGGGCGTGGCCGCAGACGCGGGCGCCGATGAGGTCGTCGGGAGGGAAAGGGCGACGGGACGAGCGGTTGGCGACGAGCTCTACGGCGGCGATGAAGCCTCGTTGACGGATGTCTCCGACGTGGTCGATCGAATCGAAACGTTTCAGGCCTTCGGCCAGGTGGGCGATTTTGGGCTGAAGCTTTCCGAGGGTGTCGTCGGTCTCCATTTTGGCAATGGAGGCCAGGGCGGCTGCGCAGCCGATGGGATTGCCGGTGTAGGTGTGGCCGTGGTAGAAGGTGCGGGAGCGGTCGCCGAGGAAGGCGTTGTAGATGTCGGTGGTGGCCAGCGTTGCGGCCACGGGCAGATAGCCGCCGGTGATGCCCTTGCCGATGCAGAGGAGATCGGGTTGGACCTCCTCCTGTTCGCAGGCAAACATGGTTCCGGTTCGACCAAACCCGGTAGCGACTTCGTCGACGATGAGAAGGATGTCGTGTTTCCTGCAGAGGTCGGCGGCCTTCCGGAGATAGCCGGCGGGATGCATCAGCATGCCGCCCGGGCCCTGCACGAGAGGTTCGATGATGAGGGCGGCCAGGCGATCGCTCTCGCGCTCGAGGATGGTTTCCAGCGCTTGCTCGCAGCCCTGATTGCAGGCCCTGTCATCCGAACAGAAGGAACAGCGATAGGGGTGGGGCGACGGGGCCGTGATGGTGGGGAAGAGGAGAGGGCCGTAGACGCTGTGAAAGAGATCGATGCCGCCGACGCTAATGGCGCCCAGGGTGTCCCCGTGGTAGGCGTTCGAGAGGTGGGCGAATGTGGTTTTGTTGGGACGCGGATCGGTGCGCTGCTGCCAGTACTGAAAGGCCATCTTTACGGCGATCTCGACGGCGGTGGCGCCGCTGTCGGAGTAGAAGACGTGGTTGAGCCCGGCGGGCGTGAGGGAAACGAGTTTTTCGGCGAGTTCGATGGCCGGGATATTGGAGAGGCCCAGCAGGGTACTGTGGCCGACTTTTCCGAGCTGTTCGGTGATGGCGGCGTCGATTTCGGGGACGCGATGTCCGTGGACGTTGCACCACATGGACGAGAAGCCGTCGAGGTACTCGTTCCCGTCGACGTCGAACAGGCGGCAGCCGTCGGCTCGCTCGATGATGATGGGATCACGCTCCGCGTAGTCCTGCATCTGGGTGAAGGGATGCCAGACGAGGGACGTGTCGAGGGACTTTAGATGAGTATTGTAATCGGATGTCATAGAAAAGCGATTCAGATTGAGATTCCTGAATTCTAATCGAGATTTGGGAATTCTATTACTAAGGTGAGGACTAACGGCGGAAGCGTTTAGTTAGAGCCTGTGTGTTCCGTGCCTCCGGCGGCCCGGTTTCTTTTTAACCCGAAAAAGAAACCGGGGAAAGAAAACGGGCCCTCAGGCGCCGGGGGGCTTGGGCCGTGGCCGCGTCACCATCGGTAGAAGGAGCCGAGATCAAGGACGTCCGACCTCCTCCCGACCCCCACGCCCACCGGGACCCGCCCCCCAACCACGAATTCCATTCGTCCCTCCCCCGCTCCCCTCCCCTCCACCTGTCCCGCTGACGGCCCGCCATCCCTTGGGAGGACAGAGATCGACGGTGCTAGCTAACGCTACACCACGGCCGCTCGTCCGCGTCATTCGATGTTGCCGCTCTCCCACGCTTCATTTAAAAAAGTACTGTCCATTCCACGAAGGACTAGAAGCATTCCAGTTTGCTTTTTCCGAATTTGGCTTTAGGACAAGCGAGTGCCAGAGGTGAAGACTTCGGTGTAGACAACACCGGATGACATCCTGGTCGAAGTGAGCCTCATTATGAATGAGGGCCTCTTCATTGCTCATTTCTCGTCTCCTACTCCTCGATCCACGTGACGTTGAGCCCGCGTTCGGTGGCGAGGGTGTTGACGACGTCGACCAGCGCGTTGGGGAGGTCGATGCCTTCTTCCAACTGACGTTTCCGGTCTCTGCTGCTCCGCTGGCCGGGCCAGAGGAGGTCGCCCTGTTCTTCGAACCGCGGCGCGGACTCGAGGTGGGATTTCAGCGTATGGACGCGTTCGGGAAGCCATTCGCCGAAGGGCTTGAAGGCGATGAAGCACTTGGACGAGGCGCCGCCGGAGTCTGTGGGCTTGCCGTCGGCTCCCATTTCGTTGCAGAGCAGGCCGCCGGCGAGCCCTGCGGTGAGGAGTTCGATCACGAACGCCAGGCTTGAGCCCTTATGCCCTCCCATGGGAAGGAATCGCATTGCATCGATGGCCGCTGATGCGTCCTCCGTCGGTTTGCCGTTGGCGTCCAGGGCCCAGTTAGAAGGGATAGGTTCTCCGGTTTGTGCGCGTTCGCGGATGCG
>Ga0114996_10005343_pt1 | contig 15130 bp, 12 predicted proteins | sample ArcticOcean_MG_C_4_FD_87039 | JGI IMG/M metagenome (GOLD analysis project Ga0114996, IMG submission 87039) | Marine microbial communities from western Arctic Ocean - ArcticOcean_MG_CB4_134 | ecosystem: Environmental > Aquatic > Marine > Oceanic | place: Arctic Ocean: Canada Basin | collected...
CTTGACCAACTTACCCAGGGCGGCTTGACACACCAACGCTTGCGCCGTGGCGAGCGCCGACTTCTTTCCCTTGGCATCCGCGTAATACGCCCCACCCTGAAATCGCTGCGCGGCAAGAAACGCTTCAGCATGTTCTCGAGCCTTGTCCGCATCGGCCAGTTTTGCCCACTGCCCACATTGCAGTGCTAACACCGTCCAAACATGCGTGGCCAGAGTTGGCCGTTCGCCGGGCTTTCGGGGCCAGCCGCCCGTCTTGGGATCTTGCTGCTGGAGCAAGAACTGCACACAACCCGCACTGACCGCTTTGAGGTCCGCATCCTCCGAGTTCAAATAGAGCTGGCACAATACCAGCGTCGAAAATGCGTGAGCGTTGATGTCGCCATGCGGCCCCCGGGCATCGACCGCTTTGCCGTCTAACTTCATCTGGCGACCGAGAAAGGCCAGGCCTTTTTCGGTCGCCAGGTGAAGATCGTCCCTACCTTTCTGGTGCGTATTCCCACTGCCGAGCAGCGTGAGCATGGCGAGCGAGGTCGCTTCGACCCTTGACGGAGCGGTGCCAGGTTTTGCGAATCCTGCCGTCGCGGAAGCAAAACTCCAGCCACCGTCTGGGTGCTGATGCCGCGCGAGCCATCGAAGAGACTGCCGAACAGTTGATCGCGATCTGGGTTCCTTGGGCGGTTCCTTCGCTCGGGCAATGAAGCCGGCAGCGTCAAGCGGCTTTTCTGCGGACCAGACGATTCGCCCGTCCGTATGGATCGCGACACAAACAATCAGCAACGACACAGCGAACCGTGACATTTTAGGACTCCTGCATGATGATAACGGGATAATTAGCGCGCGGATTATCGCAGCGGTTGTTACAGCAGTAGTGATGAACATGATGGACCGGTAGAGATCCTCTTCACTTACTTTTCTTGTCTTTTTCCTCTTCGTCTTGCTCGAAAAAGTAGAACGGCAACAGATGGTAATAGACCGAAAGAGCCCGAACCCGCATGAGCGTCTGATGCAGTTGCCCTCCTTGCTTGACCAACCTGTCCTTGGGGTCATACCAACTACCGGCTTGAGGCCCAGCTTTCTGCTGAGATCCGATAGCACGCTTCTTCATCGCTTGGTTCCACTTCACCCAGGTGGCTCCTTGATGATGGTAAAGCAACATAGTCACCATATAGTCATATTCTGCGTCGTGCTTCGGGCGGTCATTGCCGGTTAGATATTCGACGACCGCCGCACCGAGGGGAGCGGGCTTCTTGCTGCTGAGAATGAACTGGCACGCCAGCGCACGGGCCGTTGCCAGTTGAGACTTCTTTTTCTGTGCGTCCGCATAGTACGGCCCGCGTCCGATGCGCTGCGTGTCGATAAACGCCATCGCTCGCTCCTCGGCTTTGGAAACACCGTCCAAATCCGCCATCTTGCCGCTAAGCAACGCTAAGACCGGCCACAGGTGGGTTGCCAAGCTGGGTTGCTCGCCGGCAGCACGCGGCCAACCACCGGTTTTCGGGTCTTGTTGCTGAACCAGATACTTGAGGCAGCCCGCGCTGACCGCTTTCAGATCAGCATCCTTGGTAAACCCGTAGAGATCGCACGTGACCATCGTGGCCAATGCGTGGGAATTCAAATCTCCGTGGGTCCCCCGGGCGTCGACGATGCCGTCCTTTTCCTTCATCTGACGGGCGAGAAACGCAAGAGCCACTGCGCAGCTGTGTCGATAACGCTCGTCTCCGGTCTTGTGCGTGGTGCCCAATCCCGTCATTGACAGTATCGCCAACGACGTCGCTTCGACCCGAGAGCGATTCGTCCCCGGCTTTGAAAACCCTTTGTGGGCCGTAGCGAAACTCCAACCGCCGTCCGGTTGCTGATTACGAATCAGCCAACCCGTTGAACGGTATCGAAGATGCGACGACTTGTGGTTGTCGATAAACTGCTTGGCAGTGAGAGGTTTCTCATCGCCTCGTACTGGCGCTGCCGTAAGAAGACAAACGAGGCTGACGAAAGCCAACCAACGGAATGATCGAAGCATTGCAACGCTCCTCGGCAGGTGACGGTGGAAACGACAGCGCGTATATTGTTGTGGCAAACGTATGCGATTGCAACCAACGACATACAACCTCCAGGTCAACCGAGCCGATGACTGCCCAAATCGTCCAAATCAACGTTAAGCCGCAAACCGGCAGCGAGCGAGGCATTCCCAAGATCGCGGTCCCGAAGGCCGAAGTGACGTGCGCCGGAATCGTCGGCGACTTTAACCGCTATCGAACGGCTGATCTTGAAAGCTCCGAGCACATGGCGGTCTCGCTGCTGCCGATCGAGGTGATCGAAGCACTCAGCGCCGAAGGCTGGCCGGTCGAGCCGGGACATCTGGGCGAGAACTTCACGATGCGCGGAATCTCCTGCGACCAATTTGCCATCGGCCAGAAGTATCGACTCGGAGAGGTCGAAATCGAACTGACCGAAGAGATCAAGCCGTGCAGGAATTTGTATGTGTTGCCGTATGTTGGTGTGCAGCGTGGGCCGGAACTGCTTGAGGCGCTGGTCGATCGTCGGGGTTGGTATGCCCGGGTGTTACGTGAGGGGATGATTCGGGCTGAGGATGGGGTTGAGCGGGTGGGGGAGTGATGTGTTGTTTGCGCGGTAATTGCGCGACCAGTGGTCGCGGCTTTACAGGTGATGGGAGTGGCGTGTGTTGAATACCGCGGTGCTGCGGGGTATGTTGGCGGGTTGTTTCACTTCGCCCCGCCGAGGATTTTTCCATGCTTGTTGTTTGTCGCACTCTTGTTGGGATGTTGTTTCTCCTGCTGATTACTTCGTCGCTACTGGCCAAAGAAGATGCCGCCAAGCGACCGCCGAACTTTATTCTCGTGTTTATCGACGACTTGGGGTACTCGGACATCGGACCGTTTGGGGCGAAGAAACAGCGCACCCCGGTGCTCGACCAGATGGCCAAAGAGGGCATCTGCCTTACTGACTTCTATTCAAGCTGCTCGGTCTGTACGCCGTCGCGGTCGAGTCTGATGACCGGTTGTTATCCGCGTCGAGTCAACATGCATGTGGACGAGCGCAACAAGTGCGTATTGTTTCCCGCGGCTCGCAAAGGATTGAACCCCAAAGAGATCACGATCGCCGAACTGCTTAAGAAGCAAGGCTATGCGACGGCTTGTATTGGCAAATGGCATCTGGGCGACCACCCCGACTTCTTACCGACCAGCCAGGGTTTCGATAGCTACTACGGGATTCCCTACAGCAACGACATGCACCGCCGACAGGTGCCGCTGCCGCTGGTGAGGAACGAGACGGTGATCGAAGTCCCGGTCAAACAGTCGACCCTCACCGCCCGCTATACCGACGAGGCGATCAAATTCATCGAGACGAACAAAGACAAGCCGTTCTTTCTCTACATACCACACACGGCGGTGCATCTTCCGCTGTTTCCCGGCAAGAAGTTCCTCGGCAAATCGAAAAACGGCAAGTATGGCGATTGGGTCGAAGAACTCGACTGGTCGATGGGCGAACTGTTCAAGACACTCAAAAAGGCCCGCATCGACGAGCAGACGCTGGTGCTGTTCACCTCGGACAACGGCTCACAGAAAGCCGGCAGCAACAATCCGCTGCGTGGTCGCAAAGGCCGCACCGATGAAGGAGGCATGCGGGTGCCATGTGTGGTCCGCTGGCCCGGCAAGATCCCACCCGGTCGCCGCAGCGGCGAGGTCACCGCGACGATCGACCTATTGCCAACCTTCGCTCGGTTGGCCGGTACTACAGAACCCAAAGATCGCGTGATCGACGGCCGCGACATCTGGCCGATTCTTAGCGGTGCCGAAGGCGCTAAGTCGCCGCACGAGGCGTACTATTATTACCAAATGGATCAGCTCCAGGCGATTCGCTCGGGCAAGTGGAAGATGTTCGTCGAGATGAAAGCCAAGAAGCGCAACTGGGGTAAACACGAAGGCCGCCAGCCGCTGAAGTTATTTGATCTTTCCAAAGACATCCACGAGGACAAAAACGTCGCCGAGGCGAATCCCGAAGTGGTCAAGCGACTGTCCGCCTTGGTCGAAAAAGCTCGCGAGGATCTTGGCGATACGAAACGCGCAGGCAAAGGCCAGCGCAAGGCGGGCTGGGTCGAGAAGGCCTCGCCGCGACTGGCAGTCAAGAAAAAATAGTCCGCGTGTCGTTTAGCAAAGATCACGTAAGCAAGAATCGCTCGCAAGCAGACTGAATCATCGGTTGCGCCAGCCGTACCGGACGCCCGCTGCATTTGTGAATGCGGCGTTCATCTCAGTACGACTGGCGAACCACGATGATCTTTCGATTCAGTTTGCCCTCAGAAGCGCCGCTTGGCGGGAGTCACTCGAAGCAGCCGGTTTCTTGAGCACGGCTCGTACCGTCGCACGCAGTTGTCCCTTGCCCACGACGGTGAAGGGCAACCGATGCGTATCGAAACCGGCTTTTCTTGGCAAACCGGCCACACTTCCCGAGGGACTGATCGTTAGGATCCAGTCCGACGGCTTCGTCGGCCCACCGATTCGGTTCTTCTGCTGTGAATCGAAGAACGTTTGCTGATTCCAGATCAACAGGACGCCCTGACCACCGAGACGGTATACCGGCTTGTCGAATCGAACCTTCAGGGTGACGTCGACGACCTTCCCCTCGAATTTTCCTTCGCGTTGGACTTTGCCATCCTCGTCGCGCGTGCGGAAATGAAGTGGCTTTTCCTTCGCCAACTTCGGATCCACGCCGCTGAACGTTGTGACTTCGCCCTGCTTTTTGCCATCGACCAGGATCTCGATGTGCGTCTGCGAGGACGATTTCGATCCTTCGCCCGTTTCGACCTCCGACTGGGCGTACGGTTGATCAGAAAGGATCGACGCGACGAACGTACCGTTGTTGAGCGAAACCTGTGGGGCCTGCTCATCAGAATCTGCTGTCGAGTCGGTCTGCGAAGCGTCGGACGTTTCGTGGACGATCTCGTCGCGTCCCGTGTGGACGGTGATCTCGTCGGGCTGCGACACATGAGGCGGAATGATTCCCAGGCCGCTATCGAGAAGGATTGCGACCAAATCATCAGCAGGGATCTGATCGCCACGCCTGACTCGCCTCTCGACGATTTTGGTTTCGATGCGCGGGGGAGCAGCGTCGTCCTGGGGGTCCTCCACGACACCAGCCGTCGCGGTTGCCGTTGCGATGAACACCGTGCCTGGCTCGTTGAACCTGATCTGACTTCCGGTGATCACCGGTGCGGTGACGACAGGAGTTCCCTTTGGCAACACCACCTCTGCGATCGCGGTACTGCTCCCGCCACAACAGGAACTGGTTGAACCAGTCGAACTCTGATCCTCGGACGTGCCAGAATCCTCCTCGGACTGCTTGTCGTCCTGTTCGCTTTTTTCATCGGTGTCCGTTTTATCCTCTGCGGAATTCGTCTCCTTCTTGCCGGAATTTTTAGTTGTTCCGGTGGTACTTCGACCGCTTCCGCCGGTCGTCGAAGACCCCGAGGTCGGCGGCGGATCGGTGGCGAGTGCCGTTGATTCGGTTTTGGGGATGGTCGACCAGGCCGGCGCGTCCTCGAATGTGCAGCAGTTCCACGGCCAAATTAGATTGTGTCTGGCGGCCCCTTTACGATCCCACATTGGAGGTTTCTTATAGCTGGAGTACAGTATCCCTCCTGCCACCGTCACCTTGCCCTTCTTAAAAGACTTTGGCAGACTCTCGCGGCCTTCGTAGAATCTGATCCAACCTTTGACTTCTACTTTGCCTCTGAACTCACGAAAAATACGTGAAATCTGGCGGGTACCACTGCGATACCCGATTCGTCGATAGACGTCGTCGGCCTTTTTATCGGGCGAGGTTCTCTTGGCCACGGGTGTCTTATCGTTCTCAGATGGTTCTGGCGGGACGGCCGGCGTCTTGTCGTTCGGCGGAACCCACCACGCTTCCCAAAAGTGCTCTGGATCGTCCTCGTGAATGACGAGGTCCGGTTTTCCGCATTTCCAAACGACGGAAGAGACTTCGATTTCTTGGATGATCCAACCTCCGCTTTTTGTGACATTTTCGAGTTCAAAATAGACGGGCCAAATCACGGAACCACATTGCGGTCCTTTTTTGGGTTTTCCGATTGGCGTCACAATGACGCGGTTGCCCTTCGCTTCGCCCTTTTTCTTGGCGTTCTTGGGTTCCGGTTTCTTATCATCCTTTTGCTCGCCCTTTTTTCCGTCTACGGTTTCAGATTTTTCCGGTTTGTTGTTCTTGTCTCCTTTTGGGTTTTGTGCCTGACCGATCGATGTCTGGCAGAACATAAGAGCGGAAAGTAGTAATGCAAAAAAGACGTGGTTCTGGAGGCTGCTGATTCGTTCGTTTTTTCTCTGTCTTAGCGCGTTCATCGTTCTACTCCTTAACTTTGTTGTTTAGGTTGAAGTTGACTGCGGTTGTCGGGCAGCACGTCAGTCACGTCCTGACGATCGCCCTCGATGGCCGTGGTGACTATGCCCATGGCCGCCGAATCCGAAACTGATCGATGCCCCTCGCCGCGAACTGTGGATGCCCACGCCGATTCCATGGGAACCGACCGAGATGCCAACGCGAGGGGCCGTCCTCTTGCGTGTCGGAGGCACGATCGGTTTCGGTTCCACGACGGTCGCGATCGCCGTGGCGACGGGCTCATGCGTGCTTCCGGCCTTGGCTTTTGCGACAATCGTGACAAACCGCCGGTCGATCCAGCCCGGCTTGGCAAGGGGAACCCAAAGCCATTTGCCGCTGACATGCTTGACGTCAAACGGTTGGCCCCTTTGGATCGTTGTGACGATGCCGTTGGGTATTTTGAGGACCGTGTCTTGCGTGACCACGACGCGGTCGCCCACTTCCTGTGCAGTGGCCGGCGAGACGAATAGATAAACCAAACAGACAATACCGGCCGAGATAACGGCTCGTTTTGGAATCTGCCGATACGTTGTCACGTGGTGCGTCCGGGATTGATCGCGGTTGTTGGAACCGGCCAAACGAGGGTTAAGGGTGAACATCGTTTTCTCCTCCTGGTTAAAAGGTGTGTATGTCGTGGCACGCCGCGGACCGCAATTCGCGACGACTAAATTATCCGCCGGTCAAGGCGTTATTGGTGTGGTTGACGCCGTTGATCAATCGATTCAGCCCACGAGTCCGAGCGCGAATTGCGTTTTCGACCTCCTTCTTGGCTGCGTTGTTGGCACTATTGTTCAGATCGTTGGCGAACTTTTCGACGTCTTTTTGAGTTTGCCTTCGCGCACCGCCAAATGCTCGTCGGCCCACCTCTTTTGCGGCGTCTGGTCCGCCGAGGGCGCCGGTCATTGCCATCGCGCCTTGCCAAAATCCCAATTGAGAACCGTACGAATCGTAAAGTTCGGCGTGATCCTCCAAGTACTGTTGGGCATGATCGAGGGCATGGTTCGTCAGGAACGTTTTCCAGTCCGCTCCGCTGAGCGCCACCACGGCCGGATTGCAGAACGTGAGCGTGACCCCTTCGAGAATCCCGGCCGCCCCGACATACGTGCCAGACAGTTGGTCGAAATATCCTCGGACCGCGCCGTTACGGACCTTGGCGGGCGCACGCCGTCGGGCGTGATTGAGTCCCGTCCGGGCGATTCTCGCGGCTTCATCACTCATGCCGGCGTGATTGCCGTTGGGCAGCATGCCGATCATCCGACCGGTCGAAGGCTGGACCTGATACCAAGCGAACATGGCGTACATCGGTTTGTTCTTGTCGTCGTAAAACGTCACCGGCTTCTCGGTGATCAGAACCTTCCAGGTCGAATTTTTCTTCAGGAACGAGGTGATGCTCCTCTTGGTCGAACTCCAGAGCCCTCGGCACCGTTCCAACTTGGCGAGGCTCTTGCCGTCGACCAAAATCGCACGATTGGGTAGCTTGCGATTGGCGTGGTTTTTTTTCATCTGGGCAAACACGATCGAGGCGGTCAAGACTCGGCGGTTCCCCCCGGTCGCTTCGTAGATAACCTTCCCCTCAAGGAGATCGTTCCAGAGCGAACGCGCGGTGTGAAATCCCCTGGTATAAGTCCCTCTGACCGAAACCCAGTCCGCCATGACGTCAAGGTGATAGACCGGGAATCGCCGGCTCTTGGGGGTTGGATCTTCGCCGATCGTGTTGAGCACATCGAGTCCTCGCCCAAACAGGCCTCCGCCGCCCGACGGTTTGTTCTTCTTAGCTTGCAGCTCAATCCATTCTTCGGAGGCGAGGACGATTCGGGGTAGATAGAACTTGGCTTTTACGTCAAAAACCTTTTCATATTTACGGGTCTGAGCGTCCGACTGCGCAGCGAAGTTCATTGCCAACCGGCGCGTGCGCCAGAAGCTGTCTCGCCACGGTTTCTGTGGAACCGCTTTCGCGTCTGGAGAGGTGGGCAGGTCTTGCTTGTCGATCGCGCGATTGAGTACCAGCAGATGATAGACATTGGCCGCATCCACGCCGCGACTACCAAAGGGACGACGCTGGTTAAAAATCGTACTGAAGCGGACGTCGGTCTTTTTGTTGACCGTGGCCGCCACGGAAACGTAGAGGAGCCGCATCTTGTCGACCGGAACGTCAACCGAATGAAAGCGACCTCGATAATGGACACCCGGGAAAACGCGGCCCGATTTTTTCTCGAAGGCGATCCATACTCCCGATCGAGAGATATCGGCCAGCTTTAGCCGATTGAATTTTTTCTCTCCCGCTTTTCCCTCGGTCGTCTTCCACTTCAGCGCGAAGGAAAAAGAGCCCTTGAGTGGCGGCACTCGAGCGATATCCGCTCGTGAGGAAGCGGTCACCGAAAAAATTAGCACGACGAAGGCGAGTAAGCGGAACATGGCCGGCTCCTTGCGACTGAGAGTGTGAGTGAATCCCCTTTGCCATCTACTACCGGAAGCAAGTCAGATTCCTGCGCCAGAAGCGAGAAAATTTCTTGCTTGGCCGAAAGGGAACGTGAATCGGGTGCTGGAGGCTGTTTGCGAACAGCTTGGGCGGTCCGTCGGTCGTTCTTGCGCTACCCGAGAGGAAGATTCGCCGGTCGCTGGCACAGGAACGGGGTCATTTGTCGGTAGTCGACGACAAAGGGGGATCGCGCCCCGAATTGACTCACTCCCCCCAATCGCGAGGAGCCGGCCATGTTCCGCTCACTCGTTTTCGTCGTGCCGAACGTCACAAGTCTGTGCGTTATCGCCTATGCCGCAGATCAGCGTTCCCGATGCGCCCCTGTTTGACAGGGGACTGCTTGGTGGCGTAGATTGGATGTTCATCTGTTTACCCGTTTGCAGAGTAAAAAAGGATCTATTATGTCTCGAATCGCGATCACGTTTGTTGTATTTACCGCCGCTATCTGTCTGTTCTCGCTGTCTTCACCGGCGGCTGAGTTGACGCACAAGATCATGGTCGATGCCAAGGGCGACGGACCCGATGGCAAGGGCAACACGGCCGACGATACCTGGCAGTTCTGGTTCGAGGTGCTGCACGCGCCCGAGTATCGGCGGTTGGATCGACATAGCACGCAGATTCCAAACGGGATTCGGGGCAAAGTCACGGGACCGGTCGCCAGCATGACGCCGAACCCCAAGGACACCCAAGGTTGGATCTATCACAGCGACTGGGACGGGCGTTACGAAGGGGTCTGGGGAGACGCCAAAGCCAAGCAGGTGCTGGCCCACCCGTACAACGAAAAAACCTCCGGTGGCGATGTGGCGATCACCTACACCGTGCCGGCCGATGGCAATTACGACATCTCGGGCAAGGTAACCGATGTGAACGTGGCCAAAGGGCACCGGGTGCTCACCGGGATCACCTACCGAGTCGAAGTGTGCGCGGCCGGCGTGAAAGCGATTCGCAAAGCGACCAAGGTGCTCGCCTCTGGCAAAGTCGGCGACGATGTCGGTCCGCCGTCGGTCAAGTTCGATGCCAAGAAGGTTGCGCTCAAGAAAGGCCAACTTATTCGACTGGTCATCGATCCGAACAAGTCATGGGCCGCCGACATGACGCGCATCGAGGGATTTAAGATCGTACCGTCGAAGTGAAGCAGCGAACACTCGCGAACCACTGCCGCCTTAGACATTCGGCATTACTCATTCGTCATTGAAGAGACGAACGGTGCTGAGATTTATTTCGTCGACTTAAGCGTCCCGGTCGCCTTGCCGATCGCTGTTAGGTGACCCCAGCAGGCTTTGGCGATCCGCCCGGTTTCTTTGTTGAACGGTGTGTCCCAGGTCACCACACCACCTTTGTCCGTGATGCTCTTCGTGATCTGCGCCACCTTGCCGGCAGAGAATCGCGGCTGTTCGCGACGCCGGTGGATGCCGCCCCAGTTGTGGCCCATGTGCGTGAGCATGTGCCACTGGGCGCCGCTAACCAACCGGCCACCACAACTGCCGGCGCGTGGGCCATGCGTGTTGCCGGCGGTGAAATCATCATACGGCGTGTTGCGGCGCACTCCGCGCTTCGGGCTGAATCCCAAGATCGCCTCAGGGTTGCCCGAACGGGCCGCGGCAGCGATGACTTTCTGTGCCTCGCTAATCCCGGTGTTATTATCGAGCCACCAGCCGCTGACCTTCTTGCCGTATCGCTTGGAGAGTTCGCCGACCTGAGTAGCCGCATAGCGATAGCTCTTGGGCGGTTCGACGCCCATACCGGTCGGATAGTAGAGCATCAACTTGATTTCGTGTTTCCCCAGCGCGTCGGCCAGATCGCCGATCAGGTCGCGCGTCGGGTACTTGCCATCTTTGATGTCCGAGAATTGCGCCACCGGCATCCCCATGTGTCGGCTGGTGAGGATGAAATAGCCGGCACCGACCTCGTCAAGTTGTTTCGCGAGTCCTTTCACGTCGAAATTCTTGATGGCGTTGTCCCACTTTTCTTCGGTGCCGAACTTGCCGAAGTTCGCCTGGGAATAGTGATACATCACGCCCCATTTTGCCCGGTGCATCCAGTCGGCGCGCTTGGCGTCGCCCTTAAGGGCCTCGGCGGCGAGCGTGGGCGCTGTGCAGGCGACTAGCAGGACGATCATCGTTATTGTTTGGCGGTAGATTTTCATATCAGCATTGCCTCTTTATTTGTCGAAGCCGTTAAGTCGTCGTTGATCACTTCCACCGCTCGCCGGCGATCTTGCTATGGGTCCGCAGATGCTTACCGGTGTGGCGATAATGTTCCATCTCGATCTTCCCGGTCTTGGGACTGATCTTGATCATGAACCATCCATCCGATCCTCCCTGAAACGAACCAGGCACCATGAATTTCATGGTCCAGGGGTCCTTGATCGAGTAATAACTGTGCCCGTCGCCGCACAGTGCCATGTCAACACGGTGCTTGTTCAACAGACGTGCGATCGGCTTTGTCTGGCCCGATCCCTTGTGCCATATCCCGTCGTGGGCCATGACGATGACGGGGGCTTTGGGCTCGGCCTTGCGAATTGTTGTCAGCTTCTGGTCGAGCCATAGTGTCTGTCGGGCCAGCGCCTCGCGGCGCTTTTGCGGATCGTCGTGGAGGTGCCATTTCTTACTCACCACAGGCCATTCGTCGGTGATGTAGAGCGAGATCAGGTGCAGATTGCGGTACTTGACGTAATAGTCACCGTCGACCGTGTAGTCGCGGATCAACTCGCCTTCTTTGCCGGCGCGCTGTTTGTATTTGAAGAACTTGGCATAGAACTCCTGGCCAGCGGCGTTGTCAGGTTCGTAGCCTGGCCAGCGGCGGTTGCCCAAATTGGACTTGCCGGCCGTTTTGTCTTTGGTCTTTTGGTGCTGGTTGATGAACTGCTCGTCCCAACCCCCGGCGGTGACAAAGACCCGTTTGGAGAGCATCTGGTCGCCATCCTTGCCGTAGATGTTCTTGTAGTTCTTGACCACGCCGTCCCAACCCCCAGTCGCGTTGGGATAGAGCATGTCGCCCAGATTCAAGTTGATCTCCGCGCCGGCCTTCTTAAACATACTTAGCGCGGCGGCGTGAATGCCGCTCCCGCCACGATTGTCAGCCACGACGCCGATCACCCAAGTGTCGTCGGGTTTCGAGTCGTCTTCGTCCGCTTGCGCCACACCGATAAAGGCCACACCAACAACCGCCACCGAAACAAGCAGCAACCCAATTCGCAATAAAATATAGTTACCGTTCATCGCAGTCTCGAGTTGGTCGGCTGGGGAGACAAATTGTAATCGATGGCAAGCTTCACGATCCCATTTCAGCGGCTGGGAGTCTAATCGACTGTTACGGCACAGTCAATCTTCGCCTTCACTGTCCAGGCCAGACCACGCTGCCCCCTTGTCGCCTCACCGCAGAGGTCCGGGGGCACTCATTGGGCACCGTTTACCTCGTGCCTCGACGAGCTGCGAGCGATTTGGCGGGCGTCGCGTTTCTGGTGGCCTCCCACCCGGTTACGACTGGAGAAAACGGCTGCAGAACAGGAGAAAACGACCATTTTACGAACCCAAGAAATTCCCAGAAGAGAGTAAAAACTACTTGCATTTACCCTTGGCGATGTATTAAAATCAACATTGTGACGTTTAGGATCGGGGCTCTGGTAGCGACCGGGGCACCAACGGATGCCAAGATGATTTCCACTTTTGGGACAACGTCTAACGACGCTCGCCACTGACTGATTGACATAAAAGGAAATCGTTTTCAGCGTCTCCGCAGGGCAATTTGCCCTCGGACGGAGACGCCGAGAGCGGTTTCCTTTTTTCGTTGAAATCTCCGGTTTGGGCCGGTGAATAATCGGTGATTCGGGCCACTGCCACTTTCGAGACAACGTCTAACGACGCTCGCTACTGACTGATCGACAATAAAGGAAATCGTTCTCACGGTCTCCGCAAGACTAGTTTGTCTTGCGACTGAGGCCCCGAGAGCTATTTCCTTTTTTCATTGGTACGGAGGTTTGGTGGTGATCTACACCAGCGCGGGTTCCGATGAACCCAAATTACAGCCACTGCTTCTATCCAGTTCGGGGCCCTGGGCATTTGTTCGGATCGAAGGGATTGAGTCCAACAACGTTGGCTCGAAGATTTTGACGAGTTTGTACCTGTAGACGCAAGAGCACTAACATAACTCGGATTTCTTTTTTGCGAGAAGAATCTAATGAGATTGCCATTCGTTTTTACCGTTCTGTTGATGCCTGGACTGTCGAATTCTGCATATGCCGTCGATTACACATGGTCTGGACCGACTGCCGGCACGGTGGACTGGAACGACCACCTTAACTGGGGCAGCGGTGGCGTTGGCGCCTACCCCAAGAACCAAGACGACGTTGCCAACCTGACGCTGGCAAACACGGGCCTCCTGACCATCAATCTGAACGTTGCGATCACCGTCGGCACCCTGAACACCGGCAACACTGCCGGCGATACCAGTGCGACCATTCTCGCCGCCAACGGGGGTTCGTTGACGTTTGACGTCAGCGCCGACGATGCCCAATGGACTCATTCTCCTACTGGAGACGCAACTTTTGACATCGACGCGCCGGTCTTTTTGGACGACTCGATCGCCATTTACAACAACCGTACAAATTTTGGCGGACGGCAGCTCATCGGTGGCGACATCACGGCAGCCTCGGCAGGCGCCAAGACGATCAAATGGCTTGGCCAAGAGGGCGTTGCTGGCGGTGGCCAACCTTACATTCGCATCGGGGGTGATATTTCCGACGGTCCCGGCCAACTGGCGGTCAGTTCGCAATCAGTAATCGCAGGTCAAGGACCCGGTCTATATCTCGACAGCAGCAACAACACCTACACCGGCATCACAGAGGCTATTGCGGCGGGGTCCGCCGACTTGATTGTTTCAACGTCCGGCTCCCTGGGCTCCACCGTCAGCGGCACGGTGATCGGCGGGGGCGCTGGCAACAACGTGCTCTGGTTGAGGGCCACGGTGATCGGCGAAGCGCTGACGCTGAGCGGCAATGGTTGGACCGGTGGCGCCCTGTTTGCCGAAAGGAACGTCACCACCTGGGGTGGGCCGATCACGCTGGTCGGTGACGCGAGGATCGCGACTTCCAATTACTTAAACTCTGATCTCACAATCGATGTCGACGCCGGAAACGCGATCGCAGGAGATTTCAACCTGAATTTTACAACCGGCGCGGTTGGTCACCCCATTCAGGTCAATGATCCGATCGCGACCGGTCCCGGCGGTTTGACAAAAGCAGGTGAGGGCACGCTATTTCTCAACGCCGTCAACACCTACACCGGTGACACGAACGTCGACGGAGGCACGATCGACTTGGGCAGCAGTGGAGGATTGCGTTTCGAGATCGGTGCGTCCGGCGTAAACAACAAGATCTTAGGCGACGGTACGATTGATCTCGACGGTGTTCTTACCTTCGATCTGTCGGGCGCCGGCACTAGCCTTGGCGATACGTGGCAGATTGTGGACACCAGCGGCGGCCTGACTGCGAATTACAGTGCTGGTTTCTCGGTCACTGGGTTCTCCGCATCAGGAGGTGTATGGACTTTGGGATCAGGCGCGTACGAGTTTGACGAATCAACCGGCGTCCTTTCAGTCGTAGGCGTCGTAATCCCTGAGCCGGGGACATTGGTGTTACTGGCCATGGGCGGCATTGGCCTGATCTTCCAACGCCGTCGCAAATAGAGTCGCGAAAGACACGAGTATCCGCAATCTTCCCAAACGCCCTGAAAATCCGGCCGAGTTGATGGCCCTGGTCGGACCATTGAGTCGCGCGGAAGGGGTCAGGTCCATGTTTTCGGCCAACGCTTTTCGCAAGTGGCAGAGTCTTGCTCGCCGAAAAATGGACCAGACCCCAGACTTTGCAGTTCTCCTGCGTTCGTACAGCGGCCTTGTTATACTGGCCGGTCTGGCGAAATCTCGAATACCCGCAGCACGAACGATCTTTCAGGAACAAGAGGAATGCCGACGTGAAATGCGCAAAACTCCGATTGTGCTTACTGGCTGTTGCCATTGCGTCTGCCGCGTCGGCTGCCGGAGAAGAGGTCGATCTGAAGCTGCCCAACGGCTTTAAAGCTCACCAACTCTACCGCGTGCCAAAGAAGACCCAGGGGTCGTGGGTCTGTATCGCGTTTGACGCGCGGGGCCGGCTGATTGCCTCGCGCCAGAACGGCGGACTCTATCGGCTGACGCTTCCGCCGGTCGATCAGGACGCACCGCCCAAGGTCGAGCGGCTCAACACCC
>Ga0114996_10005346_pt1 | contig 15123 bp, 30 predicted proteins | sample ArcticOcean_MG_C_4_FD_87039 | JGI IMG/M metagenome (GOLD analysis project Ga0114996, IMG submission 87039) | Marine microbial communities from western Arctic Ocean - ArcticOcean_MG_CB4_134 | ecosystem: Environmental > Aquatic > Marine > Oceanic | place: Arctic Ocean: Canada Basin | collected...
AGTATTCTTTTCTTTACCAAGCAATTTATGTAAGGGGCTTCTTTTTTTAGAACGTAACGCCTTAGCTTCATCGGCTTTATCTTGATTGACACCAACTTTTAGGGCTTTCTCATTATTCTTATGTTGCTTATAACGAGTTTGAGCCTCATCCCAAGCGGCATCCTTTTTAGAGCCGTTTGGATTCCCCCCAAGACCCCCACTAAAATCAGGGTCTTCGTAGAACATCTCGTATAAATCCTTTAAATTTATATCAGTCATAATAATTCAGTTGAGTCTCTTGTTGTGTTTTAGCGGATTCTTTATTCTCTATGTTCTCATGCCACTTGGGAAAGAACTTAGTTAACGCTTCTATTAGAGCTAATTTTTGAGGCTCCTCTAATATAGTCTCAAACTTTGGTGCGCCACCAGTATATATTTTCCCGGCTCGTTGTACTGCTTCCTTATTCCACTCAAAATCCAGTTTTTGAATACATTTTTCAACTTGTTCTTTAGTCATAGAAAATCCTGGCGAGGGTTGGAAATTTTTTATGTATCCACATTGATAAGCATAAAAGAAATCAAATAAAACCATTCGTGCATCCCAATAGGTTTGACCATCAATTAACTGATTCATGAAAGTTTGATGGGTATAGGATTCTCTTGTACCAACACCGAAATTCTTTGACATAAATAAAGTCTAGTCGAAAATTCTTTTAGTCTGAGCAGGACACCAGCGTTCTGGTGGGAAATAATTTGGTTTAGGTTCTGGAGCAGTTCTAGGTTTTGGTCGAGTTGTTGGTTTAGTTCTTACTGGTGGCATAATACTCTCCTACGCATCCAATGATGGGTCAGATAAATCCATTTTAATTTGAACTTCACTATCAGAAGAATCCAATGAAGACTCTTCTTCCTCATCTATTCCGTAAATAAACAGTCTATACAACTTAGTTTTTAGAGACATCCCTATATCTTCACCATAGCCCCATCTAAATGTAATAGGACAAGTGGTAAATATCCATTTAAATTCAGTTTCTTCAATCTCAATATGGTCTTTTTCTTTTAATAGAACTCTTCCAAGCTCTGATTTTAAGGCAGTTAATTCAGGAGAGTTTAAGCGTTCATACAACTCTCCATCATAACTATGCAATGTTATTAGCCAATCTATTAAATACGCTTCATCCATCGTAATATGTAGTTTATAAAAACTTAATAAACTTCTAAGCTCATCATCTAACATTTGCTCTACCCACTTTCCATGATTTTTTTTGATGTTTTATGACACATGCTGAACATTGGGAATGTTTTTGATTAGTGGCTGATGCTCTAAAGGATATCCATCGTGTATATCCACACATTAGACAGCACGAGTAAATATATCTACCATGCTTTTTAGAGATATCCTTCCCTGAAACAATATCACCAATTTCGTACTCGTTTGTCATTTATTGGCTCATCTTAGTGGAGTGTACACCCCAAATATCCCCATATAACCGTGGTGTTTGACCATTAGTTGAATTTACAAAAGAAATTCGTTCCATAATATTTATTGGGTGTGGATTCCACCAATCCACATTTGCTGGTAAATATCTCCCTGTAGTAGCAGACGCTGTTTGGTCAAATGAAACAAAGCAATCATGAGATGCACGTAGCATAAATCCTCTTATTGCCACTAAACCCATTCTTCTACGGGAAGTAGAAGCATGGGCTGTTCCATCCCAAGAATAATTTATTCCTTGCGCCCCATCACAATAAGCAGTTGCTACATTTGATTTCCCAAGTTCAACTTGAAAACTATCCGCAAGGAAAGTAGTATTGTGTTGAGTAACACTTACTAAATAAACTCTATATGCTACTCCACCAGTCGATGTAGCTAGATTTAAATCATAACTAGCTGTAGACCGTTGATACGAGGTACTCAATGTAACTGTCTCTCCTGTAGCTAGTACAGTTACACCAGTTGCATCTCTAATTTCAATTCGTGCATCATCTCCAGCACCAGAAGCCCGTCTAAAATAACAAGATGCTATTATCCGTGTACCATTACTTTGTTCATGGTTAGACCCCAAAATATCAGAAGTCCAATACACTCCTTCACTAGCTGCTGAATTTGCAGGGTCAATAGATAATGAATAAGTACCAGTTCGTGGATTTGTCGTTACTCTGGTAGGAGTTGAACCAGAAGCGGTATATCCAGTAGGAGGAGTTCCTGTCTCCATACTAGGATTAGTAGCCATATTGACTGCTGGAGCATCTGTATCCACAGTAAACAAATTTTCCGCAGTTTGAGCTGTAGATAATGTTTTATCTGCTGGATTCCACTTAGTCCAGATATGTGTTGAATCTCGTGTTGTTGGGTCTAATTCCCAAGCACTATAATTTGCAGGATTTAAATCACCTGATGGCATATCGTTGCTCCTTCATTATCCATTTACCTACCCCAAATAACTCCACGTACTGAACCATCGTTATCTGAGATACTATTTATAGCTGTTATTTTACTAGTTATAAAAATATTATCATCAGCGTAAACTTCCCCACCCTCCAGCAAAAAACTATGAATAGTGCCATCGGCTCCAGCAATTGATGATGCATCCTCATCAAAATTGATGTACACATCACTTGCACAAACAAGAGAAATCTTATGTACTTCACTCATATGTTTTGTAACATCTACTACTACCTCAGAATCGTTAGAGGTAAGGGTTCTAGTAAAAGCAAATCTTTTATTTAACCCTTGTTTAGTTTCTGTTGAAGTCCTAAATACTGGTGTGGTCATTACCTACCCCACACAATTCCTCTGATTCTCCCATTACTTCCTGCTGAGGCATTTATTGCTGTTATAGAACTTGAGATAAATATATTATCTTCTGTATATCCTGACCCTGATGGAATCAAAATAGAATGAACTGTTCCATCACTACTAGCACTAGATGTAGCAGCACTATCTAGATTTATGTAAACATCATTCAAATCTACAATAAGAGATAATTTAACTGCTTCTTGCATATACGCAGATAAATCAATAACTGTTTCAGAATTATCGGATGAAAGAGTTCTTGTGAAAGCTGCTTTTTTAGGTAGAACCTGTCTTGTTTCTATATCTGTTCTGAATAGTGGATTCGTAGCCATTAACTAACTCCTGTTTTTTTGTGGAATGGAGATTCTGATAACCCAAGAGTTGGGATAGAAGAAACTTCAGGGGAAGTTTTGACAAACTTTCTGAATTCAATATCATCCATTGACTCAGAGAGTTTTTGCTCTTGCTCCATTAATTCTTTAATATTTTCTTTATGTGCCTCAATATCCGATTTTTGTGATTGAATAGTCCTATCAAAATCAGAGATATAATCTGTCTTTTCCGCTACTATTACGTCCAAATCCTTTATTTCTAATATCAATAACCTATGACGCAACCTTCGTTTTTTTTCTGTTTCTTCCATAGTAACAGTCAGATTTCCAGCTTCTTCCATAGTTGATTGAAACGATAACGATAGTTTAGCCCCATCATCAAGAATTGTCCTTAATTCCTCCGCTTGTGAAGTTAGTTGATAAACCATTTCTTGTTTTTCTCGTATATCTTCTAAAATAGCATCTATAGGAACTATTTCTTTTTGTTTTTCTTCCGCTTCAGAAATAAAATTTTGGAGTAAAATTTCTTTTTTCCCAACTTCTGTTTCTATTCCCTTTAAAGAAGATGTACGTATCCCTAAATTATTTTCCACTACTTGTAAATTAGATATAGCCTCAGTTAGTTTTTCTTGAGCTATATTACTCTCATTTATTTTATCATTTGAGCTAGAAGTAATCGACGCTAAATTCGCATTAGATGAAGATAGCTTATCTTGAATATCGATTAACTCCTTCCGTGAAACATTTTCCTCTAAGGATAGTTTCTCTAGTATACTTCTTTTTTCTAGAGTCCCTTGCTCCGCATTTTTAGCTTCAGTGGAAGTTACTTTTATGGCTTGCTCATAATCTAAATACTCTTTCAGCAAAATTTCTGCTTGCTCAAACTCTATATTATTTTTATTTCTGATGGCCTCTAATTCTTCTTGCTTCTCCACAATTCTTTGGTCTAAAGTTTTAACGATATTATTTTTTGATGCTATAAGAGTCTCTAAATTATCTATCGCTTCTCTGTATGATTTATCATCTTTATACGTATCGGAAAGAGAAGGTTTCTTTACCCTCAATTTGGACGAATTTCCAGATACCAATTCTTGAAATTTCAACTAGTCTCTCCTATTTACTATGTATGTGTTCTCGTACTTCTCCGTCCAGTCTGTCTAGAATAAACGTAACCTTTTGAAGAACTTCTGTTTGCTTATCAATAGAGTCGGATAACTTATCCATTGCATCATCTAACGAACTACGAAAATACCAAACTGGAACGTTATCCGCTCCACGAACATTATGCCAATCCCATAAGTCAGTTATTTTTTGTGACATAGCTGTAGTGTCAATATCTCTTTCACTCAACGCAGAAGAATCCCTACGATTTAGTAGGAACCCAAATACTTCACGTAAAATTAACAAGGCAACAGCCCCACCCAAGCTGATTTCTGTAATTTCCAAAATAACTCACAAATTAGTTAGTTAGTGGTTTCTTCTTCTGTCTCTTCTTTACAAGAACATTGTCCACAAGTGCATTCCTGACAACTACAATCTTGACAACTACAGACATCCTCTTCATCGTTAGATGAAGAGGAATCATATATTATAACCATCGATTAGCTACCCCAGATAAACACTTTTTGGGAAGTTACAGCCGACATATCAACAGCATTGGCTACCTGTATAGAAACCGCATCAGCAGCCCCATCATAGTCATAATAATAAGCTAGAACTTTGTTATTGGTGTAATCCATTTCAAAGGTATAGCCAGATTTCTGATGTGCTGTTACAGTGTGAAAAACATCAAATCCTGCATCAGCAGGAGTGAAGGGTTCCCCACCTGTTGGATAAGAGCTATCCCACGCTAACGAACAGTCAGCATATCTTAAATCACCAACAACACCCCGTTTATTTACCGTTATAGCAAGAACCATTTGAATTCACCTATAAAATTTATTTGTTATTTATAATAATACGCCCCTACAGAGACTATTTCTAAAATCTATAGGGGCGTATTCTCTGAGCTAAGTCAACATGAGATTAGTTAGGTTGCATTACTCGTTGAGGTCAGCAATCTTTGCCTGCACCCAGATGTTACGGCATCGCATCTCTCCTAGAGTATAGAAGAGTCCACGAACTACCAGCGCATCTAGAGCAAGGTAGTCACGGTTCTCGATATATTGTGTAGGTTGAGCAATGGCTACCTCAATGTAGTCAGTGTCCAAAACATACACGTTAGAACCAAGAACAGTGTCAGTAGTAGAAACCGATTTAGGACAATCGGGTTCTGGGAGAATCGGTATACCCTGATAGGTTGCGAGTACCAACCCAGTACGAGTACCGGGGAAGGTGCGCTCGTTACCAACACCAACCTGATATTCCTCAACACCCATGTACCGTTGCTGAGTCTGGAGCAGACGCTCCAAACGGAAGTATTGGTCGTGTCCCATAAGAATTAATTTTGGTTCTCCGCCATTTACACGAATGTCACGGATGCAGTTATCCAAAAGATTCAAAGTGAGGTCACGGCCCACGCCACCGTTGTAATCAACTCTAGCACCAGCGTTCCACGTACCAGAAGTACGTCCACCAATGGCTAGGTCATATGCCCGAACACGAGCGGCAGAACCACCAGGGCCAGTATTAGCAGCAGCAGCTTGGTCAGCGGCTACGATGTCATCAATGCTAGTGAAACCAGCACGAGAGTGAACGAAAGCTACGTCACCATCGGCAAAGGTTGTACCTGTTGCCATCGTGACTGTTCCATTGGCTACTGCTGAAACTAGAGAACCACCAGCGCGGTCATATGCGCCAGCAGACTCGTCATGCATACCAATAGAGTCACCAACACGGAAATATGCGCCAGCGGCAGTCGGCATCACAGCGGTAGTAGTAGAACCACCACTGGTCAAGAAAGCAGAACCAGCCATCATTTCCTGATTGATTTCTTTGATATGGTCAATTTGAGCATTCTCCATTTCCATAGCCAGAACATCGCCAACACCACCTTCCAATTGGGAGGTGAACATTGAACGAACCGACGCACCAAAGGTTGTACCTACGATACGCGGTAGACTGGAAACAGTCTGGATATCACTGACATCGATAGATGGCAACGTACCCACTTCAGTAACAGGCTGAGAGCGTCCTGCGCCTCTGTCTGTACGGACACGCCAACCAGCAGTATTGCCCCACATTACTCTAGGAAGAGCATTGAAGAAACGAGTCTGGTTGTTTAGAGCATGCCAAACCTTCCTGCCGAAGGTCGTGGTGAAAACATTTTCAGATGCTCCACCATCTCCTCCCGTTCCAAAATACGAACCGGAAGTCTGTTTTGACATGAAGTCGCTGCCTAACATGGCAGGGCCAAGGCCACGGGACGAAATAACGCCACGTTGAGCTTGGGCTAGATATTCAGCTAAAGACGGATTGTTAGCCATAACTTTTTATCTCCTTTAAATTAACCCAACAATTCTTTGGGTAAACCATCAGTATCGCCTGACATCTTGGCAAGTCTGAGATTCCAGACTTCAGACCAAGAAAGGTCGGAAAGTTGGTCAGCTACATCAGCAGACTGTACTTCAGCCTTAACGATGGGAACATCGCCTCGACTAACTGTCTGAGGTGTTACTAACCGTGGAGCCGTGGAATTTTCCTTTCTGTAACCCATCTTTTGCATGAGGGAATCAGCTTTCTTATCAGTAGCTGATTGGAAACTATCGCCAACACCATCAAGTTGTTTTTGAAGTTGTTGGTTCATCTTACGGAGAGAAGTCATTTGCTTACGCATCAATCTCATCTCCTCAATAACCTCATCGTCCTCTTCCTCATCTATTTCGTCCATTGGGTAGTCTTCTACCTCATCTTCTAGGGACGCAACCTCTTCCTCGACCTCTGCATCTAACTCTACATCATGCTCATCTTTATAGGACATTTCGATTTCCTCTTCCTCATCTACCTCTTCATCATGCTTCTTGAGTTTCATAGCCTGAAGTGGTCGCTGAACTTCTGTAGTAGCAGTACGAGGTTTCACTTCTACAGCATCGTCAGAATCAGATTGTTCCATAGGCCATTTGTATTTCTTTCCAACTTCCACGGGTTTGTCACCCTGTAAGTCAACGAGTTGCTTAATTACAGAACTAGCAATCTCTTTTACAAGTTGGGCCTTTTCAACCTCTTCTTCTTCCTCTTCAGCCATAGCTTCAGAAGCTTCCATTTCAGCATCGTCCTCTTCCTCTTGTTTCTTGAAGCGCAGTTCCATCTTGTTTAGAACATCCGCGATAGCACCAAGAGCAAGAACCGTACCTTCAGAACTTTTCTCAAGTCGCTTGATAGTGTCATCCTGTTTTTCAATAGCCATTTTTACCTCTCCAATCGAGTATTTAATTTACCAATCGGCTAAATCCCCCCAAAAATTGGTTTAACCCAACTCCGATTTTCGGGTAAAAATGCCAAAAAAATAGAGCAATAAAGTCATACTGTTACTAGGTCAGACTCTACTACTCTACGCTCTTCTATGTAGAAAAATATTCTACAGATACTATATATAGCATATAGAAATTAAAATGTCAACCCCCATTTCAAGGGTTTATTTATGGAAATCCAATAATTCCAGTAATTCGTTGGATATTCCCTTCAATGTGTGCTTATATCGATACCTATAATTTAAAGGACTGCTACCAAATTGTTCAGCAGATTCTTGCATTACCTTAACTTCTTCAGTATCGTTAAATTCTATGAAGGTATTATACCTACAAAGAATTCCGTATGGGTGACCCTCTTCAGGGCCATTCCAATCTTCCCATGTTATCTTACTATCTTTTTTCCAATTCTTCAATGTTGATGGAGTAATAGTATATCGGTATGGAAACTCTAGTTGAAAGTGTTGCGCTTTATACATGATACCCTGAAATCCTCTTCCCTAATTAAATGACATTATACCAATAAAATTTAAACGAATAAATTAATTAATTGAAGGTGGGGGATACTCATCACCAACAATATGTTCTTCATGCTCAAATATATTATCTACACAAACGTATATATAATCAATTTGGTATTTCTCTACACACTCTTCACAAACATCAATATAATATTTATCATCGCTTAGTATGGTATCTACCGCTGGAACTAATTCCCCATCAACTAAACTAAACCCGCCGTCACAAATATCACATTGTTCGCTTAATTGTTCATCTAACTGTTCATCCATCATCAGTTCTCCAACTACGAAAATAGTGTGAGTCACACCAAATAATAGTAGTTTATTTACCTACTAAAATTATATGACCACTTTTGTAGGAAAACAAGTCTATAAAATAGTATTTACTATTCGTGACACTCGCATGGACAATCTATACCATCAGTGTTCCAGTCAGCGCAATTATTTTCGCATTCTGTATAGCTATAGTCAGCCTCATCTACGTTAACAAGTTCTGATTCTTTACCACAACGTCTACAAATACCAAACGCTCCATCTCCATTAGCAATATCTAAAAATATAGCCACATTTTCCATATTTGGTTGATTATGACACAAGCTTCTCCAACTAGGAGTAAAAGATTCTGGTGGAAAAATTCGTGTGTCTTTAGATGTGTAGTATAGAATTTCCATTATTTTACCTCGTCTAATCTAACTAGTTTCCATATCTTTTGTCTAGCCCATTCAACATCTTCTAGACCAGTACCATATTTCCCAAGGAATTGTTTTTTAATACCTGTAAAATGAATAGGGCCATAAATACCAATTATACCCTCAGTGGGGGATATATCTGCGGCATATACCTCTCCCCCAACCGTATTCTCAAGAAAAAACTGTTCTGTTTTAAACATTAATTTTTCTCTGTTTGCCGAATTGTAGTAGGTGCAGACTGCAAACAGGTTTTTTACAGCCTAAGTTAGTTAGAACCAAATATTTGGTATTGTTAGTACAATAGGTACACTTATCAATCTCAGACCTAACAGCATCCTCAAATTCAGTATTAAGCCATGTTCCTTTAGCAGTAATCATGTTCTATCTCCCTTTTATTTAAAGAAATCTCTATTTTGAGGTATGTATTTTCTCCAATTGGATGGTACATCCAATTCATGAAATATTGCACTAACAGGACATGCAGTCACACAATACCCACAATCAATGCAAATCTTTGGGTCTATATAAAATTGCTCTTCATCTTCAGTAGAGTGAATACAGTCAACAGGACAGACATCAGTGCAAGAAGTATCTTTATTCCCAATACATGGTTCAGTTATAATGTATGCCATACTTAAACTCCTATTTTTTCCAGACGTTTTATGTCCTCTAAAATCTCACGAGATTCAAGTACTACATAGTCGTTTGAATCATCTTTGTAGCGAGTAATGACTTTTAAGCAAAACTCCTTAGCCTCTTCTAGATGATGAAAATAAATACCACTATTTGGGATACGATGCCAAAGATGTCTCGTACTATCAACCCCGTTGATTCTCTTCTTTGCGGTTTTATCTTCAGGAAATACGGGCTTTTCGCAAACGTAGCAACTATTTAACTCAATTCTATTATTATTCATTTTCTCTTCTCCTACTTAGTGCGCTTGTTTTTAATTTTACGAACATGACCACGTACTTCAGCTTCAGACGCTTCCCTAGTATGTACAGACCCTGCTCCATAATGACCGTAGCGGTCTTTAAATCTTTTAGAGGCTCTTTTATCGGCTTTAGTCATTATCAAGTCTCCTATCTTTAGCTGTTGCACTTAGAACAGCCGTTACAGTTAAGGTTTATCCCAGATTTTCCAGCACTTACATATTCTTCAGATTTGAGGGTGGAGTGATTGTCATTAGAGTGATTAAAATAGGTGGTGATGACATTTTTAGTATCTAGGTCAAGAACCACACATGTCCCGGTTGCATCCCTAACCAACAATCTGCGCGTCCCTTTCAGTGTGTGGTACTCAATCAATTTTCCATGAGTGAGGGCATTTTTAATGTTGGTGACTGAGAGTCCTCTTTCTGCAAGTCTAATTTTAAAATAAGAAGTGATTTTAAATTCAGTTTTTCTCATTTCGGTCATCAAGGAAACTACGCAATCGTGGTCAAGGCTCAAACCGTGAATTTTCTTTCCCATCGTTGAAATCATTATATCCCCCTCAACTCCTTTCGACTACAGATATATTATAGCATGTATAAAAGAGGTTTGTCAATCAAATAGCTAATGCTCATGCTGTCACCTCTTCAGTCTCAGTGATTGTTGCGCCCTTGAGTTTAGCAAGTGCCTCAATCGCTAGGTGGCGATTTTCGGGAGAGAGGGCCATCCGTACTTTGTGAGTTTCAGACATGGTATGAATCCAAGTGCTAGTTGTACTGGCATAGGTGATGTCCAACGTTGGAATTATTACCCCATTGTCTTTAGTGACTCCAGAGGAAGGGCTGATACTCTCAATCCTACGTCGGCGGTCTTTTCCATCCATACCAACGTCCCAAACAAACATCCCAATCTTCAATTCGGACGCTTCAACAGACATGGCCTCATTATAGGCATTCCTGGCAGTTGAACCACGGCGAGTCAGTTTGGTTCCAGAACCAGAACAACCAAAGCACACACCACCGTAGACATGACCGTAATGTGAAAAGTAACCAGCACCAGAGCATCGCCCACAGGTCTTTTTCTCAAATGAAATATTCATGTCTAAACTCCTTATTTCCTGACTACATGGATATTATATCATGTATAAAAGAGGTTTGTCAATACTAGTATTTAAAAAAATGGGACTTCCGATTAAAGAAGTCCCATTGGGGGTCAATGCACCCATATTGGGTGCATCGGAAAATTATATCATGCACCTACTACTTTGCTCAAGTCTTTGTGACTAGATTCAGTAGATACCTTCAACCATTCCCCATGTTTCAGTGCAGTAAACTCTATGGGGAAATTCTTTCCAACTATATCAAATAAATCAGAGTCATTAATCCGAATTTGTAAATGCGTCTTATTAGTTGGACTAGGTTCTCCAGATTTACTGTAACTATATATATTTGAATCCACTTGAACTTTTTGCGACGGGTTAGAGATTTTACCTAATTCGCTAGTTCTAACTACAGCTTGAAATCCAGTAGATTCCACAAAAACAGTAACTGCTGTATCTAAATATTGGTTGGGATGCATTTTGACTTCCATTGTGATAGTTGATGGAGAAACCATGTCCTTATGGAAAACTACATAGAACGAATAGCAATCCCAATCGGCTACCCAAACAGTATCCTTTTCATCCAATACTTCTGGAAGAACTAGTACACTATGATTCTCAGGATACATCGTCTTTGGAGCAGACCTTGTTTTAACAGAACCATATTCTCCAGTAACCCAATATTTTTCTGGGTGGTCTATACGGTCTTGTATTCTATTTATAACAGTTTCAGCCGATTGCCTTTTCCGATGAGCCTCTGCTACATCTATATATGACTTTCGTAGAGCCTTGGCTTCAATTTGTCGAACTCGTTCCCTAGTGACTCCAAGAAATTGTCCAACCTCTCCTAAAGTATGTCCATGTAAAAATTCGATTTCACATTCAGGTATCGGACAATTCCCGGCTTGTTCTAGACACCCTAATCGTAGCTGTATGACCGTGGATTCTCTATCGGTTAAATCATTCATTTTTGGTTTGCCCCTTCTTTATATGTTTTATCCAATCCGAATTTTCATTAGAATTATCTACATTGATAACTATCTTTTTCAATTTCTTTTTCATAGGTCGGTTACTTGCTCTTGATGAATCTATGGAGAAGTCATCGCAACACGGGCAAAAATTAGACATTGTTATTACCCCCTTCCCCACTACCTAGTAAGGCGTAAAACTCTGAATTGTTCTTCTCCTCCTCAAAAACCTCTGGGGTCTGATAAGACGCATGTTCCCTAACTGCTCTTAAATCATCCAATGTTAGGGGCTTAATTCTGCGCTTTCTTTCCTGCATATTAGTGTATAAATCTTCACCATCATCGAATCTGAAACCTTCAGAGTCATTGCTATATCGTGAAACCTTTCTATAATCACAAATACTGTCGGAGCAATCGTTATAAACCAACTCCCCACCGAAAAATTCTACTAAGCCCTTGCATATTGCAATCCAAAATGGGGTGGACTTTGGACTAAATGAACGAGAACCATTACTACCCTCAAAATGCCAGTAATAGTAATGTAATTTCTCACCATCAATTAAATCTCCATTAATAGATATGTCAGCCATTGTTGGGCTAGTAACATTTCCTTTAATAGTTACCCCTGGAACTGTGTCGTAAGACCAATCCTCTTTGTATTTTCCACCTGATACAAAGATAGTTTCAACTGGTAACCCTGCCAAAATTCCGATTACTTCAGATGCATCACTAATACCAACATTTGCTGGTAAACTGCATTGTACGTTAACACCCATTTTCTCTTCTCCTTAGTTAGACTCATATTTTGCGCGAAACAACTTCATATCAAAGAACTGGCAACTAGAACGTCCAACTCCTTTTTTAAAGTTTGCTTCAGTCATCAATTCAGTAGTTAGAGGCATTCCACTTTTACGCTCACCGAACCCATCTGGGTCTAGTATCAGACATCCCCACTCTTTGGCCCATTCTTTTCCAGTCTTCATGATTTTCATTTATTATGCTCCAACGTAGTGGTAGTAACCTAGACTTGAGACAGAATATACTTCATCGTATATCTCATCAACAGAAGTTTTGATTTCAGACCCACCTAGATAGTAGTCCAACGTCATAGAGATTTCAGAAGCTAATTTTGCAATGGTAGTTTTATGAGTCTTTGTGGGGAATTTCCAATTCTCTCGACCATCGGTCAAGTCACCCATTAAACTCTCAGCAATTTTGAAAGCTTTTATCGAGACAGGTAATCCAGCAGGGACAGCCTTGGGTGAAACAGTCATTTTATACACCAACCTTTGCAGGAGTCTTTGGAGTCTTTTCGACCATGTGCTTGCAGAAGACACTGGAAATCTTTTTGATTCCCCGGTACAGTGGGTTGCCCTTTTCATCGACCTTTGGAGAACCATTTTTCTCTAGAAGTGGAACACGCTTGAGAGTTTCCAGTTTGATGGATTTGGAACCCTTCAGGACTTTCATTCCAAGAGCATTCCACCGTGGGAGAGTCAGAACATCGACGTAAGGTTCGCAACCACAGTCCAGAGACATTTCCACTATCATCGCATTGTTCTCAGAATAGCGGTCAAAGTTACGAGCCATCTTCGGGTCTATTTTGGACTTGCTGAATTTCTTTGTCATTTCTAAACTCCTTATTTCCTGACTACATGGATATTATATCATGTATAAAATATATTTGTCAAGAGCGTACAAACCAATCAGTTTTCTTTACATCGCTATTACAAGTGGAGCAATACAAAGCACTCCATGCAAAATGATAGATGACGGTCATATCATCACATACAGGGCAAAATATTATTTTACCGTTCCAACCAGCCCTAGTTTTTGAAGTAACGTTTTTCATATGTACTCCTATCGCATCATTGGGGTTGCGTTTACGTCAGCAATTTTCATTTTATTACTAAAAGTCTTAACTTTTCCGTTCAGCACGTACCAATCAATTCCAAGGAGAGTTGCAACATCACCGGGAGCGTGTACATTGAGTCTCTTACTGAGTGATGCATACAAGCCGAACACGTTATGGACAAGAACGTACATGCCAGGATTTTTTTTACTTATTGCTACGGCCTCTTTTTTGACCGATTTCATATTGTTGGAATTACTCATCGTAATCATGCGGTCACCTCGACTTTTACGGTAGGTGGGTGAGAAAACAGACAATCTCCGCAGATGGATTTAACTCCATCAATCGTATCGTTTCTACGAACTGTAGACCATTTGCATCCCTTTTTCCCATGATAGTTGCACTCACAAGATTTCATGTTCTCGTAACTATAATTAATCATCTCTATACTCCTACCGTAATTGGACGATGCAACCGGAACCGACCAGAAGAAATGAGTCCCTTGACATTTTTAAGATGTTTCCCTTTCATGTTTGCCAAGTGAAGTTTACCTAGAATAAAATACTCATCCTTTTCGGCATCGTATGCTTCATAGACAGAGCAATCACATACTGTTCCAGTAAAAGTCTTGATTGGTTCTGTGGACATGTGGTAAACATTTTTGTTTGGGTCACTCATTTTTTTACTCCTTATTTCCTGACTACATAGATATTGTATCATGTATAAAAGAGATTTGTCAACATCAACAAACAAAATTTTTTTAGATTAATATCACAATCACGAGAACCACAAAGAAAAGTTTCCAACCATCAAGCGGTAGATTCGGCATAAACCTAAACATGTTATTCACCATCCTTTAAATAATCATAGTAACCTGAAGTTAATGTGGGTGGGAAATTCCGAACATCCCCATCTCCAAAATCTACTGTTTTGACTCCATCATCAACATAATTCAAGACGGCTTCTCTAACTGCTGTATCGGTAGCCTCTCCAAATTTTTCAGTATCAATATTCCTGAGTGATTCTAATGTTTTTATGACAGATTCTTCGGAGATTAAAGACCCCTTTAATCGTAAATTCCGAAAGTGCTTGGCTAATGCCTCTACTGTTTTATTTCCAGCGAAACTAAACATTTCAAATCCAAGTGTTGTAGTCATTTTTATTCTCCTACTTTAAAGCTTATTCCATTGGATGTTACTGAAACTGTTGGGGGCAATATTTCTGAGCATTTCCACAATGGGCTTGAATGGCAACCGCACAACATATTTGTGTCATATTCTGGAGTACCTTCTCTACCAGGCCCACCCCACACGGTTAGTTTTGTAATAGTCACATTACCCTTAGTGGTACTATTGGAATAATAGCTGAACATTTTCGATATCGCATTTAATGCATTTTTCGCACCGTAAACCCTTTCAATAGTCTTAACTTTGGAACCAATATTTTCTACTGCTACAATCTCGTAAATAGCCATGACATCACCGCATCCTTCGTACTCCTTTTTCTTCCTATCTCCTGACTCCATAGATATTATATCATGAATAAAAG
>Ga0114996_10005349_pt1 | contig 15121 bp, 13 predicted proteins | sample ArcticOcean_MG_C_4_FD_87039 | JGI IMG/M metagenome (GOLD analysis project Ga0114996, IMG submission 87039) | Marine microbial communities from western Arctic Ocean - ArcticOcean_MG_CB4_134 | ecosystem: Environmental > Aquatic > Marine > Oceanic | place: Arctic Ocean: Canada Basin | collected...
GTGCGCGGTGATCGGGGTGAGTGACGAAATGGCGACACTGGGACAGCAGACTTCCGCCAGTGAACGAGTGGGCCACCGTGACGGCCGCGTCGAACCGCGCGTCAACAAACGCAGACTGAAGGTTCTGGCCCTGATGAAGAAACCACGACACCAACTCCAGGCCGAACTCGAAGCCGCCGCATGACGTAACCCCTTGCTACCAAACCAGCAGTGCCATTCGTGTCTTCCACTTCTCGATTCGCAGGTCCGTGCTATGGGAAATCGTCGTGTGATCTTCCTTGGGGTTCTTTGCGCGATCTGTCTGGCGGCAAGTTCGGGTTGGATCTACTACCTGCATTCACAATGGTCGACGCCCGAACGGTTGATTCTGCGGGCGGCGAAGGCCGTGCAGGATGACGACCTCGGTCGTGCGTCGGTCCTGATCCGCAATGCGATCAGGCTGGACCCCGACAATGCCGAGGCTCGGATTCAGATTGCCAACATCCTCAACAGGCTCTCCGACGAGCGACGTGCCGGAGACGTCCCTGCGGCAGTGGAGCAGATCGCGCATGCAGCGAAACTGAAACCGGACGACCTCGAGCTGCAGACGCGGCTGTTTTACGGCTGGCATCGGCTGGGACGGCGCGATGCCGCAACGACGACGGCACGCAGATTGACCGAACTGAAAAGTGCCGATCTGATTGCATGGATGTATGTCATTGACGATGAACTGGATCAGGGATATCTGGAGTCAGCCGGCAGACTGATCGACCGCCTGGAGTAAGCCGTCACAGACCAGTCGATCGCGTTCATCGCTCGCCGGCTGCGGCTTCTGGAGTTGACCCACGACGAGGAATCGCTGCAGGCACAATGTGAGCTGTTCGTGCAGCGATTGATCGCGGCGCGCGACCCGGATCTGGCGAAGGTCGGCACGTCCGTCATAGCGATGTTCCCGTCCATCAGTGCCCGGTATCTCGACAAGTCACCGGATGGTGAACTCGTCCCCCGTTCAACAGCAGTCATCAGGCTGATTCGCAGACTCCTGGCCATTCGACCGCAGAACGAAAACCTGCTGCCCCAGGTGAAGCTGGCCGAGAGGATCGTCGCCGTAAACACATCCAGGCGGGACAACGATCCGGTTGCCGTGCGCAATCTTCACGCAGAATTCGTCGAGACGGGGCGGTGGCTGATCGGTTCGGAACACTATCCGCGGTACCTGTCACCGGCATTCGCTCTGCTGCTCTACCACTCGGCCGTGATCGTGGAGTCTCCCGAATTCGCCGTCGGCATTCTTCCCGGCCTCGTTGCCGAACGAGACGGTAGCCAGACGTGGGAGCCCACCGCCAAGCAACAGGACGGACTGATCGCGTACCACGCAACGGCTCTGTCGCAGGTCCTGGGCACGGAAACGGAGGAGGATGCCAGAGACGGCGTCCAGCAGCTGCATGCCCACGAATCCACGATGTCCACGGCACTTCTCCTTAGTGCGCTGCTGGCCGCTCACGATGGCGACACGGAACTGGCCCGGGAACACCTGGATGCGGCGGCGAAGGACGACCGGATCGATCCACATCTGATCCTTGCCTTGCGGTGCCAGTGTGACATGCGGACGAAGGACTGGAAGCTGGTCGCGGACGCACTCGCCAGCCTTGACGGACAAGAGATCGATCCCCCGACAGGCCGCGTTGCTACGTGCGCTACTTGGCCCGCCCGAACAGCGGCGTCTGACTCGACTGACTGCCCTGCTGGAATTGAATCAGTTCGCAGCAGCCGACGAATTGTTGCAGACGCTGGTCGAATCAGACGTTTACGCCAGCGGCCACCTGATCCGCATCGTGTACGAATTGCGGAAGGGCGACCTGGTCGAGGCTCAGGCCCGGCTGAATGCGGCACGTGTGGACGACCCGGCTGCGACGGAGTTCGTGATTGCCGATGTCGCGATCGCCGCAGCTGCGGGCAGGCGGAACGAAATCGAGTCCCGCATGGCGGATCACCTGATTCGTCATCCCGACGACCTGCGGGTTCGAATGCTGCTGGCACGCTGGTATCAGGTGACGGGAAGAACCGGCGATGCCGTCGCACAGTACAGCGACATGACGCAGCTTCGCCCCGGACTCCTGCATGCGTGGGTCATGGCAGCCTTGCTGCTGCAAACGTCAGACCAGCAGCGGGAGCTGGACGCTTTGATCAAGGGGATGTCCGGCACTCCTCAGGTCGCCGAATATGCGGACCGACTGCGTCAGCAGATCACCAGCTTTGCGATTCGCTTGCGACGCAACAAATCCGATTCCAGTCTCGCGCCGGAAACGGTGGAACTGCTGCAGGAAGACTCCTCGCAGTCGGTCAGAGACTGGCGACTGCTGAACGTTGCCGTCCGGGCCTCGCAGGCTGATGGGGGACCGGGTGTGCTTGCTCAAATGCAGTACCTGCTGACGACAGGTGGCGACCGTGAAGAATCAGAGAACGTTCTGGACCGTCTCGAAGGCGGGATGCTGTCCGCGCTGGGTGATATCGCGGACTCCGATGCGGCGGATATGCAGCGCCGTATCGGTGAGCTGGTCCGGAAGCACCCGGATCAGCCCGGCCCGCACATTGCTGCCATCGTCTACTTCGCCAATCGCGATGACGTACCCAACGCGTGGAAGCATGCCCAGGCTCTGGCCCGAATCGATCCGATATCCGGACGGGCGCAGTACTGGTTTGCGCGGCTGCTGGCTGTTTCCTACCGCATCGACGAGGCGGTCGAGCAGTTGAATACGTCACTGGAGCGTGCCGATCGTCCGGATGCCCGGCTGTTCGGGGCTCGTCTGGAGCTGTTTCGTGACCAGCCTCAGCAGGCGCTGGAGCACCTCGACCGACTGCCCGGACCACTTTCCAGCCAGTTCGTCCCCGTGGTGTTGCGCTTCGAGACACTGCGGCGTCTGGAGCAACATGATCGTGCGGCTGCCGTACTGACCGAATTCCTGCAGCGTGAGCCGCAGCACATCTCGCTGTGGCTGCGGCTGGCCGAGCACTACGACCGTGAATCCGGAGGCCAGCAGGCCATCGGCCTGGTGAGTGCCGCTCTGCAGCAGCATCCACAGCACTCGGGACTGCGATCAAAGCTGCTCGGATTACTGGTCCGACACGATCGTCTGGAGCAGGCACAAACACTGGACCGGCAGCTTGCGGAAACACCCGATCATCCCGAGACGCCGCTGTCACTGGCGCTGGCGTTTCTGACAGCCGGAGAAGTCGACGCAGGGGCCGCCTGGCTCGACAGGGTCGACGTGGCTTCGGCCAATCCCTTTCTGTACGCGATGGCCGTGTATCAACAGGGGCAGGCCGGCAACGATCGCGCGCTGATCGAGCGGGCCGGAAGTTTGCTCGAACAACTGGCGACCCGGTCACTCGACTCGCTGCCAGTCCTCAACAACCTGGCCTGGCTGCTGGCCGTGGACCTTGGTCATCCGGATGCGGCACTGCCGATCGTCGAGCGGATCGTCGCCCTGTCGGATGTCGGCGACCTTGATCCAACCTTTGTCGACACCATCGCCGAAGTCTTCGTCGCGAACGATCGAGCAGCCGACGCATTGAGCCTGGTCCGCAAGTCGGTGCTGCAGCACCCCGCTGACGGTGTCCTGCGGTATCACAGTGGAGTGCTGCAATTGACGCTGGCGCGTGATCAGGTGCAGATCAAACCGGCTCTGGATGACCTGACGATGGCCAGACGGCTCACAAAACTCTCCGCGAGACGCGATGCCTACGTCGCTTCCGTGCTTCAGTGGTATGGAAAGGCGCCTTAACCGGACGTCGACCCAGGTGCCGGATCAATGGCTGTGAGACCTCTTGTGCGTGTCGGCACCCAGACAACCCGGCGGGCTTGTCTGGACCACCCTGCGATCCAGTGCACATGCCCGCACTTCCTGTCAAACGAGCCAGGTTCCAATAACCGTCACTACGAATAACTGCAGGCATTACTTACTGAACGGTCACTTCACCACAGGTCGTTTAATTCCGCCAGGCTGCGTCAATCTACCAGTTGATTGGACTGGTGGAGTCGATACGTTCGATGTGTTGACAGTGCAAGACAGTTAGTAGACGGACATGGCAACAACGCTCGAGGCCAGACGCTCCGGGCGGCTCAGACAACTCATTCAGAGTTGTGTGAGTGGCGACGCGACAGGAGGCAGCTCCCTCTTGTCGAGCCGGAGCGGAGGCCCTCGCTCGCTGGGGCACCGCCATCATCAACCGGATTAACCAGTTCTGTGTGGTAAGCAACGATTGACGGCAAATGGTATGCATGGTGCGTCTCGGCTACGTGAGATTTGGTATTCGACCAATTACGAAGAGGTGTATAATGATTTCGTCCGACCGTTTACTGGCACGTTCGACGTTGGCTGGATTGTTGGCGTTTTCACTGTCGCTCGATTGCGCGACGCACGCTGCCGCGGGGATCATCAACTTCGACGCCGTCGACACGTCGAATCCCCCCCTCACCTTTGGTGTCGCGCCAGACTCTTACTTGGCTGGTTTCGGTGTCACCGTGAGCAACGTCACGCCTACAACCACAGTGGGCGTGAAAACGCCAATACTTTTCGACACCAACGTCGTACTGCTCTCGAACCCGAATTACTTGTCCCAATGGTGGGCAGGGATCAACGGGACTTCGTTCGATCTGATTTTTGATCAGCCGCTTGTGAACCTGAGCGTATCGATTCCACAAATCACCTCTGGTGTGATTGTCCCCGCCTTTTCCTTCACCGCACTTGACGCGAGCGGAACTCCGCTGGTCACCAGTTTCAGTGCCGGACTGGGCGGCGCGTCTCCGAGACGAACATTCGTGTTCGATGATACCACCAATCCCGGCCTTCAAGGGCTTCGCGTTTTCTCGAATGTGCAAGGTATCGCGGGCATGGGTGGCATTCCGATCGACGATTTGGTGTTCACAAGGCAGGCCACAGTCCCCGAGCCGTCTACATTCGCGTGCTTAGGTGCGATTGCACTGTTTGCAGGAGTGCGGAATCGTCGTCGCCAAAAAGCCCTGACCGCACCGACTGCCGAAAGCGTTTGACGCAGTGCCGGACTCGACCACCCATTGAGTCCTGCTTATAAAGCCGGGACTCGTGATTCTCAAACTGCCTGAGCGTAGCAGCGGCCACGCTCAATCCCTCGGGTGAGAAGTGATACCCGAGGAAATCGATCTCCCGCTCCACCCGACCGACAAACGTCTTGTCCGGGTGCTGCTCGACACACAGATCATTGAGGATCTGATTGATCACGCGCACGGCCCGCCGCAGCTTCCACCGCGTGGGAGCCAGCACCACCCAGTCATCCATGAACCGGGCATAGAACAACCCGGTTGCCTCCATCGCCTCATCCTGGCGACTGAGAAAGATGGCCCCGATCAACGGCGACAGCGGACATCCCACACATCCGCATTGTGCCCGACATTCTTCCGGCGGTGGCACAGCCAGTCGAAAGCCAGGTCCAGCACTTCGCGCGCGTCGACGCTCATCGGACCTCACATGACGAGGACGAGAGTTGACTTCACCGGTTGGTACCCGCAATCCGGTGTGAGCTGTCCAGGGCACATGTGAGTGCGTGCTGGAACGCGGAACCTGTCAATGCCGCACAAAGTGACAAATCCGCGTGATCCTCTGAACGACGTATCGCGTCCGATCGTTTGTCGAGACTTCGCCGAGATATCCACATCCTTGTTCGGTAGCATCGGGACGATTGCCCCAATCGATCCACCTGTGCCTGTCTTCGCACATTGCGGTTCCAAAGGAACCCGGATGAAGCTGATTCTGCTCATCATCTGTGCCACCATCGCAACCCTGAATTCGTCAGCGGCGCTGGGCGCTGTGACATTCAGTGATATCGGCGGTACACAACGGCCGACCAATGTGACGGGCCTGGACGTAAACGGCGTCAGCTATGACGTTACGATCACGTACAACATTCCAATCAACAGGGCCACGACTGTATTGATCGGTGCACTGCCAGACAGCGATGCCAATCAGGCTGCGTTTGATCTACGCGATGCGGTCAATGCAGCAGCGACCGCCGACTCGAATGAGACGATCGTCTACCTGTTATCCAACACTCAACCTGTTTCCGGCACTAACGCACTTAGTCTGGCCAGCATTAACGACGAATCCGCGGGCGTCGGGGACTTCCTGGCTTTACTATCCAATACGTTCGTCACGTCCATCGCCCGACCGGCCCGTGGCTCGGCATCATTCAGCCTTGCCGTGATGTCCGCGTCCAGCGTCCAGCGTCCCAGAGCCGTCGTCCATCCTGATCTGCACCACGACGGCGCTTTATTTACTGCGGCGAAGAAGGCGGCGCTCGGCGCCACGGACGTGATGTCCGGACGTTTCCGAGCTGATTATCGCGGACTCACCCGGACCCCGGCTCGCCACTGCATTCGACACTGGGTTTACGACGGTTTCCTCGTCTGTAGGTGCGTACGTGCGAACGGGATGATCAGCAGTGCCGCGCTGAGCAATAGAAACACGACCGACATCGGTCTTGTGACAAGTGGCAGCCAACTGCCACCGGAACTCATCAGGCCGGCACACAGGTTCTTTTCGGCGACGGGTCCAAGCACGAATCCGATGACGAATGGTGCCAGCGGGATGGTCCAGCGTTCCAATTGAAATCCGACAAGCCCGAACAGCAGCATGATCCACACGTCAAAGAACCGGTTCCCCAGCGCGTAGGAACCGACAACGCAGAACGTCAGGATGACTGGGATCAGGAATGCTCGCGGGACATCGACCAGCCGGGCGATGTATCGGGCGGCCACGACCAGGAAGACGAACATGAAAATGTTCGCAATGAAGTACGTGCCCATGATCGTGTAGATCAAGGTCGGGTTCTGTCGAAAGAGCTGCGGGCCCGGTTGCAGGCCGTGCAGAACCAGGGCTCCCAGTAGAATCGCGTCGATCACACTGCCGGGAATTCCCATTGCCACAAGCGGAATCAGAGCACCGCCAACGGTTGCGTTGTTCGCCGATTCCGAGGCGATGATGCCCTCCTCACTACCATGGCCAAAGTCCTCTGGCTTTTTCGAGAACGTGCGTGCCGTCGAATAAGCCGTGACGGATCCGATGTTCGCTCCGATACCCGGCAGGATGCCGATCCACGTGCCGATCAGCGAGGACCGCAGCATGTTGCCACTATGAGTTCGCCAGTCGGAGGCTCCTGGCATCAGGCTTTGGTTGGACACCGCGACACGTTCCAGCGGCTGACCAAGACGCAAGACTTCGGTGATCACCTGGCTGACAGCGAACAGTCCGATCAGCACGGGCAGTAGTTTCAGTCCGCCGTTGAGTTCCTCGAAGCCAAACGTCATCCGTACTTCGCCCGTGGCTTCGGCGACTCCGGGCATCGCACACAGGATGCCCAGCAGTCCGGAAAACAAAGACCGGCTGATTGATGCACCGCCGACGGACGCAATCAGAACCAGCGCCATCATGACCAGCGAGAAGAACTCGAACGGTCCGAACTTTGTGGACAGGTCCGCCATCGGACGGCTGAGTGAAATCAGGAACACCCACGACACCATGCCGCCGACGAATGATGCCATGATTCCCAGTCCGAGTGCGCGGCCAGGTTGTCCGGACTTTGCCAGCGGGTAACCATCGAGCGTTGTCATGACCGACGCGGGAGTCCCCGGCATCCGCAGTAGTGTGGCGGTAATCAATCCACCACTGATCGAACCGACGTACATCCCGACAAGCAGCATCATGGCCTCGCCAGCGTCCATCGAATACGTCAGCGGGAGCGTCAGCGCAATCACCATTGCCCCGGTCAGACCGGGAATGGCTCCGACCGTAATCCCCAGCGCCGTTCCAAGGCAGATCAGGAACAGCCCCATGGGAGTTGTCAGAAGTTGGATAGCGGTTTCGAGCGGAGTCACGGCAGGTCAGTCACGACGATTTGGGTGAGAACGAATTGAATTCCGAACGCGACGATCACAGCCGTCTCGGTCAGCGGCACAAGGTGCCGTTTGTGGTCGGTACTAAGCAGCAGGCCGACCAGCATGATGAACACCGTCGTGGCCCATGCGAACGACGCACCGAACTGCATAGCCAGTGCGTATGCGGCTGACATCGCAAGCATGATGGTGGCGCGTTTCGCCGTGGGTCCTTTCAGGCTCACCGTGTCTCCCGGTTCTGGAGAAACACGGCGTGAGAAGATCATTACGAGAAGGCACACAATCAATCCGCAGCAAATAAGGAGTGGAATGTCTGGCACTTCAGGCGACTCCTGCTGACCGACCGATTGCGCTGCCGCGACACGTTCCTCAAGATACGCCTCGTGCTCGGCACCAGAAAGGAATCGCGGCGGGATGTGCAGTTCGGTCAGTCGTTTGAGCACAGTTTCCGTCTGCATGGCCTTCCGCAGCACATCGGCCATGTAATCGATGCGGTCCTGTGGAGTACCTTTGGGGAACCACCAGTACTGGCTGTTGACCTCTTCGACATCGACGCCCTGTTCCAGTGCCGTCGGCAGATCGGGCAGTGACTCGCGCCGCTCCGGGCCAAAAATTGCCAGACCACGCAGGCCCTGACCTGCAAAGTTGAGCATTTCGGTCGCAGAGAACGTCGCCGCCTGAATGTGTCCGCCGACCAGTTTCCCTAAGCGATCCGTTCCATCACCGGCCTGCGTGTAGCGAAACTTTGCGCCAGGATGCACGTGCTCAAGCCGCCGCGCCAGAAAGTGACTCGGAGCCCCCATGTTGACTCCATACACAATCTCGTCGGGCTTCTCGGTCGCAGCGTCCAGCAACGATTTCAGCGATGTGTATGGCGAGTCTTCGTGAACGGCGACGACCAGTCCAATCTCACCCGTCCCGGCAACAGCCTCAAATACCTCGGGCCCGTAACTGACGGTCCCGGAATACTTCGCCGTGATCAGAGCATCGTGCAACAGCAGCAAGGTGTAACCATCGGGCTTTGCGTCACGGACGTACCGGCTGCCGATCGTCGAACTGCCACCGGGTCGGTTTATGATTACGAACGGCTGTGGAAGAAGACTGTTCTCATTGATTCCGGTCTGGATGATGCGTGCAAACGTGTCGCTGCCACCACCCGGATTAAATGGTACCACCAGCTTGATGGGGCGGGCGGGATAGGATGCCCCGGCTTTGCCTGGCAGTTCGTTCCGCCAATTCAAGATGAGAAGCGCAGCGGCGATTGACAGAACGATCAGTTGTTGAAGATACCGACTCATTCGCCGTCCCCTGGCTTCAAGCCGAACGCTTTTCCAACATCCCGTGAGCCATGCAGGACTCGGACGATTTCTATCGAGTAGTCATCTGCGTCCAGCGGTCGGTAGTACACGACATAGCGGCCTTCAGGGAATCGCCGCAGCCCGCTGGCGATCCGGTCGCAGCGACTACCGAAACCGGGATGCCGCGCGAGCATCGCGAAACATTCGTGAAGATCGTCGATCAGTCGGTCAGCCGCATCGGAATTGTGCGGGGCGACGTATGACCAGACATCATCCAGGTCCCGACGGGCAGATGGCGAAACATCAAAGCCGTGATTCATTGCTCTCCACGACTTGCATTCAGCCGATCTCTGCCGCGACGTTTGATGTCCTCAAAAAAGTCACGAGCGTCTTCGTCGCTGCGAATCCGAATTACGTCTCCCCGATCCAATTCATCAATTCCAACCTGGATCTTTCGACGGAGATCGTCTTCAAACTCGCGTTCCTGGTGTAGCTGCAGAACGGCGTCAGCAATCAATTCTTCGCGAGATAGATAACGTCCGCTGGCGACTTCACGATCGACGAACTCTTCCAGTTCCGGGGAAAGGCCGATGGGAACCATTTGAGTCTCCAGTGGCTCATTGATGAGTCGAGGTTACAGGCCGGAAGGACGTGAAAGTCCGAAGGCGATGGTATGAAACCAGTTAGTGCGAACCGTCCAGCCTACTGAATCGACAATCCGACTACCATGCCTCCGGTCTCTCTTCGCTCGTGTCGTGGAACCTGAGCCCCAGGATCGATTACGTTCCCCGTCCCGAAGTCGCACCTGAGGAGACGCCACGTGGCAAAAGAACTCAACTTCAAACAGGAACTGACGGGCTGTTTTGGTCAGCCGGTGGCCGAGAACCCGACGCAGGCCATGATCGAGGCAGCCTACCGGCATCATGGACTCGACTGGCGCTACCTCACGATCGAAGTCGCACCGGACGGTCTGGCAGACGCAGTCCGGGGCGTCCGGGCCATGGGTTTCGCCGGATTCAACTGCACCATCCCGCACAAAGTTGCCGTGATCGAACATCTCGACGGACTGGGCGAATCGGCCTCGTTGATGGGCGCGGTCAACTGCGTTGTTCGGCAGGACGGGCAACTGATTGGCGAGAATACAGACGGCAAGGGATTCGTCGAGTCGCTCCGGACTCTGACAGACCCGACCGGAAAATCAGTCGTCATGTTTGGAGCCGGCGGCGCGGCTCGCGCCATCGGTGTCGAAGTTGCACTGGCAGGAGCCACGAAGATCACGATCGTGAACCGCACGGAATCGCGCGGAGCGGAACTCGTTTCTCTACTTCGCGAAAGGGTCAACGTCGAAGCCGACCTTGTCGTACCTGACGGCGACTACTCTGTTCCCGCAGGCACGGGTGTCGTCATCAACGCGACGTCCATCGGACTGTTCCCCGACGTGGATGCGCGGATCGGTCTGGATACCGCATCACTGACGGCCGACATGGTTGTTGCCGACGTGATTCCGAACCCGCCGGAAACTCGACTCGTCCGCGATGCCCGCGAGATTGGCTGCAAGGTCATCGATGGACTGGGCATGCTGGTCAACCAGGGAGTCATCGGCATTCGCTACTGGACCGGAGTTGATCCGGATCCCGCAGTCATGAGACAAGCACTCGAAGATGTGTTTGGGTCGTGACCGGCGTGAACATCCCGGCGCCTCATCCCGGTACCGGGCGCTCGAACGTGTTAAGGTCCCCCAACCGCTGAAACTGTGTCTTGCCAGAAACAATGGTCTGATATGAAAACGCGAATCATTGCCTTTGCCTCAACGATCGTAGCGATCGCCGCACTCAACCTGAGTGGCGCGGAGTCTTCGCGACCCAACATCCTGTGGATTACCAGCGAAGACAACGGGCCGCATCTGGGCTGCTATGGCGACGAGTATGCCACGACGCCTCACCTGGATTCGCTCGCGAACACGAGTCTGCTGTATCGGACGTGCTGGTCGAATGCTCCCGTCTGTGCTCCGGCTCGGACGACAATTATTACCGGCGTCTATCCCACATCGACTGGCGCCCAGCACATGCGCAGCAATGTGAAGATGCCAGCCTTCATGAAAATGTATCCGCAGATTCTGCGGGAGGCCGGATACTACTGCACGAATAACTCGAAAGAGGACTACAACCTGATCAAACCCGGTCAGGTGTGGGACGAATCGTCGCGCAAGGCTCACTGGAAGAATCGCAAAACCGACCAGCCCTTCTTCGCGATCTTCAATCACACGATCAGCCACGAGAGCCAGATACGGAATAAGATCGATCCGAAGAACAACATTCACGATCCCGCGAAAGTCCGCGTTCCCGCTTATCACCCGGACACACCGGAAGTCCGCAAGGACTGGGCTCAGTACTACGACCGCTTGACGATGATGGACGAGAAGTGTGGGCAGAACCTGAAGGAACTCGAAGAAGCAGGACTCGTCGACGACACGATTATTTTCTACTACGGCGACCACGGTTCGGGCATGCCGCGCAGCAAACGCTGGCCATACAACTCTGGACTGCACGTTCCCCTGATTGTCCACATCCCGGAGAAGTTCAAGAACCTTCGCCCGAATGACTACAAAGCCGGCGGCGAAACGGACCGACTCACCAGCTTCGTCGACCTGGCTCCGACACTACTCAGCCTGATCGATATCAAGCCACCAGAGTGGATGCAGGGTCATGCGTTCGCAGGCAAATTCGATGCTGGGCCACAACCATTCATTTACGGCTACCGCGGTCGCATGGACGAACGGTACGACATGGTCCGCTCGGTCACCGACGGTCGCTACGTCTACATCCGCAACTACATGCCGCACAAAATCTATGGGCAGTACATCCAGTACATGTTCCAGACACCGACGACTCGTGTCTGGCACGAACGGTATCTGGCCGGAAAACTGAATGACCACCAGGCCACGTTCTGGCAAAGGAAGGCTCCGGATGAACTGTACGACCTGCGGAACGATCCTGACGAGGTCGACAACCTGGCCCGTTCGAAGCAGCACCAGGAGATTCGTGAGCGGCTTCGCAAAGCGCAGCAGGATCTGGCCATACGGATTCGCGATCTGGGCTTTCTGCCCGAGGGCGAGATGCACGTACGCGCCGAAGAAAAGACGGCATACGAGATGGGCCACGATGACTCGAAATACGATGTAGAACGCATCATGGCCGTGGCTGATGCGGCGACGTCGCGGCCGGTTTCGGGCAGGCCGCAGCCGCCTTCAATGCGCGCGTACCTCGGAGACAAAGACAGTGCGGTGCGCTACTGGGGTACGGTGGGCGGTCTGGTCTGGCAGAATACCGCCGGTGCCGACGAGGCTTTTGTGGCAGCCCTCAAGGACGACTCGCCGTATGTACGCATCAACGCCGCTCAGGTCCTGTCGCAACAGGGAAAGCAGCATCTGGAAACGACGCTGCCGATTCTGGAAGGTCTTGCACCGGTCGACAAAAACGGCATCTACATCTCGATGGCGGCGCTCAACGCCATCGATGAACTCGATGCCAGGGCCGGTGCGCTGCAGGATGCGCTCAAGGCAATGCCGCGTAAGCACGAGTCCGTACCCGGGCGGATGGGCGCTTACGTCAACAACCTGATCACGAAAACGCTGGCCGACCTGAATCGGTGATGTCGATCCACACGCGGATTGACCGACCCAGACGCAGCGCGGCCTCCTGACTGTGGGCTTTCAGTCCCGACGACTTCACACTGGCCACGTCGCTTGTTTAACGATGAGAATCTCACGAGACTCGCGCGGCACTGACTTTCTCCTGCCACGGGACGCTCGACGATGAGAATTCTGCTGACGATTGCACAGTCCACTCTGCTTCTGCTGGCTGGATTCCAGGTCGGCCTGGCGCAGTCCGATGATGCCAGGGCTCAACTGAAATTAGATCTGGCTCAACTTCACGTCGTTGTCGAAGAACTCCGCGAGGGGGAACACTCGGACCAACTGATTGCCGATGTTGCGGTGTTCGCGAAAGGCGTCGACTGGTGCCTGCGACACGATGAGTTCTATCCGCAAAAAAAAGAGGGCGTCCCGTCCACGTGGATCAAGTACTGCCAGACTGCATTGAAAACCGGCATGGCGCGCGCCGCCAAACTTAAGGCCGGGTCGCATAGCTGGACGAGTCAGACGGGTTCGACGATCCGCGGTTACATTTCCAGAGTCGATGGTTCGATTCAGCCCTACGCCCTTTCCCTGCCGGAAGGCCTGAGCGATGCACCTCGCCTCAAACGCTGGCCGCTGCATGTGAAGCTGCACGGCCGTGGCGGGACTCGTAATGAAGTGCGGTTCTTTGCGGAACATACCGGCAAGGCGCCTCAGAAAGAGCAGACGTGGATCCAGCTCGATGTCTTCGGACGCACCGACAACGCGTATCGCTGGAGTGGCGAAACGGACGTTTTTGAAGCCATTGCTGATGTGCGGCGACGGCATCGCATCGATGATCGACGAGTCACGTTATGGGGCTTTTCGATGGGTGGCGCCGGGGCATGGCATCTGGGATTGCATCATCCGTCGAAGTGGTCGTCGGTCGGACCAGGCGCCGGGTTCGTGGATTTCTACAAGTACCAGAAGCAAACGGAACAACGCCCGCCGCACGAACACAAGGCTCTGCGAATCTACGATGCGATCGACTACACGCTGAATCTGTATGACGTTCCGGTCTGCACTTACGGCGGCGAACTCGACGCGCAGCTTGTGGCCAGCACATCGGTGGTCGAAAAGGCAAAGAAGCTGAAAGTCCCGGTCAAACTGATCGTTGGCCCGGGCGTGGGCCACAAGTTTCACCCGGACAGTTTCAAAGAATTCATGTCGTTTCATCAGGCGAATTCCAAAGAAGGTCGGCCAAAGTACCCCGGACGCAAGCTGATTCGGTTTACGACCTACACACTGAAGTACAACCAGTGTGACTGGCTGACAATCGAAGAAATCGACAGGCAATACGATGCTGCGACAGTCGAGGGCGGCGTGTTCCCCGACGGCGTCATGCGCCTTCGCACGAAGAACGTGAATGCCGTGCGCATCAATCGTGACATGGCGCTCAAGATCGAAATCGACGGTAAGAAACTTGAGCTGGGCGCTGCCGCCGAGGGTCTGCTGCCCAATGTCTATTTCCAACGAGAGCCCGAGGGCTGGCGGGCATTGGGCTACGAGGAATCTCGCGAATTCTCGCGCAATCCGAATCTGCACAAACGGCACGATCTACAGGGACCGATCGACGACGCGTTTATGGAACCCTTCGTGTGCGTGCGAGGTACGGGCACTCCATGGACGAAGCAGAATGCGGACTGGTCAACCTGGACGCTCGGCCGCTTCGAACGTGAGTTCGACAAATGGCTCCGCGGACGAGTTCCGGTGATCGACGATACAGAACTGAGCGACGAGGACATCGCGGCGAAAAACCTGATCCTGTTCGGGGATCCGGCTTCCAACTCGGTCCTGAAACGGATCGTCGGCGCGCTGCCGGTCAAGTGGACCGAGGACGCGATCGAAGTCGACGGACAGTCGTTCGATCCTGCCACTCACGGCGTGTCGCTGATCTTTCCGAATCCACTCAACCCGAATCGTTATGTGGTCGTCAATTCCGGACACACGATGCACGAGAAGGATTTCCGAGCATCAAACTCGTGGCTGTTTCCCCGGCTGGGCGACATCGCCGTTCAATCGTTTGAGCGAAAGACCGACGGCAGCTACGACGAGTCCGTTGTATGGGCCGAGTTGTTCAATGGCTCGTGGCAGCTTCCGCAGAAATAGGCTTCTTCGGTGACAGCAGTTCCCGGGCTGCTGGAATTCGCGGGAAAACGAGCGATTCTGCGGATCGTGTTCGTAGATGAAGACCTGCTCGTGGGCAGGCGTCTCTGGCGTCTGGGCAGAATTGGTGTTGCCGTA
>Ga0114996_10005351_pt1 | contig 15117 bp, 10 predicted proteins | sample ArcticOcean_MG_C_4_FD_87039 | JGI IMG/M metagenome (GOLD analysis project Ga0114996, IMG submission 87039) | Marine microbial communities from western Arctic Ocean - ArcticOcean_MG_CB4_134 | ecosystem: Environmental > Aquatic > Marine > Oceanic | place: Arctic Ocean: Canada Basin | collected...
ATCCTCTTGTGACTTCGTCACCCAGACGTTTTTCCGAACTCGCGTGTTGGAGTCGACAATTCGCCCCGGAAAAACATCTGGGCCACCCCGCGTGTTTGTCGTGGTTGGCTCCGTGAACCTGACGCCGAGAAGTAGGCCGGACCGAGCGCAGCGAAGTTCCGGCATAGTCCGTCTCCCTGCCGGAACGGCGTCGCTCCGCTCCTGGGTCCGGCCTACTTGACTAACGCCGAGAAGGGTGCGAGTCCAACGGCCGCATCTAATCAGCCTCCCGCTTCTGATCAAACAACCACTTCAGGAAGTCCGGCTCGGGATCGCAGCGCTTACTACTTTCCTGAGTCGTGCCGTTTTCGCCACCCGCGATCATCTTGCCGGAGACGCGATGGCCGTCGCCTTTCCAGGTGGTTAGCTTCATGTTGCCGCCGAGGGTTTTTAGTTCGTCAAACAGTTTCTGATCGCGCACGAAGGGGCAAACCCGGTCCCGGTCGCCGTGAAAGGCCCAGATCGGCACGTCTTTGATCTTCGAGGCGGTGATGAACGGTTTGGTTTGGCGGCGACCGCTTCCGGCCGATGGTGCGGCGGCGGCAAAATAACCCGGCTCGATCTGAATCATGATGTAAGTGCCGTGCCCGCCCATCGAATGGCCCAGGATGTAGATTCGCTTCATGTCGACCGACCGCAAGGCGGCAATGATTTTCTTGATCTGCTTGAAGTGCGCCGCATTCCACAAGCGATCTGCTTGAGGAGCAAGAACATAGCAGGGGTAATCCGTGCGAGTCGATTTTTTTGCCAGTTGTCGGTTCCAATCCTTGAGCTGTTTTCTGTTGTCTGTCCCTGTGCCGCCGGCGCCATGCAACGAGATGATCAGCGGGTAGCTCTTGTCTGAATCAAACTCCGAAGGCTTCATCAGCCGGTAGGGGATCTTGGCATCGGTGTGTGGTAGATAGAGATCGGCCCATCTCTGGGGAGCCTTTTTGTTGTCCTGGGCATGACAGAAAGCTGGGGAGATTGCGAGCAGGGCTGCCAATGCGAGGCATTGAGATGTTTGGGATGTTTTCATGTGGGTGTTGGATTCTGTGGGAGTGTCGGGTCTGGGCTTTTTCTGTGGTGGGTGCAGGTAGGACGGTCGGGAGGTTTTGTCCACCAGAAGTTGTGGACAGCACTCGCAAGAATGCCGCGTGGACGCGGCCGCGAAAGGGGTTAAGGAAAAAAATGAATTGGTGTGAACTATTTCAGGGTTTTTAGGAAGGCTAGCAAATCGCGAATCTGGCGAAGGGTTAGGTTCTTGGTGATGTCGGGCATGATCGAGATTTTCTGCTCGATTTGCTCCTCGACGTCCTGCTTAGCGATGCGAGTGATCTTGTCGGCCGATTGGGCAACGACGTACTCCTTGTCGGTCTCGGAGACGATCGTGCCGGAGACGGTCTTGCCCGAGGCGAGAATGAACTGTTTCACGCGATACTTGGCGTCGATGTCGGCGCTTGGTTGGACGATCGCCCGCAGCAGATAGTTGTGGTCACGCTTGACGGCGATCTTGGCAAGGTCCGGGCCGATGCTGTTTTGGGTCCCGCCAAGTCGATGACACTGGGCACATCGGGCAACGGTGCTGGTCTGGAAGAACAGGCGTCCCTCTTTCGGATCACCGCCCGCCGTGGCGAGAGCGAACAGCCCCAGCGGCTTCTTGGCGAGTTGCTTCTTGATCGCCTCGGCCTGAGCTTTGACGCCCTTGGCCTTCGACGACTGGCCCGCCAAAATCGCGTCGAGCCGAACCTCTGGCGAGAGTGACTCGATGTTCTTCAGTTGCGAAAGCAATAACTGCCCGGCGCCCGTCGAATCGAGTCGCGCGAGTGCCGCGAACGCGGTTTGCCGCTCCAGCAGGGACGAACTGCCAAGCGCCTTCTTGGCCGCTTCGAGTGTTTTCTTGTCGGCTGGTGCGTGCTGGCTAAGAACTCGCAGCGCCGTCGCACGCAAGGCATCTTGGGGATCCTTGATCGCCGCGGACAATGCCTCATCGAGTCGCGGCGCCTTGAGTGCCTTCATCGCTTCCAGTGACGAACTGCGAATGCCAACGTCTTGCGTCTTGTCCATCGCAAGCTGCGTCACTCGTTGCGTCGCGTCACCGTACTTGAGCGCAGCGATGGCTTTGGTTGTAGCGGTTTGGATCGACTTCGAGGAACTTCCCAGCAGTGCGCCGATCACCCGATCGAGTGCCGCATGGGCCAGCTTCCCATCGGCCGGCAAAATCCCGCGAGGATGACCCTGAATGTCATCCAACCGCTGTGACTTCGTCCAGCGCGCCAGCGTGTTGATCGCCACAATTCGCAACTTCTCCGACTCGCTCTTGTTCGCCGCGAATCGAGCCAACCGAACGGCCGAGTCCGCGTCTGCCAAACGTCGATTGGCACTGATCGCGCGACGTCCCAGCGGCTCGTTCGCACCAAGGGAACTCGTTAGTCGCTCTGCCAACTTCGGCAGAGCCGCGGTAATCGACAGATCATCGTGGATCGCTCGGGCGGCTTCGGCCGCAACCCGTGGGTCAGCGTCCGAAAGGAAAACGGCAACCTGTGGGCTCTTGAGACGTCGCAGCGCAACCACCGCCGCCGCACGAACAGCGCTCGACGGGTGACTCTTCAGACCAACCACCACGCCAGCCGATTTGCTGCCGATGCCGGTTAGCGCCATCACGCCCGCATGGCGGAGGAAGTCGTCCTGGTCGTTGTTTTCTTCGAGCAGCCTGACGGCCAGCGGCAGATGTTCCGGCTTGCCGAGGTGTCGCAGGGCAACGCCGGCCATCAGTCGCACGCGCGGCTCTTTGTCGGCCAATAACTTCGCCACGGCGTCGGCTGCTTCTGCGTTGTGGGCTTCGCCGATGACTTTGGCGGCCTGTGCCCGAATCTCGGGATGAGCGTCTCCGAGCAATGCGATCACCGGCTTCACCGCCGCTGGTTTCTTGCGACCCAACTGGCCGAGTCCCCAGATCGCGTGCAATCGAGCCAGGAGCTTGGTTGCCGCTTCATCCGATTGGCCAGCGGCGCTCGAATCGGCCAGCACTGCCGCTTCATTGCGCTTGACCAATTCGAATTGCGCCGACATGCGAATCCGCCGATCGGCATGGGCCAGCAGTTCGGCCAACTGCTTGGCCGATCGTTTGGTGATTCCCTCGCGGAGCAATCGTTGAGTCTCCTGACGAGGCCCAGCGAGCGACTCGGGCTGCGCGTCAAGCTTGAGCACGCGACCGCGCTGGTGCGGTTGCCAGCCGTTGTTGCCCCAGTCGGCCGCATACAGAGCGCCGTCGGGCCCGAAGCTCAGTCCGGTGGCAAACGTCCGGCTCATCACCGTGTGGCGGTTGACCCGTTTGAAACCGGCACCGGCCGGCTCTAACTGAAATGCCGCGGTCGACTTGCTCGAATTGGCCAGGAAAAAGTGCCGGCGATATTTCTTGCTCAGCGCCGTGCCGGGATTGTAAACAAAACCAATCGGACCGCTCGCTGTGTAGTCAAACGGCGGCGACAGGTACGCCGGCTGGCGATCGTTCTTCAACTGCCAGAGTCGTTCAGACAACCAGGGATTGTAGCTGCGGCCGCGATATTGATAGAACGCTCGCCAACCAACATCGATTCCTTCGACCAAGAAGTGCAGCCGCTCGCGATCGCCCATGTCGCCGTCGTTGTCGGCGGTAAACCAGTTGCCGAACTCGTCCAGCGCCAGTTCCTCGGGATTACGACACCCCGCGGCGAACACTTCGAATCCCGTGCCGTCCTGTTCGGCGCGAAATACCGCGCCGTGACCGGGATAGAAAAAGTCGCGACCGTCTTCCTTGCGAATCACCCGGAACCCCTTATCACCCATCGACCAATAGATTCGCCCATCGACTCCCAGTGTGGGTCCATGCAGATTGTGGCCGGCGAAACCGATGTGAATGCCCATTCCCCGGACCAGTTCGGCGATCTCTTCAGCCTTGCCGTCTTGATCTTTGTCGCGCAGACGGTAGAGGCTTGGAATGCAGGTGACATAGACGTCGTCGTCGACACACAACACGCCGGCGGCGACGCCCGAGACGTCTTCGTTGAAACCTTCGTAGAAGGCGCTGCGCTTGTCAAACTTGCCGTCGCCGTTTTCGTCGACGAGTTGCCAGATGACTTCTTTGTATTTCTCGGTGATCGCCTTCCAGTCCTTGCGATGTTTGCGAATCGCGGCGCTCTTGTCTTCGACACGTTGCGACTCCATCGCGTCGAGCATAAATCCACTCAATCGCCGAACGTCCGGCGTGGCCCGTTTGCGACGTCGTGTCTCGGTGACATAGACTCGCCCCTGATTATCGACCGAGATGCCGATCGGGCTGCCGACACTGCCGGTGGTCGCGAACTCGGTGATTATGATATCGCCAGGTTTGGCGGGCGAAGGGCTCTTGCTTTTGGTTTTTGATTTCGTTGGTTTCGCCGTCTTGGCGACGACGCTGGCCGACCCTTCGACGCCGTCGATGCGGAGCGTATGGACGTTGATCCAGTCGTTGCTGTTGCTCCCTTGGTTCACCAGGCGCAGGTACTGGCACCTAGTCTTGGCGAACTTGAACCGCTCGGGCTTGTCACCTTTGCCGCCGCTCGCCAGTGCTAGCGGCCGAGACCACTTCTTGCCATCGTCGGAAAAAAGCAGCTCGAACTTGTACGTCCGAAAACCGCTGGCAAAACCGACCTGAAGCGACTCCAGAGAGACCGCCTGCGAGAAACGTAGCTGTAGCCACTCGCCTTTGCCACGCTGCGAATAGCGAGTCTTGACGTCGCTATCGAGGACGTGCGCGGGCGGATTGCCCTGCTGATGTTTGCTCGCGGTAACAGCCGTGATCTTCGTCGCCGATTCAGCAATGGAAATCTGCAAGAGAACCATCGCGAGGACAAGTGCGCTAATCAATCGTGGTCTTACAACCATGGAGGGAACCTCGAAGAAGACCAGACGAAAGGCGTCCGGCCGGGCGGGAGTGATTCTGGTAGGACAGCGAGTAGGACAGCTAATAGCCTAAACACCCGAGCGCACTCGTGCAACGGCGAGCACCGCGCAAACTACGCGAATAGCTTGCGAATCGCCTTACCCTCGACAATGGGGCGGGGGCGGCCGCCGAAGTCATAGACGACGGTGCTGGAGTCGTAGCCTAGCGCGTGATAGATCGAGGCGATGAAATCCCGCGTGTGGACCGGATCATCGACCGGCTTGGCCGCGTTCTTGTCGCTTGACCCATAGACCTGTCCGCCTTGGATCCCTCCGCCAGCGAGCACGGTGCTATAGACGTCGCCCCAGTGATCGCGCCCGGCCTTTTTGTTGATCTTTGGCGTGCGACCGAACTCGCCCGTCCAGGCGACCAACGTCTCATCAAGCAGGCCGCGCTCGTCGAGGTCTTCCAGCAGCGCCGAAAACGCCCGGTCGATCGGCGGCATCAGCAGGTTCTTCATCAACTTAAAATGATTCGCGTGCGTGTCGAAATTCTTGGTCGAGACCAAATACATCCACGGCACCGTCACCAGCGTCACGCCCGCTTCGACCAAGCGCCGAGCCACCAGACAACTGCGGCCAAATTTATTGTCACCATATCGCTCGATCGTCTCGGGTTTTTCCTTATCGAGCAAGAACGCTTCCCACGCGGTACTCGAGTCGAGAACGCTCATCGCGCGTTGTTGAGCTAACTTGTAGGTCTTGATCGCCTCGCTCGGCAGTTTCGAGCGCGAGGCTTCGAGACGCTGCAGAAGATCGGCGCGATCTCCAAATCGCTTGATGCCGATCTCTTTCTGCGGCATGAATTCCGGAGGCAACGTGCCGGGGGTCCACTTCTCATCGATCAACGCCAGCGGATCGTACTTCGCTCCAAGAAAGCCCGCATGTTGGCCACCCCAGCGAAAGTTGTTCTGGTCACCGATGCGTGCCGGTAATTGAACCGAGGCGGGCAGCCCGTTCTTGTCACCGCGAAGCTGCCGAATCGCGCCGCCCACACAGGGCGGATCAAGCCGCGAGACCTGTGGTTCTCCCGCCGCACGGGGCGCGTGTGGCAGGCCGGTCATGTTGTAATGCACGCCGACACCATGCGTGTTGCTGCCGTGGTAGGTCGAGCGAATAATCGAGTACCGATGGGCATTGCGTGCCATCATCGGCAACAGTTCGCAGATCTGCGTGCCGGGCACACTGGTCGAGATCGGCGCGAACTCGCCACGCACGGCGCTGTCTGCCTTTGGTTTCGGGTCGAACGTTTCTTGCTGCGCCGGGCCGCCGGTCGCAAACAACAAGATGCAACTCTTCGCCCGACCGCCACTGCGCGGTCGTGTTCCGTCGAGACGGGCCTGTGCCAACTCGGGCAGTCCGAGCCCGAAGGCGGCCAAAGAGCCGGCCTGCAGAAACGTTCGCCGTCGAATTGATTTGGTTTGTTTGTCGCGTGACACGTCGATTTCTCGCTCAGGACCTGCTTGACCAACAGGGAGATTATAGCACATCGCGCTCGCCTGGCGTCTAGGACTATTCGCTCTCGCCCGCCTCGATTCCCTCGACCGAAATCCGGTTCGCCTTATAGGCGCGCTCTTTCATCGAAACCGCGCCGGAATGAAAGCGGTCGTGTCGGACGTTTTCCAACACACGGGGGAGCAACTCGGTGGCCATCTTCATCCAGGTCTTGCCGATCGATTTGCTCAGGCGGCTGCCGCTAAAACCCTCGAAGCCGCTGTGCTCGATCACCAGTCGGGTGCCACCGGGAGCACGCCGGAGCGTCCACTCGACCGTCGTCGTGTAGTTCCTCATCAGCGAGTTCTTGTAGGTGAACACCAGCTTCTTCTGTTCGATCATTTCGGTCACCTCGCAGTGCGTGACGCCGTCGAACGTGCCGCTTGAATCGACCACGAAGCGAAAGTGATGCCCCACCTCGGGCAGAAAATCGTTCGGCATCAACCACTCTGCCAGCGCCCTAGAGTCGGTGATTCCGATCCAGACGGTTTCCGCTGGATGCGGAAACGCTTTTTCGATAACAACGGTGCGATCCTTCATGGGAAGGCCCTGTAGGGAAATGACGAATGTCTAATGCCGAATGTCTAAATCGTGTCGAACGGCTCACACCGAATGTCAGAATCGTGTCTTCACCAAATTGAACACCCGGGAAACCGTTGCGAAGATGCTGGGTCTCGGCATTCATTTAGTCATTCGACATTACTCATTCGTCATTCGGCCCTACCGTCGCCAACGATCTTGCGCTGTAGTACTAGAGGTTGTCTGTAAAGTACACTTTCGTCAGATGAAAAAACACCGGTGCGGCGAAACAGAGCGAATCAATCCGATCCAATACACCGACGCGACCCTCGGTCAGGGTGCCGTAGTCGCGGACGCCGCGGTCGCGCTTGATGGCCGACATCGTGAGTCCACCGACCGAGCCCATCACCGAGACAATTAGCGACATGCCGGCGGCTTGCCACTCGTTAAACGGCGTGGCCCAATAAAGCCCCGTGCCCAACAGCGTCGTGCATGCCGCGCCGCCAATGAAGCCTTCCCACGTTCTGTTGGAACTGATCTCGGGTGCGATCACTCGCCGACCGAACAGTTTGCCGCATGCCCAAGCAAACGCATCGCTCATCTCGACGATCACAACGAAGAAGAACAGCAACCGCGCCGGGCTCACCGTCTGATCGGTCAGTTTAAGCGTTAGCAGCGCCGGAGCATAGCTAAAGCAATAGACACACACCATCAGCCCGGCTTGAATCGTCGCGGTCCGTTCTTGAAATCGCTGATAGTCCCCGGCCAGCGCAATTCGTGCGGGAATAAACAGAAACCCATAAACCGGGATCAACACGCTGTAGAGTCCGTAATTCTCCATGCCGACCAGCACAAATTGCAACGGCGTGAATAGAAAGAAAACCCAAAACAACGAACGGTGATCGCCCAGCCGCGTTGGCGTGAGTGTGATAAATTCTCGCAGCGCCCAAAACGACACCAGCCCAAAGATTAAAACCGTGGTGAATTTTCCCATTTCCAATGGCAGGTAGGCCACGCCCAAGATCGAGCACATCAACCACCAAGCGCGAATGCGCAGCGTTAAGGTGCGAACCAGCCCCGGGTTGATTCCCCCCTCGGGCTGTCGCTTGAGAAAGTGACAGATGGCCGACGCCAGGCTCAGCAATAGCAGAACCCCGCCGACCAAGGCGAACGTTTTCCAATCCATCCTTACGTTATAATTCCTTCAATCGGCTGACGCTCTCTCGGGCACGCTTGAGGAACTCCACTTTGGGTTCTCCTCTTTCGAGCCAGATCGGCGCGCCGAAACTGATGCAACTCAACAGCGGTACGGGAAGGTACTCGCCGCGCGGCAATACGCGGTTCATGTTGTCCATGTGGACCGGAACCAACTCCAACTCGGGTCGCTTCTTTGCCAGGTAATACAGGCCACTCTTAAACGAACCCAACTCTTCGGACGTGTTTCTTCCGCCTTCGGGAAACACGATCAACGACTGCGTATCGCCGATCGCTCGTAACATCAGGTCGACGGGGCTTTGGTGTACTTTGATTTCCTTGCGGTCGATCAAGAGCGCGTTGAGCGACCGGGCCATGTGGCGGCGAATCGGGCTGCTCTCCCAATAATCTTTGGCCGCAACCGGTCGGGTCAGTGACCGGACGTCGTGCGGCAAGGCCGACCAGAGAACGATGGCGTCGAGGTGGCTGGTGTGATTGGCGAAATAAACTCTCTGGCACGTATCAGGCTGGCAGTCGATCCAACGGACCGTGTATCCGCTGAATAACTTGGCGACGAGGGCGAGTAACGAACCGGTCATGTTCCAACGCAGCGGCTGGCCGTCGTTGACGGCAGGGAAATCAAACAGGCGAGAGGTGCGAGGCCTACGGGGCCAGCGCAACGTGCCGGCACCGCCGGTCAACGATACCTGTCGTGTGGCTTCAAGACGTTCGTCCATCGTAACTTACCGCTGTGAGGGTCTCAAGATGCGAGGCGCCACGCGGGCGTGCCTACTTGTCATTTTCTTAGTTCCCGCCGGCGCCCGAACGGTCACAACGTTTACCTTGCCAGTCAGGAAAGCAATGTCGATTTGGCCGGTCGTTCTGAATGCGGGTTTCTCTCGAAAAACGGAGCGATTCGCCTGCTTTCAGCGTTTCTGGTACAATCGGGGCATCCCACCGGAGAATGGGAAATGATCGATCAGCACGATCGGTCGCCGCCGCCATTGCTGTCCCGCCGTAATTCCCACCTGTGGAAACAAATTCGACCCTTCGCGAGGTCTGGCGCCGCGTCAGCCGACCGTGACTCTGGAGGTTTTCTGGTTTGATGGGTTCCTTCTTGCGAAACCTCGCTCTCTCGCGACGACTCCTCGAGGTCACGGTGATCGGTTGCCTCTTGGCAACGACGGTGCGTGCGCCGGCGGCGGAGTCAGATAAGCAGACGCTCGCCACCTTCACACGCGACGTGCAGCCGCTGCTCAAGCAGTTCTGTTTCGAGTGTCACGCCGGGCCGGTCAAGAAAAAGAAAGACCCAGTGCGGCTAGATCGGCTCGACCCCGATATGATCAAGGGGCCACACGCCGAGACATGGCACGACGTGTTGAGTCAACTGAATCGTGGCGAGATGCCGCCCGAGGACGAACCACAGCCCTCGGCCGCGCAGCGACAGACGATCGTCGATTGGGTCACTGCCCAACTCAACCGGGCCGCTGAGGTTCGCCGCAGCACAGGAGGCCACGTCGTTCTGCGACGACTCACCCGATACGAATACAACAATACGATGCGCGACCTGTTGAGCGTGGATCTCGACTTTGCCCAGAACCTGCCGCCCGAGCCAAATTCGGTTGATGGCTTCAAGAACAACGGCGCATCGCTTGGTATCTCGCCCTTGCAGATCGAGTATTATCTGAAAGCCGCTCGCGACGCGCTGGCCAAGGCGATTGTCACCGGCGAGAAGCCCCAGGTCATCAAGTTTAACAATAGGGACAAGAAGAAGGCCCAGAAGAACGAAAACGCGAAAAAGAACAAAAAGAAAAAGAAGAACAAGAAGAAGGGACCCAAGTCGGTTTCCCGTTTGGTTAGGAACGAACAGTTCGTGGTGAAGCTCAATGAGTTTCCTCGCCAGGGACAATTTCGGATTCGCGTCTGGGCTCGCGCCGAAATCCCAACGCGGGCCGGCTATCCGCGGATGCAGGTTAGCATCGGGCTGAAGTCCGACACGAAGTCGCCCGAAGAGGCGGTCAGCCAACTCGACGTCACCGCGACCGACAAGGCCGAAGCGTATGACTTTTTCGGGCGAATCGAAGATTTTCCGCTGCCGGGGCACAACCCAAAATTCCCCGGCATGTTGCTGTTGGTGCGCAACGTCTATACGGCCCAGAATCGCAAGGCGAAAAACGTCAAGGGCAAGTCGACGAATCCGGTGATTCACGTTGAGTCGATCGAGTTCGAGGGCCCGTTGCTCGACAATTGGCCACCGACCTCACACACGCGGATTCTGCGGAAAAGAAACGCGACCGACAGCGACGGCCAATACGCCCGCAAGGTGCTTGCCCGATTCATGGAACGCGCCTTTCGCCGACCGGTCGAACAGCGAGAGGTGGAAACCATCGGCCGGTTCTTCGACAAGATCCGCCCCGCGTCGCCGTCGCTAGAAGAGGCGATGCGCGAGACACTCGCTCGCGTGCTGATCTCGCCGGACTTTCTTTATCTGATCGAACCGGCAGGCACGCCAGGAAAACGCACGCCACTGAGCGATTTTGAACTCGCCTCGCGGCTGTCATATTTCCTCTGGAGCACGATGCCCGACGAGCCGCTGCTGACGCTGGCACGCGGGGGCAAGCTGCGCCAAGCGAAGATTCTCGAGCAACAAGTCCGGCGGATGATTGCCGATAAGCGTTCATGGAACTTTGTGCGGAACTACACCAACCAGTGGCTTAACCTGTCCGGCCTCGACCGTGTGGCCGTCAATCCCCAGTACTATCCTCGATTTGACAATCGGCTGAAGGACGACATGCGGGGCGAGACGCAGCATTTCTTTGCAGAGATTCTCTACAAAGATCTCAGCTACATGAATCTGATCGACGCCGACTTTACGATGCTCAATCGCCGGCTGGCAGAACATTACGGCATGCCGGGGCCGCAGGGTAATCAGTTCGAGCGCGTGGCGATCAAAGCGGAACATCATCGCGGCGGACTATTGACCCATGGGAGCATGCTGCTAACAAACTCGACCGGCGAAGATTCGCATCCGATCAAACGGGCCGTCTGGCTATTGGACCGGTTGCTCGATGATCCGCCCGCCCCGCCTCCGCCGGATGTGCCGGAGCTCGACAAGAAGATGGCCGATCTGGCGGGATTGTCGGTTCGCAAGCAGTTGGAAATGCATCGCAAGAAAGACGCCTGCAACAGTTGTCATCGCGGCATTGACCCGTGGGGTATTCCGCTCGAGAATTACGACGCGACAGGACGCTGGCGCGAAACGATTCACGGCGCGATTCGCAAAAAAAAGATCAAAAAGCGATCGCCGGTCGAAGCCGAGTCGGTGTTGCCGGGTGGTCACAAGATCAGCGGGCCCCAGAGCCTAAAACAACATCTGCTCAGCGACGAAAAAGACCGGCTAGCCCGGGCGTGTGTCAAGAAGCTGTTGTCCTACAGCCTTGGCCGCAGCGTTGAACTGGGCGACCGCCAAGCCGTAGAGACATTGACAAAGAAGTTCGCCCAGCGAAAATACCGACTCAGCGATCTCATCGTCGAGATTGTCAAGAGCGAACCGTTTCAAACAAAATAAATAGTCGTGGTTCGCTCCGCGAACCTAACGGACCGAGTGCAACCGCAACCGTCGCAGGAGAATTCCATGTCACAGAAATCTTGGCATATCAATCGTCGCACCTTTCTCCGCGGCACGGGCATATCCCTGGCGTTGCCGCTGCTCGAAGGCATGAGCTTCGGCGCAGCGGCCAAGAAGCCGGCCGATCTGCCGCGGCGAATGTGCTCTGTCTATTTCCCCTTTGGCGTGGCTCTGCCAAACGCAAAGTCCAAGGACGCCAACTGGAATTGGTTTCCCAACGGCGAAGGCAAGGAGTTTCAGTTTACCGATACGCTCAAACCGCTCGAAGCGGTTAAAAACGACGTCACCGTCATCAGCGGCATGTCGCACGCCGCGGGGCGCAAAATGGGTGGACACGATACGGGCGATACCTTCTTAACCGGCACCGCTCTTACCAAACCCCGATTCACCAACACGATCTCGCTCGACCAGTTCGCGGCGGCCTCGATGGGCCAGCAAACCCGATTCGCCTCGCTCACCCTGTCAAGCGACGGCGGTGTTGGCGAACCGACTCGCTCGACGACGCTGTCGTTTTCGCGCAGCGGCCGGCCAATTCCGGCGCTTTCCAAGCCACAGCAGATATTCGATCGCATGTTCGGCAAAGGCGACGGAGAGCTTGCGGCGCAGCGCCGCCGGCTGACCAACTCGGGCAGTATGCTCGATTCGATCCTGGCCGACGCGCGATTGCTCAAAGGTCGACTCGGCAAGCAGGATCAGCGCAAGCTCCAAGAGTACCTCGCGTCGGTCCGCTCGATCGAACAACGGGTCGCCCAGTCACAGAAGTGGCTCGACATCCCCAAGGCCAAAGTCGATCCCAAGTCGGTCGCGCTGGCTGCTTCGCCCCAGGGACCCGAGGAGTATATCCGCGCGATGTACGATCTGGTGTTCTTGGCGTTTCAAACCGACACGACCCGACTAGCCACGTACATGCTCGGCCAGGTCGCCGGGGCGACGACCATCGCTAACAAATTCCCCGCCTGCATCGGACTCGGCGGTTGGCACGGCTTGGCACACGGTGCGGGCAAGAAGGGCGGCGCGAAAAAACTTGGCAAGTTCGATCAGTTCCTCGCCAAGCAGCTAAGCTACTTTCTCAAGCGACTTTCTGACACGCCCGAGGGCGACGGGTCGCTGCTGGATCGCACGATGGTCTTCTACGGCAGCAGCAACAGCAAGACACACAGGAACACCAATTATCCACTGGTGTTGGCCGGCGGTCGCGGACTCGGGTTGCAGCAGGGTCAGTATCTAAAGATGACCGACAAGACCCCGCTAGCCAACGTGTTCGTCACGATGCTCGACCGACTCAAAGTCCCGGTCAAGTCATTCGCCGACAGCAACGGCGAGATGTCCGAGTTGCTGACATAGTCGTGGTTCGCTCCCGCGAACCTAACGTCGTGCGAACCTAACGTCCCACGGAATCTATTTGGCTGGCTGACCATCCGCAGCCGATGTTCCGTCGCGATTCTCTCCCCGCCCCACGTTCACTTCTGGGGGTCAACGGCTTGTCTCATGGAGGTAAACCCCTCATAATGTTCCTGCTCGCTCGTTGTTACTTATCACAGAACGCCGCTCTCCGGAGACGGGGCGACCATGTCCGAGTCGTTCGACGCTTATTACGAATGGTTGGGGATCGCGCCCAAGGATCAGCCGCCACATCACTATCGGCTGTTGGCGATCGATCTGTACGAGGCCACGCCCAACGTCATCGATGGCGCCGTTGATCGGCAAATGGCGCATCTGCGCACCTTTCAGACCGGGCCGCGGGCCAAGTATTGCGAAGAGTTGCTCAACAAGGTCAGCGCTGCGCGGATCACGCTACTCGATCCGCAGAAGAAGGTGGCGTATGACGCGCAGCTAAAGGAAAAGTTGGACGGCGAGAGCGGCAAGTCGAAACGGCCGATCGCTCGGGCACTTCCGCTTGAAGAACCATTGGCGACCGCGACGCCGCTTCAGTCGCCGGCGTTGGGTGCTCCGCTTGTGGGCGCGGTCTCGGGGCCGCAAGTCCGCAGCGAGTCGTCGCGCCATCGTGGGCATCGCAAGAAAGGCCCGCCGTGGGTGGCATTGGGCATTGGTGGTGCGCTGTTGGCCGTCGTGGCGGTGGTTGCGATGATGGCGATGAGCGGCGGAGATGAGCAGGCGGCGCGCAGGCCGAAGAAATCGGTTGCCAGGGAGATGGACCCACCGGCACACAAAATATCCGCGGGAGCACCAGCAAAACAGGACGCCTCGCCGACCGAACTTCCGACGTATCTTCGGCCTGACAAGTTTAGCGAGACGCCGGCGCGTGTTGGCAAACGTAAAAAGCCGTCGGTCAACCCGTTCGACGTAAAATTTCCCGGGCAAGACCCGCCGCCGGCTGCGGCCAAACGACCGGTTGCTGATGAGCCGCCAGTTGCAGCCAGGCCGCCGATTGCCGCGAAGCCGAAGCGGCTGGCAATTCCGACCGACGAAGCATTGAAAAAGGCCAACGCAGAGATTCGTACCGTTTTCGATTTCAAGGCGGCAACCAATGTTAAGGCGAAAACGAAGTTGACCCAGGAGGTTCTCGCTACGGCGCTGGAATCAGGCAACGACTCGGCGTCACGGTACGCGATGCTGAAAATGGCCTGCGATATGTCGGTTCATTTGGGTGACTACGCGACGGCCGAGCAGGTGATCGACGAGATGAGCCAGCGATTCGACATCGACACGTTCGAGATGCGCAGCAAAGCGATCGTCAAGGCGCTGACCGCCAAGGTATCGGCCGAGCAGCGAGCAAAAGCAACCCGCGCGGGCCTCGCACTGGCGAAAGAGTTCCACAAGGCGGATCGCTACAAAGAGGCGGCGACAATCATCACGGCGGTCGGTCGGGCCGCTGCGCGTTTGAAGGACACACAGCTAGTCGCCGACGCGAAGCAACTGGCCATCGCCGGGCGTGCGATGGCAAAGCAATACGGAACTGTCCGCCGCGCGATTGAGACGCTCAAGACAGACTCCGACGACGCGGCAGCCAACACGTCGGTGGGAAAGTACCTTTGCTTCGCCAAAGGGGATTGGCAGCGAGGGCTGCCGATGTTGGCGAAGGGTGACGATGCCAAACTGAAGGCATTGGCGATCAAAGAGTTGGCTGGCGTTGAGGATGCCAAAAAGCAAGTTGCTCTGGGCGATGCTTGGTGGAAGATCGGTAAAGCAAAGCCAAATAAATCGTATCGCGGGATACTCCCGCATGCGGGCGATTGGTATCGCAAGGCTCTTCCGCAACTCACCGGACTGGCGAAGGCGAAGGTGGAGAAGCGGCTCGAGGCAATCGAAGAGTCGGTTGCTAGCAATGGAGTTCCAACCAC
>Ga0114996_10005353_pt1 | contig 15114 bp, 12 predicted proteins | sample ArcticOcean_MG_C_4_FD_87039 | JGI IMG/M metagenome (GOLD analysis project Ga0114996, IMG submission 87039) | Marine microbial communities from western Arctic Ocean - ArcticOcean_MG_CB4_134 | ecosystem: Environmental > Aquatic > Marine > Oceanic | place: Arctic Ocean: Canada Basin | collected...
AGCTGGGACAGGCATGTGATGAGGCAGGCTTCTTCTGGTGGGAAGATCCATATCAGGACGGTGGTGTTTCTCAGTTCGCCCACCGAAAACTCCGACAGATGGTAAAAACACCGCTGCTACAGACCGAGCACATCAGGCTCCTCGAGCAGCATGTCGATTTCATAGTTGCCGAAGGAACAGACTATGTTCGAGCTGGTGCCCACGAGGACGGCGGGGTGACAGGTGCAATGAAAATCGCCCATGCCTCAGAGGGATTCGGACTCGATGTGGAACTCCACGGACCCGGGCCAGTTCACCGCCACATCATGTCGTCTATTCGCAACACCAACTTCTTTGAACTTGGTCTCGTACACCCGAAGGTCAAAACAACCAAACCGCCTGTTTACCTCGGTTACAACGATGATCTGGACGGGATCGATAGCAACGGTAACGTGTTCGCCCCTGAAGGACCAGGAATTGGCGTGCCGCTCGATTGGGACTGGATTCGAGCGCACCAAACTGACGAAGGTGTGATTGCAGAAGCCTAATACGACTTCATTCGTAACCAAATGAAAAGGGCGGAGAACCGGGTTGATAGAACCAGTTCTCCGCCCTTTTTAATTTCTGGTCTCTAACGATTCGTTACCTTGCCGTCCTGCGAGATATGCGATACGCCAGTTGTACTTTCGTAAACCACCGCTCGAACCGTGGCTGATTTTGTTTCGCCCGCCGTAAAGATCATCGATGTTCGTTGGTCAGAACCCGGTTCAGGTATTCCATTGCCCAGGCTTGTGAATGGCTCCAGACCCACGTTGTAGCTTCTGCTGTACCACGGGTAGCCGGATCCCCCGCCGAATACCTGCCAGTACCAGAGAAATTTGAAGGTTTCTACTGGATACGCAAGACCAAATCCAACACCGCGGTCGGGATTTGTGATGGCGTACCAGCCTTCTTTTTGGTTTTTGAATACCGAGTAGTCCTGCAATCGGGCTGACTTCGGGGGAAAACTGGTCAGATCGACAGGATCACCAGCAGGATCGATTGCATTAGGGAATGTTCCGCTGTGGCCATCCTGAAGTCTATTGCCGCCACCTTCAGGAACGAAGTGATCTGCCGGAGCCATATCGAGTCGACAGTTGGGAGTCAGGAACGGATCACCCAGGGCGACATGTTGGCCCCACTGAGCTTCCGCTTCTTCCTCTGCCTGATTAGTGAGCTTGTCGGTAACCGTGAGAACGGGGCTGTTGGCCTCTAAAGACACGGTTTTTTCGATCCAAAACGGCGTCCTGACCGTCCTCACACTGAACTTTGCGGTGACACGTTCTGGGGTATCTTCGATGACAACGGCATCCCACGGCATAAGAGTTGCTTCCGTATGCTGACCGAGATCGGCGTTTGCGTACTTCTGGGGAGCGCCGCCGGTCGGCGCTATTGTCTGCCACCCACCGATGTACGCGTCGTGCCAGATGTTGTCGCCATCACCAGTCGGAGGTGTCGCCAACCCAGGATTGCGAACCGACCACGGTGTGCGCCACATAAACTCGGTATCAGTCTTCTTGTGCGTGAGTTCAAATACGTCGGCGCCTTTGTCCGCTATTAGTGAAACTCTGAGCAATTCATTCTCGAGAACGACTGTTTTAAGCCCTCGATACGTCCATGAGTCTGAAATTCTCGCGCCCGTTGTTCGTTCATCCTGATAATGCATAAAGCTCCTGCCTGTGGGTTGGGAAACTATCCAACCGATCATCTGAATTACAAGAATAGTGTTGATAATGGTGTAATTTCGGAACTCTAGCAGGGAATTAGGTGCAAGACGACATAATTTATGGAAGAACCAGGAGTAAGCTGCTGTACATGATTCAGATGATTTCTCGGACTTCGAGTTTGAGTGTCGTATTTGTAAAGGTGACGAAGTAATTGGCTCGAATACTTGTCGTTGATGACAGTCCTGATGTGCGCCTCGCGCTAGCCACGATTCTTGAAGACGCTGGCCATGACGTCGTTGAGGCCGAAGACGGAGATCAGGTCTTCGATCTTGCGGTTTCGGAATCGCCAAATCTCGTTCTGCTAGACGTTATGATGCCCCGCGTAAACGGTTTCGATGCCCTCGCCACTTTGAAGGCCGACACCCGCACCAGCCCGATCCCCGTAATTATGGTTACGGCAAAGGGCCGACCTGAAGACATGGCGATGGCCCGATCACTCGGCGCTGTTGAGTACATCACGAAGCCATGGGCTGACGGCGATGTCGAGTTGAGAGTCGACTGGGCTCTCGCTGCGGATCACAAACAAAAGAGACGCTAGTCTATTCCCTGAGGCTAGCTACATGACGGGTATAGCGGTCGCCCTCGTTCTAATATCATCGTTATTTCACGCGTCATGGAACCTACTGGTTCGGCGTTCCGATAAGCCAGAGCTTTCCAACTGGATGATGGCCAGTTTTAGTGCGATAGTCTCATCGCCAATTGCCATATACCTGCTTGTCACAAATCCACCCGATCCGATCGGGTGGTGGTTCATCGCGGGAACAATCGCTTTGCACATCGCCTACTTCTTCACTCTTGGGCGGGCGTACAAGCATGGTGATCTATCACTAGTATATCCGATCGCCCGCGGTCTCGGTCTTGTACTGATCCCCATAGTCGGGGTGACGGTCCTTGAAGAATCAGTTTCGTTAATGGCCGGAATCGGTATTGCCGCCATATTTCTTGGAGTCGTTACCATCGGTTCCTCCTCTGGCAAGGGGCTCAAGATATGGCTCAAACCAAGATCGTTCCTTGCAGATAGAGGAGTCGTATTCGCTGTCATGACCGGAGTGTTGATTGCTTCATATTCGACCCTCGACAAGCGAGGTGTCGAATACGTTGAGCCAATTTTCTATATGTTCACGTTGGCGCTTGGAGGATCACTGGGGATACTGCCGATTCTCAGCAGGACATATGCGAGGACCGAATTCGTCTCGGAAATCAAAAGCCGATGGAAAATTGGATTGATCGGAGGCGCTTTACAGTTTCTCGCTTATGGACTTGTTCTCTCGGCGTTCAGACTTTCGCCGGTTAGCTACATCGGTCCGTTCAGAGAACTGGGCATCGTGTTTGGCGTGCTGATGGCATTTCTGATTCTCAAAGAACGGGTAACAAGGAATCGAGCCCTCGGGGCCATCGCAATTGGCACCGGTGCCATTCTGGTCGCGATCGCACCTTAGTTCGTTTCTCTCGATTCTTCGTTTCACTCCTACGGTTCATCTAGCAAATGCTGTTTGTGACCACACCTGACTTTTCTGATCGGAGCGCGCTATTTATACGATCATTGAGATTGACCACGCGTAACAAATTGACGCTGCCGCATCTCGCCCATACTATTAACAACTAGTTCTACTCCCTGCGGGTATTCGGATTCCATAAATGAATCCCGCAGGTTGTCGGTGAATCAACGAGCTTCGGATCAGGAGCTGCTGTTGTCACTCCCGGCCGGACTGCCGGAAGTGATGTATGCAACTCCTTCCGTTGAGAGGTCCAGTAGAGAATTTGTCAAACGTCCAGTCCCTGCGCTGTAAAGAGTGTGGTCGTGACTATCCACAAGAGCCGATCTATGTCTGCGACTTTTGTTTTGGTCCGTTGGAAGTCGCCTACGACTACGACGAAATCGCCAAAAACCTGAGCCGTGAATCGATCCAGGACGGCCCGCTGACCATCTGGCGATATGACCAGCTACTTCCCGCCAGTCGGGACAAAGCAGTAGATATCGGCGCTGGTATGACTCCGCTCCTCAAAGCCGACAATCTTGGCAAGGAGCTTGGGCTCAACAACCTGTGGATCAAGAACGACGCAGCGAACCCAACGCATTCGTTCAAAGACAGAGTCGTTTCAGTAGCTGCCACTAAAGCGGTTGAGTTCGACTTCGACACCATCGCATGCGCATCGACAGGCAACCTCGCCGGTGCAACCGCGGCCCACGGTGCCAAAGCCGGAATGAACACGATGGTGTTTATCCCTTCCGATCTTGAACGAGGCAAGGTTCTCGGCGCCGCAATCTTCGGCTCGGTTGTGCTCGTAAACGGCAACTACGACGACGTAAACCGACTTTGTTCTGAGCTGGGTGACGACCGTCGCTGGGCATTCGTGAATATCAACATGCGTCCGTACTACTCCGAGGGCAGCAAGTCGATTGGCTACGAGCTTGCCGAGCAGCTTGGATGGCATGCGCCAGAGCACATAATTGTTCCTGTGGCGTCCGGATCGCTGTTCACCAAGGTTTACAAGGGTCTGAACGAATTCGCCCAGCTCGGTATCATCGAAAATGCCGATACGAAAATGCATATCGCACAGGCTGCGGGTTGTTCACCGGTAGCGGCGGCGTTCATCGGCGAGCAGGCTCACCCGAAACCGGTGATTCCTGACACGATCGCGAAGTCGCTGGCAATTGGAAGCCCTGCCGATGGCTATTACACTGTGGGCATAGCAAACAGCTCGGGTGGCTCTGCTACCGCTGTTCCTGAAGACGAAATCGCCGATGGCATGAAGTTGCTTGCGCAGACAGAAGGAATCTTCACTGAAACCGCAGGCGGAGTTGTGATATCGACTCTTCGTCGCCTTGCCCGTGAAGGCATCATAGGCCCAGATGAAGAGACAGTCGCGTTGATTACAGGTACAGGGCTAAAGACGCTCGAAGCTATTGAGGACATTGTCGAAACTCGAACTATCGAGCCGAGAGTTCGTTCGTTCGACGAAATAGTTATGGAGTCAGTGACCAAATAATGCCTATCCGAAGGGTTACTTTTACATTCAAGACCGAGCTAATTCAACGCCCGGTAATTTACGAACTCGGCATTAAGTTCGAGATCGTGACCAACATTCGACGGGCTGAAGTCAATCAGAACGACGGCTGGGTTGTTCTTGAATTGGAAGGGGCTTCAGAGGAGATCGAACGTGGTTTGGAGTGGGTTATTGAGCAAGGAGTTGAGGTGAGTTCGCTGGAAGGCGACATCCTCAATGGCTGATCGTTGAAGCACTTGAACGACGGAATTTGCAACTTAGTTGACTGAATTGCGTCTAACATACTTGAAGAAACAAATTGCCCTTCACATTCATACGAAGGGATTTACGGAAAAACAGGAAAACTGATGGCCGTTACAGTAAAAATCCCAACACCACTCAGGAAGCTCACCAATGGCGAGACGAGTGTCGACACCGATGGATCGACCATTGGAGCGATTGTGGAATCTCTTGAATCGTCCTTCCCGGGCATGCGAGAGCGACTGCTCGACGAATCAGGCGAGCTTCGCCACTTCGTAAACATCTACCTGAACGGTGAAGATGTGCGCTACCTCGATGGCCTAAACAGCCCCGTTGGTGAAAATGACGAATTAAGCATCGTCCCAGCGGTTGCCGGTGGGATTAAGTAGCTCTCCGCTTGAATTTGAAAATAATTTACGTCACCCTGATTAGTCGAACTGAACAGGGTGACGTTTTTTTAATCCAGAACGCTCAGAACAGCTTCTCGAACGATGTCATCAGGGACGTCACGTCGAGTCGTCGCTTTGCCGGGGTCTTCGAGCAGCACCCATCGAATGGTTCCACCACGCGACTTCTTGTCGCTCTTGGTGGCTTCGATGAGGTCGTCTACGTTGAGCCCGCTTGCTGACGTAGGCAGGTCGTAGCTAGTGAGGACGCGTCGCTGACGTTCAACCAGCTCTTTGTCTATCATGCCAAGACGCTCAGCGATTCGGGCGGCAGCCATCATTCCGATCGCCACAGCTTCCCCGTGCAGGTAAGTGCCGTAGCCTGAAACTGCTTCAATGGCATGACCGATGGTGTGCCCATAATTCAGTAAGATCCGTTCGTCACCGGTCTCGAACTCATCGGCAGAGACTATTTCGCCCTTGATAGCAACGCTTCGTCTAATAGCAGCGATGGGCTCGTCGCCCTCTAATGCCTTCATCTGGGGTGCGAGGCGCTCAAATGCATCTAGAAGTTGGTTGTTGAGTATGAAGCCGTGCTTGACCGCCTCAGCCCAGCCGGCGGCCATTTCGCGGGCCGGCAAGGTATCCAGATGCCCGATTTCCTGGACTACGAGCTTTGGCTGGTGAAACGCCCCCAACAGGTTTTTGCCTTTTGGTATGTTGACCCCGGTTTTACCGCCAATCGACGAGTCGACCATTGCTGCGAGACTCGTCGGTACCTGCACAAGCGCAATGCCTCGGAGCCATGTCGCAGCAGCAAATCCCACAAGATCACCGGTTACACCACCGCCCATTGCGACGACAATGTCACTTCGGTCGGCACGCAAATCCGCAAGCCACTCGTACACCACTTGAACTGTTTCGAGATTTTTGTTGGCTTCACCAATTTCTAGAGCGAGCACATGAGTCTCGTATCCACCTCGCTCCATCGCTTCCTGGGCGCGACGTACCGGGCCCGGAAACATCACCACATCAGAAACAATGAACGCCCTGCCGTTTAAGCCAGTTTTACGAAGTTCATGTCCGAGATCGTCGATCACGTCGCGACCAACGATCACCCGGTAGCTGCCCTGTGTGGTGTTGACGACGGCGGCTAGATTGTTTTCTTGATCAGCCATCGGTATTGGCAACTCCACTGGTTATCCACGCATTGGCGATAACTTCGGCAACCTCATCGTGCGATTTGTTATCGGTGTCGATAGTTACGCTCGCTATGGAATACGCCTCTTCTCGGTCGCGCAACATGTCACGTATGGCTTCAATTGGAGCGTCATCGCCGAGCAACGGCCTCAGCGTACGACCACGCTGGGGCGCGGATCTGACCAACCGTTGATGGAGGGTTTCGGGATCGGCACTCAGTTGAATGATCAGACCCGAAGATTCCATTGTCGAACGATTCAACAAGCGAAGTGGCACACCCCCTCCGGTTGAAACTACTCGACCTCCACGGCCTGCAACTTCTACGAGAATTGTCGATTCTAGATCTCGAAAAAAGTCTTCGCCGTTTTCTTCGAAAATACGAGGAATCGACTTTCCCGCGCGGTCTTCAATTACCCCATCCATTTCGACAAACGGCCAGCCCAGTAGTTCGGCCACGCGTCGTCCGGAACGGGATTTTCCAGTTCCAGAAAGACCAATCAGGTAGATGTTGGGTTTGATCGCCATGGGTTCGGTCAGCATATCCGTTTTCCGCGATTTGAGATGCCGAACGTTACTCACTGTTTCCGAACGCCTGATGCGATTCAATGTACCCGGCGTAGTTCCGCTTAATTTCACCAAGCGAGTCGCCACCGAACTTTTCGAGCATCGCTTCGACAAGAACAAGCGCCATCATCGCTTCGCCAACGGGGCAGGCCCGGGCTACCTGGCAGATATCGCTCCGGTTGTAGGCGGCTTCGACCACTTTTCCTGTGTTGATATCGACCGAAGGCAGCGGATTTGTCATGGTGGCGATCGATTTGATAGCGACGTTCACGACGATCGGGTTTCCGTTCGACATGCCGCCTTCGATACCGCCAGCATGATTCGAAATTTGCCTGAACTTGCGTGGATCAGATGGATCCGGTTCGATAACGTCCTGCACTTCCCTCCCTGGCCGCCGTGTGTTCGCAAACCCGGCGCCGATCTCGACACCTTTCACAGCGTTGATGCTCATCATCGCGTGGGCCAATCGACCATCGAGTTTGCGATCCCAGTGCACGTGACTTCCAAGACCAACAGGAGCGCCGAACGCCACGACTTCGAACACGCCGCCTATCGTGGTTCGATTGGCTTTTGATTTGTCGATAGCGGCCTTGAACCGCATGTCAGCATCTGCGTCCGAAGCACGTACCTCAGAGCCCTCTACGACGTCCCAGTCAACGTCCTCTGTAGCAACCGAACGTCCGTCTTCGTCGCCTGTCGCGACAGCACGTGAGTGGATCGATATCCCGATCTCCTCAAGTAACCGGCGAGCAATAGACCCGGCAGCGACACGAGCAGCTGTTTCACGGGCAGAGGATCTTTCAAGAACATTTCGCAGATCGTGTTGCACGTACTTGAGCGCACCGGGGAAATCTGCGTGACCCGGAACGACTTTCGTATGAACCTTTTTGTCGACATCATCGCCAACTTCCGCTACTGCCATCGCTTCGGTCCAGTTAGCGAAATCCTTGTTTTCTATCCACATGGCGATTGGTGAACCGAGTGAAATTCCGTGTCGCACGCCTCCACGAATGTCAGCGCTGTCTTGTTCGATCTTCATGCGACCGCCAGATCCGTAGCCTTTTTGCCGACGTGACATCTGTTTTTCGATGTACTCCTCGGTTATTTCCAGGCCAGCGGGTATTCCCTCAACAATTACCGTGAGACCGGGTCCGTGTGATTCTCCGGCAGTCAGGTATCGAAATGTCGTCATTCGTAAAATATCTCGTTATTTCTTAGCGTCAGGAATAATTTTGGGCGCAACTACCCTGTGACATATCGCCAACAAATAATAATTGTGGCGATCTGGCAACGATTATAGGTACTTACCAGTCACAATTTTTGATCAGTCTGCTTTCAGGGCCTTTTCAATTGCAGCGAACATCGTATCGACGGGTGCCGTCTTACCCGTTGCCATCTCAAAACCTTCGATCCCCTGGAACACCAGCATCGTCATCCCACCGGCGCCCGCGGCCCCGGCCTCTTCCACTTCCTGCAAGAACTTGGTCATTGGAGGAGCGTAGACGGCGTCGTATCCCACTGCATCTGCTGAAATCATATCGGCAGTCACCGGAGTCGCCAGTTCTGCTGGACCTCCAGCCATACCGAGCGACGTGGTGTTCACGAGCAACGTTGCGTAGGGGACGCAGTTCGACAACTCATCACGGGTAATACCGACAGCGGTTGGCTTGAATCGACCCTCGGAGAAGGTTGAAGCCAGTGCTTGGGCCTTCTCGACCGTTCGGTTTGCGATTGTAAGCCGAGCCACACCGGCGTTTTTCAGCGCATAGATAATCGCACGTGCAGCTCCACCGGAACCGAATACAACGGCATCAGCGCCTTTAGGATCGAACCCCGCTTTTTCCTTCAGCGCTCTGAGGAAGCCTGTTCCATCGGTGTTGTGCCCTACGAGCTTACCATCCCGGTTGAATATCCAGTTGACTGCCCCAATCGCCTCGGCGGCGTCGGTTAGCTCGTCGACCAATGGGATAACTGCCTGCTTGTGCGGCAGGGTGACACAGGAGGCAATAAATCCACTGTCCCTAAAAGTTGCGACTTTCTCTTCGAGTTCCTCCGGACTGACATCCCACGCTTCGAAGGTTTCTTTGATGCCCAGTTCGTCGAGCCCGGCCTGTTGGAATACAGGTGATTTTGTGTGCCCGATTGGGTGCCCGATAATGCCGAAATTACTACTCATAGTTCTCCGTTACTCGGTCGTTACGTCGCATTACTCGTTGTACAGAAGAGGTTTTTCTGGGCGGAACAGACTCACAACGATTGCATGTACGAGTCGAGGATTATTGCCGCTGATGCCGAGTCTATCTTGCCTCGTTCAGCTCCACGTGCTCTAGAAGGTGATTTTCCTGCTTCTCGCAAAAGAGAATGCGCCTCTACAGTTGTCATTCTCTCGTCCCAGCTCATAACCGGAAGATCGGTAAATTTTCGTAAACGGGCGCAGAAAGCATTAACCTTTCGCGCTGCCGGACCCTGTGAACCGTCCAGCGAGAGCGGCAATCCGACGACGATTCCATTTGCTTCACGTGCGATGGCGATGCGAGCTATGTTCTCCGCATTGTCCTTTCCAGTGGCCTTAACCGCTTCGATCGGAGTCGCGATGGTGCCTGTTGGATCGCTTATGGCTAGACCGATTCTGGCCTCACCGTAATCTACCCCTAACAGCCGTCCTGTGTCAGCGATAATTAGCTCCCCGAGTCTTTAGCGAGTGAATTGCGGATTATCTCTTCAGCCGATTTCAACGCGGCAGAAAGCTGGTCGGCATTTTTGCCACCCGCCTGCGCTACTGCAGGACTTCCGCCGCCTCCGCCGCCCATCTTGCGAGCAAGGTCGCGGGCGATGTTTCCAGAGTGAATTCCGGCTTTGACCATATCGTCGGTCGCCATCACGACGACCATCGGGCGTCCGTCGATAACACTGCCAAGAATGACCACGCCGTTGCCGATCTGATTTTTCAGGTGATCCCCGGTCTTTCGCAGTGCGCCAACGTTTGAGGCCGGGACCTCGCTTACTTCGACGTGTATATCGGTTCCGTTCGCATCGATGTCAAAGCTACTTGCCGTGTTATTTGAGCCACCGCCAACGCTCGCTTGGAGAAGCTGCTCTTCGAGTTGGTCGACCTGCTTACGGGCTTTGCTCAGATCGTCGACCAGAGTATCCACACGACCACTCGCGTCTGATGCCGACACCTTGAATCTTGATGCAATGCCATCAAGCGCACTGAATCGATCGAATATTTCCTGTTCAGAGGCAATTCCTGTGATCGCCTCCATGCGTCGCATGCCGGATCCGATTCCGGTTTCTGAAGTGATAACAAACGTGCCAATACCGCCGGTGTGATCCATGTGCGTCCCGCCGCAGAGTTCATAGCTCCACGGCGCATCGATCTTTATCGTCCGAACCTCGTTGTCGTAGGTGTCACCAAAGAACGCCAGGGCACCCTCTTCGACTGCCTCACCATAGGTTGTCCAGTGAACCTCGACATCGCGGTTCAGGCGGATTTTTTCGTTCACTCGGTCCTGCACTGCCTTGATCTGTTCTTTGGTCAGCGCCTGCATATTTGTGTAGTCGAACCGCAATCGATCAGGATCTACGACAGAACCCGCTTGTCGCACGTGGCTGCCTATGATCTCTCGCAGTGCGGCGTGCACGAGGTGAGTAGCTGTGTGATTACGACGAATACGTTCACGGCGCTCTCCGTCGACCGTGGCCGTGACGGTTGCGCCCTTGCTAAGTGAACCTTTGATGACAGTTCCGTAGTGGACGTTCACGTGGCCGTAAGGCGCAAGCGTGTCGGTGATCGTTGTCTCAAAGCCGTCGCCTTTCACGGTTCCGGTGTCACCGACCTGCCCTCCTCGCGCTGCATAGAAAGGTGTTTCAGCGAGGATTATCTCGACCTCGTCGCCTTCGTTTGCTGAATCGAGCGGGGAACCGTCTTTGACTATTGCCGCGACAGTTGTTTCAGCAACGAGGGTTTCATAGCCGACAAATGGAGTGTCCTTAAGGCCGAGTTCCTCGTAAACCCGGGTCGATTCAGCTTTGCCGCCGAATCCGCCTGCAGCGCGACCGCGTTCACGCTGGGCTTCCATTGCGGTGTCGAAGCCCTCGCGGTCGACCGACATTTCAGCAGAGCCCGCAACTTCCTCGGTTACTTCGAACGGATAGCCGTACGTGTCGTAAAGAACAAATGCTTCAGAGCCCGAAACACGATCACGCCATCCCTTGATTGCGGCGGAATCTCCAGCTTCGACCAGACGCTCTAGTTCTGAGATCGCCTGACCGGTTCCGACAGCCTGGGCGTCGTCGCCCGATGGCGTCTTTAGCTTCTTGCCTGCCTTGACCTGCTCCGCAGCATCAGGATTTGTTTCGCGGAAATTGATCATTCCAGCCAGTACCTGTGCTCCAAACTCGAGAGTTCGGGAGAAGCTGATTTCTTCCTTCTCAAGCACGTCCTCAATGAACTCGAAGTTTTCGACGAGCTCCGGGTAGGCGGGTCCCATGTGTTCAGAAACGGTTTTAGATATTGCTGACAGCATCGGCGTGTCGACGCCAAGTTCTCGTCCGAACAGCATCCCACGGCGAATTAAGCGACGAAGAACGTATCCTCTGCCAGAGTTGCCGGGAATTACGCCATCACCAATCAAGAACGACGCTGAGCGGGCATGTTCCGCTACTATCCGGATTGAGCGATCATTTTCTGTGTCGTTGCCCCACTCTTTGCCAGATAGCTCTTCTACATGCTCAATGATGGGCCGGAAGGCGTCTGTTTCGTAAATGTTTCCGGTGTCATTGAGTATCGCCAGCGTTCGTTCTAAGCCCAAACCCGTGTCGATGTTCTTTGCAGGCAAGACAGTGTCGTTGCCATCTAGATCACGGTAGAACTGGGTGAACACGAGGTTGTACAGCTCGATGAAATCTTCGTGATAGTTGGGTCCCCAGGTGCCTTTGCGAGCTGGATCGTCTATCGCTGGGATATCGTCAAGTGATCCGCGGTAGTAGTTGATCTCTGAACTTGGACCGCAGACACCTTCATCACCGGCGGGACCCCACCAGTTGTCTTCGTCCCCAAACCGATAAATCCGCTCCGGGGGAATACCAAGGTCGAGCCAGATCTGCTCGGCCTGATCGTCGGTTGTGTATACGGTGTAGTAGAGGCGCTCGGGATCGAATCCGAATCGTTCAGTCAGAAGTTCGAGAGCCCAGGCACAGGCTTCTTTCTTGAAATAGTTTCCAAAGCTGAAATTGCCCAGCATTTCGAACATCGTCAGGTGGGTATCGTCTCCAACTTCTTCAATGTCGGTGGTTCTGAAGCATTTTTGCGAAGTTGTAACACGTGGTCGCGGGGGAACTTTCTCCCCCGCGAAGTACGCTTTGAACTGTGCCATGCCCGAGTTGGTCAACAACAGAGTTGGGTCTGCGGCCGGAATCAGCGATGCCGAAGGTAGTCGAAGATGTTCTTTTTCTTCGAAAAACGAAAGGAATGCCTCTCGCAGTTCATCTGCTGTTTTCGGGGGGCTGGAGGTCATTTTTCTCCGAACTGCACGCAAAAAGTGATATTGATTGAAACGAACAACTGATTCTAGTTAGCGCTCAATTCGTGTGTCAAAGGTGATTTTGCGTCATCGAGGTTTTGACGGCGGTCTATTTGAGTGATTGAATCTGGGTGACAATACAACAGACCACCGTGATCGACTCGTACCCGATTGAGTAGGCAAGGCGATTAGCGGCAGGGCAAATTCCATGGCTCATCAGAGCGGTGATACATCATCAACGGCACCAGATAGTCGTCGATATCAATACGATGAAAGCAATGTCGGTGAACTGGCACAGCGACTTGTGACCGGGCGCAAACTCGTTGTCGCAACCAACCGCGGCCCTCTTTACTTCACTGAAGACCGCTCGTCAGAGCTTACTGCCAAACGCGACAACAGTCGTGCCTCGGAGAGCTTCGATCCTCTCTCAGGTGTGCCAGTTACGTGGATTTCTGGCGCTGTTAGTTCTGCCGACAGGAAAGCACTGGAGAAGTTATCTAGCGACGGCGCTCCTATACGCAGCGACGCTATACCCGCTAGTTGGCAGGTGCGGTTTGTCGCGCCGCCACGGCGTGTTCATCACAAGTTTTACAACGTGATATGCAATCCACTTTTATGGTTTTTGATCCACCGATCGTGGAGTCCAACTTTCACACCGACGATTGGTGCGCAGGAACATGACGCGTGGAATCGCGGCTATCGCACAGTGAACCGGATGTTTGCGGATGAAATATCTGTGGCAGCGGGCAGCCACTCGTTTGCGCTGATCAGCCGTGACTATCAACTGATGCTTGTGCCGGGCATGGTTCGAGAATCTCATCCAGGTGCAGCGATTCATCACTCTTTTGAAACTCCCTGGCCATGGCCATCCGACTTCGAAATACTTCCTCCCGAGTGGCGGGAACAGGTTCTGGAGAGTTTGCTGGCGGCCAACATTATTTCGTTTCCGTCCGGCCGGGATGTCAGTGCGTTCATAGCGTGTGCGACTGGCTTCATGGGGGATCGTGTCGAGATTCTCTCTGGCAATTCGATTTCGTTCGGAGGCCGCAGCGTTCGTCTGGTCATATCATCGCCATCTACGAGATCGGATCAGTTCAAATCGCTTACAGAATTCGATGCGACAAAACGCATCATTGATGATCTGAAGTCCCAGAAAGTTGATCACACTTTTGTGACTGTCGATCGGGCAGAGCCTCACAAGAATATTGTGCGTTCCATCAACGGATTCGGGGAGCTGTTGAGACGAGAACCGGAACTTGCCTCTCGTGTTCGATATCACCTGTTCCTGAATCCCGGCCCGGTTCACATTACTGCGTACAAGCGGTTGTCCGACGAAATACGGCGAGCAGCACGGCGCGTGAACGAAAAGGCGATCGACTATCAGCCGGTTCAGGTTGTTGAAGAGAGCAATATTTACCGAGCCGTTGCGGCCCTGTGCGTATACGACACGCTTGTGTCTGTGCCCGTGATTGACGGTTCAGGACGCGCTGCTTTTGATGGTCCAATGGTCAACGGAGTAAACGGGGGCATGATTCTGAGTGATACGAACGTTGCTGCCGATTATTTTGGAGACTTTGTTTCCAGGATCGGGTTTGCGGACACCAGCGGACTTGCCGATGCCATGGGAGCCGCCATTGCCGAACCGACCGATGATCGAAAACAAAAGACCGACGAAATTCGATCGGTTTTAGACGCTATCCCGGAAGCCGAATTCATACGACAGGTACTGAGTGACTTGCTGACAGTTGGCTAGCTGGTGTGTGGCAGCTATTCGTTGTCTGGGGTATCGATCAGCATCGTGCGGGTTCGTATATCGGGATCGGCATCCCCGACTCGCGCTGCCATGCTCATGGCAATTCCGGCCAACAGCTCTTCACGCAGTTCCGGCGTCATAACTTCTGAATCGCTGGCATCCACGACTGGCTCTGCTGGTTCGTCAGGCACTCGAGCCGCGACTTTGACTTTTGGTTCAGTAGCTGGCCGTAGGAGATCGGTGGTGGCTTCAGCCCGGAACGGCGGCTGTGCTTCACCCCAGTAGATTGTCTGGTGCGGGAATGGGATTTCGATTCCCTCGGCATCGAGGCGGATTTTGATCCGTCTACGCATCTCGCCCATGATCTCCCACTGTTTCATAGGCTTACAGTCGCCGAGCATCTTGAACGTGACAGCCGAATCGTCGAGCGCATTCAGGCGGAGAACCTGGGGTGGTGTAATGAGCATCAGTCCGAAGTACGGATCGGCCGCTATTTCGTCTCCAATTTCGTTTAGCACCTTGATAACCCGGTCGACATCTTCTTTGTACGCGACGCCAACATCGAGGTTCACCCTTGACCAGTATTTTGTCTTGTTCGAGGCGACGGTGATTTCACCGTTGGGTATCACATGAACCTGTCCGTCAAGGTCACGAACGACTGTGCGGCGAAGGTTGATCGACTCTACGAGTCC
>Ga0114996_10005355_pt1 | contig 15110 bp, 9 predicted proteins | sample ArcticOcean_MG_C_4_FD_87039 | JGI IMG/M metagenome (GOLD analysis project Ga0114996, IMG submission 87039) | Marine microbial communities from western Arctic Ocean - ArcticOcean_MG_CB4_134 | ecosystem: Environmental > Aquatic > Marine > Oceanic | place: Arctic Ocean: Canada Basin | collected...
CGAGAAAGATGGCACGGATGAGAATCCGGAAACGCATGACGAAGACGCAAGTTTGAATCCCGAGTCCGGCGATCTTCATGATGATTTGACAATCCCCCCTGCGGCAGCACGGACATCGGCCGATGCTCCCGGCGTCCATGACGACGCGACGCTGCCGCCAAAGAGCGGTTCAGGTCCATTCGAAGACACGGTCGATATGCCGGCGTCCGCTGACGGATCGGCGAAAGCTGCAACCGACCCCGGAACCCGGGTGCGGTACTTCGGCGATTACGAGCTGCTCGACGAAATCGCGCGGGGGGGAATGGGGGTTGTCTACAAGGCCCGCCAAGTCAACCTGAACCGGGTCGTGGCGCTGAAGATGATTCTGACCGGCGAGCTTGCCTCTGAAGAAGACGTGCAACGGTTCTACACCGAGGCCGAAGCGGCAGCGAAGCTGGAGCATCCCGGCATCGTGCCTATCTTCGAAATCGGCGAGCACACGGGCCAGCACTTCTTCTCGATGGGTTTCATCGATGGCGAGAGTCTGGCCGACCAGGTCAAGGAAGGTCCGTTACCACCGCGTGATGCTGCATCTATTACCAAGCAGGTCGCTGAGGCGATTGCCTTCGCGCATCAGAACAATGTCATCCACCGCGACCTGAAACCGGCCAACGTGCTGATTGACCGGAACGGTCAGGCCAAGGTGACGGATTTCGGTCTGGCGAAGCAGACAGATGCCGGTGCGGAGTTGACCGGGACCGGTCAGATTCTGGGGACTCCCGGATATATGCCACCGGAACAGGCTGCCGGCGATACGGATCGAATCGGTCCGGGGGCCGACATCTACTCGTTGGGTGCAGTTCTGTATGCATTGTTGACCGGACGGGCGCCGTTTCAGTCTGCCAGCGTGATGGACACGCTGATGCAAGTGTTGGAGAAGGAACCGGTCGCGCCGCGTGAATTGAACAGCGCAGTCGATCAGGACTTGGAGACGATCTGCCTGAAGTGCTTGCAGAAGGAGCCGGGACAAAGATATCAAACCGCCGGCGAGCTCAGTGCTGACCTTGAGCGATATCTCAACGGCGAAGCCGTTCTCGCGCGGCCCATCAGTCAGACAGCGCGTTTGTGGCGGTGGTGCAAACGAAATCGCACCATTGCCACCCTTACGGCGACGGTGTCATCGGGTGTGAACTGGAATGTGTCGCCTTGCATAGCACCAAGGACGGCTCAAGCCGCCATGCGACATTCGACTATTGACCTGACAATGAATGTCTATACCGACCCGAAGCTGCTGGACGTTAAGGGGGCACTCGAATCCCTCCCTTCCTTACCGCTCGACGCCGCCCGTCCAGAAGCCCAAAGGGCAACCGGCACCGACGACGCCAACAGCTGGCTTGCACCAGTGCTTGCACCAAAACCTGACAAGACTAGTGGATCGTGGGCAACTGCGGGCACAACGCGGGTGGGGGACAACACTCAGGACTGCCAGCAACAGAATGACGCAAGTGTAAGATCTGGCAAAAGAAAACGCCCGTTGTCATCTGCTGACAACGGGCGTCAAGAAGTGGAACGGAAGGGACTTGAACCCTCGACCTCTGCGTTGCGAACGCAGCGCTCTCCCAACTGAGCTACCGCCCCGTGGATGTCGAACAGGTTGATTCCGCGGCGGGACACCCGGCTTGGCTTCCCATCCGGAATGCCTGCAACTGACATTCGTCCTTCCACATCGACGGCCACATTCTACGCAAAGAACAAACGGATGAAAAGGGAAGGCGAATTCGTGCAATGGTGGGAAATAGGCAACCGGTTGCCTTTTGAATGCGCTGCATTCTGGCGTTCGTTGTCCCGTTGTGGGGCGGTTCGCTGTCCGTGATTTTTACACCCAATACTTCGCCCCGTTCGCCCAGACGGCATCAACGTACTTGACTTGTCGGCAGGGGGCAATCAAAATTGAGGATCGGCGTCCCATCTTGGTTGCAGATCAATACTTGCCACAAAGCGGCGCATGGCGGGCCATGTCGTTTCAGCGATTTGCCCGGCAAGCCAGCCGTCGAGTGGGTTATCAAAATGAATCAGGACAACCGGCACCAGTGGGCAAAACCCCCTGGTGTTGGATGGAAAACCCGGGCCCATCAACCGGCGCGACGAACCGTCCGCCTGTTGAATGATGTCTGTGGTTGTTTCCTGTGTACGTGTTTTCGGAGACAAACGAATGGCAGCTGATTGGCTACAGAAACTGGTCGATGACGGCGTTATCAGCGCCGACCAACTGGCCGAAGCCGAACAAATCGCCTCCAGCATGGGGATCAAGGTCGAAGAGGCGCTCGTCAAGAACGGGTATACGACCGATGCGGTCATCGCCGAATGTCGGGCGAATGCGTTCGGCCACGAATTCGTCGATCTGACGGAAACGGAAATCCCCCCATCTGTGATCGAAATGGTTCCCGAGTCGGTGGCTCGTGAGAATACTGTTGTTCCACTGGGGCTTAACGGCGAATCACTGGTCATCGCAATCAGCGATCCATTGGCGCTTGACGTGATGGACAAGCTCCGTTTCATTCTCAATCGCGAAATCGACATCAAAGTTTCGTCGAAGGAGCAAATCCAGACAGCCATCAATCGGCATTACGGGCAAAGCGAGACCGAATCGGTCGATTCGATGCTACAGGAGTTCACGGAAACCGCCATCGACTTTACTCAAACCGAGTCCACAGAAGGCATTACGTCTGAAGAGGATGAGAGTTCTCCGGTCGTTCGGCTGATAAATCTCGTCATTTCTGAAGCAGTCGCCATGCGTGCCAGCGATATCCACATCGAGCCGTTTGAGGATCGGGTTCGGATTCGCTATCGCATCGATGGGGTGCTGGTCGAGCGTGACAGCCCGCCACGCCGCTTGCTGGGGGCATTGATCTCACGTATCAAGATCATGGCGAGCATCGATATCTCGGAGAAGCGACGTCCGCAGGATGGACGTATTAAGACGCGAGCGGGCGGTAAAGATTACGACCTGCGAATCAGCATTTTGCCGACAAACCACGGCCAGGCAATCGTGATGCGGATTCTCGATCGTGAAAACATCAAGGTCGGCATCCGAAACCTTGGATTCAGCGAAGACAACTACCGGACGTTTCAAAACATCATTCGCCGCCCGAACGGGATTTTCCTGGTCACCGGCCCAACGGGTAGTGGCAAAACGACCACATTATACAGTGCTTTAGGCGAGCTTAATCGCCCGGACCGCAAGATTATTACGGCCGAAGATCCGGTGGAGTACTATCTGCCGGGCATTAATCAGGTCGAGGTGAAGTCTTCAATTGGTATGACCTTCTCCCGCATTATTCGCTCGATGCTTCGTCAAGCCCCCAATGTGATTCTGGTTGGTGAGATCCGCGACATGGAGACTGCCGACATGGCAATCCAGGCATCATTAACAGGACACTTGGTATTCAGTACGTTGCACACGAACGATGCGCCCGGATCCATTACACGACTTATCGATATGGGCGTACAGCCTTTCCTTGTGGCGTCCAGTGTGATGGCGGTGATGGCGCAGCGGTTGGTGCGCGTCGTTTGCCCCAAGTGCAAGGAATCGTGCAAGCCCGATCCGGGCGAATTGCAACAACTCGAAATCACATCGGAAGAGATGGCCAACGCCAACTTTGTTCGTGGTCGCGGCTGCAACAACTGCCAGCACACCGGCTTCCGGGGCCGCAAAGCGGTGTTCGAGTTGATGACGATGAATTCGACGCTACGCGACATGACATTTCGACGGGAACCGACACAGAACCTGCGCAGACAGGCACGATTGGCGGGAATGAATACACTGGTCGATGACGCGAAACTCAAGGCATTGGAAGGGATTACGTCGTTGTCTGAGGTCATCAAGTTGGGGATGGGGGGACACTAGACGTTGGATAAGCGTGGTGATGTGTCGCTCGAACCAGCGTGGAGACCTGGTGGCAGACAGAGGTCGCAATCGTCTTTTGTCGTGCATCGTGGTCGCCGACCAACCGGTGAGCCGGCAGACCGAACATCGCAAATCGGATTTTGTAATAGTGTCTCTTTTTGAGACAACACCGACGCAAAATGCGGCAGGTTGATTGTTCTAACTCCAGGGGTGTGAAAGTAATGAAATCCGGTGGCCTTCTGTTATTGTTCGGACGGCACCGGTCGGAATGGGAATTGACCGCCGAGTGGTCAATCAATTCTCGGCTGTGAACGTTTTTTTGAAAATTCTTGAGTTGAGAGCAATGCGCTGCGAATAATCGTCTGGCTTCGGAAGGGGCGTGCTGATTTTTGGTGCTGGCCATTTACGATGGGTGGCTTCGGAATCTGGCATCTCGAAGAAGCACATATCTGGACGAGTCGCACATTTGTCAGTTTCTGGTGAAGTGGTCTGCTGTCGGTAAATTCGGCGAGGCCATGCAAGTTTACGAGACACTGTCAGTGCGGATCATTGGGCAATGGCGATTTTCATCGGAATCCGTGGCGCAGTCGAAGGAATCGAAAACCGGAAAAAGTAACACGGCGTGTTGAGGGGGTCTTCCCGGGCGTCGTCCGATTGAAAACCGTTTCTGTTTGATGGAATCGCGTGCATGGCAACAGTACAAATCGACAAATTGTTAGAGACGGTGGTCAAGGAAGGGGTCAGCGATCTTCACATCACCACCGGTCAACCGCCGGTTGTGCGGTTGCATGGTCACATGGTCCGACTGGAGACCAAGACGCTGGAGCCGGAAGATACCGTCTCGCTGATGAAGAGTATTACGCCGGAACGGAATCAGCAGGAACTTCAGGAAATGGGCGGGACCGACTTCGGTTTTGCTTTCGGCGACAAGGCGCGGTTTCGCGTCGCGGTGTTTAAACAACGCGGGTGCGTTGGCTTGGTGTTGCGGCGAATTCCGAACGAGTTTTTGACATTCGAACAACTCGGTCTGCCGGCGGTTGTCGGCGATTTGATTCAGCGGCCTCGTGGCCTGTTTCTGGTCACTGGCCCGACAGGTAGCGGTAAAACGACCAGTCTGGCCAGCATGATCAACTGGATGAACCATAATATGGATCATCACATCATCACGCTCGAAGACCCGATTGAATATTACCACGACCACATCAAATGCACGATTAATCAGCGCGAGATCGGTATTGATGTTCCCAGTTTTCCCGAGGCACTCAGACGCGCGCTGCGAATGGACCCCGACGTCATTCTGGTCGGCGAAATGCGTGACCTGGAAACCATTCAGTCGGCTATTACGGCGGCAGAAACCGGTCACGTGGTGTTCGGAACGCTTCACACAAGTAGTGCGCAGGGGACTGTTGATCGTATCATCGATGTTTTCCCAACCAATCAGCAGGAGCAGATTCGCACACAGCTTTCGAGTTCGATCATCGGCATTCTCAGTCAGGCGTTGCTACCAAAGCAGCCCACGGGGCTGGTTGCCGCTTACGAGATGTTGGTCGTCACGCCGGCTATCGCTAACCTCATTCGCGAAGGCAAGACATTCCGGATCACCTCGTCTATTCAAACGGGGCGCAAATACGGAATGCAATTGATGGACGATGCCTTGTTCGATTTGTGGAATAACGACTTGTGCCTTGAAGAAGATGTCGTCGCCAAGTCGAACAATCCGGGCGAGTTGAAGTCGCGCATTCAACGCGCCAAACGCGGTGAATTCGACGACGAAGAAGACGAAGATGACGACGATGATTTCGACGACGATGATGATGACGACGACGAGTACGACGACGTGTGATTGGAAGCGGCTGTTTTTTGACGGTCGGTAATCGACTGAATTTTTGGAGCGCGTTCGATGAACGATCGGCCTTTCGGTCGATGAATCGAACGACAATCGGGATGCGGTACTCATGGCTCAAAGGCGATTAGGTCAAATTCTGGTTGATCTCGGTTATCTGACCGAAGACCAATTGTGGGACGTGCTCGAAGAGCAGAAGCAGAGTCCCGGAGAGGTCATCGGCCAGGTTGCGGTCCGCATGGGAATGGTGACCGACCTGCAGGTGACTGAGGCGCTCGCCGAGCAGTGGGGCATGCCGGTCGTCAAATTGTCGGAAACGAACATTCCGCCCAAAGTGTTGGAACTCGTTCCGCAAACGATGGCCGAGATCTACAAGATCATGCCCATTTCGCTGAAGAACGACATTCTCACCGTCGCCATGGCCGACCCGCAAAACGTTGGAGCCTTGGACGACCTGCGAAACTTTCTTGGCTACGACGTGCGTGGAGCCGTTTCGAACCTGCAGGAAGTCGAAGCGTCGATCGTCAAGCATTATGCCGACAAAGAAGAGAGTATCGAAGACGTCATCAATCAGTTGGAAGAGCCCGACGAGGAAGAGGGGGGGGGGATCGCGGATCTTGCCTCAGCCGAGGAAATGTCCGATGCCGCTCCGATTCGCAAGTTGCTTAATATGGTGCTGTTGCTGGCGATCAAGGATCAGGCCAGCGACATTCACTTCGAACCGTTTGAAGACGAATTCAAGATTCGCGTTCGGGCCGACGGAGTTCTCTATGAAATGGTTCCCCCACCGTTGCATCTGGCCAGTGCAATCATCACCCGTATTAAGGTCATGGCGGAACTGGACATTGCCGAGCGTCGGCTGCCGCAGGATGGTCGAATTGAACTCTCGGTTGGAGGCAACCCGGTCGATTTGCGCGTGAGCGTGCTGCCGACGATGTTCGGCGAATCGGTTGTATTGCGGGTACTTGACCGGACCGTGGTTCAGCTCGATCTGAACAAGATCGGCATGGATGCGACGACGCTGTCGCGATTCCGTGAATTGATCCGAACCCCCAACGGGATTCTGCTCGTCACCGGACCGACCGGAAGTGGAAAAACGACAACACTTTATTCGGCACTGAATGAACTCAACGACATTGAAACCAAAATCATCACCACCGAAGACCCGATCGAATACGACATCGAAGGGCTGATCCAGGTGCCGGTGAACCCGGATATTGAAGTGACGTTTGCCAACGTGCTGCGGGCTATTCTGCGGCACGATCCCGATAAGATTCTGGTCGGTGAAATTCGCGACTACGAGACGGCGGAAATTGCCGTCCAAAGCGCACTCACCGGACACCTTGTCTTCAGCACGCTGCACACCAACGACGCTCCGTCGGCCATCACGAGATTGCGTGATATGGGCGTGCCGTCGTTCCTCATTACAGCAACAGTGGAAGCGATCCTGGCACAGCGGCTCGTGCGGCGTATCTGTCTCGAATGCCGCACCGAATTCGAGCCGAGTGACGAATTGTTAATGGAACTGCAACTGCCCATTGAGCAGGCGAGGCAATATAAATTCTATTACGGCAAGGGCTGTGCCCGCTGCAACAACTCGGGCTACAAGGGACGCGTCGGGTTGTACGAGTTGATGTACATTACCGACGAAATTCGTGACATGGTCACGGCCGATGCTTCGGTTGACGACGTCCGCAACTTCGCCCGCACCCAGGGAATGACAACACTCCGCGAAGCAGGTCTGAAGTTGATCTTTGACGGACAAACCACGATCGACGAAGTCGTTCGCGAAACAGTGATGGAAGACGTGGAATAACGAGAGACAAGAGTCGAGAGAAAGGAATGAGAGAGCAACTCGGAGCATTTTTTCTGACCCCTGCCCTCTGATTTCTGACCTTTCAATACAACGTGCCTGCACGTAATCAAACACAAGTGACGGAGAAGGCCGATGCCGGTATTTCAGTACGAGGCGATGGACAACACCGGGCTGGAGATCAAGGAAACGATCGAGGCCGGTTCCGAAGCCGAAGCGCAGCAGAAGATTAAGGAAAAGGGATTCTTCGTCACCCGCATTCAGGAAACCGACCGCAAAAAGAAAAAGAAGGGCAAAGGAAAAGCCAAGAAGGGCGGCCCCCGCAAAAAGGGGACGTTTTCTGTCGGCGGTGTCAGGCCGAAGCACCTTTGTACTTTCACGCGGCAACTCTCCACGCTGCAGGATGCCGGGCTGCCGATTCTGCGAAGCCTGCGAATTCTGGAAGGCCAACAAAAGCCAGGGCCACTCAAGAATGCGCTGATGGCGGTCGTTGAAGATATCGAAGGCGGGTCCACGCTTTCCGAAGCCATGTCCCGCCAGCCGAAGGCGTTCGACAAACTGTACGTCAACATGGTGAAGGCGGGCGAGGCCGGTGGTGCACTCGAAATCATTCTGCGCCGGCTGGCTGAGTTCAAAGAAAAATCACAAAGCCTGAAACGAAAAGTGCAGGGGGCGATGATTTATCCCTGTGCGGTCATCGTCATTGCCGGCGGTATCGTCGCGGGCATCATGATCTACATCGTGCCGAAGTTTGCCAAGATTTTCGAAGACTTCGGCACCGAATTGCCAGTGATGACGCAGATGCTGATCGACGCCAGCCATTGGTTGGCGACCTATTGGTATTTCCTCGTGTTTTCACCGATACTCCTTTGGATCACGCTCAAGCTCATTAAGAAGAACAAGACCGGCGAGTTTATTGTCGACTGGACGGTGCTGAAAATCCCCTTACTGGGGCTGATCCTGCGCAAATCGATTATTGCCCGAACCTGCCGGACGATGGGAACACTGATTGCTTCGGGTGTGCCAATTCTGGAGTGTATTATCATATCCCGCGATACGTCGGGGAATGCGGTTTTTGCGCGGGCGTACGATCAAATCTATTCCGCAATTCGCGAGGGCGAGTCGATGGCGGTTCCCCTCAAGGAAACCCGAATTACCGACGACATGGTCGTCAACATGGTCGACGTTGGCGAAGAAACCGGTGCCTTGGACACCATGCTCTACAAGGTTGCCGACGTCTACGAAGAAGAAGTGGAAGTTCTGGTCGAGGCCCTGGTCAACATGATCGAACCGATCATGGTTGTCGTACTCGGTGGGGCCGTCGGTTTTATTGTCATCGCATTGTTCATGCCGCTGATTAAGCTGCTGAATGACCTGTCTTGAAATGGAAATTCGCCGTGGCGAATAGTCTTCGCCACGGAACATTCAGGCGACATCAGATTTGCAATATTGGGGGCGGGCCACTTGACAACAACGAACAGCTTGCGCGCCGCCGCAACCCGATTGATTGGTGAATACCAACAGCATTTTGAAGGAGTCAAACCGTGATCTCGCATCGCCAACATCACCGATCCAGCCCGGCCCAACAGCCCTCGGCTCGCACCGCGTCCGGCGGCTTCACGTTAATCGAACTCATGGTGGTCATCGTCATTATTGGCGTACTCGTCGGGCTGATTGCCCCCGCCATCTTCGCAGCCGTCCGCAGGGCACGCGAAGCGGCAGTCCGTGTCGACATCACTGATCTCGAAAAAGGCATTTCATCCTTCAAACTTGAATTTGGCGGCATCGCACCGCCCAGTTACATCAAATTCCCCACTGACCCGGCAGACTGGAACACTTCCACTTACGCTCGCAGCCGGGCGATCATTCGTCGCATTTGGCCGCAGTTTAATTTCGCAGTTAACGGTGGCGATACGGGACTCACCGGCGAACTGAACGGGGCGGAATGTCTGGTGTTTTTCCTGGGCGGCGTCCCGGATAGCAGCGGTGGGTTGGATGGATTCTCGAAGAACCCGTCGCAGCCGTTCAAAAAGGGCGGCACACGAGTCGGCCCTTTCTTCAACTTCGAATCCGGGCGTCTGACCGCACCCGATGCCAGCGGCAACGATAAAGCCCCCGAGTATCTCGATCCATTGCCGGGCCAGATCACTCCGTATATCTACCTCAGCAGCTATGACGGTCGGGGTTACCGCAGTGAAGACGGAACGAAATTGAAAGATGACACGCTGACGACATCGGCCACGCCGTGGTACACACAGGTCGGCGGCACCAAGAAATACAAACCAAACTCCCACCAGATCATCTCGCCCGGTTCCGACAACAAGTACGGAACCTTCGGCGAATACGACGGCAAGAATTTCAAATCACCCTCGATCGACGACGAAGACAATATCACCAACTTCACCGGCGTACGACTGACCCCGTAATGCAGAACATACCAGGACAACGGAATTCCCCCGACGGAGTGCGATTCGTCATGAACGCGACACGAGTTGAGAGACGCGAGAAAAAGGCCGACAGCCGCCACGCGCGGCGCGGTTTCACATTGGTGGAACTGATGGTGGTCATTGGGATTATTGTGATCCTCATTTCCATCCTCGGCGTCACGCTCTCGCACATGGGCCAGCAGGCCAAAGAGGCGGCAACCAACACCACCATTACGAAAATCCATCGCATGCTCGAACAGCGGATGGAAGCCTTCGACCGGGCGATGAACCAGACTGAAAAAAACGCCAGCCGCGATCGGACCTATCAGCAGGCAAGAAGTAACGCAATCACCGAGTTGAACAATCTGAAAGTCTCCGTCAATAACGCTCAATTGAAGATTCTGGTCCGCAAGCGATTCAAACAGGCGAACTTTCCGCAATCGTTTGCCGAAGCTGGAGTCACCGCACCTACTGGCCATACGGCGGACACCGAAAGCTCAGAAGTGCTGTACTCGATGCTCACCGAGGGCGAAGTCGGCGGTGCGGCACCGGTTGATGCCGGTGAGTTTCTCGCCAGCGAAGTCGGCGACACCGATGGCGACGGATTGATCGAGTTCATCGATGCCTGGGGCAGCCCGCTGCGTTTCTATCGCTGGCCAACCCGGCTGTTTAAGGACGAGAACGGCAATCATCTCGAAGGCCCCGCGAAGCTGCTGGTGCAGGGGCTTCCCCAACACAACAGCGCCACCGAGGATTTGCTCGACAGCGATCCCGACGATCCGTTGGAGAAACTTGCGGGCGTCATCACGGCCTTGGCTGATACATCAACATCCTTCGAGTCCCTGTACCACACACCCTATACCTATCACGTGCCGCTGATCGTCTCGGCTGGTGTCGATTTAGAACTTGGCATGGGCGAACCGAACTCCGCGACTCTGGCGCACCGCCTCGGCCAGGTCACCGACTCCGACCTGATCCTCGATAACTTCACCAACCGCAATCAGCGCAGTGGAGACTGACTAATGAAAGTCGAAAGACGCGACACTCGACTCTCGACACTCGACTCGCCCGGCGGTTTCACGCTGACCGAGTTGATGGTTGTGATGGTCATTCTCATCATCCTTACTGCAATGACGGTCGCCGCCGTCAATTATTCGATGTCGGCCGAACGCAGCCGTGCTGCGGCTCGGCAGATTCAATCGTATCTCGCCGGTGCCCGCGACCGTGCCATTTATGAACAGAAATCGGTCGGCGTGCGATTTCTCCTCGATGAGAATATTCCCAATTCGATCAGCAGTATGATCTACGTGGAAGAAAGCGACTTCGAGCCTGATGCGGTCGAAGTGCACAAGCAAGCATCCGGCGCGACGTCTTACCTGTTGAACGTCATCAGTAACGACGGCACGACAGTTGGATTGGATTGGCGTCGGTTGGTGGAAAAAGGGTTGCTACGTAAGGGAGACCGAATCCAGATCCCCTATCCCGACGGTTTCGAGTACACCATCCAGACCGTGTATACCGATTGGGATTCAGACACAAATGACCCGAATAACCTCTTACGCGATCGGCTTGATATCTCACCCGAGTTTCGGGATGACGCGACGACCGTTAACCGGACTGAGTTGGCGAAACTGATACTGCCGCCCGTCATCCGGCCCAATCAGGAACCGATGCTGCTGCCGCGCGGAATTGTGATCGACGGCAATAGCGCCGTCAACCCCGTCAATTCCAATATTATCGACAGTCGCAGCCAACTTCCTCGCTCGTGGACCGTGTTGAGCGATGGTCGGCTCGATGTGATGTTTTCGCCGCGTGGCACCGTCACCGGTCGGGCTGCAACCAGCGGGTTGATTCACTTCTATGTCTCGGAAGCGGCCGACGTCGAGCGGCTCAATACTGCGGGTATCTACAGGATTCCAGCCGACGAACCGTTTGGCACGGCCGATGAGCCGATCGGCGATCGCATCCTCGTCACACTGTTTCCACAAACCGGCGCAATTTCTTCACACCCGGTCAGACCAGAGGACAGTTTCGACCCGTTCGACCTGGATGACGACAACGAAACGATTGAATCAGACGACCGGGCCGACGATCCCTATTACTATGCCGAAACCGGGGAGGTCGCAGGAGAATGAAAGCGTACAAAGAAAAAGGAAAAAGGAAAAAGGAAAAAGTGGAGAACGTGCGCGACTGCAGAACGGCTCAGACGATGGCCGCAAGGTTTTTGCCTTTTGCCTTTTGCCTTTTGCCTTGTCGTCCTGCCGCCGCAAGGCGGCAAGGGACGACGCTAGCCGAGGTGCTGGTGTCGATCATGATTCTCAGCATCGGGCTGGTTTCATTGGCAACACTGTTTCCCATTTCCATTCTGCGCAGCCTGCAGGCAACGCAACTGACCAACTCGGCCATCCTTTCCACCGGCGCGGAAACGTTCATCGACATCGCGCCCGAACTGGTACATAACCCCGATGGCGATGACCCAATGCTTTTGGCCAACCTGCTCGAACATTTCCAGGCCCCCAACACCCGTAACTATATTGTCGATCCGTTGGGCTGGAACCGGGCAATCTCCAATCAGGGTGATTTTGGCCTGCCTTTCGACACAACAAGCAATACCGACAAGTTGCCCCGGTTTTCCGGACATTCCAGTTTTGACTCGGCATTCCCTAACATCACAAAAAGTATCGCAGAGGCAAACGCCCTGCGGACCGTCACGCTGCCCGATAGTTGGGTCTTTCAAGTCGACGGAACCGGACTGCAACAAGACTCTGCGGAGAATATTTCCTCGACACAATTCACCTTCGACGAGTTGACGAATGATGAGTTAAAGGAAGTTTCAATTCCTGAAGTCGATGATGGCAACGGTCTCCCGGTAGACGACTGGAACGGCAACGGGACCTTAGATACCGCCGAATCTCGTATCGTCATCTTTGACATCACCGGCAAGAAAAGTCAGGTCCGCACGATCACAGGCATCAGCGGCCAAACAGTCTCCTGGGACGACGCCTTCAACGATTTCGCCAACGCCGGTATTGCCGTCGGTATGGCCCGCATTGAAACCAAGGAAACCCGCTACACCTGGCTGTTAACCGTTCGCCAATCGCCGTCCGGTTTGCGGGCGCAGGTCGATGTTGTCGTTCTCTTCCGCCGCCCCGACCCATCGACGATTGGCGAAAAGCATTACGAAGCCATATTTACGGGACCGACGACTACGGCCAACGGACTTCGCGATGCCACCATCGTATTCCTGACGGACGACGAGCCGGTGCTGAAGAAGGGGGGATATATTCTCGATGCCACAAACGCCCTTTGGTACCGCATTCAGGATATCAGCAAGGCAGCAGGCGTGCCGACTGCAACCGAAACAACGGCGACGCTGCGTCTCGATCGGCCGGCACTTAAGGACGGTGCAGCAGCCATGCTGGTGGAGGGAGTCATCGAGGTCTTCCCCCTGAAGCCGAAGGAAAACAAACCCCTGCAGCAACTGTTGGACAATTGATGCGGGTCAAACTTTTTGAGTTGAGAGCATGAAAAAGCGACACAAAAAACGAACCTCAAAATCCCGCCGCCGCAAAGCCCACGGGCCGCGCCCCGTGGGACGAAGCGCCGCGCGATCACGCAGCGCATTCACCCTCGTCGAGATGCTCGTCTCGGTCGCATTGGTCGTCCTCATGATGTCGTTGTTCGCCAGCGTATTTCAACTGGCGTCCGGCTCCATTTCCGTCCAGCGCGGCATCGCCGAAAACGACCAACGCAGTCGCTCGTTGTTCACAATTTTCCGCAACGACATCAAGCACCGCAGCATGAAGTCGGTTTTGCCCTTCACCGCGAACGAACCCATTGCCGAAGCGGATGACACATACTTCAGCGTGACCAATAATGACTTGCGCAAAGGGTACTTCTACATTTCGGAAAACGATATCAACAACGATGCCGACGACGTGCTGCAATTCACCGTGAAGTTGGACGGCAACAATCGCGATTATTTCGGCCAGGCGGCCCTGTTGGGTGGCTTGACGACGAACGCCCAATTCATGGACAGCAATCAACCCAGCCGCGACGACGGTGTGCCGGCGACAAACCCGAATCCAACTCCACCCGGCCTTCCGGTGATAGACGACAATGCCTCGAACTCGTTTGCTGCAGAAATCACGTATTTCCTGCGCGGCGGCCGGCTGTATCGCCGTGTGTTATTGATTCGCGATCCGTTGGAAGACGAAGACGATACCCAACCAACAACCAGTGCCACTCCGCCGGAAAACTACTTCGACACCGACCCCGATAATGACCCCATGACGGGGGCCCCCGGGTATGCCTACACGGGCGATTTCTGGAACGACTTCGATTTTTCGGCCCACATGAGCGAGGACACGAACGGTAACCTTCATGGCGCCGAGTTCCACGGCTTGAGTTGGCTGGATAATGGCTCGAATGCAACCACGGTGACCGGCGCGGAGGCCTTGGGGAATCCGTTCAACCGCTTCGGCCACAATCACGACGATGGCCAGCCCCGCGAATTTGTGCTCACGCGTGAAGACGACCCCGCGACTGGCCCAGACGAGACTCGGTTCGATTTCATCGGCCGATACACGCACGAGGAAACATCGCACCCGAACTTCGGTTATCCGCAGACCGATTCCACCATTGGCAATCCGATGACGACCGTGAAGTTGTTTATGAATAACGATGTCGTCACCGAATTTACCGGCGGACCGCGCCGTGCCGAAGACCTGCTGCTTTCCAACGTGCACGCCTTCGATATCAAAGTCTGGGATGCCGCGCTGGGGCGATTTGCGGATGTCGGCCATGATGTGGAAGACAGCGACGACAATCCAATTGGCGACTTCCATCAGAACGAACGAGACAACACCATTTACGGTCCTTCAGGTACGCCGGTCAAACGTGTCTTCGACACGTGGCATCCGAATGTTGAAGTCGATGACGGCGCGACCCCTCCCAACACCGACAGCGATCCGCCGTTTGATCTTCGCTTCGATGAGGACTCAGACCCCATAACTCCTCCCGTTCCAAAACCACTGCGGGCGATTCAGATTACGATTCGATATCTCGATGTCTCCAGCGACCAATTACGGCAAGTGACGCTGCAGATGTCGTTGTTGCCGGATGAATAGCGACACCACGGGA
>Ga0114996_10005357_pt1 | contig 15109 bp, 13 predicted proteins | sample ArcticOcean_MG_C_4_FD_87039 | JGI IMG/M metagenome (GOLD analysis project Ga0114996, IMG submission 87039) | Marine microbial communities from western Arctic Ocean - ArcticOcean_MG_CB4_134 | ecosystem: Environmental > Aquatic > Marine > Oceanic | place: Arctic Ocean: Canada Basin | collected...
CATGGGCGATCTTCAGCATCCGGACGTTGTAGCAAAAATCAACGATGCTCTTACTCGGATTATTGCAGCAGGGCGCAATGCTGGTGCTTTAGCGACAAACGAAAACGTTGCAGCATACGTAGACATGGGTGTCCGGTTTTTCATGACAGAAGCCGGGCCATGGATCGCAAGCGGCTTTAACCAATTTCTCACCAACGCAAACTCCGTAAAAAAGTAGATAAAATTATTTACCAACCCAGATTTTCATTTGATGCTATTAGGTCAACATTTTAACAACAACAAGAGATGCCCTCACAGACATGCGAAGGCATCTCTTGTTCATTAGCAGTTTGGTGGAGGTAGAGGGACTCGGCGCCTCAACCTCCTACTTGCAAAAGAAATGTTCAGGATATTGACGCCAACATAGTGGACGCCAATATCTGCGTTGAAAATTCGTATAAACAAAAAGATCCGAGCGCTACCCTCGACTCTCAGTGATCATAATGTCGGTCGATCCGACCGCCAGTACCCTAGATGCCTTCGAGAATCGAATTGAGCGTTTCGCTCGGGCACATCGCAGTGGTCAGCAGATCGACATCGGCCCTGTAGTAACCGCCTAGATCCTTCACCAAGCCCTGCGACGCATCAAGCTCAGCGACGATCTTCTCTTCATTCTCGACCATCGTCGACGCAACGACACCGAAACGCTTTGCTATATCAGCGTCGTCTGACTGCAAAGCAAGCGCCTGCGCCCAGTACAAAGTTAGGTAAAAGGTTGCACCACGGTTGTCGAGTTCACCAACCTTTCTTGAAGGAAGTCGACCATTCTGCAGATATTGACCCGTAGCAGCATCCAGAGCATCTCCAAGTACGCCGGCGCCCACATTGTCGAACTGGTCGCCCAAGTGTTGCAGCGACGCTGCTAGAGCCATGTACTCACCAAGTGAATCCCATCGGAGGTGTCCCTCTTCTTGAAATTGCTGAACATGCTTCGGTGCTGACCCACCAGCACCGGTTTCGAACAAGCCACCGCCGTTCAAAAGAGGCACTACGGAAAGCATTCGAGCACTGGTCCCAATTTCAAGAATTGGGAACAAGTCGGTTAGATAATCTCTCAGCACGTTTCCGGTTACGGAAATCGTGTCATCGCCCTTTCGAATTCGGTCGAGAGATAGCTGCATTGCATCTTCAGGCGATAGAATTTGAATATCAAGCCCGTCGGTGTTTTCATCTACAAGATATTTTTCTACCTTGGCGATAACTTCGGCATCATGTCCGCGTGTGCTGTCGAGCCAGAAGACGACCGGCACCCCGGTTGCACGACCTCGACGAACCGCGAGCTTGACCCAGTCTCTAACAGCAATATCTTTAGTCTGACAAGCACGCCAAATATCGCCCTGCTCAACCTCATGAGACAGAAGCACTGCACCCGAGACATCAACGATTCGGACGATTCCAGCAGAAGCCATTTCAAACGTCTTGTCGTGGGAACCGTATTCTTCGGCCTTCTGAGCCATGAGTCCAACGTTCGGAACACTGCCCATAATTGCAGGATCGAGCTTGCCATGAGTCTGACAATCCCTAACGGTCACATCGTAAATACCTGCGTACGTGGAATCCGGAATGACCGCTTTCACATCTTGAAGCTCGTTATCTGCATTCCACATTTTGCCTGAATCTCGAATCATCGGAGGCATCGAAGCATCGATGATCACATCACTCGGCACGTGCAAGTTTGTGATTCCCTTGCCCGAATCGACCATTGCAATACTTGGGCCGTTGGCAAAGTCGTGTTCAAGATCAGAAAGAATCGTGCCTTTGGGATCTCGAAGCAGGCCCGAAAGTTTGTTCAATACATCACCAAGACCGTTGTTAGGGTTGGCTCCGAGTTCATTAATTTCAGGCTCGTGATTGGCGAACAGAGTTGAGAAATATGTGCGCACACCGTGACCGAAAATGATCGGATCAGAAACCTTCATCATGGTCGCTTTGAGGTGAAGCGAGTAGAGCACGTTCTGCTCTTTAGCATCTTTGACCTGCTCTCTGAAAAAATTCACCAGTGATTTCTTGCTCATGAACGTAGCGTCGAGCACTTCGTCCGCCATCAATGGCAGTGATTCCATCAAGCTCGTCACCCTACCGCTCTTGGAAATATGTTCGATTATCGCAGTAGTTTCGGCAGCAATTGTGATCGACTTTTCGTTGTGGAAGAAGTCGCCTTCCGACATAGTCGCAACGTGGGTCTTTGAGTCACTTGGCCATTCGCTTGCGCGAGGCGGATTTGCCTGAGCGAAGTCCTTTACTGACTTCGGAGCACGTCGATCTGAATTTCCCTGTCGAAGCACAGGGTTCACTGCACTTCCCATTGCCTTGCCGTATCGCGCTTTGGCGTCACGTTCAGCGTCGGTACCGGGATCGTCCGGATAATCAGGAATTACGAATCCAAGGGTCTGCAGCTCAGCGATACATGCCTTCATTTGCGGCGTAGAAGCTGAAATATTTGGGAGCTTGATGATGTTCGCTTCAGGAAGTTCAACCAATTGACCCAAATATGCTAGATCGTCTTCTACCGCATTGTTACCCAGCACATCAGGGAACTGTGCCAAAACCCTTGCTGCTAGCGATATGTCACGTGTCTCAATCTCTACTCCGGCGGTTTGCACAAACGCACGAATTACTTTGAGGAATGCATACGTCGCGAGTGCAGGTGCTTCGTCGGTCCACGTGTAAATAATTGGAGGTGATTGGGTCATGATAGGGGATATCGAAACTGCCGTCCGACGGCGTGGATTTGTGAGTCAAACAGCGCTCAAGTATATGACTTAATCAGACGTCTCACGAGTCCGATCGGCTGAGTTGACCTGAGAACGTAACCTACCCGCCAAAAAAACCAATGTCGTCGGATAAGTAGTCTTCACGAATAGGCGACCAGATATCGAGCGCAACGCACCCGCTCTCGGTCGCAACCACTCGATGTGCAACATCACCTGGAATGACGTAGTGGTCGCCAGTTTCCAATAACTGCTTCGAGTCCCCGACGTAGAACCACGCTGCCCCCGATAGCACCCTGCCGCACTGTTCGTGCGGGTGCGAATGCTCAGGAACTTCAGTGTTGGCAGCAATGTCGATAATGCCCATCATGATCTTCTCACCCCACATTAGTCGGGCGCAAACACCGGGAAGAAGCTCCCGCTTCTCAACATCATTCTCACTATAGAAGTACTTTTCTGGAAGCATTCCGTTACCTCATCGACTCTACGAAGACCTATCCGTGTGATCCGGTCTTCCGACTAATAGCAGCCTCGGCAACCGGGCTAATCACTTGTTCTATATCAATATTCAACAACGCAGGGCCATCGTGATCGAACGCGCGCTTCATAGCACCTTCGAGGTCTTCAGCCTGCGTGACGTGCTCACCGTAAGCGCCAAGGCCCTGAGCCATAATGTCGTACCGAGTCGGCAGCAAATCGGTCCAAACAGGTCGACCGTATAGACCCTTCTGAATCTGCCAATCGATGCCCCAGATCGAATTATTACCAACCATCATCTTAACCGGCAGGTTGTGCCGAACCATCGTATCGATCTCCATGCCATTGAACCCAAGCGATCCGTCACCATTCACCAGAACCGTCTTGCTGTGTGGAAGGGCAATCTGAGCGCCTAGTGCGTAAGGCAAAGCGACACCGATCATGCCAAAGCTCGACACGTTATGAAATCGATACGGATCATCACGCTTGATCGAAGCACGCAAAAAGTGACAATAGTCGCCACCATCGAACGTCACATGAGTGTCATCATCGATAAATTTTTGAAGTGTGTTCGAAATGTGCATCGGGTGCATCGGATTCTCGGCCTTGCCAAGCTCGTATAAGCTTTTATGCCAGTCATCGAATGCCGTTCGCAGTCGTGTTACCCACTCGGTTCGTTCTGTCCAAGTTCGCTTTTCAGCTGCATCTGCCATTTGAGTAACGACGGGGCCAACATCACCAACGATTCCTACAGCAGCAGTTCGAGCGCGAGCCACCTGAGCCGGTGAAGGATCAACAACGATAAACTTCACATCAGCGGCAAACGGTGGGTTTCCACCAAATCCGTTCGTGTAGTCGAGCTTCTTCCCAAGCAGCACCACCACGTCAGCATCCCCAACGTTCTTCACAGTTACGTTCAGAGGCTGGTACCCGAGTCCCACAGAATACTCGTGCGAATCTGGAATTAACGCTCTCGCAGAATCTTCTGAGAAGAACGGAATACGCAACGTCTCGACAAATCGTTGAACTTCGGCAGGCAAAGCCGTAGCCCCGGCTGATGACCCAGCAAAAATGACGGGCCGCTCTGCCGAATTTATAACATCAAGTGCACGTTCGATCTGGGCAGGATCACCAAGAACATTCACGGGAGTTCCGTACTCGTTCGGTGCGTATCGGGCTGCTTCAGCATCGTCGACTTCCGCCATCTGGAAATCGTGCGGAATCGTCAGATGGACTGGCCCCTGCCGACCACTCAAAGCGGTTCTAAACGCCAGCGCAACATATTCAGGAATTCGGGCAGCAGTTGGCACGTCCCAGGCGCCCTTGGTGATATGTCGTGCAGCACCGATCTGATCGAACTCTTGCATCGCACCACGGCCCATGTTTGCAGATTCGGCAGATCCTGCGATGTTGATCAGCGGAGCCTCGGAGTGCATGGCATTAGCGAGCGCAGGCAAGGCATTGGCGTGACCAGGGGTGGTCGAAAGCATAACTCCACCCTTTTTAAGAATCCTCGAATAGGAATCAGCCGCGTGGGCAGCACCTGACTCGTGTCGGAAGTCGACCATCCGCAACGGTGCGTCGAACATCTTGTCGAGCATGTGCAGAATATGATCGCCAGCAATACCAAAGACGGTATCAACGCCTTCTGCTCGTAGTGCGCGAATTAAAAGATCACTACCGGTAGTCTTAGCCATATTTCTCGAGTGCTTTCGTTTCTTAGGGGCAGATCATCGTTTGCCACACGGAGCCGCTATCACATAGTTGATAGCCGGTTGAATCCCGAAGTCACAAACAGTTGAAAAGATTAGCACCAGATCGAACGGTTTGTGGTGTAACTAATCGCCCGACGGAACCAACAAATCCATTAGCTCGTCGACAGCCATCAACTCAAGTACCTGTTGATCTGTGAATAGCACTACCAACCTCTCAACTGTGGCAGTGTCTAACTGGGTCGCCACATTGGAACGGAACTTGTTGAGCAACAGCGGCTTGGAGTCATCACGACGGCGGCGGTGACCAATTGGATATTCGACCACCACGTTTTCTGTCGTCGATCCATCCTTGAACCGCACTTGCACGGCATTGGCGATAGAACGCTTGTCAGAATCTAGATACTCATCAGTAAATCGCTGGTCGTGCTTCATCACCATCTTGTCACGTAGTTGATCTACCCGTGGATCTGCCGCCATTTCGTCCTCATAGTCCTCAGCGGTAAGCGATCCCTTCAACAACCCAATCGCGGTCATGTACTGAATACAATGATCCCGGTCCGCAGGGTTATTCAGAGACCCAGTCTTGTCGATAATACGAAGAGCAGATTCTTGCGTCGTGATCACTATTTCTTCAATATCGTCCAGCCGCGAAGCAACATCCGAATGAAGTTCAAAAGCAGCTTCGACCGCCGTCTGAGCATGAAATTCAGCCGGAAACGAGACCTTGAACAGAATGTTCTCCATCACGTAGGCATCGAGATCGCGTCCGAGCGTGATCTCCTGCCCCTTAAACCAAACATCTTGAAATCCCCAACCAGGAGCTGTTAGCGCCGACGGATAACCCATCTCACCGCTCATAGCGTTCAAGCTAAATCGAATCGCCCTACCAAGCGCATCACCAGCAGCCCACGACTTGCGTGAGCCAGTGTTCGGTGCATGTCGATATGTCCGTAAAGTAGCGTCGAGCCACGCGTTAGATACTGCATTTTCAACCTGATTAACGTCGCCGCCCAACATCGCAGTAATCACGGCCGTAGAAGCAATCTTCACCAACAGCACGTGATCGATACCAACTCGATTAAATGAATTCTGAAGCGCCAAAACCCCTTGAATTTCATACGCCTTGACCGCGTATTCGAGAACCTCTAATACGGACATCGGACACTTAGATTCCGACTTAGCAACTCGACTCAGATGGTCGGCCATAGTCAAAATCGCACCTAAATTATCTGACGGATGACCCCACTCAGCAGCAAGCCAAGTGTCGTTGAAATCGAGCCAACGGATAGCCGCTCCGGTATCGAACGCAGCTTTCACTGGGTCGAGTTGAAATCTTGTGCCCATCACCCGAGCTCCGTTCGGAACAATCGTCCCTTCAACCTCGGGACCCAGCAACTTCGTGCAAGCAGGGTATTCCATCGCAAGCAACGCACAGCCGATCGAATCCATCAGCGTGAGTCGAGCAGTCTCGAGTGCAAGAGCCGACTCTGGCTTGTAGTTAACCGCATAGTCAGCGATAGCGGTGATAACAGAATCGGTTTGTCGAACCTCTGCCACTATCCCCGCTCCTCGACACCCACGTACGCTCTCGGCTCGGGGCCGGTGTAGTCGGATAATGGACGAATCAGCTTGTTGTCTGCCCGTTGCTCAATCACGTGAGCGATCCAACCTGATGTTCGGGCGATCACGAAGACCGGTGTGAACATTGCAGTTGGAATGCCGCACATGTGGTAGGCAGTCGCTGCGTAGAAATCCAGATTCGGGTGCATGCCTTTTTCTCGCATCATCACGGTTTCGATCTTTTCAGAAATGTCGAAGTAAGACGTATTACCAGCCGCTTCAGACAGTTCTTTTGCAAGCTGTTTTACAATTGGAGATCGAGGATCGCCGTTTTTGTAGACCCGGTGACCAAATCCCATCACAAGTCGTTTTGCTGCCAGCATATGAATCATCGATTTTTCAGCGTCTTGCGGTGAATCGAAAGACGAAACCAGTTCCATTGCAGCCTCATTGGCGCCGCCGTGAAGAGGACCTCGTAAAGCACCAATTGCACCGGTGATCGCCGAGTATGTATCGCTCAATGTAGAGGTGATTACTCGCGCAGTAAACGTAGATGCATTGAACTCGTGTTCGGCGTACAAAATCAACGTCATGTCGAGTGCTTTTCGCTTCAGTGGGTCTGCCGGTTTACCCGACATTAGACTGAGGAAGTGACCAGCGACGGTATCTTCGTCCGACTCCGTTTCGATTCGTTCATTACGAGAATGAAATCGATACCAGTACGCCAACATCGATCCGAAGCTGGCAGTAAGACGATCTCCAATTGCAACAGCCGTACGGCCACCCTGACCTTCAGTCTCTACTGTCCCTAAAAGCGAAGTACCGGTTCGCAAAACATCCATCGGATGAGTCGAAGCGGGTAACGCTTCGAGCAACGTCTTTAACGCATCAGGAAGCGACCGCATCCCAACAAGTTTTTTCTTGTAAGCGTCCAGTTCTCGTTGTCCAGGAAGTTTGCCATAGATAAGCAAATAAGCGACTTCCTCGAAGGTCGAATTGGCTGCCAAATCGGTGATCGAATAGCCGCGGTAGCTGAGTCCAACGTCCTCCTGCCCGACCGTTGAAATAGCCGAAGATCCCGCCGTAACCCCGTTCAATCCTGATGATGTCATTTCGATAATTCCTGTTGGTACACCTAGTTAGCAGACTCGGACTCAGACTCGGCTTCGAAGAGCTCGTCCAATTTCGATTCGTAAATGTGATATTCGAGATATTCGTACAGATCAACACGGGTTTGCAGATCGCCAATGATCGCCTTCTGCGTACCAGCCGTTCTAATCTCTCTCAAGGCATTTTCAGCTGCTTGATTCGCAGCGCGGAACACCGTCAGAGGGTAGAGAGCGATATCGACGCCAACGCTACTCAGTTCCTCAATCGTGAACGCAGGTGTTTTACCAAATTCCGTGAGGTTTGCGAGAATCGGGACACCCACAGCGTCTTTGAATTTTCGGAAGTCGCCCAACTCCATCACTGCCTCAGCAAAGATCATATCGGCACCTGCTTCGACATACGCCGCCGACCGTTCAATCGCTGCGTCGACGCCTTCATTGGCGATAGCATCGGTTCGTGCCATTAGTACGAAATCGTCGTACACTTTAGCATCGGCAGCAGCTTTGAGACGATCACACATCTCAGCGGTCGAGACGATTTTCTTGCCTGGACGATGTCCACATCGTTTTGCCTGAACTTGATCCTCTATGTGAACTCCGGCTGCCCCCGCACGTGCCATCTCTTTCATCGTTCGTGCGATCATGAACGCTCCACCCCAACCCGTGTCGACATCAACTAACAGAGGCAGTTCTGAGGCAGCCGTAATCCGACGAACGTCCTCAAGAACGTTATCGAGTGTGGTCATTCCCAGATCTGGGAGTCCATACGAGGCGGTGGCAACGCCCGATCCTGAGAGATACAAAGCATTGAAGCCAGCGGCCTTGGCCATCACAGCGTGATAGGCGTTTGTGGCGCCCACTAACTGGAGCGGAGACTCAACTTGGATAACAGAGAAGAGTGATGTTCCGGGAAGCATTTCCATAATCAACAGATTATAGGTGCGATTAGGCGATCTACGGGTAGCCATTTGAGGCGAACTAGCCCCAGAACGCGTCGTAGAAGACCAACGGAGAAACAACGAGCAACACGAGTCCGACCACTAATCGGAGCTTTGTAGGATTGACGTTTCCGCTCATTCGAGAGCCGGCAAACATACCGATCATAGCCGGTATTCCTATTACCGAAACGAGAAGCCAGTCGACTCGCCCGCGAATAAGATGCCCGGTGAACCCTGATGACCCAACGAGTATCGTCAGTGCTAGATTTGTCCCTGCTGCGAGCGAAGGTCTCATCTTGAGCACGTGGATCAACGCCGGCATACGAAGTACGCCAAGTGCCAGACCTACGGCACCCCCAATGAGCCCTATTACAAATCCTAGAATGCTTTCACGAGCGATTGTTTTTGAGTTGAAATCACCCCGACCCGCACTCCGGTCGCCATCGTCCTCGTGCGGTGCGGTATTGCCTCTTAATTCAGACGTTGCTCGAAGAATCATCATCGACGACGACCAAACGAGCAAAAATGCAACAATTGTTAGAAGAACCGTTCGTGAGATGAGGTCGGCGTAAAGTCCACCGACGAAAGATCCGGCAATCGCCGGAATTCCGATGATAACCACCACTCGGAATACGATTCGATTTTGAAGAATTGCAGGCCACGAACCTGCAAACGATCCAAGCACGCTAACGAAAAGATTGGTACTTGCGGCAATGAGCGGGTCGACTCCGATGGCGGTCATGACAGGTAGTCGAACAACACCAAGGGCAATTCCCACGATTCCGCCAACGACACCAACGACCAAAGACATGATCGCCAGTCCGGTCAGCTCCACTCTTGATAGATCAGCTCCAACCAACGCAAGAGTCGTCAGACCGTCACCCATTAGTCCGTCACCCTGAATCTAGGCGAAGTCAGGGCTGCCGGAAGATCGCTTTGACGGCGACAACAGTCGGATGGACAGTCGGTGGGTTCAGACTCGAATGCAGGCACTTCGTCTTCTTTTCAAACTAATCTGTAGGGAATCGATTCTATCCGCTCCCAGTGGACGTACAACAGCTCGATTGACCAGAATTATTTACCGATGAGGTCGAGGCTTTCGAGCAGGCTATCGATTTCTTTGTAATGCTCGGTATCTGGCTTCAACGCTGGGTGACGAGCGAAATCAGATCCCGGTGAAAATACTCCCCGCCGAACCATTATGTGCTTGTAAATCCAGTTGGCGAAACCTTGGCCCTGAGCCAGCATTCCAAACAATGCAGAGTGTCGCCGCATTTCGTCGTTCGCTGTGTCTTCATCCCCAGCTTGGAAAGCATCCCAAACGCGAACGAACATATCGGGCAAGGTCGAACCTGGCATGGTTCCAACCGAACCTCGTTTGAACTCTTCAACTGCGAATGCACCACCGGCACCACCGAACAGAATCAGACCAGTTCCCTCGGCAAGTTTTTGCGTCTCACCCATTCTTGGGATCGTTGGAGGGGTTTCCACCTTGATGTAACAAAGGTTCTCGTGTCGCTCGGCACATGCCACCGCCATCGCTGGCGGAACTGGAGCGGTGTTCTGGTCCTGAAGGAAGATAGGAAGCGATATAGATTCAGCTATTTTACCGAAGTATTCGATATTTTCAGAGGCTGAAACAGGAATGAACGATGTTGGTCGAATCATCAGTGCATCGGCACCAAGTTCTTCGGCCCGTTTCGAGAGCGCAATCGCTACGTCTGTGCCCTCACCTCCCGTATTCATAACGACCTTGACTCTACCGTTCGCAACCTGAACCACCGTACTGAGAATTAGGTCACGTTCTGCTTCTGAGAACTTATAGATCTCAGTGGCCACCGCTATTCCAAGACCGTGAACACCTTTGCCAATCATCCATTCAACCTGATTTTCGAGGTCGTCCATCACTAGCTGACCTTTTTCGTTAATCGGGGCAGCGAGGATCGGGTATACACCCTTCATTGAGCGATCTGGCATGTTTAGGTAACTCCAAACAGTAGAGGGCGGCAAACTTGAACACCTGAACAGACGGGTGTTGCTCATATACGACGCAGATATTCGCATTACTCCCGAGTGAACGCAACAGAAGAACCCGCGTTACGAATTGAAATTCAGCATGAAGTTACGTTCGCATCACCGTCAAAGTAAACGCCTAAAGCATCGTTTCGACAACAGCGAGCAGTACACCGGCGACGGTAGCTGTACCGATTACACCGGCAACGTTAGGCCCCATTGCATGCATCAGCAAGAAGTTCTCGGGATCTTCTTTTTTACCCATATCCTGCACAACTCTTGCCGCCATCGGCACCGCAGAAACTCCGGCTGCACCAATCATCGGATTAATCTGATCCTTGCTTACAAGGTTCATCAACTTAGCAAGCATAATTCCAGCCACAGTCGCAGTCATGAAAGCAAACAGACCAAGTAGGAAGATTCCGATTGTTTCTGGCTGCAAGAAGATGTGCGCAGGCATTGTCGATCCCACCGCAAGTCCCAGCAGAATAATCACCACGTTCATCAACGAATTTTCTGTAACGTCAGCTAATCGAGGAACCACACCCGAAACCTTGATGAGGTTACCGAGCATGAGCATTCCAATGAGCGGCGAAGCAGAAGGCACCAAAACGCTGATGATGATCGTCGTGAGAACCGGGAACAGCACCTGGGTTCGCTTTGAAACCGGCGTTGCTGAATATTCCATACGAATCAAGCGTTCTTTTTTCGTAGTCAGCAACTTAATGATCGGTGGCTGGATGATCGGGACTAGTGCCATGTACGAATACGCAGCAACCGCTGTAGCGCCGACGATGTCCCGAACGTCAACATTTGGCAGCGATTCGCCCAGCTCTCGCATACGAGTGGCGATGAAAATAGTTGTCGGTCCATCAGCTCCACCGATGATTCCAATCGACGACGCTTCGAGTAGTCCGAACTCGAAGTAATCGGTCATTCCCAGTAGCAATGCTCCGAGAAGTGCTACGAAAACACCAGCCTGAGCACCCGCCCCAAGCAACAGGGTTTTTGGATTTGAAAGCATCGGACTGAAGTCCGTGGCAGCACCGACACCCAGGAAGATCAACAGTGGAAAGATGTCGGTTTCCATTCCAACGCTCTGGAATGTTTTCAGAAACCCTGCAGGCTCTCCGCCGCCGCCCTCGCGAATGAATTCGCCGAGCGGAAGGTTGGCGAACAAAATCCCCATTGAAATCGGAACCAATAAAAGCGGTTCTTTTTTCTTGGCGATCCCGACGTACAGCAATGCTCCAGCGATCGCCCACATGAGAATCATGCGAGGCTCTTCGCCTATCGCCGTGAAGCCTTCCCAGAGTGCCGCAAACTCAGTCGACATAAAGACTAAACCTGTGCTATCTCGGCCAGCGTCTGACCGTGCTGAACTGCATCACCAGCAGCGACCAACACAACCGAAACAGTACCGTCGATTGGTGAAGCAATCGTGTTTTCCATTTTCATAGATTCAAGGATCAAAATTGGCTGACCCTTAGTGACAGAAGCACCCGCAGCCGCGCTTACGCTAACGATCTTGCCTGGCATTGGCGAACGAACAACTCCATCTCCCCCGGATGTAGCAATGGCGGGTCGAGCGATAGCTTGTGGAGCGGGAGTTACCGTTTTTGGCGCACTGATAGAAGATGTAGCAGGGGCGACCGATGCTGCTGAGTCGGGGACTTCGACCTCGTAAGTCGTACCGTCGACCGATACTTCCACAGGAGACGTTGAAATGTCACCGACTTCGACGTCGTACGTCTGGCCAGCAATCGTAATTTTGTAATTTTTAGTAGCCACTAATTGCGCCTCTCCCGAGCGGCGATTGAACCAGATCCAAGTAACCGCAATCTTCCGCTTTGCAACCATGATCCGGTTGTGCTGCCAGCTCTGGGTACAGCCGGACCTATCGCAGGTCGTTTTGGCTCAGATAAAGCAAGTGCCACAGCGATCGCTGCAACTTGCTGACCTGTGACCTGTCCGTCAGCGACCGGAACAACCACAGTTTCAGGAACTGCCGATTCAGCGGTAGCAACTTTCGTAGCCGATTGCCTATCAAGCAGACTGATACCTTTAATAGACAGTGCCAGAATCGCCAACACGGCAAAAACAATGCCCATGCCAATAAGACTCAGAGTCAACCCGTCGTTTAGCAAATCTTGATCGAACGTGTCAGTGCTCCCTAAGCCGCTCGCAAACTCGTGCGAATACGGTCATCATCGCAAAATTCAATGGCTGATTCTAACAAAGGCTCTCTACTCAGCGGGGGTATATTCATCGACCGTAATCGGGTAGGTCTTGCCGTCAACCGCAGCTAACGCACTCTCACCACTCTTAGCCACACCTACCACAATGTCATCGCCATCGACTTTGAGCGAGACTTCTTCGACGATACCGGCAAGATTATCTGGTTTGAATCGCTCACTCCGCGCCGCAAGCAATTCTTGAGATTCTTCGACAGTAATCTCGGTAAAAGTTATGTTCGTGCCCGGAGCTGCTTGCCCAAGCTTGGGCATATCAACGGTCGCTATTGTTGCGATCTTAGCGTACCCGCCAATCGTCTGGCGATCGGCGAGAAGGATGATGGGTTTTCCGTCGCCAGGTACTTGGATCGAGCCATTTACTACAGCGTCCGACACGATGTCGTAACGCCCCGATTTCGACTCAATCACCGGACCTTCGAGACGTAATCCTTGACGATTCGATTGATCGGAAACGACATAGCTAGAGTTCAAGAGCGACTCGATACCGGTGTCCGAGAACTCATCGTCCTGAGGACCCAGCATTATCCGCACGCTAATTTCGCCACTGGGGGAACTCGTTGACTCACCTTCGAGTAGCAATCCTGATGCGGCTAAGGTGCTTGGTTCACCGAGGCTCAATACATCGCCAGCGACCAATGAACGTCCATCTACCCCACCGATTTTTGAGGCAAAATGGGTTGATCGAGAGCCTAGCGTCTGAGGAATATCTATGCCGCCCGCAATTGCAATGTATGTTCGTAGACCATCAGTCGCCATACCAAGTTTAAGCCGGGCATCTGAATGAATAAAGTACGAAACACCCAGTGAAATCGTCACACCGTCGATGGTTACATCAGATTCGGCACCGGTGACTGCAATAACCGAATCGTCCAAAAATTCGATCTCGAGCCCACCGAGCAGGACTTCAAGGCAAGCAGCATCTGGGTCGTTTCCGACGAGCAGATTTCCAAAATCAAACGAGTCTATATCTACAGCCCCTGATACCGACACACCAAGTTTTTGAAATCCGAACCTACCTCGATCCTGTACCAAGGTCATAGGCCCGGGTTGAACGATCTGAACGATTCGTGGAGAATTATTGGCCATGAGATCCCACCGGAACGAAGCGCACTTTGGAACCGGGAGTAATCAGCGACGGCGATGGACTGCTCACATCAAAAAGCTGTGACAGAGTCCTTCCGATCAACTGCCATCCACCGGGGCTAGCGTTCGGATAAACCCCCGTCTGAGATTCAGCTATTCCAACTGATCCAGCAGGAACGCTAACACGAGGCGTTTTCAGTCGAGGCATCGCTATTCGTTGATCAAGTCCACCTAGGTAAGGAAAGCCCGGTGCAAAACCGATCATGTAGACGCGGTAGTCGATACTCGAATGAATTTCGATGACATCTTTTACAGATAAGTTGACATGCTCAGCAAGCGATTCAAGATCTGGTCCATCATTGCCACCATAAACGACCGATAACTCGACGATATGAGCTTGCTCTGGTTCATGGTTAGCCTGATCCAAAGAGAGATCGACTAACTCCGACAGCCGTTCGTTCATTTCCACGAATCTCGACACCAATGGATCGTAATTTACCAACAAAGAACGATAGGTCGGCACAAGTTCTCGAACTGCTTCAAGGTCCGCAGTCTCCACGGTCTTCACAAGGCTATATACCTGATCGTTAACGCTCGGATCGATCTCAGAACCTAGTTCGATAACAATGGCCGAATCACCAGCCGAAGCGAGCCTTGGGTACGTGGTACCTGAAACTTCATTCGCTGCCATTTTACTTAGTTTGACCATTGCCAGCGATGAGCTTATTCATCGATGCTATCTCCACGCCTGCAGCTTCGAGCGAGCCTCGAACTGCTGCTGCCAACTCAACCGCTCCAGCGGTGTCACCATGCAAACAAATCGAATCAGCAGAGAAATCGATTTCAGTACCATCGATCGCCGTCACCTTGCCTTCGGTCGCAAGCTTGAGCGATCTCTCCACGACTTGAGCAAGATCGTGAACAACCGCGCCTGGTTGCGAACGTGGAACAAGCGTTCCCTCGGCGGTCACAGCACGATCTGCGTAGCATTCACGTGCTACTCGTACACCTTGCGCTCGAGCGATCGACTCCCACTGCGACCCTGCCAACACGACGTGAATTAATTCAGGATCGAACGCCTTGACGGCCGACACAATCGCTTCAGCTACTGCTTCATCACGAACAGCGGTGTTGTACAGCGCACCGTGCGGTTTCACATGCTGCAACTTTCGATCGGGCGTAAACGCTGCCAGTGCACCTATCTGATAG